>FTCZ01007119.1_pt1 | contig 23940 bp, 26 predicted proteins | sample 1658871 | NCBI WGS metagenome assembly FTCZ01 (sample SAMEA3914864, study PRJEB12502) | metagenome | biome: forest; material: soil | place: USA | collected 2012-03-12 | depth 0.3 m
ATGATCGGCGCGCCGGACATGGCGTTCCCGCGCATGAACAACATCTCTTTCTGGCTGCTGATCCCGTCGTTCAGCCTGCTGCTCGCTTCGCCTTTCTTCGGTGGCGCCGGCACCGGCTGGACGGTCTATGCGCCGCTATCGACGCAGGAGACGGGGCCATCGGTCGACATGGCGATCCTGTCGCTCCACCTCGCGGGCGCCAGCTCGATCCTGGGCGCGATCAACTTCATCACGACCATCTTCAACATGCGCGCGCCGGGCATGACGCTGCACAAGATGCCGCTGTTCGTGTGGTCGGTGCTGATCACCGCCTTCCTGCTGCTGCTGGCGCTGCCGGTGCTCGCCGCGGCGATCACCATGCTGCTGACCGATCGCAATTTCGGCACGACCTTCTTCCAGGCCGAAGGCGGCGGCGATCCGATCCTCTACCAGCACCTGTTCTGGTTCTTCGGTCACCCTGAAGTGTACATCATGATCCTGCCGGGCTTCGGCATGGTCAGCCAGATCATCGCGACCTTCTCGAAGAAGCCGGTGTTCGGCTATCTCGGCATGGCCTATGCGATGGTCGCGATCGGCGTGGTCGGGTTCATCGTGTGGGCGCACCACATGTTCACCACCGGCCTCAGCGTGAACACCAAGATGTACTTCACCGCCGCGACGATGGTGATCGCGGTACCGACCGGGATCAAGATCTTCTCGTGGATCGCGACGATGTGGGGCGGTTCGCTCAGCTTCAAGACCCCGATGGTCTGGGCGATGGGCTTCATCTTCATGTTCACCGTCGGCGGCGTGACCGGCGTCGTGCTCGCCAATGGCGGCGTCGACGACTACATGCAGGACACCTATTACGTGGTGGCGCACTTCCACTATGTGCTGTCGCTGGGTGCGGTGTTCTCGCTGTTCGCGGGCTTCTATTACTGGTTCCCGAAAATGTCGGGGCGGATGTACAATGAAGCCCTGGGCGTCGCGCACTTCGTCATCTTCTTCATCGGCGTGAACGTGCTGTTCTTCCCGATGCACTTCCTCGGCCTGCAGGGCATGCCGCGGCGCATCCCGGACTATTCGCCGCAATATGAGCAGTTCAACCACCTCGCCACGGTCGGCTACATGATCATGGCGGCAGGGATGGCGATCTTCTTCGTCAACCTGATCTGGTCGCTGTTCGCGGGCAAGAAGGCGCCGAACAATCCGTGGGGCGAAGGCGCGACGACGCTCGAATGGACGCTGTCGAGCCCGCCGCCGTTCCACCAGTTCGAGACGCTGCCGGTGATCGACGGGGGTGATTCCCACCATCATTGATCGGCGCTCGATCGACACGAGGCGCCCCGGCATCGTCCGGGGCGTTTTCGTTCCGGCGCAGATGCTTTGCACGCGCGCCAGAGCCGCCTATAGGCCCCTCGACCCATGACGACGCAGACGATTGCCCTTCCCGCCGACTGGCGCGACTTCCTGGCGCTGACCAAGCCCCGGGTGATGACGCTCGTCGTGTTCACCGGGCTGGCCGGCATGCTGGCCGCGCCGGGCATGGTGAACCCGGTGATCGGCTTCACGGCGATCCTGTGCATTGCGCTCGGCGCGGGCGCGGCGGGCGCGCTCAACCAATGGTACGAAGCCGATATCGATGCGCAGATGAAGCGCACGCGCGGCCGTCCGCTTCCCGCCGGGCGGATGGAACGCAGCTCGGCGCTGCATTTCGGGGTCGGCCTCGGGGTCTTCTCGGTGCTGCTGATGGGGCTCGCGGCCAATGTGCTGGCCGCCGGCATCCTTGCCGTCTCGATCCTGTTCTACGTCTTCATCTACACGATCTGGCTCAAGCCCCGGACGCCGCAGAATATCGTCATCGGGGGCGCCGCCGGCGCCTTCCCGCCGCTGATCGGCTGGGCCGCGGCGACGGGCAGCCTTGCGCCGCTGCCGCTCCTGCTGTTCGCCCTGGTGTTCCTGTGGACCCCGCCGCATTTCTGGGCGCTCGCCCTGTTCGTGAAGACCGATTACGCCAATGCCGGCATCCCGATGCTGCCCGTCGTCGCCGGCGAGCGCACGACGCGGACGCAGATCGGGCTCTATACCATCCCGATGGCGGTCGCCGCGATCGCGCCCTGGCCGCTCGGGCTGACGCATGCCATCTATGGCTGGGTGGCGGCGGTGGCAACCGCGTGGTTCGCGCTGCTGGCCGCGCAGATCGCGTTCCGGACGACGCGTGATGAGGACGCGATGCGTCCCGAAAAGCGCCTGTTCGCTTATTCGATCGCCTATCTCTTCATCCTGTTCGGCGCGGTCGTGGTCGACCGGTGGCTGGCATGACTCCCGACGAACAGCGCAAGGCGATCCAGCGCCGCAATGCGCGCGTGATGGCGCTGCTGCTCGGCGCCTTCGTCATCCTGATGTTCGCCATCTCGATCGCCAAGATCGGCCTGGGTTGGGGCAAATGAGCCGGACCAACCGCACCGCGCTGCTTGCCGTGCTCGGCATCTGCTTCATGTCCGGGCTCGCCTGGGCAAGCGTGCCGCTCTACCGGATGTTCTGCCAGGCGACGGGGCTGAACGGCACCACCGGGCGCGCCCTGCGCGCGCCGGGCGCGGTCGACGGCAAGGTCGTGGTGGCGTTCGACGCCAATGTTGCCAAGGGCCTGAAATGGACCTTCAAGCCCGAAAACGAGCAGGAAGAGATCGCGATCGGCGCGCGCGACATGGCGTTCTTCACCGCGACCAACAATTCTTCGCAGCCGATCACCGGCACCGCGACGTTCAACGTCATGCCGGCCCAGGCCGGCGCCTATTTCAAGAAGATCCAGTGCTTCTGCTTCACCCAGCAGACGCTCAAGCCCGGCGAGACGGTGCGGATGCCGGTGATCTTCTTCGTCGATCCGGCGATCCTGAAGGACCCGGACGCGCGCGACATCCAGACCATCACGCTCAGCTATACGTTTTACCCGGTGGATTCCGGGAAAAGCCCAAGCTAGAGGCATAGCCAAAGCAGACGAACGGGGACCGATAATGGCCGGCGCCAAGAACCACGATTACCACATTCTCGCACCCGATCCCTGGCCGCTGATCGGCGCGATGTCGGCGCTCGCAATGGCGGCGGGCGGCATCATGTGGATGCACGGCGCGCATCTCGCGGCGGACAAGGCCAATGGCGGCGGCTGGGTGTTCCTCGCGGGTCTCTTCGGCGTGCTGTTCACGATGTTCTCGTGGTGGGCCAACGTCATCAAGGAAGCGCATGAGGGCTTCCACACCCCGGTGGTGCAGCTTCACCTGCGCTACGGCATGGTGCTGTTCATCGCGTCGGAAGTGATGTTCTTCGTCGGCTGGTTCTGGGCGTTCTTCGACTTCTCGCTCTTCCCCGCACCCGTGATCTGGGACGCGGCGAGCAAGACCGCGAGCCTTGCGACCGAGAATATCTCGGCCGCCTCGGTCTGGCCGCCCAAGGGGATCGAGGTCATCAATGCCTTCCAGTTCCCGCTGCTCAACACGATCATCCTGCTGCTGTCGGGCACCACGGTGACCTGGGCGCACCATGCGCTCATCCACAACCAGCGCGGCGGCGCGATGAAGGGGCTGTGGGGGCTGATCGGCGTCGGCGAGAATGACGGCGTGAAGAAGGGCCTGTGGCTGACGATCCTGCTCGGCATCCTGTTCAGCTCGATCCAGGCCTATGAATATTCGGAGGCGCCGTTCCCGTTCAAGGGGATCAATTACGGCGCGTCGTTCTTCATGGCGACGGGCTTCCACGGCTTCCACGTGCTGATCGGCACGATCTTCCTGACGGTGAACCTGGTCCGCGCCTATCGCGGCGACTTCACGCCGAAGCAGCATTTCGGCTTCGAGGCGGCGGCCTGGTACTGGCATTTCGTCGACGTGGTGTGGCTGTTCCTGTTCGCCACCATCTATGTCTGGGGCGGCTGGGGCGCACCGGTCCACGCCGGCTGATGGCGGGCTGGCACCTCGCCCAGGTCAATATCGGACGGCTGGTCGCGCCGCAGGGCGATCCATGCGTCCAGCCGTTCTTCGACGCGCTGGACCGGGTCAACGCGCTGGCCGAAGCCTCGCCGGGCTTCGTCTGGCGGTTGAAGGGCGAGGGCAATGACGCGACCGACATCCAGGCGACGCCCGACCCGCTGCTGATTCCCAACATGTCGGTCTGGGAAGACGCCGAATCGCTGTTCGCCTTCGTCTATCGCTCGGATCACACGCCGGTCATGGCCAGGCGGCGTGACTATTTCGAGCGGTTCGAGGGCGCCTACCAGGCGATGTGGTGGATTCCGGCCGGCGAGCTGCCGACCCTGTCCGACGCCCTGGCGCGCTTGTGGATGCTCGACCGGTTCGGACCGACGCCGCATGCCTTCACGTTCAAGACGCGCTTCCCCGCGCCCGGGCTTGGCGGGCCCGCGATCGATCATCAGCCCGATCCCTGGTGTGTCGGTAACGCCTGAACCATCGCCCGCGCGGGTCGCGACGCATGGATTGTGTCCGCGCTGCGGTGCGCCGACATTGTTCGCGGGCTGGGTGCGGTTCGCCGACACATGCCGCGCGTGCGGGCTCGATTTCACGGCGTTCAATGTCGGCGACGGCCCGGCGGCGTTCCTGACATTGATCCTCGGCGCGGTGATCGTCGCGCTGGCGATCACGCTGGAATTGAGCGCGCACCCGCCTTTCTGGGTGCATCTCGTGCTGTGGATCCCGCTCGCGGCGCTGGCCGTGATCGGGGCGTTGCGCGTGTCCAAGGCGGCCCTGCTCGCGCTCGAATATCGCAACAAGGCGCGCGAAGCACGCAGCGAGGACGCGCGATGAAACGCTTTCCGATCATCGCCACCATGATCGTCGCGGTCGCCGTGACCGCGATGGTCGCGCTGGGCTTCTGGCAATTGCAGCGGCGCGAGCAGAAACTGGCCGAACTCCGCGGGCTCGCCGCCAATCCCGGCAAATCGCCGATCGCTTTCCCCACCCCGCCGGTTGGAGACGATTTGCTGTTCCGCCGCGCCGGAGCGTTCTGCCTCAAGCCGGTGAGCTTTTCGGTCACCGGGGCAGGCAAGGCGGGGTTCCGCGTGATTGCGCGTTGTGCGACCGGCGCCGAGGGGCCCGGCTTCTCGGTCCAACTCGGCACGACCAGCGATCCGCAATTCAAGCCGCAATGGGCCGGCGGCAAGGTCAGCGGCATGATCAGCCACGCGCCGTCGTCGACGCCGCTGATCGCGATGCTGTTCGGCAAGGCGCCGCCCAGGGAATTGCTGCTCGTCGCCGATACGCCTGCACCGGGGCTCGCGGCCAACGAGACGCCGACGATCGACTCGATTCCGAACAACCATCTTGCCTATGCGGTGCAATGGTTCCTGTTCGCGATCATCGCCTTGGTGATCTATCTGCTGGCGCTGCGCCGTCGCGCGCATAAGGGGTGAGAATGGAGTATGTGAGCACGCGCGGGGCCGCCCCCGCGCTCGGTTTTCGCGAGGTGACGCTGGCCGGGCTGGCGAATGACGGCGGGCTGTACGTGCCGGCCGCCTGGCCGGTGCTGAGCCGCGAGGCGATCGCCGGGCTGGCCGGCCTGTCCTATGTCGAGACCGCGGTCAGGGTGATGACGCCGTTCGTCGGCGACGCGCTGACCGAGGAAGAGCTGCGCTCGCTGTGCAGCCAGGCTTATGGGCGGTTCGCGCATGACGCGGTAGCGCCCTTGATCCAGCTCGACCACCAGCATTGGCTGCTCGAGCTGTTCCACGGCCCCACGCTGGCGTTCAAGGACGTGGCGTTGCAGCTGCTTGGGTTGCTGTTCGAGCGTTTTTTGACCGGAACCGAGCAAAAGCTCACTGTGGTCGGCGCGACTAGCGGCGACACCGGATCGGCGGCGATCGACGCGGTTGCCGGGCGCGCGGGCGTGGAAATTTTCATGCTCCATCCCAAGGGGCGCGTGTCGGACGTCCAGCGGCGCCAGATGACCACGGTGCTCGCACCCAATGTCCACAATATCGCGATCGAGGGCAGCTTCGACGATGCCCAGGCGCTGGTGAAGGCGATGTTCAACGCCAATGCACAGGGTACGGGACCGCTCGGGCATTTGACCCTGTCGGCGGTCAATTCGATCAACTGGGCGCGGCTGATGGCGCAGGTGGTCTATTATTTCTACGCCGCCGTCCGATTGGGCGCGCCCGACCGCGCGATCGCCTTTTCGGTGCCGACCGGCAATTTCGGCGACGTGTTCGCCGGCTATGTTGCGGCAAGGATGGGATTGCCGGTCGCCAGGCTGATCGTTGCGACCAACGTCAACGACATCCTTCATCGCGCGCTGTCGAGCGGCGATTATTCGGCCAAGGGCGTGGTCGCGACCCCGACGCCGTCGATGGACATCCAGGTCAGCTCGAATTTCGAGCGATTGCTGTTCGACGTCGGTGGGCGTGACGGCACGGCGCTGGCAGCGCAGATGGCCGGGTTCGAAGCATCAAAGGCGATGCAGCTGACCAATGCGCAGCGCGAAGGCGCGGCGTCGTTGTTCACCAGCGCGCGCGTGGATCTCGACGACATGGCGCTGGCGATGCGCTGGGCGCACGAGCGCGCCGGGCAAGTGATCGACCCCCACAGCGCGATCGGGCTGGGTGCCGCGCGGGCGACAGCGGTCGACGCGCCGGTGGTGACCCTGGCCACCGCGCATCCGGCCAAGTTCAGCGACGCGGTCGAGCGCGCGACCGGCGTGCGGCCGATCCTGCCCTCGCGCGTCGGCGATCTGTTCGAGCGCGAGGAGCGCTACGAGACCCTGCCCGCGACGTTCGACGCGATTGCGGGGTATGTAGCCAAGACGGCGGCATGAAGCTTGACACGCTGATCGGCGAGCCCTGGGCCGATTACGGCCTCATCGACTCCGGTCATGGCCGCAAGCTCGAGCGCTACGGCCGCTTCCGCTTCATCCGCCCGGAGCCGCAGGCGATGTGGGCGCCGGCGACTGCCGAGTGGAAGGCCGATGGCGAGTTCATCCCGGGCTCCGACGAGGAAGGCGGCGGGCGCTGGCAATATAGCGGCCAGGTCCCGCGCGACGGCTGGCCGCTCAAATGGGACGATGTCGCCTTTACCGCGCAGACCACGCCGTTCCGCCATCTCGGCTTCTTCCCCGACATGGCACCGGTGTGGAGCTGGATGCGCGAGCGGCTCGATGGGGTCGCGGACGCCGAGGCGCTCAACCTGTTCGGCTATACCGGGGTCGGCACGCTCGCGCTGGCGTCGCAGGGCGTGCGGATGGTGCATGTCGATGCGTCGAAGAAATCGGTCGAGGGCGCGCGGGTCAATGCACGGCTGGCCGGGCTGGACGATCGGCCGGTGCGCTGGATGGTCGACGACGCGACCAAGTTCGCCGCGCGCGAGGTACGCCGCGGGCGGCGCTATGACGGCATCCTGCTCGATCCGCCCAAGTTCGGCCGCGGGCCCGAGGGCGAGGTATGGCGACTCGAGGAAGGACTGCCCGGGCTGATCCAGGATTGCCGGCAATTGCTCGACGACAAGTCGCGCTTCCTGTTCCTGACGGTCTATGCAGTGCGCATGTCGGCGCTGGCGATCGGCGAGCTGGTGAGCCAGGCGTTTGCCGACCTGCCCGGGACGGTGGAGGCGGGCGAGCTCGCCGTGCGCGAGGAAGCGCGCGGATTGTTGCTGCCCACCGCGATCTGGGCGCGCTGGAGCCGCTAGCTCCTCAGCCAGACAATGCCCGCGATCGACATGCCGAAGACCAGAACGACCAGCGCCACGGCGATTGCCCAGGCCGCTCGCGTGCCGAATTTGTCTTCGACAAACAGAATGATCGATTCGAGATCCACCCGGCAAAGCTAGTGCGGAGTCGGTTTCAGTCCAGCCCCGCGCGGATCGCGGCGCCGGCCACGAACGGCGCGCCGGCGACGAGCAGCAGGCTGACCGCGCCGAGGAATTGCAGCGCGCCGAAGCCGCCCTCCAGGCTGCCGGCGCCGAAGATCAGCAGCGGGATGGCGAGCGGCAGCAGCAGCAGGCCGGCGATCGCGCCGGCACCGCGCAGGCCCGCTACCAGCGCGCCGGTGGCGAGCGCGAGCGCGGCGAGGCCGGGAGTACCGATCAGCAGGCCCAGCTCGACGCGCGCCAACGTATCGGCGCGGAGGCCGAGCAACCCGGCCGCTGGGACCGCCGCGACCAGGATCGGCGGGGCGAAGGCCAGCCAGTGTGCAACCAGCTTGGCGAACGCGATCGTCGCGGCGGACTGGCCGCGGACGAGCAACTGGTCGATCACCCCGCTTGCTAGGTCGGGCGCGACGAGGCGCTCGATCGGGATCAGCGCCGCGAGCAGCGCGGCTGCCCACAGCACGCCGCCGCCGACACGCGCGAGCAATTTCGCGTCTGGCCCGACCGCGAACGGGAACAGGATTGCGACAAGCAGGAAGAAGGCGACCGGCAGCAGCGCGCCGCCGCCGATCCAGGCGCGGCGCACGTCGCGCAGGATGAGCGAGCCGAGCGCGCTCATCGGCCGAGTTCGATCGGCTGGGCGCCGGGCAAGGCGACGGGCGTGTGGCTGGCCACGAGTACCGCGCCGCCCTGTGCGCGATGCGCGGCGATAGCGGCTTCGAGCAAGCCGAGCGCTGCGGTGTCGAGGCCATTGGCGGGCTCGTCGAGCAGCCAGACCGGCGCGCCGCTCGCCACCACGCGGGCGATCGCGGCGCGGCGGCGCTGGCCGGTCGAGAGCAGGCGCACGGGGATATCGGCGAGGTCGGACAGCGCCATCGCGCCCAGTGCGTTTCCTACCGCCTGCCCGGCGCCATCGAGCGTCGCCCAGAAATCCAGCGCCTTCCCCAGCGCCAGTTCCTCGTCGAGCGCGGTGTGCTCGGTCAGCAAGGCGCGGTCGACGTCACCGGTGACCTTGCCCGAGCAAGGCGACAACAGTCCGGCGGCGACGCGGATCAGGCTCGACTTTCCCGCACCGTTCGGCCCGGAGACCAGCGCCGCACCGCCTGCGTCGAGCGCGAAACTCAGTCCCTCGAACAGCAACCGGCCGCCACGAACGCAGCCGGCCGCCTCGAAGCCGATCAGGCTCACGCCTCGTCCTCGAGCCGGTGCATGTCGTCGTCGCTCAGGCCGAAATGATGGCCGACTTCATGGATCACGATGTGGCGGACCAGGGTGTCGAGATCCTCGCCGTCCTCGACCCATTCGTCGAGGATCGCGCGCCGGTAGAGGTGGATACGGTCGGGAACCGCGCCTGAGAGCATCGACGATTTCTCGCCGATCGGCCGGCCGTGATAGACGCCGGTCAGGTCGAACGGGCTCTCGATGCCGAGCGCGTCGAGCGTTTCGTCGTCGGCGAAATCCTCGACGATCAGCACGATCTCGCCGGTGTGCGCGAGGAATTCGGACGGCAGGGATGCGAGCGTCGCGCGCGCGATCACCTCAATGTCCTGCGCACTCGGCGCGCGCCGCTCTTGCCCGCTCATGACGAGCGGCATAGGCCAGTGCCCGGCAATGCGGCAAGCAAAGGGAGGAGCCGATGGTCGAGCAGCTGAGCGAGGAAGAGCGCACCGACGCGCTCGATGAGCTCGACGAATGGGATTATGACGATGGCCGCGACGCGATCAGCCGCAGCTTCACTTTCGACGATTTCAGCGAGGCGTTCGCGTTCATGACGCGCGTGGCGTTGTTGGCGGAAAAGCACGACCACCATCCCGAATGGTCGAACGTGTGGAACCGGGTCGACATCCTCCTGACCACGCACGATGCCGGCGGTCTGTCGCATCGCGACGTGACGATGGCGGAAGCGATCGACGCCTTGGTCGATTAGGCGCGGCGGCGGTAGCGGACGAGCAGGATCAATCCCGCCAGGATGGAGCAGGCCCAGGGTATCGCGAGCCAGTCGATCCAGTCCGGGCCGGTCAAAGCCCCGCTGCCGTCCATGTAGATGATCACGGCCACCATCGCGCCGATATGCGCCAGGACCAGCCACAGGCTGGCGGACATGATCTTCCATGAGCGTCCGTCCGCGGGCTTCTGCCATGTCAGCAGCGCCGACACGAGCGCCGTCACGGCGAATATCGCCATGCCCGCGAGGATGACCAGGCCAAGCAGCAGGCCATCGAGGCGGATCGTTATGTCGCTCACTTGCCCCTCCGCGGCTGCCCGGCCGTCGATTCTCCTATAGATCGATCGCGAGCCGCCGACACCGACATTCGCAATGGTGCAAATCAGCGCGCCTCGGCGGCCTTGAGCCAGCCCGCACCGCGGCCGGATGCCTCGCGCAACAACAGGTAGAAAGCGAGGAGATGAGTAATCATCAGCAGCGGCACATAGAGGACCGGAATGACATAGGCCGCCCCGAGATCGCCCGCGACATCGGGAAGACCCAGCCGCACCGCATGGTAGTAATTGCCGAGCAGGTCGCAGGTGCCGACGACGTTGAACGCGACCGTGAACGACCGGAACAGCGGTAGTATCCGGAAAGTGGCGAGCGCCAGCAACGCGAGCAATCCGGTCGCGAAATCTCCATATGCGGCGAAGACGGTGAAGCCGCCGGGGAGGTGGGGACCGACCACGCCAGGCACGATGAACACCAGCCCGAAGAAGCGGAAGCCGTGCAATGTCGCGATCGCGCGGTGCACCGCCTCCGCTGGCATCGTGCGCGCCATTGGGAGACCATAGCCGACCAGCCAGATCAGCCACGCGGCGTAACCCAGCATCATCTGCACCTGAAAGATCGTTGCTACCGGCATCGCCTGCTCCTCGGTTGCGTCCGGCGAATGGTCCACCGGGCGTGCCGGGGCGAGCTAGGAACCGTTCCCGCCGCCGACTATCGGCGATAAGGTGCACGAGCCATGAAGCAGAACTTCACAATGCGGCGAGGCGCGATGGAGGGGGTCGAGGTCTTCCTGAGCGTCGCCCGGCATCGCAATTTCCGGCGTGCGGCGGCCGAACTCGGGGTGACGCCGTCGGCGGTCAGCCAGGCGGTCCGTGCTCTCGAGGCGCGGATCGGCGCGGCCTTGTTTCTGCGCACCACGCGCAGCGTCGGGCTGACCGAAGCGGGCGAGGTATTTCTGGCGCGTGCCGGGCCTGCCGTCGAACAATTGATCGCCGCGGGCGAAGAAGCGCGTGCGCTGGGCCGCGGGCCATCCGGCAGGCTGCGATTGTCGGTGCCGCGAGCGGCGGTGGCGGTGCTGATCGACCCGCTGGTCGCGTCCTTTCAACAAGCCTGCCCAGATGTGGAAGTCGAGCTGTCGGCAAGCGAGGAACTGGTCGACCTGGCGGCCGAGGGTTTCGACGCGGGCGTGCGGTTTGGCCAGCTGATCGCCGCGGACATGGTCGCGATACGCCTGACGCCGCCGTTCAGGCTGGTCGTCGTCGGCAGCCCGGCCTATTTCACCCGCCTTGGACGGCCGGATCGTCCGGACGCCCTGCGCGATCATGCCTGCCTCCGGCTGCGCCGATCCGGCGGGGCACTGGCATCCTGGGCGTTCGATAGCAATGGCGCGCCTGTCGACATCGACGTGTCCGGACCCTTCATCGCCAACGACTATCCCACGCTTCTCGGTGCCGCACTGAACGGCACGGGGCTGGCGCAATTGCCCGCACCGGTCGCTGCGGAAGCGGTGCGATCGGGAAAGCTCGAGGCGGTGCTCGCGGATGTCGCGCCGACCGTCCCCGGCATGTTCCTTTATTATCCTGACCGGCGGCAGGTACTGCCCAAATTGCGCGCGTTCATCGATCACGCGAAGAAGCGTTACGCCGCCGGGCCGGGTGACGAGGCCGCCGCCTGCGACACATGATGCCTCTCTATTCGGAGGCCGCGATCCCGCGGCGCATCATCTTGCGGAGCTGTCCGGGCATCCAGCGTGCCGCGAATTTCATGCGGAACGCGGTCTTGCCGACATAGGTGTGGACGGCGTCGCCATGGACCGCCTTCCAGGCTGCCTCGGCGACATCGCCGGCGCTGCTCAGCTCGAGGCCGGCTTCGGTCACCGTCTCCCGAATATTGCGGTTGCTGCCCTCGATCGGACCCTGGAGTAACGGCGTGTCGATAAAGGCGGGCACGAGGGCGCGGACCTTGATGCCGTCGCCATACCATTCGCCGTCGAGCGCCTCGGTCAGCGACCGCACCCCGAACTTGGTCGCCGAATAGACCGACAGGCCGGCCGAGCCGTAGATCGCCGAGGCGGAAGCGGTGTTGAGCAGGCACGATCCCGGGGTCTTCGCCAGATAGGCATGGCCGATCTTGGCGCCGTTGAGCACGCCGACCAGGTTGATCTGGACGACGCGGTCGAGATCCTCGAAGCTCATCTCCGCGATCGGACCGCCGGTGCCGATCCCGGCATTGTTGAACAGCACATCGAGCCGGCCGCCGGTCCTGGCGGTGAAATCATCGAGATGGCTCTTCCACGCATCGCGGTCGCGAACGTCCATGACATAGGTGTCGCTCATGCCGTCGGGCAACAGAGCGGCGCTCTCGGCCAGCCCCTTGGCGTTGACGTCGGCGAGCCCGACACGCCAGCCCTCGCGCGCGAACCGTTGCGCGACTGCCCGCCCGATGCCCGATCCGCCGCCGGTAATGAAGATTGCTTTCGTGTCCGCCATCGTCGCCCCTCGATTTCGTCATGCCGGACGTGTTCCGGCATCCAACCATCCTCTGGCGGCAAGGCTTGCGGCACGTTGGACCCCGGAACAAGTCCGGGGTGATGAATTTGGCGGTTTGACCGTGCCGCCGACGTCCCGCACAAGGTCGGTGTGAGCGCGCATGGCCCTTCCGTAGAATTGTCCGGGGTGACCAAGGCTTATGCCGGCGGCACGCTTGCGGTGGACCATGTCTCGGTCGGGATTGCCGGTGGCAGCTTCGTGGCGCTGGTCGGCAGCTCGGGATCGGGCAAATCGACGTTGCTCAAGACGATCAACCGGCTGATCGAGCCGACCTCGGGTAATGCCGCGATCGACGGACGGTCGGTCGGCGACGAGGGCCCGTTCCGGCTGCGGCGGCGGATCGGCTACGTCTTCCAGAATATCGGGCTGTTCCCGCATCTGACCGTCGCCGAGAATGTCGCGATCGGACTCCGGCTCGAAGGCGCGAAAGACACGGGCGGCCGCGTCGCCGAGTTGCTTGGGCTGGTCGACCTGCCGGCCGAGTTCGCGAGCCGCATGCCCGATGCCTTGTCGGGCGGGCAGCGCCAGCGCGTCGGTGTGGCGCGCGCGCTCGCGACCGAGCCGAAATTGCTGCTGATGGACGAGCCGTTCGGCGCGCTCGATCCGGTCACGCGCGACCAGCTCGGCGGCGCGATTCGGGCGCTCCACGACTGGCTCGGGCTCACCACCATCATGGTCACGCACGACATGGTCGAGGCGTTGCTGCTCGCCGATCGCGTGCTGGTGATGGACAAGGGGCGAATCGTTGCCGACGCCGCGCCGCGCGCGCTGCTCGGGGGTGAGGGCGGCGCGATCGCGCAGGCTTTGGTCGCGGTGCCGCGCGCGCAGATGAAGCGGCTCGGCGCTCTGGAGGCGGGCGGATGAGCGCGTTCCTCGATGCGCTGACGCGCGTGCCCGATCTGCTCGCACAGCATCTCTTGCTGGCGATGAGCGCGCTGGTCTTGGGGATAACGCTCAGCCTGCCGCTCGCCATATGGTCGGCGCGGGTGCCCGCCGTCGGACGGATCGCTCTCGGTTTTGCCAGCCTGATCCAGACGATCCCGAGCCTGGCCCTGCTGGCGTTGTTCTACCCGATCCTGTTGTCGCTGTCGGCCTTGGTCGGGGGCGGTATCCCGGCCTTGGGTTTCCTGCCGTCGCTGCTCGCGCTGACGCTCTATGCCTTGCTGCCGATCCTCCGGAACGGCGTGACCGGGCTTGCCGGGATCGACCCGGCAGTGATCGAGGCGGCCGACGGCGTCGGGATGACCGCGTGGCAGAAGCTTCGGCTGGTCGAGGCGCCGTTGGTCGCGCCGGTGCTGATGGCGGGTATCCGCACCGCGGCGGTGTGGACGATCGGCGCGGCGACGCTGTCGACCACGGTCGGGCAGCCGAGCCTGGGCGACATGATCTTTGCCGGGCTGCAGACGCAGAATTGGGCGCTGGTGCTGGCGGGCTGCGCGGCGGCGGCGGGACTGGCGCTCGCGGTTGACGCCTTGCTCGGGGTGATCGAGCGCGGCATCGCGCATCGCAAGCGGCGGCCCGTGTGGATCGCGACCAGCCTGCTCGTGCTCGGGACGCTCGCCGCGTTGCTGCCGGCCTTGCCGAGCACGCGACCGACGATCACGATCGGGGCGAAGAATTTCTCCGAGCAATATATTCTGGCGCGAGTGATCGGGCACCGGCTGGAGGCAGCGGGCTATCGCGTTCGCTACAAGGAAGGGCTGGGCTCGAGCGTGATGTTCGCCGCCCTGGCGTCGGGCGATGTCGATATCGCGGTCGATTATTCAGGCACGCTCTGGACCAACGAGATGAAGCGCAGCGACCTGGTACCGCGCGACGCGATGCTTGCCGCGATCCGTTCGTGGCAAGCGGGCAAGGGGCTCAACCTGCTCGGGCGGCTGGGATTCGAGAATGCCTATGCCTTCGCGATGCGCAGCGATCGCGCGAAGCAATTGGGGCTGGTCAGCCTCGACGATCTCGTCGCGAAAGCGCCCGATCTGAAGTTCGGCGCCGACCTCGAATTCCTCGAACGCCCCGAATGGAAAGCAGTCCGCGCGGCCTATCCGATCCGTTTCGGCGCGGCCAACGCCTATAACCCGACCTTCATGTACCGCGCGCTGGAGAGCGGTCAGGCCGATGTCATCTCGGCCTTCTCGTCGGACGGGCGGATCGCGGCGGACAAATTGATCGTGCTGACAGATCCGCGCGGCGCGATCCCCAATTACGACGCGATCCTGACGATCGCATCGCGCCACGCGAAGGACGCGCGGATGATCGCGGTGCTCCGGCCGCTGATCGGGCGCATCTCCGTCGAGGCGATGCGCGAGGCCAATTACATGGTCGACCGCGACGCCGGAAAGGTCAGTCCCGACGTCGCCGCGCGCTGGCTCGAGAAAAGGGTCGGTCTCTAAAAGAACAATTTCCGGATCGACAACCGGACCGTCCGCCCCAGCGGGTCGAGATAATCGGGCTGGTAACTGACCGGCGTATTGCCCGCGGCATCACGGACGCGCTGGCGCGTGTCCAATATGTTGTCGACGCCCAGGGTGATCCGCGTGCCTGCCGCCCAGGGGTGCTTCTTGAGGAACTTGAGCTGCTGGCCGAGATCGGCGAACAGCCGCACGCCGACCGTGCCCAGGCTCGAGAAATTGAGCGTGGTCGGGTTGCCCGCGGTACCGCCCTGGACGGTGGTTCCGCTTTGCCAATTGGCGTTGAACCGGAAGCCCAGGCCATTGTTGACATAGCCGCCCTGCGCCTCGAGCTCGTGGCGCGACTGGCCCGCGCCGCCGAGCGAGCCGCCGTTGAGCAGGTCGATCGGCGCGAAGCCCGGGGCGATCTCGACGCGGTCGGTGAAATGCCAAGTATGGTAGAAAGCGAATTGCAGCCGCCCGCCGCCCTGGCCGCCGCCGCGACCACCGCCGCCGCCACGGAAACCGCCACCGCCGAAGCCACCGCCGCCGCCTGGTCCGCGCTGACCGCCACCGAAGCCGCCACCCGGACGGCCGCCGCCATCGGGATTGCCCGCGCCCGGCGGCGGGGCGGCGCCATCGGCCGGGGGCTGGCCGCCCGGCGTGCCTGGTGCGGCGCCCGGCGCACCCGGTGCGCCACCTTGCGGCTGATCACCGAACCGGCGACCGCCGGGGAGGCGTAAGCCGACAAACGGATTGGGCCCCTTGCCCGCGCGGAACGCCTCGATCTGCTTCTGCAGCTTCGACTTGACCGGCATCGAGAAATTGACGCCCCAGCGCAATTCGGACCGGTCGGTGCGGGTATAGTTTACCGCGCGCGCATCGACCGACAGCAGATTGCCAGCAGGATCGCGCTGGATCAGTCCCGGGAACGCCGCTTCGGTGGCCGAGGTCACGCCGGGGAACGCCGCGATCGGATCGCGCACGCTCGATTCGACGTAATTGGCGGTGAGGGTGAAGTCGGTCTTGTCCCACGGCTTGAGCGTGAGGCCGAGCTTGAAGGTGTGCTTGCTGTCGGCGATCAGGAAGGGATTGCCGCCCGAGGTGCGGGTGATGCTGACCGTCTTCCCCTTGACGAAGTCGAACACGCGGACATTGGGCGTCGACACCACCGGATCGGCGAGCTGGTTGGCCGAGGGGGCATCGTCCTGGTCGGTGACCGAGGCGATCAGCCTGAGGCCCTTGATCGGCGACCAATTGGCACCGTAGCCGATGGTGGTCAGCGTATCGAAGTCGGACAAGTGGTCGACCGCGACATTGCCGTTGATCGACAGGTCGCCGAGGAAGGCGAGCACGTTCTTCGACTTGCTGGTCAGCGGCACGTCGACATTGACCTGGCCATTGACGATGTCGCGCTCGGTCGAGCCGCGCGTGCTGGTCGCCAGGCGCGTATCGGGGTCGAAGCGGTAGGAGTTGCTGTCGAGCCGGGAGATCGACCCGCCGACGCGCACCGCGGTCGAGATGTCGCCGGCGGGCAGCTTGAGCAGCTTGCCGTTGAACAGGGCGCTGACCCCGCCGCTGTTCGAGCTCGACTGCCCGCGATTGGCCGGGAGGATGCCGTAATCGAGCGGATTGATCGGCCCGAACGGGTTGAACGTCGGGTCGCGGGCATCGAGCCGCGCCTGGGCATTGGCCATGTCGAGCCCGGTCTCGGTGAAGGTCTTCGAGTCGACGCGGTCGTAATTGGCGGTCAGCGACCAGCGCCAGTTGCTGCCGATCTGGCCATTGGCACCGCCGCCGAGATGGTAGGTCAGCGACGAGCTGCGCTGCGCGAGCGGCTCGAAACCGGTGGCGGCGCGGTCGAGGATGACATTGTTCGAGAAAGGCGAGAACGGACTGCCCGTCGGCAGCCTGAGGCTGATCGTCGGCAGCCCCTGCGCGCCGGTCGAATCGGTATAGGCGAACGAAGCGTTGAGCGCCGCATTGACCTTGCCCAGCGGCCGCGCGAGCACCGTATTGAGCTGCAGATTGCGGCTCGACGACAACAGGGTGCGGTATGGCGTCTGGTCGAAGGTGCCGGGCACATTGGCACCCGGGACGAACGCGCTGAGTGGCTGCGACCCGTTCGCCGCTGCGACGGGGACGCCGGTGCTGGTCACCGGCTGCCCTGCCAGCGCGGACAGTGCGGGGTCGACCTGCGGCTGGGCGCCGGGCGGCACCGCGACCTGGGGATCGATCTGGATCGTGCCCAAGGCGGTGAAGGGCGTGGTCGGCGAGGTGATGTCGCGCTCGTTCTCGTAGAGCGGCGAGCTGCTGGTATAGCCGACATGCAGGCTGAAGCGGTTGTCGCGCAGGATGTTGACGAGGTCGAGCGTACCGCTTGGCGTGTTGCGCCCGCCGGCGGTGGCGAGCCGGTCGCCGAGTTCCACGGTCTGCGCGCGGAAACGGCGGCGCAGCACGATGTTCACGACCTTCTGGTCGGCGCTGTACCCGTATTTGAGCGCAACTTCCTCGGGCAGGATGTCGACCCGCGCGATCGCTTCGGTCGGCAGATCGCGAATCTCGGCAAATCCCGAGATACGGCGGCCGTTGAGCAGCACGACCGGCGCTCCCCCCGATCCACGATCGCTGCGCAGCTGCGGCGCGAGCTCGTTGAGCAGGTCGGAAATGCTGTTGACGCCATAAGCGCGGACATCGGCCGGGCCGAGCTGCTGTTCGGGCGGGATGTCGCCGATCACTGCGCCCGGCAGGCTGCGCGAGCCGGTGACGACGATATCGCTGCTGTCGAAATCATTATCGTCGCTTTGCGGCGCGGCAGGCGCAGGCGCCGGGCGCTGCGGCCCCGTCGGTGCGGGCGCCGGAGCGGTCTGGGCGTGCAGCGCGACGGGCGCGGTGCCGGTAAGCAACAAGGCAAGGCTGATCGAACGACGCATCGATAATCCGCTACTGGTCGGGAACAAGGCTCGGCACTACAGTCGAAATGTCGCAGAATTGTGCCGATCGGTCCCTAATCGGCCGTAATTGGCGCGGGAGAGAAGGATGCGGATTACCGTCAACGGATCGACGCACGAGATCGATGTAGATGTCCGCACGACCTTGCTCGACCTGCTGCGCGAGCATCTCGGGCTGACCGGTGCCAAGAAGGGGTGTGACCATGGCCAGTGCGGGGCGTGTACCGTGCTGGTCGAGGGACGGCGGATCAACGCCTGTCTCAGCCTGGCGGTGATGCACGATGGCGATGCGGTAACCACGATCGAGGGGCTGGGGGCGCCCGATGCGCTTCACCCGCTCCAGGCGGCGTTCGTCCGGCACGACGGGTTCCAGTGCGGCTATTGCACGCCGGGGCAGATCTGCTCGGCGGCGGGAATGCTCGACGAAGTGGCGATGGGCTGGCCCAGCCATGTCAGCGACGATCTCGACCAGGTCGTGCTTACCGATGCGGAGATTCGCGAGCGGATGAGCGGCAATATTTGCCGGTGTTCGGCCTATCCGACGATCGTCGACGCGATTCGCGATGTGGCGGAGACGGTGGAATGAAGCCGTTCGATTATGCCCGCGCGGCGAGCGTGGAAGAGGCGCTGGCCGCCGGCGCGGCGGGCGGCCGCTATATCGCCGGCGGCACCAACCTCATCGACCTGATGAAGCTGCAGGTCGAGACGCCGGACAGGCTGGTCGATATCGGCCGGCTGCCGCTGGGCGAGGTAGCGGAAACGACCGACGGCGGGCTCAGGATCGGCGCGCTGGTGCCGAACAGCGATCTCGCGGCGCATCCGCTGGTGCGGTCCCGTTACCCGATGCTCAGCCGGGCGCTGCTCGCAGGGGCCTCTGGGCAATTACGCAACAAGGCGAGCACCGGCGGTAATCTGCTGCAGCGGACGCGGTGCTATTATTTCTATGAGACGGCGGCCGCCTGCAACAAGCGCGAGCCCGGCAGCGGTTGCGCGGCGATCGGTGGGTTCAACCGCATCCACGCCGTGCTCGGCGCGTCGGACAGCTGCATCGCGACCCATCCTTCCGACATGGCAGTGGCGTTGCGCGCGCTCGACGCAATGGTCGTAACCGCGCTGCCCGACGGTGCCGGGCGGCGGATCATGCTTGGCGATCTCTACCGGTTGCCCGGCGATACGCCCGAGATCGAGACGCTGCTCCAACCCGGAGAATTGATCGTCGCAATCGAACTGCCCGCGCCGCCGCCGGGGCGCCAACTCTACCGCAAGGTGCGCGACCGTGCCTCCTACGCTTTCGCTTTGGTGTCGGTGGCGGCGGCGGTTGCGGTCGAACATGGGGTGATCAGTTCGGCACGGCTCGGGTTCGGCGGGCTCGCACCGATGCCATGGCGCAGCGCCGAGGTCGAAGCCGCGCTGGTCGGCCAGCCCGCCGGCAGCGAAGCGTTCGAGGACGCGGCCGATGTCCTGCTCGCCGACGCACGCGGCCATGGCCATACGACTTCAAGATCGTCCTGGCGCGGCGCACGCTGATCGCGTGCCTGCGCGACCTTACGAATTAGATCCCGACGCGTCGGCCATCTCGACCGGCTGGCGCCCCGACCAGTCGGCGCGCTCGGCGGCTTTCCACGCGGCGTGCATCCTGGCGTGTCCGGCGCCGAGCCCGACACGATCGAGCGCGTCGCGCCACGCTTCGGAGGCGGCGACCATCTGCACCGTCGTCGGTCCCGGCGGCAAATCGTTGGTCCAGCCCGAGATCGCGCCGGGATTGAGCACCGCCAGTCCCAGCGTAGCGGCGCCGATCGCGCTCGCGGTCCAGCGCAGCGCGTCCTTGCCGTCATCGGGGAAATCGGCGGGAAATTCGTAGAGGTCGGACATCGATGTGCCTTTTCAGAAGCGGAAATAGATGAAGGGCGCGACTCCCTCGAAGCGCATCGCGTCGACCACCAGCATCGCCACGACCAAGGCACCGGCCAGCGCGGGCGCGGGGAGCGTGCGCAGCCGTTCGGCGAGCCGCGTCATGGCGTCCCAGCGCAAGGCGTGGATCGCGAGGCCGAAGGCGATCAGCACCACCACCAGGGGCGTGACGGTCACCACAGTGGTTGCCGGCATCGCGATCCCGCCGAGATAGGCGAGCGCATCGCCGAAACTCGCCGCGCGGAAGAAGATCCAGCCGAGCGTCACGACGTGGAAGGTGAGGACCACCTTGGCCCAATGCGGCAGCACGATATGCTGTGTGCGAGGTGACGTTGCCCAGACGCGCTCGACTACCAATGCCGCGCCGTGAAGCCCGCCCCAGATCACGAAGGTCCAGGCCGCGCCGTGCCACAGCCCGCCGAGCAGCATGGTGATCATCAGGTTGCGGTAGAGCTTGATCGTGCCGCCGCGGCTGCCGCCCAGTGCCTCGATATAGAGGTAATCGCGCAGCCAGCGCGACAGGCTGATATGCCAGCGCCGCCAGAATTCCTGCAGCGAGGCCGACCGGTACGGCCGGTCGAAATTGCGGGGAAAGCGATAGCCGAGCAAGGCCGCGATCCCGATCGCCATGTCCGAATAGGCCGAGAAATCGCAATAGATCTGTACCGCATAGCCGTAAGCGGCGAGGATCAGGTCGAGGCTGCCATGCGCCGACGGCGCGGCGAAGACGGGATCGACGAATTGCGTCGCCAGCTCGGACGCGATCACCGCTTTCTTGAACAATCCCCAGACGATCAGCAGCAGCCCCATCGACACCATGCCGCGATTGAGCCGCGGGGTCTGCTGGAACTGGGGGACGAGGTCGGCGGCGCGAACGATCGGCCCGGCGACGAGGTGCGGGAAGAACGACATCAGCAGCAATATGTCGAGCAGGCGCGCCGCGGGCACGCGGCCGCGATGCACGTCGACGACGTAGCTGATCCCCTGGAAGGTGAAGAACGAGATGCCGACCGGCAGGATCACCTGCATCAGCGCGGCGTCCTGGCCGATCCCGAACAGGGTCAGCAGGCTCCCTGCCTGCTCGGCGAAGAAGTCGAAATATTTGAAGAAGCCCAGGATCGCGAGATTGATCGCGACCCCGCCGATCAGCAGCATGTTGCGCCGGCGTGGGTCGTCGCTGCGCGCGATCAGCGCGGCCGTGCCCCAGTTGATGATCGCCGAGCCGATCAGCAGCGGCACGAACCGCCAGTCCCAGGCGCCGTAGAATGCCCAGGACGCGACGAGCAGCAGCAGCTTGCGCCATTCGTTCGATCGCGCCGCCCAGACGGCGGGAAAGACGATCAGGAAGAACAGGCCGAAGGTGAGGGTCGGGAAGAGCATGGTCTTACTCGCTCGTCGCGCGGTCGATATCGGCTTGCAGGCGGGTCGCGAGGATCTGCCCGCCGGGCCAGCGGAAATGAACATGGTCGGGGCGCATCAGCGGCGGATCGGCATTGGGCCAGGCGCGCGCGGCGCACGGGCCGCCCATCCCCGCCTGCCAATCCCAGAAGGCGATACCGAGTTCGCTCGCGACCTTGCGCTGGATACCGCGCACCATGCCGAGCGCGGGTGGGGCGAATAACGGTGCGGGGCCGGGGTCGGGGCAAGTCAGTAGCATGCCGTCGGCATTGCTCCTGAGCGCGGCATTGCGCGTCAGCGCGTCGGGCGCGCCGAGCAGCAGGAGCGGGACGCCGGGCGCGAGCGTGCGCAGGCGATCGATCTGGCCGCGCAACGTCGCTTCATAGGCACGAGGGTCGAATTTGGGCGTGAACCCCTCGTTGGTGCCGAAGGCCAGCACGATCAGGTCGGGCGCGTAGGTCTGGAGCTCGGCAGCGACGAGCGCGTCGTCGGTCCGCGCGAAATGCTGGAGCTGCGCGCCCACCACGCCGAGGTTCGACAGCGCCACCCCGCCCTGGTCGCGAAAGGTGGCGATCGACAGCAAGGTCGCGGGACCGTCCGCGACGACCGACACCGCGAGTTGGGGCGTCTCCGTCCGGATCGTGCGACAGCGCGGCGTCGCGGAGTCGCTCGACAGGTCGATGCGCTGCTCGATCGTGCCGGTACGGACGGTCACCGATGCCTCGGCGGGTTGGGCAAGCCCGCATAGCACGACCCGATCAAAGGCCATGGCCGGGCTGTCCGCGGTCAATCCGATCGACGCGCCCGGCTGGACCGCGCGCAACGCGTAACTCGACAGGCCAAGCGGCGGGCGCGGGTCGGCCGACCCCTTGCCGAAGGTCGCCGACACCGCCCAGCCCGGCGACATGGTCGCGGTGACGCCGTGCGTGATGTAACCGTCCCAGGGCCGCCCGGGCGCGAGCACGCCGCGCCCGCCACTGCCGTAGCGCGCCTGCAGCAAGTCGCGCCATGCACCGGTCAGCACGTCGCCGGCGGTATGGCTGTCGCCGATCTGGATAATGTGGACCGGCGGCGTGCCGGGCTTCGCGTCGCGCGCGGCGGCGAGCTTCTTCATCACCGGCTTGAGCGTTGCGAGATCGCACGCGGGTCCGTCGCAGGGCGCGGCCGCCACTGCGTCTGGCAGGCTCAATGCAAGAAGGAGCGCCAACCTTTTCACTGCGCGACCGCTGTGCCGGCGGCGGGCGCATCGACCGCACGCGTCGCATCGACATAGTCGCGGATGCGCTGCGCCAGCCCCTTGGTGATCCACAGATAGCCGGTCATCGACATGTGGATGCCATCGCCTTCGCGGACCAGGGTTCGCTCGCCGGTCCTGGGATCAGGCAGATAGGCCGAATATTGCCCCTTGGCGTCCGAGGCGAGCGGCCGGGTGTCGACGAACGGCACCTCGAGCTTGGCCATCTCGCTCGCGTAGAAATCGTTGATCGCGCCGATATCGGTGTCGGTCTGCGCCTCGCGCATCCGTGGCAGGCCGACCCAATAGACCATCGCCTTGTGCCGGCGGAGCAGGCCGACGAAGCGGTCGAGCCGGACCGCGATCTGCTTTTTCCAGCGCTCGCCAAGCATCGGCGCATAGTGACCCTCGTCGTCGATGATCCCTTGCGTATCGTTGGCGCCGAACGAGACCACCGCGATGTCGATCGGGTCGCTGCCGAGTTGCCCCGCCGCCTGCGTTTCGAGATTGAGCCGCTTGTAGCGCGTGAAGCCGGTCGCCGGCTGGCTGTACTTGACCACGTCATAGCCCGAACGCGGCAATTGACGCTGCAATCCCGACCAGACGCCGTCGCCATATGAATCGCCGAACACCGCAACCCGCACCGGGCGGCCCTTGCGCAGGGTCGCGAGCAACTGCCGCTGCGCCGGCGCGGCACACAGACGCGCGGCGACGACTTCGGGGGGACGCGTGTCGCCGGTGCGTGCTGCACTGCACAAAGGCGCTTTTACTGCGGGCGCACTAGACCCGGCGTGACTGGCGAAGGCGAGACCTATCGCTGCGCCGGCGCATACACCGAGCAGCAGGACCGCAGAGCGGTCCAGTACTATGACTGGTAGAGGCATGGTGAACCCGTTTGTTCGAGTGCGATGCTCGGATACGCGGTTCTTTTCGACTTCGCAACAACAATTTGTTGTATTGATTGGATAATTACTTTGAGATGGCCGAGGCTATATTGGAATTCTATCAATAAAAACCTGCCACTCTTGCAGGCTATTCCCGTTTCTTCCGAATTCGACCCGATCAATCGTGGTGATATGCGAAAGAACCAGCATGGAGTATTCGATGCGAATACTTGAAAGTCCCGATTTCGGATGTTTCTCGACCCGAAACGAGATTCTATTCGAGGCGCGCGCCGCACGCGGACGGCATTCACTTCATCTGGCGAGAATTGTCTCCGGACGTCGATGAACTGCCGCGTTGAACCGTGTCTTCTCAGCGATGAAGTGAGAATTTTTACGGCGAACTGTGCGATTCGCGCATGATTCGCGATTCGGAGCCGCACGCCCGGATGATCGATGACGATGGAGAACTGGCGCACCCGACAGGATTCGAACCTGTGGCCTCTGCCTTCGGAGGGCAGCGCTCTATCCAGCTGAGCTACGGGTGCGAGCCGGGTGCGCCTAGCAAAG
>FTCZ01001362.1_pt1 | contig 23709 bp, 23 predicted proteins | sample 1658871 | NCBI WGS metagenome assembly FTCZ01 (sample SAMEA3914864, study PRJEB12502) | metagenome | biome: forest; material: soil | place: USA | collected 2012-03-12 | depth 0.3 m
GGTTCACGCCGTAGACGACCGTGAGATCGGCGCCGTCGGCGGGAGCGGAGACCAGCACGCGCTTGGCGCCGGCATCGAGATGGGCGGAGGCGGCCTTCTTCGAGGTGAAGAAGCCGGTGCATTCGAGCACGATGTCGGCACCGACGCCCTTGTGCGGCAGCTTGGAGGGATCGCGCTCGGCGGTGACCTTGATCGGCCCGCGGCCGACGTCGATCGTGTCGCCGGCGACCTTCACGTCGCCGTTGAAACGGCCGTGCACGCTGTCGAAGCGGAAGAGGTGCGCGTTGGTCTCGACCGGGCCGAGATCGTTGATCGCCACGACCTCGATGTCCTTGCGGCCGGATTCCATGATGGCGCGCAGCACATTGCGGCCGATGCGGCCGAAGCCGTTGATTGCAACACGAACAGCCATAGTTTCTTCCCTCCGTTATCTCGCAAGGCCGCGCGCCGCTTCCGCGATCGCTTCGGCCGTGATCCCGAAATGCTTGTACAGGTCGGATGCCTTGCCCGACGCGCCGAAGCCCGTCATGCCGACGAAGGCGCCCTTGCTTCCGAGCCAGCGCTCCCAGCCGAAGCCGGTCGCGGCCTCGCAGGCCACGCGCGCGGTGCCCTCGGGGCCCAGTACGTCCGCGCGATAGCTCGCGTCCTGCGCCGCGAACAGCTCCCACGACGGCATCGACACCACGGCGGCTGCGATGCCATCCTTGGCGAGAAGATCGCGCGCCTGCATGGCCAGCATCACTTCCGAGCCCGACGCGATCAGGCGCACCGAGGCCGAGGCATCGCCCGCCAGGATGTAGGCGCCGCGGCGGCAGAGGTTGTCGTCACCCGCGCCGCGCAGGGTCGGCAGGTTCTGGCGGCTGAGCGCCAGCACGGTGGGCTTGCCCTTGGCTTCGATGGCGATCTGCCAGCATTCCGCCGTCTCGATGACGTCGGCCGGGCGCATCGTCGTCAGATGCGGGATCGCGCGAAGCGCCGCCAGATGCTCGACCGGCTGGTGGGTCGGGCCGTCCTCGCCGAGACCGATCGAGTCGTGCGTCATCACGTAGATCACGCGCACGCCCATCAGCGCGGCCAGGCGAATCGACGGGCGGCAGTAGTCCGTGAACGCCATGAAGGTGCCGCCGTAGGGAATCACGCCGCCATGCAGCGCGAGACCGTTCATCGCCGCGCACATCGCGTGCTCGCGGATGCCGTAGTGCATGTAGCGGCCCGACGGGTCGCTCAGGCTCTGGCTGTTGATCGTCTTGGTCTTGGTGTTGTTCGAGCCGGTGAGGTCGGCCGAGCCGCCCAGCGTGTCGGGCAGCACCGGGTTGATGACCTCGAGCGCTTCCTGGCTCGACTTGCGGGTGGCCCACGACGGCTTCTCGGCCGCCATCTTGGTCTTGAACGCCTTGATCACCTCGTCGACCGAGCCCGGGATGTCGCCCGCCGTGCGGCGGTCGAACTCGGCGCGATCGGCTTCGGGCATCGCGGCATGGCGCTTGGTCCACTTGCGCCGCGCCGACTTGCCCTTGGCGCCGACCTTGCGCCAGGCGGTGAAGATCGGCTCGGGGATCTCGAAGGGAGGATACGGCCATCCGAGATTCTGGCGGGCGCCTTCGATCTCCGCCTTGCCGAGGGCGGCGCCGTGCGCCTCCTTGGTGCCGGCCTTGGTCGGGGCGCCGTAGCCGATGATCGTCTTGCAGGCGATCATCGAAGGCTTGTTGGTGACCCTCTGCGCCTTGCGGATGGCGCGCGCGACGGCGTCCTGGTCGAAGCCGTCGACGGCCTGCACGTGCCAGCCGGCGGCGGCGAAGCGCTTGAGATGATCTTCGGAGGTCGCGAGCGAGGTCGGACCGTCGATCGAGATCGAGTTGTTGTCGAACAGTACGATCAGGCGGCCGAGGCCGAGATGGCCCGCCATCGAGATCGCTTCCTGGCCGATGCCTTCCATCAGGCAGCCGTCGCCCGCGATCACGTAGGTGAAGTGGTCGACGACGTCGGTGCCGAAGCGGTGCGAGAGGAGACGCTCGGCGAGCGCAAAACCCACCGAGTTGCCGAGTCCCTGGCCGAGTGGACCGGTCGTGGTCTCGATGCCGGTCGCGTGGCCGTATTCGGGATGGCCCGCGGTCTTGGAGCCGAGTTGGCGGAAGTTCTGAATCTGCTCCATCGTCATGTCCGGATAGCCGGTCAGATAGAGCAGCGAGTAGAGCAGCATCGAGCCGTGGCCGGCCGACAGGATGAAGCGATCGCGATCGGGCCAGTGCGGGTCCAGCGGATCGAACTTCAGGAATTTCGTGAAAAGGACCGTGGCCACGTCGGCCATGCCCATCGGCAGGCCGGGATGGCCGGAGTCGGCCTTTTCGACGGCGTCCATGGCGAGGGCTCGGATGGCGTTCGCCATGTCTTTGGAAGCGGCGGTCTGTTCGGTCATTTTATCCATGCGCCGTATGGTTTTTTTGATTGGCGCGCAACATGACGGCCACCCTTATCTGCGTCAATGCGCAAAACCTCATGGCCGACCAACCTATTGCGGGTGGGGACGCTTCGGTGTGGCAATATGTTGACCGTCAACAGGCGCACAATTTATCCTGTCCCGATGGAGCAGACGCAGCCAAGCGGCCGACTGCGATCCTCCGGCGGGGGATCGATGTCCAAGGCAGCAAGTGCCAAAGATCGCGTGGACGATGCGCTCAGCCGGCTGGAATCGATGGTCGAAGAGCGTCTGCGCGCCGAGCAGGCGCGTTCGGACGAGCTCGCCCAGCGTCTCGGCAAGCTCGAGAAACAGCACGACGAGCTGCGCAAGGTCGCCACCGAGGTCGAAGGCCGACTGGAGCGCGCGATGGAATACATTCGCTCTCTTTTAGCCGCCGACCAGAAGTGACGGCCCGTGGCCGTCATCCCGAGTCGGCGCATTCACATGCGCCTTATTTGCGAGAGATCTTTTAACCACAGAAAGATGCTTCGCTCCGCTCAGCATGACACGCTAAACTGTTGGCCCCTCTAAACGCCGGATAACGGCGCAATAAACAGGAGAAGCGGACAATGCCGCAGGTTTCGATCCAGATCGCCAACCGGACCTATGAACTCGCCTGTGGCGAAGGCGAGCAGGAGCGCGTCCACGAGCTGGGCGCCTATGTCGACAGCAAGATCGACGAACTGCGCAAGCAGATGCCGCCGGGCACGGCCGAAGTGAAGCTGCTGGTGTTCGCCGCCCTGATGCTGGCCGACGAGAGCCGCGAGGCGCGCAGTCTTGCCAAGCAGGCCGAGAACGCCCGGGCCAGCGCCACCGACAATGCCGAGACCTTGGCATCGGCGCTGGAGGAGCTGATCACCTCCCGGGTCGACAAGATCCAGAAAAAGGTCGCAGGGGCGGCCTAGCGGCAGGCCCCCAAGAGGCTTACATTGGGTTGGGGCGGATTTCTGCGCGGTGCGTGGTTCGCTTAAAACCCCTGGACCAATAAGATCTCCTGGGAGCTGTTCCTGGCCAGGACCGTGGTCTTGGCTACACGGCGCCCACCTGCTTTGCAGGTCTTGGAGGTTTCACGTGCCACGGCCCATCGTGGAGCCGCCCCACCTTTAGTTTTGCCGGTACATGCATCCGATCGAGGCCAAGCGCACCCTGCGCAGCGCCATGCTGGCGTGGCGGACAGGACTCTCCGAAGACGAGCGCCGCGCCGCGGCCGACGGATTGCTGGAGCAGTTCGCGAGCGAGCAGCCGTTCGAGACGCCGTGCGTCGTATCGGGCTTCTGGCCGATGAAGGAAGAGCTCGATATCCGGCCCCTCCTGTTCGAACTCTTCAACCAGGGCTGCGAGCTGGCGTTGCCTGTCGTGACCGGCAAGGGCCAGCCGCTCGTGTTCCGCGCCTGGCGTCCCGGCGATGCGCTGGAGCAGGGCGTGTTCAACACGCTCCAGCCGTCGCCCAAGCGGGAAGTCATCGAACCCGACGCGCTGATCGTGCCGCTGCTTGCCTGTGACAAGGAGGGCTGGCGGCTCGGATACGGCGGCGGCTTCTACGATCGCACGCTGCGGGCCCTGCGCAAGCGCCGCAAGGTGCTGGCGATGGGCGTGGCCTTCGACGATCAACTGCTGGCCGAGGAAGTGCCGCACACACCCGATGACGAGCGGCTCGATTGGTTGTTGACCGATCGCCGTGCTTGCGCCTTTGTCTGAGCCATGAAGGTTTTGTTTTGTGGCGACGTCGTCGGGCGTTCCGGGCGTGAGGCCGTGCTTAAGAACGTGCCGCGGCTGCGCAAGGAACTCGGGCTCGATTTCGTCGTAGTGAACGGCGAAAACGCCGCGGCCGGTTTCGGCATCACCGCCAAGATCTGCGCGGAGTTCCACGACGGCGGCGTCGACTGCATCACCACGGGCAACCACGTCTGGGACCAGCGCGAGATCATTCCCTACATTGCGCAGGACAAGCGCCTGCTGCGGCCGGTCAATTTTCCGCCCGGCACGCCAGGCTGGGGCGCCAATCTGTTCGAGACGGCCAAGGGCCAGAAGATCGTCGTCATCAACGTGATGTGCCGGCTGTTCATGGACCCGCTCGACGATCCGTTCCGCACGGTCGATGCGGAGGTCGCCAAGTATCAGCTCGGCCGTAACGCGCACTTCATTCTGGTCGACGTGCACGGCGAGGCGACCAGCGAGAAGCAGTCGATGGGCCATCACTTCGACGGCCGCGTGTCGGCGGTGCTGGGCACCCACAGCCACGTCCCGACGGCCGATTCGTGGGTGCTGCCCGGCGGCACGGCCTATCAGACCGACGTCGGCATGTGCGGCGACTACGATTCGATCATCGGCATGAAGAAAGAGGGCGCGGTGATGCGCTTCATCAAGAAGGTGCCGGGCGAACGCCTGGCGCCGGCCGAAGGCGAGGGAACAATGTGCGCGGCTCTTGTCGAAACCGACGACAAGACCGGCCTCGCCAAGGCCGTCCGGCCGATCCGGATCGGCGGGCGGCTGGCGCCCACTCAGTAGCTTTCAGCATCTTGTATCCCACAGGCTCCCTCTATAGCTATTAGAAGTGCCTCAAAGGCTGTCATTGACGACCTGGGGAAAAATCGGCATCGTGTTGATGTTAAACGATTTTTCGCCGCGTTGGCGGACTGTCTTCAAGGTTAGAGGGGGCGTCGGAATTAAGGTTCCGACGTTTTTTAGCGGGGGCTTCGGCCCCCGCCTTTTTTTGTCCGGACGCCCGGCGCGGCGTCTCTGGCACTCCCAAAACCCACGAGAAGTGGTATAGCCGCGCTATCGCATCACTTAATCTGGTTGTCGGGCCATGGCGGGCCATTCCCAATTCAAGAACATCATGCATCGCAAAGGTCGCCAGGACGCGGCCAAGGCGAAGATCTTCACCAAGCTGATCCGTGAGATCACGACGGCGGCGCGTCTTGGTGCTGCCGATCCGAATGCCAATCCGCGCCTGCGGGCGGCGGTGATCGCGGCGCGCGAGAACAACATGACTCGTGACACGATCGATCGCGCGATCAAGCGCGGCACCGGCAACGACGCCGACGCGAACTACGACGAGATTCGCTACGAGGGCTACGGCCCCGGCGGCGTCGCGGTGATCGTCGAGGCGCTGACCAACAACCGCAATCGCACCGCCGGTGAGGTGCGCTCGAGCTTCTCCAAGCATGGCGGCAATCTCGGCGAGACCAACAGCGTGTCGTTCATGTTCGATCGCATGGGCGAAATCCGCTTCCCGCTGAAGGTGGGCTCCGCCGACGACGTGCTGGAGAAGGCGATCGAGGCCGGCGCCGACGACGTGATCAGCGGCGAGGGCGAGGAGGGCACGCACGAGATCTACTGCGCCCAGGAGAACTTCACCGCCGTGCGCGAGGCGCTCGAGAAGTCGCTGGGCCAGCCCTCGTCGGCCAAGCTGATGTGGCGGCCCAAGACCACGACGCCGGTCGAGGGCGAGGTCGCCCAGACCCTGATCGACCTGATCGCGGCGCTCGACGACAACGACGACGTGCAGAACGTCTACGCCAACTTCGAATTGTCCGACGCCGCGCTGGCGAAGTTCGCGGCCTGACCCGGGCGATGAGACTGCTCGGCCTCGATCCCGGTCTCAGGTTGACCGGCTGGGGCGTGATCGATGTCGACGGCAACCGCCTGCGCCACGTGGCGCACGGCGTGGTGAAGGTGTCGGGCGACCGCCCGCTGGCCGACCGGCTGAACGATCTGTTCGAGGGCGTCGCAAGCGTGATCCTGGCGCAGCAGCCCGTCGAGGCGGCGGTCGAGGAGACCTTCGTGAACGTCAATCCGGCCTCGACCCTGAAGCTCGGCCAGGCGCGCGGCGTGGTGATGCTGGCGCCGGCGCGCGCGGGCCTTCCCGTCTTCGAATATGCCGCCACGCTCGTGAAGAAGTCGGTGGTCGGCACCGGCCATGCCGACAAGAACCAGATCGCCATGATGGTCGGCCGCCTGCTGCCCGGCGCCGAGGCGACGGCCGATGCCGCCGACGCGCTCGCCGTGGCGATCTGCCATGCCCATCACCGCGCCACCGCCCGGCGCATCGCGGCGGCCCAGGTGAGTGCGTCGTGATCGCCAAACTGAAGGGCACGGTCGATTCGGTCGACGAAGGAAGCGCGGTGCTCGACGTGAACGGCGTGGGCTACCTCGTCTCGGCCTCCTCGCGCACCTTGCGCGATCTCGCGGTGGGCGGCCCCGTCGCGCTGCTGGTCGAGACCATCGTGCGCGAGGATGCGATCGCGCTCTATGGCTTCCTCGAGACCGCCGAACGCGACTGGTTCCGCATCCTGACCACGGTGCAGGGCGTGGGCGCGCGGGTGGCGCTGTCGATCCTGTCCACGCTGTCGCCCGACGAGATCGCGCGCGCGATCGCGGCCGGCGACAAGGCGAGCCTCAGCCGTCCGGCCGGAGTAGGCCCGAAGCTCGCCGCGCGGCTCGCCACCGAACTCAAGGACAAGGCGGCCGCCTTCGGCATCGCGCCTGTCGCGCACAAGGCGGGAATCACGGGCGCCGTCGTGCCGCCGACGGCGTCGGTCGACGAAGACGCGGTCTCCGCGCTGGTCAATCTCGGCTACCGCCGGGTCGAGGCGTTCGGCGCCGTGGCCCGCGTCTCGCAGCGCCTGGGTGAGGGCGCGCCGCTCGATGCGATCATCAAGGCCGGCCTGCAGGAGCTGGCGCGATGAGCGAGCAGCCGGAGCGATTGATCACGCCCAAGCGCGCGGAGGAAGACGCCGCCGAGCTGGCGCTGCGGCCGCAGACGCTGGACGATTTCATCGGCCAGAAGCAGGTCCGCGAGAACCTGAAAATCTTCATCGCCGCCGCCAAGTCGCGCGGCGAGGCGCTCGACCATGTGCTGTTCCACGGCCCGCCTGGCCTCGGCAAGACGACGCTCGCACAGATCGTGGCGCGCGAGATGGGCGTTGGCTTTCGCGCGACCTCGGGTCCGGTGATCCAGAAGGCGGGCGATCTCGCCGCCCAGCTCACCAACCTGCAGGCGCACGACGTCCTGTTCATCGACGAGATCCATCGCCTCAACCCCGCGATCGAGGAGATCCTCTATCCCGCGATGGAGGACTTCCAGCTCGACCTGATGATCGGCGAGGGGCCGGCCGCGCGCTCGGTGCGCATCGAGCTGCCGCCCTTCACGCTGGTCGGGGCCACGACGCGCTCGGGCCTGATGACAAGGCCGTTGCGCGAGCGCTTCGGCATTCCGCTGCGGATGATCTTCTACGAACCGGCCGAGCTCGAGACGATCGTCCATCGCGCCGCGCGCGTGCTGAAGATGGAGATGGCCAAGGACGGCGGCGCGGAGATCGCCAAGCGCTCGCGCGGCACGCCGCGTGTGGCCAACCGCCTGCTGCGCCGCGTGCGCGACTTCGCGGCCGTCGCCGGCAACAAGGTCGTCGACGCGAAGGCCGCGGACGCAGCGCTCACGCGCCTGGAAGTCGACGGCCGCGGGCTCGACGCGATGGACCGGAAGTACCTCGCCTGCATCGCCGAGAACTACGGCGGCGGCCCGGTCGGCGTCGATACGCTCGCCGCGGCGCTCTCCGAACAGCGCGACGTGATCGAGGACGTGATCGAGCCCTACCTGATGCAGCTCGGCCTGCTGATGCGCACGCCGCGCGGCCGCCTGCTGTCGGAAGGCGGCTATCGGCACATCGGCAAGACGATCCCGCAGGGGCAGAAGCAGCAGCTCGACCTGCTGGCCGGCGGCCACGTGGACAATCAGTCGGACAACAAGGCGGACGAGACTTGAGCGCTCCCACCTCCCGCGCGCCCACTTCCGGCACCATCGTGGGCGGCAGGCATGTTCTTCCGTTGCGGGTTTATTACGAGGACACCGATGCCGCAGGCATCGTGTATTACGCCAACTGGCTGCGCTTCCTCGAGCGCGGGCGCACCGAGCTGCTGCGCCTGCTGGGACAGGAACACAGCGCCTTGCGGGACCAGCGTGGTGTGAATTGGGTCGTGCGCCGCTGCGCCATCGAATATCTGAAGCCGGCGCGCCTTGACGACACGATCGAAATCCTGACGAGCTGCGGCGAGCTGCGCGGCGCCTCCCTCGACATGCTGCAGGAAGCGCGTCGCGGCGAGGAGACCCTGGTGCGGGCCGAACTGGTCGTGGCCTGCATGAGCGAGAGCGGCCGGCCGGTGCGGTTGCCGCCGGACATGAAGGCGGCTCTTGCACAGGTTGCGGACAGCAACCCGCCCCGCTCACGCCATATTCAGGTATGATGCTTTGAACCAACGGAGATTCTAAAATGGACGCGTTTGCGCAGGTCGCCAGCACCCCCCTTGCCGGCACCGCACCTCCCATCGACATGTCGGTCTATGGCCTGTTCATCCAGGCCGACTGGGTCGTCAAGGCAGTCATGATCGCCTTGCTGCTCGCGTCCTTCTGGTCGTGGGCGATCATCTTCGAAAAGATGCTGCGGCTTCGCTCGCTGAAGAAGAGCGCCCAGACCTTCGAGGATACCTTCTGGTCGGGCGTCTCGCTCGAGGATCTCTACGATCGTGTCGGCGCCAAGCCCGACGATCCGATGTCGAGCATCTTCTCCGCCGCGATGCGCGAGTGGCGCCGCTCGGTCTCCAAGGGTCTGGCCGCGAGCGCCACGGCACGCTCCGCGCTCCGCCAGCGCATCGAGCAGGTGATGAGCGTCACCATCCAGCGCGAGATGGAGGCGATCGAGAAGCGGCTCGGCTTCCTCGCCACCGTCGGCGCGAACGCCACCTTCGTCGGCCTGTTCGGCACGGTGTGGGGCATCATGAACAGCTTCGGCCACATCGCAGTGTCGAAGAACACCTCGCTCGCGGTCGTGGCCCCGGGCATCTCCGAGGCGCTGTTCGCCACGGCGATCGGCCTGGTCGCGGCCATCCCGGCGGCCGGCGCGTACAACATCCTGTCGGGCCAGGTCTCGCGCTACGCCGTCCAACTCGAGGCCTTCGCCGGTGAGTTCATCACCATCCTGTCGCGGCAGCTCGAGGAGCAGGTCTGATGGCTGGCGTCATCCACTCGTCGGGCGGCAGCGGCGGACGCTTCCGCCGCAAGCGCCACGTGCCGATCTCCGACATCAACGTGACGCCGATGGTCGACGTCATGCTCGTGCTGCTGGTCATCTTCATGATCACCGCGCCGCTGCTGCAGGTCGGCGTGCCGGTCGATCTGCCGAAGACCAGCGCCCAGCAGGTCGGCGGCAAGGACGAGCCGCTCGTGGTTTCGCTCAACTCCAAGGACGAGGTGTTCCTCGGCGAGACCAAGTACGAGCTCCCCGAGCTCGGCAACAAGCTGAAGGCCGTGCACGACGAGAAGCCCGACCAGCGCGTGTTCATCCGCGGCGACAAGTCGATCCAGTACGGCCGCATGATGGAAGTGATGGGTGTGGTGATCGACTCGGGCTTCCGCCAGCTCGGCCTGCTGGGTGAGCAGTCCGACGGCAAGGCCGGCGCGGCCCCTGCGATCAAGAAGTAGTCAGTACCGGAGGACCCGCGATCGATGTTCGACGGCTCCCCACAACATGCGGAGATGCGTACGCCGGCGCTTCTGTCGGTGGGTCTGCATGTCTTCGCCATGGTGGCGGCGATCGTGAACTTCAACTTCTTCAGCAAGCCGCCGATCGAGCCCGAACCGGTGATGGTGGAGTTCGAAGCGATCGCCAAGAAGGCGGCGGCGCCTACGATCGGCAATCCGCCGCCGCAGCCCAAGGACGCCAAGATCGCCGAGGAGACGACCAAGGCGCCGCCGCCCAAGACGGCCGAGCCGCCGCCCGCGCCGGAGGCGCCCAAGCCCGACGTCAAGGAGGTCAAGCCCGAACCGCCGAAGGTCGTCGAGCAGCCGCAGCCCAAGCCCGAGCCGCCGAAGCCCGCTGAGGACGTCATCGCGATGAAGCCCAAGCAGCCGGAACCGCCCAAGGTCGAGAAGCCGCCGGAGCCCAAGCCCGAGCCGCCGAAGCCGGAAGTGAAGAAGGTCGAGCCGCCCAAGCCCGCGCCGCCCAAGCCGACTCCGCCCAAGCCCAACGTCGACAACCTCGTGGACAGCATCCTCAAGAACCAGGATTCGAAGACGAAGATCCAGACGCCCGAGCAGCAGCCCAAGCCGGTGAAGGAGATCACGCGCACCGCGGCGGCGGCGCCGCAGTTCGCCAGCGTCGTGACCGCAAGCGAGATCGAGGGCGTGCGCAACAAGATCCGGCCGTGCTGGAACGCCTTCGGCGGCGCCAAGGAAGCGCCGATCGTGACCCTGATCGTGGACATGAACCAGGACGGCACACCGGTGAAGGCCGAGATCAAGGAAACCGGGCGCTACAACAACGATCCGTTGTTCCGCGCCGCGGCTGACTCGGCCTATCGCGCCATCATGAATCCGCGCTGCCAGCCTTGGCCATTGTCACCGGAAAAGTACACTTCCTGGCGAACAATCACTTTCAATTTCGATCCACGCGACTACTGATATCGGCCCCGCTAAAAGACGACGTCCCCCCAATGATGAAGAGGTTCGACATGATGCATTCGAGACATCTGCGGACGCTGCTTTGCGCAGCCGCACTCATTGCCTCGACGGCAACAGCGCATGCCCAGCTGACGATCGACATGAACAAACCCAGCTTCGAGCCGGTACCGATCGCGATCGTCGACTTCGCCGGCGACAACGTGGGCACGGAGCTGGCCGGCGTCATCCGCAACGATCTGCAGAACTCCGGCCTGTTCCGCTCGATCCCGCCGGGCTCCTTCATCCAGCAGGGCATCAACGCCAATGCAGCACCGCGCTTCCCCGATTGGCGCAGCATCGGCGCAACCGGTCTCGTGGTCGGCCAGATCAGCAGCGCCGGCGGCAACCTCAAGGTCGACTTCCGCCTGTGGGACGTCGTCGCCGGCAACCAGGCCGCCGGACTTTCCTTCACCAGCCAGCCCAACAACTGGCGGCGGCTCGCCCACATCATCTCCGACGCGATCTACAAGCGCGTGACGGGAGAGGAGGGCTACTTCGACACCCGCATCGCCTACGTGAGCGAGACCGGCCCGCTCAACACGCGCGTCAAGCGCATCGCCATCATGGACCAGGACGGCGCCAACAACCGCTACATCACCGACGGCCGCACGCTTGCCATCACGCCACGTTTCTCGCCGACGCTGCAGGAGATCGTCTACATGGCGTACGGCGAGAACAACGGACCGCCGCGCGTCTACCTGCAGAACGTCGACAGCGGCCGGCGTGAACTGCTGGGCAATTTCCCCGGGATGAGCTTCGCGCCGCGCTTCTCGCCCGACGGCACCAAGGTCGCCATGAGCCTGTCACAGGACGGCAACACGGATCTCTATGAGATGGACGTGCGCGGCCGCGGCATGCGGCGTCTCACCAACACGCCGGCGATCGACACCTCGCCGAGCTACTCCAACGACGGCACGCAGATCGTCTTCAACTCCGACCGCGGTGGAACGCAGCAGCTCTATGTCATGGGCGCGGGCGGCGGCGGCGAGAAGCGCATCAGCTTCGGCGAGGGCCGCTACGCCACGCCGGTGTGGTCGCCGCGCGGCGATTACATCGCCTTCACCAAGTTCGGCGGCACGAGCTCGGGCTTCAGCATCGGCGTGATGAAGCCGGACGGCAGCGGCGAACGCCTGCTGGCCAACGGCTTCCTGGTCGAGGGCCCGACCTGGGCGCCCAACGGCCGGGTGCTGTCGTTCTTCAAGCAGCAACCGAATTCGGGTGGCCGGGCTGGGTCAGTCAGCCTGAGTGCAATTGACATCACCGGCCGTTTCGAACGGCAGGTGCCCACGCCGACGGATGCGTCCGATCCCGCATGGTCGCCCTTGATTCCTCAATAGCCGGAGATATTATCGCGATGGCGACCCGGGCGTCACAAGCGCTCGGGTCGTTGTGTCTGGGAGTGGTGGGCTCTTGCCGAATGCAGGGGTGCAAACCGAGAGGAGCGCGGGCGTGAAAGCGACGCGGTGAGATTGAAAATGCGCATGATCAAAGCCTTTGCCGCCATCGCGGCCTTGATGTTCGTTGCTGCTTGCAGCAACACCGAACAGGCCGCCGCTCCGGCGGGCGCGACCGTGACCCCCGGTTCGGTTGCCGATTTCCGCCAGAACGTCGGCGACCGTGTCTACTTCGACACCGACGCTTCGACCGTCCGCGAGGATGGTCGCCAGACGCTCAACAAGCAGGCTGCTTGGCTGAAGCAGTACGCCAACTATCAGATCACCATCGAAGGCCATTGCGACGAGCGCGGAACGCGTGAGTACAACATCGCCCTCGGCGAGCGTCGTGCCACCTCGGTCCGTCAGTACCTGATCGCCCAAGGCGTGCCCGCGGCGCGCCTGAAGACGATCAGCTACGGCAAGGAGCGCCCGGAAGTCGTCGGCTCCGACGAAGGTTCATGGGCCCGCAACCGTCGTGGCGTCACGACGTTGCAGTAAGGGTTTTCCCGCAAACGAATTGAACGCCGGTCGCCCAGCGACCGGCGTTTTCGTTTGTGGACAGGGTTTTCCTGCCTGAAAATGGCCGCGTTTGAACTGAAACTATCGATTCCCATGATGAAGCTTTCGCAGCACCTCCTCGTTCTCGCAGCTCTGGCCCTGCCGCCGTCCGCGGCCTCGGCGCAGCAGGGGGCCTATATCGACGACCGCCTGAACCAGCTGCAGCAGTCGCTCACCATGCTGACGGGACAGCTCGAACAGCTGCAGTACAGCAACCAGCAGCTCCATCAGCAGATGGAGAAGATGCAGGCGGATTACGAATACCGTCTCGACCAGCTCGAGAAGGGCCGGGGCGGCGGCGGTGGTGCGCCTCGTCCGGCATCCTCGCCGACGCCGCAACTGGCGCCGCCATCGGCGGCCAGCGCCGCGCCGCCGCCGGCGGGCGGTCCCGCCAGCGCAACCGGCGCCGATCAATTGTACAACGAGGCCTTCAAGCTCCTGCAGGACGGCGACTACGCCGGCGCCGAGCGCGGCTTCAAGACCTTCATCCAGCGCCATCCGCAGCACGTGCTGGCGGGCAACGCGCAGTACTGGCTGGGCGAGACCTATTACGCACGGCGCGACTACCAGAACGCCATGACGTCCTTCGCCGAGGGTTACAAAGTCTACAAGACGAGCCCCAAGGGGCCCGACAATCTCCTGAAGCTCGGCATCACCCTGGCGGTGCTCAATCGCAAGCCCGACGCCTGCGCGGTGTTCCAGCGCTTCAACCAGGATTATCCGAAGGCCACCGACCTTCAGAAGCGGCGGGTCGATCAGGAGCGTCAGCGCAACGGATGCGGCTGACGGCGGAGTCTTTCGCAGACCTGATGGCGCCCTTCGCGCCGTTTGAGAGCAGACCCGTCCTTGCCGTTGCCGTCTCCGGCGGCCGCGATTCGCTGGCGCTGGCGCTGCTGGCCGGCGAATGGGCCATAGCGCGCGGCGGCCACGTCGTCGGATTGATCGTCGATCACGGACTGCGCGCCGAAGCCGCCGCCGAAGCCGGCGCGACGCGCGATCTGCTCGCCCGTCACGGCATTGCCGCCGAGGTGCTGCGCTGGACCGGCACCAAGCCGAAGCACGGGCTTCAGGAGGCCGCGCGCAGGGCGCGCTATGGCCTGTTGTTCGAGGCGTGCCGGGAGCGCGGCGTCCTTCATCTCCTCGTCGCCCATCACGCCGACGACCAGGCCGAGACGGTGGCGATGCGCGCCGCCCGCGGCAGCGGCCCGGACGGCCTGGCGGGCATGGCGGCCCTGGTCGAGCAGCGCAACGCGCGGTTGCTGCGCCCGCTGCTGGCCGTGCCGCGTGCCCGGCTGACGGAGACGCTCGAGGCGCGCGGCGTCGCCTGGATCGACGATCCGTCGAACGCCGATCCCCGTTTCGAGCGCGCCCGGCTGCGCGAGAAAGGCGTCGTGCGGCCCGCCGACCCGTCGGATCCGGCGGGGCAGCGATCGGCGCGGGAAATCCGCCTGGCGCAGGCGGCGGTGGAGACGATCGAGATCGACGAAGAAATCGGTGGGGCTGCCGCGCTCGACCGCACTGCCTTCGGCCGCCTGGGCGCGCGCCTGGGGGCGGGGCTTCTCAGCCGGCTCGTCCAGGCGGTGGCCGGACGGGACCATCCGCCGCGCCGCGACCGTCTCGACCGGGCGGTCGAGCGGCTTTGCCGGCCGGTGGCGCGCGGCAAATCGGGGAAAAGCCAGGATTTCACCCTATCCGAATGCCGCCTGATGCTGCGGCAGGCGCCCGGAAGCCGGCGCTTGCGCTGGATTGTTCGGCATGAAAATGGCAGGAGAATTGATAGGAAAGGGGGAAAGCCCCTCGTTCCGGCTGCATTTTTTGCTTGCGGCGGACCCAGTCCGCCCCATGTAGACTGAACCTTTCATTCAGTGGATCGAAAGCCCGTGAACCCGTTCAATCGCAACGCTGCCCTGTGGATCGTTATCGTGCTCCTGCTCGCGCTGCTCTACAGCGTGTTCCAGGGCGGCGCGACCCGCACGGTGGGCAACACGATCTCCTACTCCGACTTCGTCCGCGCCGTCGACCAGCGCCAGGTCCAGGACGTGCGGATCCTGGGCAACACCATCACCGGCACCTTCCGCGAGCCGCGCAATGGCGTCCAGAAGTTCGCGACCTACGCGCCCAGCACGCCGCCCGACGAACAGCTGATGCCGAACCTGATCAAGAACGTCGATCGCGTCGACGCGGGGCCGGCGGAAGAGGGCGTCAATCTCGGCAGCATCTTCGTGAGCTGGCTGCCCGTGCTCGTGCTGGTCGGCGTCTACATCTTCTTCCTGCGCCAGATGCAGAGCGGCACCGGCCGCGCCATGGGCTTCGGCAAGTCGCGCGCGCGCCTGCTGACGGAGAAGCACGGCCGCGTCACCTTCGAGGACGTGGCCGGCATCGACGAGGCCAAGAGCGAGCTCGAGGAGATCGTCGACTTCCTGAAGGACCCGCAGAAGTTCCAGCGCCTGGGCGGCAAGATCCCCAAGGGCTGCTTGCTGGTCGGTCCTCCGGGCACCGGCAAGACGTTGCTCGCACGCGCCATCGCGGGCGAGGCCAATGTCCCGTTCTTCACCATCTCGGGCTCCGACTTTGTCGAGATGTTCGTGGGCGTGGGCGCAAGCCGCGTGCGCGACATGTTCGAACAGGCGAAGAAGAACGCTCCCTGCATCGTGTTCATCGACGAAATCGACGCCGTCGGCCGCCATCGTGGCGCGGGCCTGGGCGGCGGCAACGACGAGCGCGAGCAGACGCTGAACCAGTTGCTGGTCGAGATGGACGGCTTCGAGGCGAACGAAGGCGTGATCCTGATCGCCGCGACCAACCGTCCCGACGTGCTCGATCCCGCGCTGCTGCGCCCCGGCCGCTTCGACCGCCAGGTCGTCGTGCCGAACCCCGACATCGGCGGCCGCGAGATGATCATCAAGGTCCATATGCGCAAGGTGCCGCTGGCGCCCGACGTCGATCCGCGCGTGCTCGCGCGCGGCACGCCGGGTTTCTCCGGCGCCGATCTCGCCAACCTCGTGAACGAGGCAGCACTTCGCGCCGCGCGCGTCGGCAAGCGTCTCGTCACCATGGCGGACTTCGAATACGCCAAGGACAAGGTGATGATGGGCACCGAGCGCCGCTCGATGGCCATGACCGACGAAGAGAAGAAGCTCACGGCCTATCACGAGGCGGGCCATGCGCTCGTGGCGATGAACGTGCCGAAGTCCGATCCGCTGCACAAAGTGACGATCATTCCGCGCGGCCGCGCGCTCGGCGTCACCATGCAGCTGCCGGAACGCGACCATCTCAGCCACACCAAGCTGTTCCTCGAATCGCGCCTGGCGATCCTGTTCGGCGGCCGTATCGCCGAGGAGCTGATCTTCGGACCGGAGAACGTGACCACGGGCGCGGCGAGCGACATCCAGGTCGCCACGCAGATGGCGCGCGGCATGATCACGGCCTACGGCATGTCCGACAAGCTCGGCCGCGTGCGCTACCAGGCCAACGAGCAGGAAGTGTTCCTGGGCCACGCCGTCACCCAGACGCAGAACGTGTCCGAGGCGACGGCCCAGATCATCGACCAGGAGGTTCGCCGCCTGATCGAGGAAGCCGAAGCCCAGGCCAAGCGCATCCTGACCGAGCATCTCGACGATCTGCATACGATCGCCAAGTCGCTGCTCGAGTTCGAGACCCTGAGCCGCGACGAGATCGGCCAAGTCCTGCGCGGCGAGCCGATCGTGCGCGACGAGACCGGCGGCGCGGGCCCCGGCCCGGATCGCCGTCGCCGCTCGTCGGTGCCGACCAGCTCCGGCGCGGCGCCCGGCGCCAATCCCGAGCCGCAGCCCGGTGTATAATATCCCGGTGCGTAAAGGGCGCGTTTGATCCGAAGCTTCGGCGGCGTCACGCTGGATCGCCCTCGTGTGATGGCGATTGTCAATGTGACGCCCGACTCCTTTTCGGACGGCGGTGAACGCCTCGACCCCGCGCGGGCCATCGACGATGGCCTGCGTTTCGTCGGCGAGGGTGCCGACATCGTCGATGTCGGGGGCGAGTCCACGCGACCGGGATCCCTGCCGACGTCGCCGGACGACGAGCTGCACCGCATCCTGCCGGTGGTCGAGGGGCTCGCCCGGCAGAACGTCGTGGTCTCGATCGACACGCGGCGCGCCTCGGTCGCCCGTGCCGCCCTCGACGCCGGCGCCAGGATCGTCAACGACGTCTCGGCGCTGCGCGACGACGAGGCCATGCTGCCGCTGGTCGCCGGCCGCGACGTCGACGTGGTCCTGATGCATCGGCGGGGCTTGCCCGAAAACACCTTCGCGGGCCCGCGATACGTCGATGTCGTGGAAGAGGTGCGCCAATTCCTGCTCGAGCGCGCCGAGGTCTGCGCGGCAGCCGGTGTGAAGCGCGAGAGGATCGTGCTCGACCCCGGCATCGGCTTCGGCAAGAGCGTCGCCCAGGAGTTCGAGCTGATCGCCGGGGCGGGGCGGCTGGGCGATTCAGGCTATCCGGTGCTGGTCGGCTGCTCGCGCAAGAGCTTCATCGGCAAGCTGACGGGACTCGAGAAGCCCGCCGACCGCGATCCGGCCTCGGCCTGGCTCTCGGCGGAGGCGGTGCGGCGGGGGGCTGCCATCGTGCGCGTCCACAATGTGGTGACGACCCTGCAAGTCCTCGCTGTTTCGGCGGCAATGCGATAAACTAGCCGCGATGCCCCGTTCCCTTTTTGGCACCGATGGCGTGCGCGGCCGAGCCAATGCCTCGCCGATGACGGCTGAGATCGCCATGCGAATCGGCATGGCGGCGGGCCAGGTCTTCAATCGTGGCGGCCATCGCCATCGCGCGGTGATCGGCAAGGACACGCGGCTGTCGGGCTACATGATCGAGCAGGCGCTGACGGCGGGCTTCCTGTCGGTCGGCGTGGACGTTCTCCTGCTGGGACCGCTTCCGACTCCGGCGGTCGGTTTCCTGACCCGCTCGATGCGCGCCGATGTCGGCGTCATGGTCTCGGCCTCGCACAATCCCTTCGAGGACAACGGCATCAAGCTGTTCGGGCCCGACGGGTTCAAATTGTCCGACGCCGTCGAGGGCGAGATCGAGACGCTGGTGGCGACGCACGCGGCGATCCGGCTGGCCGACGCCAGAATGATCGGCCGCGCCAAGCGCCTCGACGACGCCGAGGGGCGCTACATCGAAGCCGTGAAGGCGTCGGCGGCGCGCCGCCTCGACCTCAGCGACCTCAAGATCGTCGTCGATTGCGCCAACGGCGCCGCCTACAAGGTGGCGCCCACCGTGTTGTGGGAGCTGGGCGCCGAAGTGGTTCCCGTGGCGGTCGCGCCCGACGGCTTCAACATCAACGCCAATTGCGGCTCGACCCATCCCTCGGTGCTGCAGGAGCATGTCGTGACGCACGGCGCCGACATCGGCATCGCGCTCGACGGCGACGCCGACCGGGTCGTGCTGGTCTGCGAGCAGGGCCGCCTGATCGACGGCGACCAGCTGATGGCGACCATCGCCGACCTGTGGAAGAAGGACGGACGGCTCGCCGGCAACGGCGTCGTGGCGACGGTGATGTCGAATCTCGGGCTCGAGCGCTTTATCGGCGCGCGCGGCCTGTCGCTGGTGCGCACCCAGGTGGGCGATCGCTACGTGCTGGAGCGCATGCGCGCCGACGGCTTCAATCTCGGCGGCGAGCAGTCCGGCCATATCATCATGACCGACCATGCCACGACCGGGGACGGGCTGATGGCGGCGCTACAGGCGCTGGCGGCGCTGGTGCGCAGCGGCAAGCCCGCGAGCCAGACCTTCCGGGCCTTCGAACCGGTGCCGCAGCTCCTGAAGAACGTCCGGGTGAGCGACGCGAACGCAGCCCTCAACGCGGCTGCCGTCGTGGCCGCCATCGCCGCGGCCGAGAGGAAGCTTGGCAAGGGCGGGCGCATCCTGGTGCGCAAGTCGGGCACCGAGCCGCTGATCCGCGTCATGGCCGAGGGCGACGATTCGGCCCTCGTGCAGAGCGTCGTCGACCAGATCATCGAAGCGATCCCGCGTCAGGCGGCTTAGGATGAACGGGCGCGTTCTGATCGTCGCCGGCTCCGATTCCGGCGGCGGCGCCGGCATCCAGGCCGACATCAAGGCGGTCACCGCGATGAACGGCTTCGCCGCCACCGCGATCACCGCGCTCACGGCCCAGAACACGATGGGCGTGCATGGCGTCGTGCCGGTCGAACCCGCCTTCATTGCCCAGCAGATCGAGGTGGTGCTGACCGACATCGGCGCCGATGCGCTGAAGACCGGCATGCTGCACAGCGCCGAAGTGATCGACACGGTCGTGGCGGCGTTCAAAAGGCACGCGTCTGATGTGCCGCTGGTCGTCGATCCGGTGATGGTCGCCAAGGGCGGACATCGATTGCTGCTGACGGAGGCCGAGACGGCCTTGCGCGACAGGCTCCTGCCGATGGCGGCGCTGCTGACACCAAACCTGCCCGAGGCCGAGGTGCTGGTGGGCTTTCCGGTGCGGGGCGAGGCCGACATGAAGCGCGCGGCCGACAGGCTCGTTTCGCTTGGCGCCAGGGCCGTGTTGATGAAGGGCGGCCATCTCGAGGGCGACAGGGTCGTCGACCTGCTGGTCCATGACGGCATCGTCGATCGCTTCGAGGATGCACGTATCCCCAGCCGCAGCACGCACGGCACCGGCTGCACGCTCGCGTCGGCCACGGCCGCGGGTCTGGCGCAAAAGATGAGCCTGCGCGACGCCGTGGCCCGCGCCCGCGCTTATGTGCGCCGCGCCATCGAGACCGCCCCCGGCTATGGCCAGGGCCACGGCCCGCTCAACCACGCGGTGGCGGTCCGCTCGGACTGAGGACTCAAGGCTGGGGGCGCCACTCCAGTGGCGCGTCTTCTCGTGCTCATTTGGACCGCGAGCTTCCAGCTCGCCTCATGAGCGAGCCAGAGGCTCGCGGTCTGGAAGACATGATCGCGCCACTGGAGTGGCGCGCCCCCAGCAAAGAAGTCCGCAATGCTATCTTGGGGATGGTTGCGATAATCACCACATCGCATCCGGCATCAACCGCCGGAGACCATCATGGCGCGTGTTTGGGCGAGGGCACGACCTCTGGAAGCCTTCGGGGGCAGTTCAAGAAACGCTCGGGAGAGGTGGCGAAAAAGCGAACGGCGACAAAGAGTTGAGGGCTCGCCGCCGAATTTCCCGAACCAGTCTAGAGATCTAGAAGGGTTCGGGAAAATTCCTGTAAGTCGTTGCGGCGCCGCGTTCTTCGGCGGATTTCGGGAACAATTCTAGAAACGCCCCTTTTTATCAGGCGCCGAAGTGTTCGAGCCGTTCGAGCACGGTCGGGATCCTGTCGTCGCTCACGTTGGCGAAGGCGATGCGCACAAAGCGCTCCTGGCCCGCGCCGAACATGTCGCCCGGAATGGTGAGCAGGTTCTCCTCGTCGGCGAGACGCTTGCTGACGTCGGTCGAGCGCTGGCCCGCGAAGGGGTGTTCGACATAGGCGAAGTAGGCGCCGATGCTCACCATGCGCCAGCGATTGGAGCGCTGCAGGCCGTTGCCCAGCAGGTCGGCGCGCGTCTTCAGGCCCCTGGTGTTCTCGCGCGCCCACGGCAGCAGGTTGCGCAGGCCGTAGAGCGCCGCTTCCTGGCCGAGGCGCGGCGGGCAGATCGACACGCAATCCATCGCCTTCTCGATCTCGGTCATCAGGCCGGCGCCGGCGGTGACGCCGCCCACGCGATAGCCGGTCAGCGCGAAGACCTTGGAGAAGCTGTAGAGGTGCACCAGCGTGCCGCGCCAGCCGGGATCGCTGAACAGATCGTGCGGCCGCGTGTTCTCCGGCAGGAAGTCCTTGTAGGTCTCGTCGAGCAGCAAGGCGATGCCGCGGCTCCTGGCGAGCTCGAAGAAGGCGTGGATCGTCTCGCGCGGATAGACCGCGCCGGTCGGGTTGTTCGGCGAGATCAGGACGATGGCGCGCGTCTTGGTCGTGATCAGCCGGGCGGCATCCTCGGCACTCGGCACGGCGCCCGATCCCGGACGAAAGTCGAGCGGCACCGGCTCGACGCCCTGCATGCGCATCCACATGTCGTGATTGAAGTAGTGCGGGCGCGGCACGATCACCTGGTCGCCCGCCTTGGCGATGCTCATCAGCGCGAGGCAGAACGCCTGGTTGCAGCCCGACGTGATGCCGACTTCGCCCGGCGCGATCGCAGCACCGTAGAACGACGAGAGATGCGCGGCATAGTCCTCGCGCAAGGCGGGGACGCCGAGGATCGGAGTGTAGCCGTGCATTGCGGGATCGAGCAGCAGGTCGCCGAGATGCTTGCGCAGTTCGAGCGCCGGCGGATAGCCCGGCACCGCCTGGCTGAGATCGATCAGCGGCCGGTCGGCCGGGAAGCTGCGGCCCAGGACCCAGCGCTTGGTTTCACCGATCGGCGAAGGTTCGACGGCGGCCAGCCAGGGATTGGCGGCAGGAACATCACGCATCTGAGATTGGCCCGATTCTACAGCGTTTCCGGACGGGATTGTCCGCCTGACCGAAGGGTGAGGCGGCCGGAGCATCCCGGCGCCCACGTCGCGTGTCAAACCTGCGGCGCTTCGGCGTCCTATCCGAAAATGCATTGCTTGGTGCGCGGCATATGCATAGCATCGCCGCAAGGCTCCGTTTGAGGGCCATCGCTTCGCGGCGACGCGGGCAAGGGATCGAGCCGGTCCAAAAGTGGCCGGCCTACAGGAGGAAACAAGCATGCGTTCGAGGAAAGTAAGTCGTCGTCGTTTTGTAGGCGGTACTGCTGCTTTGTCGACTGCCCTGGTGGCGGCTCCATTCGTGCGCGGTGCGTATGCCGCGGGCAAGCTCTCGATCGGCTTCTGGGATCACTGGGTTCCTGACGCCAACAAGGCCACGGAGTCCCTGGTCAAGGAGTGGGCCGAGAAGGAAAAGGTCGAGGTTCAGATCGACTACATCACCTCGAACGGCAACAAGCTGCTGCTGACGACCGCCGCGGAAGCGCAGGCGGGGTCGGGGCACGATATTCTGGCGATCAACACATGGTTGCCCGCCCGCTACGCCGAGCAGCTCATGCCGGTCGACGACATCATGGGCGACCTGATCAAGACCCACGGCGCGGTCAACAACACCGTCGAATATCTCGGCAAGATCAACGGCAAGTGGGTGGCCGTTCCCGCGACCGCGGGCAGCCAGATCAAGGGACCGTGCTCGCGCATCGACCTCCTGAAGAAGCACGCCAACATCGACATCCAGGCGATGTATCCGGCGGGCAGCGCGCCCAAAGCCGATGACTGGACCCTCGACACCTTCCTCAAGGCGGCTGAAGCCTGCCACAAGGGCGGCAACCCGTTCGGCATCGGCCTCGGCACGACGTCGGACAACGTCGACACGATCGGCGCGATCTTCCACTCGTTCGGTGCGGTGATGGTCGATGCAAAGGGCGAGATCGTGGTCAAGAACGACCAGGTCCGCCAGGCGCTCGACTACTACAAGAAGCTGATGGCGTTCCTGCCGGCCGACGTGGCGGCGTGGGACGACGCCTCGAACAACAAGTTCCTGGTCTCGGGCCAGGGCTCGCTGGTCATGAACCCGCCGAGCGCCTGGGCCGTTGCCAAGCGCGACGCGCCGAAGGTCGCCGAGCAGTGCTGGACGCACGGCTTCCCGAAGGGACCGAAAGGCCGCTACGCGCCGTTCCTGCCTTACTTCTGGGGCACCTGGAACTTCAGCAAGAACCAGTCGGCGGCCAAGAGCCTGCTGCGCCATCTGTCGACCGCGGAAGCGGCCGAAAAGATGTGCAACGCCAGCGGCGGCTACGACCTGCCGTCGTTCGAGAAGCTGACCACGTTCAAGGTCTGGGCCGAGGCCGAGCCGCCGAAGGGCACGCTCTACCACTACCCGAACCCGTACAATCACCAGGTGCTCTCGATCGCCGCGGCGCCCGCGCCGCACAAGATCGCCGAGCAGATCTACAACCAGGGTATCCAGACGCAGATGGCCGTCCGCTACTTCAAGGGCGAAGCGCTCGACAAGACGCTCGACTGGGCGGCCAGCGAAATGGAAGGCTTCATGCGCAACTAGGCGCGAAGCAGGCAATTGTAGGGGGACGCCGTCTGGGAGGCGGCGTCCTCTTCGTATCCGAAGCATCGGCAGAAGCCGCACGGAGCACGCCATGGCAGATATCGCCGCCCGAGACTCCATCGTCCTGTCACGCGACAGCCGCACTGGCCTGCACAAATTGATGCAGCGCAAGTCGACGATCGCCTTCCTGATGGCCTTGCCGCTGATCCTGTTGATCCTGATCCTGGTCGCCTATCCGGCGGGCTACGCGGTCTGGCTGGCGACGCTCAACAAGTCGATGACCAAGTTCGTCGGCTTCGGCAATTTCGAGTTCCTGTTCAAGCGCCAGACCTTCTGGGACGTCGTCTTCCAGTCCTGCCTGTTCGCCATCACCGCCGTGATCTTCAAGGCACTGATCGGCTTCGTGGTCGCGCATTTCGTGCACAACATTCCGGCCAAGGGGCAGCGCAAGTGGCGAGGCATGCTGCTGGTGCCGTGGGTCATCCCGCCGGCGCTGAGTTCGCTCGCCTGGCTATGGCTGTTCGATCCGTCCTACAGCGCCTTCAACTGGATCCTGGCGCATTTCGGCATCGGCCCGGTGCCGTGGCTGGGCGAGACGGGGTGGGCGCGCTTCTCGGTCATCCTCGTCAACATCTGGGCGGGCGCGCCGTTCTTCATGATCATGTATCTGGCGGCGCTGAAGTCGGTGCCCGAGCAGCTCTATGA
>FTCZ01002696.1_pt1 | contig 23706 bp, 16 predicted proteins | sample 1658871 | NCBI WGS metagenome assembly FTCZ01 (sample SAMEA3914864, study PRJEB12502) | metagenome | biome: forest; material: soil | place: USA | collected 2012-03-12 | depth 0.3 m
CTCCATGGATTTGCCCGGCTCCACTCCAGCCGTGGGGCCAAATGTGTAAACTCGCATCAAACCCGGGGCGACCAGCGTCATCATGGAATCGCTCATCGAGCGTCAGCGCGCCGGTCATTGGATCAAAAATAAGCATGAACATGCGCGCCTCGTCATAGCCTGTGACGACCAGACGGCGGGTCCGGGGATCGTATCCCGTCCAGTGCGGGTGGATCGCGCCATCCAGGACGACGCGGGAGATTTCCTTGGGACGTCCCGGCGCCATCAGGTCGATGACGACAATGGCATGGAGAATGGGCACGGACTGGATCCAATAGTGCGAGACCAGGCTAGGAACGCCGCACATATATCCGGGAAATTGATAGACGAGGCGCGAGGTTGGGTGAACGGCTGTCAGATTGCTGACCCGTTCGACACCACATCCGAGCGTTTGGATATAAACCGCTCCATCAGGACCCCTTCGGACCTCTTCGGGATTGAGCTGGCCGAAATGCCCATCGCCGGGATCAAGGACTTCCGTCGAAAGCAGCTTGAGGTCCGACAAGCGAAACATCTGGTAGGTTTGGCTGTTGGGATCCTGGTCCCGCATCCCGGAATTGGTCACCAGTACCCGGTCTATATCCGGCATGGGCAGCAAGCTGTACGCCATTAGGGGGTCATCTGAATGGGCGGGATCTGCAGTGGATTCGGCGCGCACGGCGTTACCATCCTCATCGATCTCGACCAAACCACCATGGACGCCATGTCGGGCAGCCGGGTCGTCGCCCGACATGGCCGCATGAGCCATGCCTGCCGCGCCCCCCATCACCCTGTCGTCGTGGGAGAAATTCCCTTCGAACTGAAAGCTGGCCAGGACGTGGCCGTTGGGCAGTCGAAGGAAGGAATGCGGATGGCTGAAACCGGCAAGTCCACCGAACCTCGCCCGCACAGCCGGTTTCAGCGGATCGCGTAGGTCAAATATCGCGGTTTCGCCAGCCTTATGGTCGTTGGCGAACAGGAAGCCATCGTCGGGCATCCAATATTCTGTGTGGTGGACCTGCTGCGTCCGGATGCCTGAAGGCGCCGACGCGACGACATGCCCATAGCCTGGAGACGCGGGATCAGCGTCGATCACCGCAATGAAGTCCTGATCCCTGCCGTTCGCATCGCCAGTCCAGGCGAACATGTAGTGGCCCGACTTATCGGATACCGCCGATGCGGGAGCGGCAGCGGCCATCGCTCCCAACAATAGAGCAGGAAGCAGGCCTGACACGCCGATCGGCTTCACAATTGCCCTCTCCCAAGCCGCCAACCCGACTTCAGAGTAGGATTCGTCGATCCTCACGTCCAGTCAGCGAGTTTTCTGCCGATCGCCAGCGCAGCATCCGAGAACGGATTGGTCGGGTGTCTTTCAAATGGGTGCTATCACTGTCGCTGCCCCCCAGAGTGTCTTCATTGCGGTCATTCAAACGAGCGCCGCCACCGTCCCGTACGGCGGGCGGCTTCCGGGATCAGCAAAGAGCGTGTTGAACGGCAATGATGGGCGCGATGCCACCCGGCACTTCGCGATCATTGTCGGCCCTTCTACCGCTTGACGGACGATCCCGAAACCAGCCGGACCGCCTCGTCAATGCTATACATCATCTAGTTCGGCATCAGGAGAAGCGCGTAATCGCGCCCGGCCATTCGCTCCTCCATGTCGAGATCAACCTGTCACCACGAAGAAGGTCGATATTTATGCAGGCGACCTCATTGCAGTCCGTCATAACCCTCGACCAGACCGGCCCCCACTTGTCGCTGAACGCGCCAGAGACGGGCCCAGGCAGCGCCACTCTGGCGTCGACGCCAGCCCCTTCGGCATCTGCTTGCTCAGGTTCGCGATGTTGCTCGCCGGCCTCGGCTAAGAGGTCCGCGCCATCGTCGTCAGGCGCACCGGTATGCCCCACGTCATCGACTGCCATGACACGCTCGCCGTCCTGCTCGCGAACGACAAGGCCGGGGGGCCGGAGGCCCGATCATCGCGGCTGACGGCTTCGAGAAGGACCGCGCCGAGGAGATCATCGCGCGGACGACACGGATCGGGTCGGTTCGGCCGGCATATTGCCTCGAACCCCTATCTGGTCGCCCATTCCACCCACCTGTGCAAGAAGCACCCCGCGGCCGGGGCCAAAGGGCTGATGCCGCGTTGTTTGAAGATATGGTTCTCAGGCCTAGCATTCCAGAAAGGCTCCTCAGCGCCTTCGGAGCGATCTGCTGCGTCGCGCTGCTCGGCTATCTGCTGATCGCCGGAATGGCGGTGGCGCCGGGCTCCCATGTTGACCGGCCGCTCACGCTTCTCGCTTTCCGGCCGCCGGTTCCCAAGCGACCGCCGCATCCCCGTGTGCCGCCAAAGCTCAAGCGCTCGCCGGAGAAGGGACAGCCGCCGAAAGGCGGAGGCGCGCCGCCACCACCGCTTCTCGTTGTACCCGCGCCCATCTTTCCGCCAACGCCGGTGCCACAGGGGCGACCGGGGCCTGTGGCGTCCGCGGGCACGTCCGCCGGGTTCGGCACGGGAGCGGGCAACGGTGGGGAGGGAGACGGCAACGGGAATGGGGGCGGCGGCGATACCCCGCCGCGCCAGATCAAGGGGCGCCTGAAATATTCGGACCTTCCGCCCGAGCTTCGCGGACAGGAGACCGCCAGCAACGTATCGGTCCGTTACGCGGTGGATGTCGACGGAAAGGTCCGGCAGTGTTCTGTCACTGCCTCCAGCGGAAGTGAGGCGCTGGACCGGCGGACCTGCGATCTCATCGAGCAGCGCTTCCGTTTCGAGCCTTCACGCGATCGAGATGGCCGCCCCGTCCGCTCCATTATCGAGGAAAACCATCGATGGGAGGTCGAACAGGACGGCAATCTGTCGGCCGGGCCTTAGCAGCCGTTGCGCGAGCGGGTGTGTTGCTTGTCGAAATGCCGCCCGAGAAGCGCGCCGCCAACGCCGCCCGCGACCGTGCCCAGCGTCCCACCGCCCAACGCGTTGCCGACGACCGCGCCGCCGACGCCGCCTGCTACCGTGCCGACCGCGCCGTTCCCGCCGCCGCAGCGTTCGCGATAATGGCCGCCATGGCCGTGATAGGTACGATCGTGCCTGTCATAGTCGCGATCATAATGATGGTCCTGCGCGAGCGAGGGCGTTGACAGGGCGACGGTCATGGTGGCCAGAGCGGCCACCGCCAGCTTGCTGTTCATCTCGTTCTCCTTGGTGCAACGAGCATAACGTCTCGATCATGAGCTGGTTGCCCGGCGCTCCGAGAGCGTGATCACATAGAGGGCGTTTGCCCTCGGTCCGCTCAGCGATGAGCGAACATGGGGTAATCGCGGAAGCGAGTTACATCGATCAGCCATGGCAGGAAGGTGGCTGTTTGAGGGACCCCGCCTGTTCGGACAGTTTGGCGGCTGAGCTAAGCTATGCCCCGGTTGGTTTACGCCGCCATTTTGGTGAGCACCATCTCAGGGGCATGCCCCGGATATGGCGTCAGGGTCGATCCCTTCTAGCTCTCGGCCGGTGTTTGCGCGCCAAGGCGGGAATGAGGACGCCTCTCGGTGTAATATGACCCATCGGCCGAGCCAGACACGAAGCTCCGAGCCGGTCTTCAACACATTCAGATAAACACATTCTTACTTCAGCGACTGGCCGAGCCGCTCGAATAATTCCGGCTTGCCGAACCGCGCCAGGCCTCCTTCGGGGCGGCTGCCATATCACGGCATGTCCAGGACCCGCGTCGATCACCGCCTCGCGATGGCCCCGTTGCTCCATTGCCCGCCGAATACAGCGACGTAGGACGATTGCGCGTCTTTCGATTGTGAAGGCCGCATCGCAAGGCCCACAACAGCGCGCAATGCGTCATACTTGCAGGTCCCTTAATTCGCAGCTGGGCCGTTGCCAAATATAATTTGTCTGAGTATTAAACGATCCAGCTCAGCGCAAATCTGACCGGTGCGCGCGAAAGCGGCAGCACATTCGTCTCAATCGCGAACTGGCCACCATCATTCGGGCAGGAAGAGGCGGGGTTATCGGAGAGGATAATCGTGACATTATCGCTGATTCAATTCCGGGCCGCGAGTGGCGCACGCCATGTCGCGGCACTGTTAAACGACGGCCGGGCGCACATTTTGCCCGGCTTCCAAAGCGTCGTGGCACTGGCTCGAGCGGCATTGGCAGCCGGGCAAACACTTGCCCAATTGGTCGCGGCGACCGGGGCTGGCGAGGCGGTGGATCTTAGCGCCGTCGAATTGCTTGCGCCCGTCGATCACGAGGATCCGGCCCATCTGTTGCTGACAGGAACCGGGCTTACCCATCTCGGCTCGGCCGAGGGGCGGGATAAGATGCACCGTGCGGCTAGGGATAATCCCGAACCGACCGACAGCATGAAGATGTTCCTCATGGGCGTAGAGGGTGGCAAGCCGGCCGATGGGACGATCGGCGCCCAGCCGGAATGGTTCTACAAGGGTGATGGCAGCCAGTTGGTCGCACCGAACCAGCCAATCCAGTCCCCCGCTTTCGCGCTCGACGCCGGCGAGGAGCCGGAGATAGCGGGCATCTATCTGATCGATGCCAACGGGATGCCAGTCCGCCTCGGTTTCGCGCTCGCCAACGAATTCTCTGATCATGTGACCGAGCGCGGCAATTATCTGTGGCTTGCTCACTCCAAGCTGCGCCAGGCAGCGCTCGGCCCCGAGCTCCTGATCAGCGACCTCCCCGCCGACCTGCGCGGTACCAGTCGCATCTTGCGAGACAATGCAACGATCTGGGAGAAGCCGTTCCTCTCGGGAGAGGCGAACATGTCCCACAGCATCGCCAATCTCGAGCATCACCACTTCAAATACGGCTTGTTCCGCCGACCCGGCGACGTCCACGTCCATTTCTTCGGGACCGCCACGCTTTCCTTCAGCGATGGCGTGCGGACAGAGGCTGGCGATGTCTTCGAGATCGAGGCGGCACCGTTCCGCCTGCCAGTGCGCAATCCGATCGCGGTCGCCCGTGAAGAGCCCTTCACGGTGAGGGCACTCTGATGGCAGTGAAACTTGGCATCGTCGGCCTTGGCAAGATCGCACGGGATCAGCATCTCCCCGCCATCACGGCGTCGAACGATTTCGAGTTGATCTGTGGTGCCAGTTTCGAAGGTGAGTGCCCCGCGGGAAGGACCTATCGCGATATGGCCACGATGCTGGCGGCCGAGCCGGATATCGAAGCGGTAGCGATGTGTCAGCCGCCGCAGGCCCGCTTCGCGGCGGCGCGCGCGGCACTGCTCGCTGGAAAACATGTGCTGCTGGAAAAACCGCCGGGCGCAACGTTGAGCGAAGTGGCTTTGCTGTGCGATATCGCGGCAGCACGTGGCCTCACACTGTTTGCCGCTTGGCACAGTCGCGAGGCGCCGGCGGTCGAACCGGCTCGCGCCTGGCTCGCTGACAAGCGCATCCTTTCGGTACAGATTGTCTGGCGCGAGGATGTGAGGGTCTGGCACCCTGGTCAGCGCTGGATCTGGCAGGCAGGCGGACTCGGCGTTTTCGATCCTGGCATCAACGCGCTCTCCATCGCCACGCACATCCTGCCGCCATTCCTTCTCACCAGCGGCACCCTCTTCTACCCCTCCAACCAGCAGGCACCGATCGCAGCCGATCTGGCCTTCGAGATGGCCGATGGCACACCGCTCACCGCCGATCTCGATTTTCGCCAGACCGGTCAGCAGACCTGGGATATCCGGATCGACACCGATCAGGGCTGCCTCATCCTCCGCCGCGGCGGCAGCCAAATGACGATCGATGGCGTCCCCCAACCGCTCCTACCGGAGGCGGAATATCGCGGCCTTTACGGCCGTTTCGCGGCGCTGATCGCTGCACGAGCGCTGGATGTGGATCGCGCGCCACTGCGCCATGTCGCCGACGCCTTCCTGCGCGCCGAGCGGATAGACGTGGAGGCCTTCCAGGAGGTCCCAGCCGCACCCGTCATGGCGTGAGGAGCCTCTGGGTCATTTTGGCGACGCTGCTGCTGGGCGCTGCCTCGCCGCCTCCCTTCGCACTCCCGCTCGACGAGCATCGCATCGCCGTCCAGCGCTTTGGCAACGACGCACCTTGGTACGAAGGCAACATCCCTTTCTTCGAGGCCTCCGATCCGCTCCTGACGCGCATCTGGTATTATCGCTGGCAGCTCTTTCGCGCCCACCAACGCGACCTTGGAAGCCAGGGCTTTATCTCCACGGAATTTCTGGAGGATGTGGGCTGGCAGCGCGAGCCATATGCCAGCCTGAATGACGCTTCAGCCTTCCACATCGCTGAAGGACGCTGGCTGCGCGATCGACGCTATGCCGACGACTATGTGAATTTTCTCTATGAGGGCGGCGGCAACGACCGACACTTCAGTGAGGGGATCGCGGGCGCAGTCTGGGGCCGGTACCTCGCCGATGGCGATGCCGCATCGGCGATCCGCCATCTGGGCGCGATGCGCCACATCTACAGCCTGTGGGACGATCATTTCGACTTCGACAAGCGGCTCTACTGGATAGAGCCCCTGCTGGATGCAACCGAATATACGATCAGCTCGATCGATGCGTCGGGCGGCCTGGACGGGTTTCGCGGCGGCGATGCGTTCCGACCGTCGATCAACGCCTATATGTTCGACAATGCCCGTGCAATCAGCGGGATTGCGGCGCTGGCGGGCGACCGTGCGACGGCCTCTGACTACGCCGCCCGGGCGGCCGATATTAGAGCTCATGTCGAGGCAGACCTCTGGAGCCCGACGCTCGTCCACTTCGTCGATCGCTATAAGAAGGGCAACGACCATGTTCGCGGCTGGTCACCAATCCGGGGCCGCGAGCTGGTCGGCTACCTGCCATGGACCGTAGGCATGGTCATGGGAGATCCCCGCTTCGTATCGGCCTGGTCGCACTTGCTCTCTACATCCGAACTTGCCGGGCCAAGAGGCCTGCGGACGGTTGAGCCATCCTATCAATATTATATGCGCCAATATCGCTACGACGAACCAAGCAACGGTCGTGAGTGTCAGTGGAACGGCCCGGTCTGGCCCTTCCAGACGACGCAGGCGCTGACCGGCCTCGCCAATCTTCTCGAAGGTCCGCCACAATCCATCGCGTCGCGATCGGATTATGTGCGGCTGCTCCGCCAATATGCGGCACTCCACATGCTCGGCGATCATCCCGACTTGCAGGAGGATTATGACGGCGATACCGGCGCACCGATCGTCGGTCTGCCGCGCAGCCACCATTATTTCCATTCGGGCTTCGACGACCTGATCGTCACCGGCCTCGTCGGTCTGCGTCCGCGCGCCGATGACACGCTGGAGGTTGCGCCGTTGATCCCCACCGATCCGAATGACCCGCAATATCTGCGATGGTTCGCACTACAGGACCTGCCCTATCATGGCCATCTCGTCACGATTCTCTGGGACGCTGACGGCACGCGCTACGGACATGACGCGGGACTGACGTTGTTGGTGGACGGCAAGCCGGTCGCCCATAGGCTGACGCCCGAGCGGCTCACTGTCCCGCTCACCCGCAAAGCGGGGCCCCCTATCCAGCGCCCGATTGACCTCGCGGTCAATCTCGTGCGCTCTGACTATCCCAAAAGCTCGGCCTCGGTGAACGCGGACCCCGCCTCACTCCACGGCGCCCTCGACGGCCGTCTTTGGTTCTTCCCGGAGAGGCCCAATGGCTGGTCGACCGTCGGATCGTCCCATCGATGGGACTGGTTCAGCGTCGATTTCGGCAAGCCCCGCGCCGTCCATGCAGCGGAGCTTGCCTTCTACGCCGACGGCAAGACCTTTGCGGCTCCGCCCGGCTATCGGCTGCAAGCCTGGGACCAAGGTTGGAAGGACGTTCCGTCTAACGGCCTGCCACCTGCTCTGCCGAACGGCATCACGCGCATTGAGTGGCCCCAAGTGACGAGCCGGATGTTTCGACTGCTCGTCAGGAAGCCTGCGGGAAATGCCGTCCGGCTGGTCGAACTCAAACTCTTCTAGCGCAGGTCAAGCACCACCACAGACTTGGTCGGCAAGGTCACAGTCAGAACGTCGCCTATGATCTGCGCCCCGTCGAAAGCGGCCGGGTGAACCGTATCCGGGCGCTCGAAGCTGTTCATCGCGTGCATATCGGGCGCCGTGATGATTTGCCCGGTCACGCCTGTCGCAGCCACGCCCGCGAGTTTCACGCTAACCGTCTGCGGGTTGTTCGGATCGGCGTTGGCAAGTGCCACATGCACCTGGCCGCCTGCGTCCCGCACGGCAGACGCGCTCACTGCCGGTATGGCGAACTCGTCCTTGTCATACCACGATGAGCGGATGTCGATGGGAATGACCGCCGCATCCTGCCATGGCTTGTAGAGATCAAAGACCCAATAAGTCGGAGTCTTCACCATGCGCGGTCCGTCGGTCAGCAGCATAGCCTGCAGCACGTTCACCATCTGAGCGATCGACGTCATCTTCACGCGGTCCGCGTGCTTTGCAAAGATGTTCAGATTGATTGCCGCCACCAGCGCGTCACGCAGCGTGTTTTGCTGATAAAGAAAACCTGGGTTCGTACCTGGCTCGACATCATACCAGGTCCCCCACTCATCCACGATCAACCAGACACGCTTGGCCGGATCATATTTATCCATGATCTCGGAATGCCTGGTGAGCAGCTCGTCCATCTTCCAGCTATGCGCGAGCGTCGAGACCCATTGATGCTCGTCGAACAGCGTTGCGGATCCCTTGTTCTCCCATTGGCCCGGGAAGGTATAATAATGAAGCGATATGCCATCGATCATCTTGCCGGTCTCGCGCATCATCACATCGGTCCAGTGATAATCGTCGATGTTGGGACCGCTCGCGATCTTCATGATCTTCTGGTCGGCCGGTGCCTTGACGAACGTCGCGTAACGACGCGTCACATCGGCTGCATATTCGGGCCGCATATTGCCGCCACAACCCCAGAGTTCATTCCCAATGCCAAAATAAGGCAGCTTCCACGGCGCGGGATGGCCATTGGCCGCGCGCTCCTTGGCCAGTGTCGACCCGGTCGGTGAGGTCATATATTCGATCCACTCCGCCATCTCGGCGGGACTTGCATCTCCGACATTGCCGGCGACATAGGGCTCTGCGCCGAGCAGTTCCATGAAGCCCATGAACTCGTGTGTACCAAAACTGTTGGGCTCGGTGACGCCGCCCCAATGCGTGTTGATGCTGACCTTGCGCGCCTTGGCCGCGCCTATCCCGTCACGCCAATGATATTCGTCTGCAAAGCATCCGCCGGGCCAACGTACCACCGGCACCTTGATGGCGCGCAGTGCATCGAGCACGTCCTTGCGATAGCCGTTGATGTTGGGAATGGGCGATCCCTTCCCCACCCACACGCCACCATAGATGCCATGACCAAGATGCTCCGCGAACTGGCCGAAGATCTGGCGGTCGTAGCGTGGACCTGCCTGGTCGCCATGAAGTGTCACCGTCGCGCCCGGCATGGGTGTCTGCGCCGTGGCTGCAAGCGGCATGGCGCATCCGAGCAGCAACCCCGCGATGCGGCGCGACAGGCGGTCAAGCATCGTCAGTCTCTCCCAACAGGATATATTGTCGGACAAGTTATTAGGGTGCTCTGGCGATGCGATCAAGCCTCCGCTATGGTTCGGGACGCAAAGGGGCTCGGCAGTCTCGCGTGGCGTATGAGAAAGGGAGAAATGGGCTTGGCGAAGACGGAAAAGCCTAAATTCGGTCGTCGGGCCACGACTTCGCTTGGCACGCGCATCCATGGCTCAATCGCCCACGATCTCGGCGTCGCCATTGTCACCGGTCAATATAGGCCCGGCGACACGCTCTCGGGTGAAATCGAATTCTCCGAGCAATTGAAAGTCTCGCGCAGCGCCTATCGGGAGGCGGTGCGGATGCTCGCTGCGAAAGGGCTTGTGGAAAGCCGTCCCAAGGCGGGCACGCGCGTTTCCGATCGCAGTCGCTGGAACCTGCTTGATCCAGACGTGCTTGCTTGGGCCTTCGAAGGCGAGCCGAGCGAGGATTTCATTCGTGACCTGTTCGAGCTGCGCCTGATCGTCGAGCCTGCCGCCGCCGAGCTGGCTGCGCGCCGCCGGGAAGGTGCGGACCTCGCCCGCATGGGTCATGCACTGGAGGAGATGGCACGCCACGGCCTCTCCACAGCGGCGGGGCAGGCGGCCGACCAGCTCTTTCACCACAGCATCCTCCAGGCAACGCGCAACGCGCCCCTGATCTCTCTCTCCAGTTCAATCGAGGCGGCGGTCGGCTGGACAACGATCTTCAAGCAGCGTCGTCGCAAGCTTCCGCGCGACCCCCTGCCCGATCACCGCCTGCTCTTCGAAGCGATCGCCGATGCCGATCCGGAGGCCGCGCGCGCGGCGATGACGGATCTGGTTCGTCTCGCCTTGGAAGATACCGAGATGTCGCTGCGGGATTGAGCCATGACCGCAGGACCGAGCCGCCGGGCGGTGCTCACCGGCGCTGCAGCGGGCGCCGCAACGCCGCTTTCGGGGATAGCCAGGCCATCGCCCCGCCCGCTCGTTGCGCCGCGGCCCCCGATGGGATGGAACAGCTGGAACAGCTTCGCCACAACGATTACCGAGGCCCAGGCTCGCGAGACCGCCGCGATCATGGCCGAGAAGCTGCTACCCTTCGGCTACGACATCCTCACAATCGACATCCAGTGGTACGAGTCGACCGCTTCTGGCTATGCCTATCATGCCGAGGCGCAGCCGAGCCTGGATGCGTACGGGCGGCTGCTGCCCGCACCCAATCGCTTTCCCTCCAGCCATGGAAACCATGGCTTCGCGCCATTGGCGGCAAGTGTTCATGCGTTGGGCTTGAAGTTCGGCATCCATCTGATGCGCGGGATTCCCAGGCTCGCTGTCAAAAAAAACCTGCCGATCCTCGGCACGCCCTACCATGCCTCTGACATTGCCGACACAACCAGCCCCTGCCCCTGGAATCCCGACATGTTCGGCGTAGACATGCGCAAGCCAGGCGCGCAGTCCTATTATGACAGCGTCTTGCGCCTCTACGCGAGCTGGGGCGTCGATTTCGTCAAGATGGACGACATGAGTCGGCCTTATGACGCCCACGCGCCCGAGATCGAGGCCGCACATCGCGCGATTGAACGGAGCGGCCGACCTATCATCCTCAGCCTCTCGCCCGGCGAGACGCCGGTACCACGCGGTGACCATGTCCGACGCTTCGCGCAGATGTGGCGCATCTCGGACGACTTCTGGGACGACTGGGCGATGCTCAAGGCCCAGTTCGTGCGGCTCGAGAACTGGAATGCGTGGGCCGGCCCGGGCGCTTGGCCCGATGCCGACATGCTGCCGCTCGGCCGCCTGGCGCTCGGCGCGCGCGACACGCGCCTCACGCCTGACGAGCAACGCACCTTGGTGACGTTGTGGAGCATCGCTCGATCGCCACTCATCATGGGCGGCGACCTGCGTCACCTCGATGCCGCGACGCTGGCTCTTCTGACCAATCGCAAGCTTATCGCAGTGAACCAGGCAAGCCGCGATAACCGTCCCCATTTTGTGGCCGACGATACGCACATATGGTCTGCCCGGCCGGACGATGCTGCGGCCGACCGCTATCTTGCGTTGTTCAATGTCGCAGATGAACCGAGATCAGTCGGCATTCCTCTCGCTCAGATCAATCTGACCTTGCCAGTGCACGTCCAGGACCTATGGAGCGGTCGCGACTGCGGCACCCAACGGGGACGCATAGAATGCCTGCTGCCACCCCACGGATGCGCGCTTTACAGGCTCTCGACATAGTTTACGCGCGGTCAGTGATTGTCGCGCGGCACACCAAACGTCTGGGCGATGCGCTGATATTTCTCCGAGCCTTCAAGGATCGCTCCAGTGTTCATCTGACCGACGACCGCGCGCTGCATTTCCTGCCACGGCGTCTGCGAGGCCGGGTAGGGATAGCCGCCGGCTTCAATGAGCTGCTGCCGACGTTCAGCCAGGAGTTCATCCGGGATGAGAACGTCAGCGGTCCCCTTGCGCAAGTCGATGCGCACCCGATCGCCGGTCTGGATAAGCGCCAATCCGCCCATGGCAGCAGCTTCCGGGGATGCGTTGAGGATGGAGGGTGAGCCGCTGGTGCCGGATTGGCGACCATCACCGATACAGGGTAGCGCGTGCACGCCTTCTCGGATCAGGTAGGCAGGCGGACGCATATTGACGACCTCTGCCGCGCCTGGATAGCCGACTGGCCCGGCGCCACGCATGAACAACAGGGTCTCGGGCGTGATATTCAGCGCCGGATCGTCGATGCGGCGATGATAATCTTCCGGCCCATCGAACACGATCGCCGGACCCTCGAAAGCATCGGGGTCATCGGGATTGGACAAATAGCGCGCGCGGAATTCTTCGTCGATCACACTGGTTTTCATGATCGCCGCATCGAAGAGATTTCCCGAAAGAACAATGAAACCCGCCTCCTGTTTGAGCGCGCGCTCGAAGGGGCGAATTACTTCCTCGTCCTCGATGCTCGCTGCCCGGCAATTCTCTCCGATGGTCTTGCCGTTCGCGGTGATCGCATCTTCATGGATCAAGCCGTGGCGCATGAGCTCAGCCACGACGGCCGGTACGCCGCCCGCGCGGTAATAATCTTCGCCCAGATATTCGCCGGCAGGTTGGAGATTGACGAGGAGCGGCACCTTATGACCGTGCGTCTCCCAGTCCTTCAGCTCGAGCTCGGCACCGATATGACGCGCGATGGCGGCAAGATGGATCGGCGCGTTGGTTGATCCTCCGATCGCGGAATTGACGACGATCGCATTTAGGAAAGCCTCGCGCGTAAGGATGTCCGAGGGTTTGAGATCCTCACGCACCATATCGACGATGCGCAGGCCCGTGCGATAGGCGATTTCCTGACGATCCCTGTAAGGAGCCGGGATCGCCGCCGAGCCCGGCAGTTGCATGCCAAGCGCCTCGGCGAGCGAGTTCATCGTCGTCGCCGTCCCCATCGTGTTGCAATAGCCGGTGGAAGGCGCGGAGGAGGCGACGAGCTTGATGAAGCCCGCGTCGTCAATTTCGCCCGCCGCCAGCATCTGCCGCGCTTTCCAGACGATGGTGCCTGAACCCGTGCGCTCGCCCTTGTACCAGCCATTCAGCATCGGACCGACCGACAGAGCGATCGCGGGGATATTCACCGTGGCTGCCGCCATCAGGCAAGCGGGCGTGGTCTTGTCGCAGCCAATCGTCAGGACGACACCGTCGAGCGGGTAGCCATAAAGCAACTCGACCAATGCGAGGTAGGCGAGGTTGCGATCGAGACCGGCCGTCGGGCGCTTGCCCGTTTCCTGTATGGGATGAACGGGGAACTCGAGCACGATACCGCCAGCCTCGCGTATGCCTTCGCGGACGCGTTCGGCGAGCACAAGATGGTGACGGTTGCACGGCGACAGGTCCGAACCGGTCTGCGCAATGCCGATGATCGGCTTGCCGGACCGCAACTCCTCCAGACTGAGCCCGAAATTCAGATACCGCTCCAGATAGAGCGAGGTCATGTCGATATTGTCGGGATTATCGAACCAGGCGCGCGAACGGAGCGGGCGAAGCGTTGAGGGCTCGGACATCGGTGACAAACTTCCAGACAAGGATCAGTGAAACGGGGACGGCGCCGGGGACGGCGCGCCATGCAAAGAGCGGAAGGATCCTCGATCATTCTCGAAATTACCGCCCCTTGTCATGCAACTACCTCCTGTCCGCCGCCTCGGTGACGCCTCGGCGTTGACGCGGTTCGTTATCGCCATATACTCAGACAAAATAGCGAAGAGCAACCCCGCCCTCGTCGCCAGGGCATCAGGATGAGGAAAATCGATGGCCGGACCGGTCACCACCAGCGCCGCTTCCCTCAGTGGCTCCGCCGCCACGACAACCTATCGCCCTGCTCTGACGCTGCTCGCCAGCCTGTTCTTCATGTGGGGCTTCATCACGGTCATCAACGGCACCCTGCTGCCGCATCTGCGCTCGGTATTCGAACTGAGCTATTTCCAGGCAGCGCTTATCGAAAGCGTCTGGTTCATCGCCTATTTCTTCGCCTCCATCCCTTCCGCCAAGCTGATCGAACGGATTGGCTACCAGAAGTCGATGGTGACGGGCCTCCTGATCATGGCGGCTGGCGCCCTCGGCATGACGGTGGCGGCAAGCCTGCCCTCCTACGGCGTCACCTTGTTCATGCTCTTTGTGATCGCGAGCGGCATCACGCTGCTGCAAGTGGCAGCCAACCCCTATGTCGCAGTCATCGGCCCGCCGGAAACTGCATCTTCCAGGCTCAATCTCGTGCAGGCGATGAACTCCGCGGGCACGATGCTCGCGCCGCTGTTTGGCGCCTACCTGATCCTGGGCCGCTCGAAGGGCGGTACCGCCAAAGTCGGGACCGTCCTCACGCAGGTCGAACGGCTAGCGGATGCTCGGTCGGTGATCCTGCCCTATGCACTGGTGGCCGTCGCGCTGTGCGTCCTTGCCATCGTCATCGCGCGTTTCCCGCTGCCCGCCATGAGCAGCGCGACCGCACGCGTCGCAAAAGAGGAACGCCGAAACCATTCGCTCTGGCAGCATCGCAATCTGGTGTTCGGCGTCGTTGCCATCTTCATTTACCTGATCGCCGAAATCGGCGTCGGCAACCTCTTCGTCAGTTTTGTCAGCCGGCCGGAGATCGGCAACATGACGACCGAACAGGCTGGCCGCTACCTCACCCTCTTGTGGGGCGGGATGATGGTCGGCCGCTTCGTCGGATCGGCGATCATGCAGCGGGTGCCCGCCGAGCAGGTGCTGGCCTTTTTCTCGCTTGGTGCGCTGGCCGTGATGCTGGTTACCGTCTTTGCCAGCGGGCCGACAGCGATGTGGGCTCTGATCCTCGTTGGCTTGTTCCATTCCATCATGTTCCCGACGATTTTCACGCTCGGCATCAGGGGACTCGGGCCGCTGACCGAGGAGGGATCTGGCCTGCTGATCATGGCGATCGCGGGTGGCGCACTCGTGGCTGTGCAGGGCTGGCTGGCCGATCGCTTCGGCCTGCAGTGGAGCTTCCTGCTCACCGCCGCATGCGAGCTCTACACGCTCTTCTATGCCCTATGGGGGAGCCGGCCCACGCACGCAGCGCCGCCGCCCATACCGGTCGGCGACTGACGCTTGCCTACTTTCCGGCGGCTCACAAGAGGTTTTGCCAAGCCTCTTGCAAGCCCTTGGCGTCTTCGCTACTAATTTGTCTGAGTATTAAGACACGACACCGCCAATAAGCGGCGCACATCCACCAGGAAGGGGAGCCCATGATCGTCAATCGCCGCCTGCTCATGACTGCCTGCTCGGCCCTCGCACTCGAGATGGCGGCGATGCCCGCTCTCGCCCAGGATGCAGCGTCAGATGCCAGCGCGACCTCAGGGTCCGGGGCGCAAGCTGCGTCAGATCCAGGTGCCGCCGGCCGCGACATCGTCGTCACCGGTGTCCGCGCCAGCTTGTCCAGCGCGCAGAATATCCGCCGCAGCTCCGTGCAGATCGTCGACTCGATCGTGGCGGAAGACATCGGCAAATTGCCAGACAATACGGTCGCGGACGCTCTTCAACGCGTCACCGGCGTCCAGGTCAGCCGCGGGCGCGGTGAAACCAGCGGTGTGGATATTCGCGGCCTGCCCAACGTGGCCACGCTCATCAACGGACGCGAGGTGTTCACGGGAACGGGACGTGGCGTCGCCCTTCAGGATATTCCGGCCGAACTTCTCGCGGGCGTTGATGTCTACAAGACGAGCACGCCCGACATCATTGAGGGCGGCGTCGCAGGCGTAATCGACATCCGACTCCACCGTCCCTTCGATTTTGACGGCCTCCGCGTCGCCGGCGACGGTCGCGCCGTCTATTCAGACCAAGCGGGCAAGTGGAGCTATCTTGGCGGAGGGCTCATCAGCGACCGTTGGCAAACCGGGATCGGCGAGATTGGCCTCATGGCGGGGGCTTCCTACAATCGCCGCAAATATGAAGATCAGACAGCGTTCGACTTCGTCTATTCGGGCGCTCCCGTGCCGACGCCGGACACGGTAGGCGGCATCTACACCGACGGCGACCGCCGCCGCATGGCCTACAACGTCTCTGCGCAGTGGCGCCCGAGCGACAAGCTCGAATTCTACGCAGATGGCATCTATACCCAGTATAAGGAACGCTACGGCGTCAACTTCTTCATCGGGCTGCCCAAGGCCGGAACGATCACCTCCGTCACCCCCCGATCAGACGGCTCGGGCCTCGCGCAAAGCAGCGTGACGCAGAATGCCTATACGCTGACCTCCAAGCAGGCCTTCCAGAACAAGACGACCACCTGGCAGGCTGATGTTGGAACCAAATGGCATGTCGATGACCACACGCTGTTCTCGACCGAGCTCGTCTACAACCGCAGCCGCGTGCCGAACCGCAATGTGATCGTCGATACATCCTTCAATTCTCCCGAACTCGCGATCGACTTCGACAAGGGGGGAACGCCCAACGTCAACATATCGGGCGTGGACATCACCGACCCGAATAATTTCCTCATCCGCACCCTGTTCGACAATCATGGTGTCGACACCAGCCGCCAGTGGGCATGGCGCGGCGACTTGCAGCATGATTTCGACGAAGGCATCCTCAGCAACTTCAAGATCGGAGTGCGTTATACCAATCGGCGCGCGACGAGCCAGGCGACGCTCTCGGTGCCGATCGCCAATCCCGATCCCAATGGTACGCCCGTCACCAGCGTTCCCGGTTTCGCCTCCTTGTCGCCGGGCGGCCTCGTCAACGGCAAGCTCGGCGTCGATCATTTTGTGCTGGGCGACACGGACTTCCTGCTCAATGATCCCGACAGCGTCCGCGCCATCTTCGGGCAGCCGGCGGGCAACCGGCCTTATGATCCGGCCCTGTCCTTCTTCGACAATGAGCGGACCTACGCGTTTTATGCGCAGGCCGGCTACAAGTTCGATCTGGGATCGGTGCCGGTGGACGGCGTGGTCGGGGTGCGGGTCGTCAATACGGTCGAGGGCCTGCAGGGTAACGGCGTCTCTGGCCAATCCAACTATCTGAACGCCCTGCCGAGCGCCACATTGCGCGCAAAGCTCACCGACCGGCTGCAAGCCCGTCTGGCGTTCGGCAAAACGCTCACCCGGCCGGATTTTGCAGCGCTCAACCCACTCGTCGGCTATGCGCCGAGCGGCTCCACGGGCACACAGACATATGCCGGGACCGGCAGCGGCGGCAATCCGGCCCTGCAGCCGATCAAGTCGACCGCCTATGATGCGTCGCTTGAATATTATCTCAACAGGACAAGCTCGCTCACCGCGACCGGGTTCTACCACAGGCTTGAAGGTTATATTCAAACCTACGCCGCGCCTGAAGTGCACGGGACCAACGTAGACGGCAGCGACGCGCTCTACTTGGTCAGTCGACCCCGCAACACGGGCCGCGGCAAGCTCTACGGTGCCGAAGTTGCCTACCAGCAGTTTTTCGACTTCCTGCCCGGACCGCTCAGCGGTCTCGGCGCGCAGGTCAATGGCACCTATCTGATTGGTACAACGCAGGATCCGACGACCCTGAAGCAGGCCAAGCTGCAGCAGGTCTCAAAATATTCCTATAACGTCGTCGCGATTTACGAAAAATATGGCATCTCGGCGCGCCTCGCTTACAACTGGCGCTCGGCCTATGTCGATAGCTATAATTCAGGTGGATCGCAGGGTGGAGTCATCAAGGTGAAGCCAATCCAGCAGCTCGATTTTTCCGGCAGCTATTCGCCGATCGAGTGGCTTACTCTTACTTTTGATGCGACCAATCTGCTCGACCGCACCTATCACGACCGCTTTACGGGCACGAGCGTGACGACGGGAACTTCTTCAAATGTACCTCGCGATACCCGGACCTATGACCGAACCTTCGAGTTCGGCGCGCGGTTCAAATTTTAGTCGGTCCGCACAATTGCGCCGCCCTAGCCGTCTCCTTGCCGCCGTCGCCCTCTTCGGGGCGGCGGCGGCTCCCGCGCCGCTTGCGCCTTCACCGATCAATGCCGCAATGACAGGCGACCTCGTCCCCACTCATGATCCGGTGATGATCAAGGAAGGCGACACCTTCTATGTCTTGGGCACCGGCAAGGACAGGGGATCAGGCCGCTATATCACGGTGCGTACGTCCAAGGACCTGATACACTGGACGCTACAGGGCGGATTGTTCACGGATCTACCGGACTGGAGCCGGAGCGTGGTGCCTGGAGCTCAGGATTTTTGGGCTCCCGACGTCCATTATTTCAACGGTCAATATTATCTCTATTATGCATTGTCGACCTTCGGAAGCAACCACTCGGCAATCGGCCTCTATACGAGCCCGACACTCGATCCCCATTCACAAAACTACCGCTGGACAGACCAGGGTCTCGTCGTGCGATCGACCGAGCAGGATGACTTCAATGCGATTGACCCCAATCATTTCATCGACAGGAATGGCCGGCACTGGCTGGCGCTCGGTAGTTTCTGGTCGGGGATAAAGCTCTTCGCGCTGAACCCGAAGACGGGCAAGCTGCTCGATCCAAACGAAAAGCCAATTGCGCTCGCCAAGCGCCTGGCGCCGGCGGGGGCAGCCGCACCTATCGAAGCGCCTTACCTCTTTGAGCATGCCGGCTATTACTATCTGTTGGCTTCCTACGATTATTGCTGCAAGGGCGCGAACAGCACCTATTACACGGTCGTTGGCCGCTCGAAGGATGTGCAGGGTCCCTATCTCGGTGAAGACGGCAGTCGAATGCTCGACGGCCAGGGCACCGTGATCCTGAAAGCCGACCTCAAAGAGCAGCAGCGCTTCCGAGGGCCCGGCCACCCCGCTTTCCTGTCAGATGGCGGCACGGACTACATCATCTATCACGCCTACGACAAAGAGCATGGCGGTGCACCATCGCTGCGCATATCGCCCATCAGCTGGACCCGGGACGGCTGGCCCCGAGCTTCCCTTTGAGCCTTTCTTTGCTGGAGATCCGCATCATGAAAGCCTGGTCGATCACGGCTGTCGCGCTGTTTTCCGCCGCGACCTCCGCCCATGCGGCCGACATTTCCCGCCGGCCTTTCGGCACCATGCCGGACGGCACGGCTGTCGAAGCGATTACGCTCGCCAGTCCATCGGGCAATCGACTGACCGTCATCACGCTCGGCGCCAGTGTGCAGTCGCTCTACGTGAAAGACCGCGCCGGCAAGCTCGCCGATGTTGCATTGGGTTACCCTGATCTTGCCGGTTATATCGCCAAGCCCAATTATTTTGGCGCCACCGTCGGTCGTGTCGCAAACCGCATCGCCAAAGGGCAATTTACGCTCGACGGACAGTCTTATCACACGCCGCTCAGCGACGGCCCCAACTCGCTCCACGGCGGCACGAAGGGCTTTGACAAGGTGGTATGGAAGGTCGTCTCTGTCGAGAAGGGGCCAAAGGCCAAGCTGACGCTGCGCTACGTCAGCCCTGATGGTGATCAGGGCTATCCGGGAACGCTGACCGCAATCGCGGTGTATTCGATCGATGCGAAGGGCGATGTGAGCGTCACTTATACTGCCACGACGGACAAGCCGACGATCGTGAACATCTCCAATCACACCTATTGGAATTTAGCGGGCGAAGGCTCTGAACGCGGGGCGCTGGGCGCGTTGCTGACCATTCCAGCCGATGAATATACGCCCACCGATGCCACCTCGATCCCGACCGGCGAGTTTCGCAAGGTCGCAGGCACGGTCTTCGACTTTCGCAAGGCGACACCGATCAACGATCGGGTCCGAGATGCATCCGATCCACAGATCCGCTACGGCCGAGGCTACGACCATAATTGGGTGGTGAGCCGAACGATGGCCCCCTCACCTCGCCTGTTGGCACGGGTCGAAGATCCGATTTCGGGCCGTGTCATGGATGTGCTCTCACGCGAGCCTGGTATTCAGTTCTACTCGGGCAACTTCCTCGACGGCACAATCGTCGGAAAATCCGGCCGCATCTACCGCGAGGGCGACGCGATTGTGCTTGAGCCGCAGATGTTTCCCGACACCCCCAATCGAACTGCATTCGGCTCCGTTCGGCTTGAGCCCGGACAGACCTACCGCAATGACATCGAGTTTCGGTTTTCAGTCCATTGAAGCGGTGCGAGCCCGGCAAGGATCCCAAGGAGACACCGCATGCGCCTGATCAACCGACGCGGCTTCGTGGCCGGAGCGGCCGCGCTCTCGGCGTCAGCGCTGAGTGCACGCCCGCCCCGCGCTCAACCCATCATCGTCAACCCGCTGGTGCGCCAGCGGGCCGATGCACAGGTCTTCCGGCACAGTGACGGCTGGTATTATCTGACAGGTTCCGTCCCGGAATATGACCGGTTAGTCCTGCGCCGTTCAAAGACGATCGCCGGTCTCGCTACGGCCGAGGAGCGCGTCTTGTGGCGGCACCTCTCGGCGGGACCGCTGTCCGGATTCGTCTGGGCGCCCGAGATGCATCTCGTCGATGGCCGCTGGGTCATGTATTTCGCAGCGGGCCCCAGTGGCGGCGGCGAGGACGTCTTTCGCATCCGCACGCATGCGATCACCTGCGACGGTGACGATCCGATGACCAACCAATGGCATCTGCTCGGTCAGTTCCAGATGGCGTGGGACAGCTTCAATCTCGACTCCACAAGCTTCGTCCATCGCGGCATCCGCTATTTCGCATGGGCACAAAGGGAGGCCGGGATCGATACCAACTCCAATCTCTACATAGCCCCCATGGCATCGGCGCTGACGCTTGCCGCGAAGCCCTCGCGCCTCTCTGTTCCGACGCTCGATTGGGAAACACGGGGTTTCAAGGTCAATGAGGCACCGGCCGTGCTGGCCCGCCATGGCCGATTGTTCATGACCTACTCGGCGAGCGCCACCGACGCGCGCTATTGCATGGGCATGCTGAGCGTTCGCGACGATGCCGACATCATGGATCCGGCGGCCTGGACCAAATCGCAAGCGCCCGTCTTCAAATCGTCACCGAAAAACAAAGTCTGGGGACCCGGTCACAACAGTTTCACGGTGGACGAACAGGGACGCGATCTGCTTGTCTACCATGGCCGCGACTATGAGAAGATCAACGGCGACCCGCTTTTCGATCCAAACAGACATACCCGTGTGCAGCCTTTTGGCTATGATGATGACGGTAGGCCTTATTTTGGAGAGCCTGTTCCCAACGGGCCGCTATTGACGAGCTAGTTTCGAAGACCGCTCGACGGCGGGGTTCGGCCGATCCGCGCATTCTGCGCCACTGACGGCGGCGCGAGTAGCGTCGGGGGCGTCCCCCATACATTTGGCTAAAGGGCTAAGATGGGCACATAGCGAGCGTGCCCTTCATCGATTAAGCCTGGATGGCCGGATCTCGCCCGGGTTTCGCGCGAGATCCATTTTTTACGAACGCAGGCGGGTTCCAAAGCCGCCGGTCACGAGATGGTGCGCGCAGGCTCGGCCTACCCGCCCCGGCGACCTCAACGCGGCTTGCGAAAACGATAGACGAAGCGGTCAGTCTTGCCCCGAATGGAGGGATCGAAAACAAGTTTGGTATGATCGTCTGCTGGATTGGCGAGTAGTGGGCTCTCCGCTTCGAGCACAAAGCCCGCCGCCCTGAAGTCTGCCTTCACCGTCTCAGGATCGATGCGGTGGAGCTTGTCGACAATCGCGCGCGTGTCGCCCGCCGGGCCGACATGATCGATCAGGCCGACAATGCCGCCGGGCTTCATCGCCGCGTAGAGCGTGCGCAGGAAGACCGTCGGATCACTGCGCGGGATCTTGTACCTGGCCGACTCCCAATAGAGATCGTGATAATTGAGGCTGATCATCGCGAAGTCGAAGCTCCGCGGCGCGCTTGTGAAGGTCTCGAATGGGTAGCGCACGAACTGGATATCCGGCCGCCGCGCGAGCATCGCTGACCAGGTCTTCTGCTCGTCTGGCGCCGTGTAGAATTGCTGCGGCTCGAACGCGGTCACATGCCCCTTGGCGCCCACCGCATTGGCCATGATCTCGGCCCAATATCCCGAGCCTGTCATGATGTCGGCAGCCGACATCCCGGGACGCAGACCGAGAAAGGAAAGCACCTGCGCCGGCTTGCGGCTAGCGTCCATCGCAAGCGCCTCGGCAGGGCGCCCTGGCTTCACGACCGCAGCGTTCATATCGAGCGCGGCCGTCGCGCCGTTAGCCGGCACGGCGAAAAGAAGGGCGCCCGCGAGCGCCGTTAGACGAATGGACTTCATGGCATCATCCCCTGCTGCGCCTAGGACCATGTGGCGGGTTGGCGCGCTACTCAACACAAGTTCGGGACACTCGTCGATATCTGTTGAGTGTTGATCGAAAGGTACAAAGTCGAAGACCCTACCCGTCCCGATTGTTCCGACCTCGAAAAGGCTGCATCATCTCCTCATCGGACGCGCGAGGGGAATATCATGATCGGACGAAGGCTGCTGCTCGCGACCGCCCTCACGGGGCTTGCGATCACCGGGGGCCATGCAGGCTCAATCCTCCCGCCGCCGGCCGAAATCGGTGCCGCTGTGAAAGCTTATGTGCGCGTACCCGCCGGCCGGATCGCTCTGCGCCATGTCCGCCTGATCGACGGCACCGGTGCTCCGGCGCAGAACGATCGGACCATCCTCCTCAACGGCGCCCGCATCGAGGCCGTCTTGCCCGGTACCGCCGCGATCCCGAAGGGCGTGACGGTGCTCGACCTCAGCGGCGAGACGGTCCTGCCCGGCCTCGTGGGCATGCACGACCATATGTATTATATCGGCCGGCCCGACCTCGATGCGCAGGGCCACAGTGAGCCGCCGGTGGTCGTGCCGCAGATGACCTTCACCTCGCCACGTCTCTATCTCGCCGCCGGCGTCACGACGCTGCGCACGACAGGCAGCGTCGAGCCCTATACCGATCTCAACCTCAAGAAACAGATCGACGCCGGCCAGCTCCCCGGCCCGCACATGGACGTCACCGGCCCTTATCTCGAAGGGCCGGAGAGCCCGTTCATCCAAATGCACCAGATCACCGATCCCGAGGATGCGCGTCGTACCGTCGCCTTTTGGGCTGATCAGGGCGCCACCTCATTCAAGGCTTATATGCACATCAGGCGCGCGGAACTCGGCGCGGCGATCGAGGAGGCGCACAAGCGTGGCTTCAAGATCACTGGCCATCTCTGCGCGGTCACCTATCCGGAGGCCGTCGCGCTCGGCATCGACGATCTTGAGCACGGCTTCTTCGTCAACACGCAGAATGATCCCGGCAAAGAGCCCGACAAATGCCCCGATAGCGCCGGTACGCCGACGCTCGCTGCGATGACGCCGGACAGCCCGGATGCAAAGGCGCTGATCGAGATGCTGGTCGCGCATCATGTCGCCGTCACCTCGACGCTACCGGTGTTCGAGCAGCAGGTTCCTGGACATGCGCCGCTCTGGCCGCAGGCGATGGCGACGCTCACCCCCGAGGCGCGCGAGGCCTATCTCTACCTGCGTGATCGCCGCTCCAATGCCCAGCGGGATTCGGCCGCCACCACCGCTGCCGTCACCGCCTTCCACAACGATCTCGGGCTGGAACGCGCCTTCGTCGCCGCCGGCGGGCTGCTGCTTGCAGGGCCGGACCCTACCGGCAATGGCGGAGTCATCCCGGGCTTCGGCGACCAGCGGGAGGTCGAGCTTCTGGTCGAGGCCGGCTTCACGCCCGAGCAGGCGGTTCGCATCGC
>FTCZ01008193.1_pt1 | contig 23697 bp, 26 predicted proteins | sample 1658871 | NCBI WGS metagenome assembly FTCZ01 (sample SAMEA3914864, study PRJEB12502) | metagenome | biome: forest; material: soil | place: USA | collected 2012-03-12 | depth 0.3 m
AAGAAATACCGGTAGAGTCGGCAAGCGTGCGACGGGCGGGATCCGGTCGCGCCGATATCGCACGACCACTGGCAGATCCGCTGCTAGAGTTTTGAAACGAGTTCAGCGGCTCTCCCGGGAGCGGCGCTTGTAGAGCGCAAGATCGGCGCCGACATACTTTCGATGTGGTGAGTGGAGCTCGCCTACGCGCTCAAACTCGTCGAGGATGCGCGCAAGTTCCGGGTCGCGTCGAAACCATTCCAGCATTTCGAATTTCCCTGTGATGGCCTGCATTCCTGCACTCTCATCAACCAGCAGCGCATCCGGATCGAAGCGGCGAAAATCCTCTTTCACCATTTCCCGCAGGTCTCGCGACATCTGCACGGTGTTTGCTTCGCTTGCCCGGCCCTCTCTCTCTTGAAGGGCGATCCATGCAATCGGCCAGGGCTGAGCCCAGCGCCAGGCTGGCATGGACGTACGATAAGCCGGCAACGGATAAGCCGGCCATAACGCCGTGCTGAATGACGCAATCCGCTGGCCTGCGTTGTTCAATTGCAGAAACTGGACGAGCCGCCACTCGTCGACGGCCTCCGATTGCGCGTTGATGTTCGTCCTGTTGACGGTGATGGATAGAAACAACAGCGCAAATACGGAGAGTATCGGGCAGCGGTAGCGTTGAACCATCTGGGCCCATCCGTGGAGCCTTTGCGATGCCGCTATCGTCGCTCCCATCTTCATGACAGACATCGCAACCAGTCCGGCGAGCAAATACAAGAGCACCTTGGTTGGAACAAAGTGGTACTCGAAGTCTTTGTGCTGAAGCACGTAAGAGGCGAGCGCACCAGCTGCGGCTGCGGCGAGCAAATGGCCGAGGGACCTCTCTTTTCCCGTCGCTAGTAATTGGTTGAGCGCAGCGAGGCCGAGAATCGCGACAACAGAAACGAATGTGCGATTCGTGAACCAGCCATTGGCTGTATCGAAAGTCGAGTACACGAGACTCGCCATCTTCGCCACGAGAAGCCACTCCGGAAAAAAAATCAAGATCGCCCCGACATACAGGCAACTGACGACCAGGCCAGCCAACACGGGCGCTTCTATCAAAACGCGCCAATTGCGTTCCTGAGCCAGACGCATTGCGTAGACCGAGCACCCCAGAATCAGCAAATGGGGTTTCATCAAAAGGCCAAACGCTCCCATGACAGCTATAAACCAGTCGCGCCGTGTTGTCGGAGTTTCAGGCTCTCGCGCAGCCAGACCCGCCAGCGCGGGCAAAAGCAACACGACGCCCAGATGATCGCGCTGACCAAAATCCAGCTGCGGCACGAAGAACAGAACGGCCTCGACGCCAATGGCCAACCATACGCAACTGGCAGAACCGTCATCGACTACTTTCGTCAGTTCGCGAAAGACCACCGCGCTGCTTGAGGCAATCAGAATTGATATCCAGACGATAAAAAGCGGATGCACGCCAAGGCCGGTCAATCTGTGTGCCAATTGCACTGGAAACATGAGGACCGGAAACAACGGCGGATTTAATTCCATGAATTCGTAGAAGTAGCGACCGCCGTCCAACATCCATCCCGAGATGTCGAGGAGAAAGACGTTGTCACCGGCGGGGACCAGAACGAGCAGCTGCACAAGGGTGAACAATGCGCCGGCCAGCAAGATGATGCCGTGCTGACATAAGTAAAGTCGGTGGCGCTCGTTGGACAACTTAGCCTCGAAATGGAAGGGCACTTTTGCCACAGTTTGGAAGGGTAGCATGGACCTTGTCGAAGTGCAGGTTCTTGCCGCCCAGCTGGGCACGGTGAAGGGCACCGTCAGCCAGCGAGTGGCGTCTGACACGATCCCCGTCGCCGATCACGACAAGAACAACTATCCACTGTTCGACGCGACGGCGGTCCGCGCCGCTTGCACGCGAACACTAACCCGCTGATGCCACGGACGCCCGGAGTTCGATGTCGGCCAGGACCTCGACCGCCAACCTGGCCTCGGCGGCAGCCGTCCTCTGACGAAATCCCGGGAGGTCGAGGATCACTGGCGCGAGATCCTGCCGGACGACTTCATCGAACAGGCGCGCACATCGCGTATCTTCTATCGCAACAAGTTTCTATCCGCTGCGCGCCTTCGAGGCGCTGAGCAATCTCAGCATATTCGAGAGCACTTTGTGCGTGCTGTCCTACATGAAGACGCGCGCCTTTCCGTGCGGTGAGCTGCCTGCGTGACGGTGTCGGGGAACCGGTTGAGGTCGAGGCCGGTCACGGCCATGTGCTCGCAGAGTCCCTCGCTGGTGAAGATCATGGGACTTTTTCGAAAACTTCGAATTCGCCGACCATATCGGGGATCTTCCTCCAGGATTTGCGCCAGGCCGGAATGGTCTTGTCGAAATAGTCTACATCCTCGTCATGGAGCATCACATAGTCGAGATTGGCCGATTGCATATAAGGCTCGAGGGTTCCGGACCGGACGGCGCGCAGGGCCTCGACGTTCATCTTGCCGTCGAGATTGACGACCCTTGTCGGATAGAGAAAGCCCAGGCGGCCGGACTCGAACATTCCGATGCGAGAGTTGTCTGTTGCATAGCGCGAGCGAACGATCTTGTAGGCCTCGGGTCCCATGTGGCTGCGCCACGGCAGGGAATAGTCGCGCGCGATCCAGTAGACGTTCGTGGCGACGGTGCCGGCCGCGAGGACTAGCGCCAGCGCGGCGGCCACCACGCTGCGGCCGGCGGCGGCGAGAAGCCGCGCGATCAGGATCGCCAGCAGCACGAAGACCAGGAGCTTGAGCGGCGCGAAGTAGCGCTCGAAGAACTGGCCGGCGGAGCTGGCCAGCGGATAGTAGAGCAGGAGGCCGGCGTCGGCCGCCGCAAAGGCCGTGAGCACCCGGCGCGAAACAGGCGTGACGAAGGCCGCGCCGCTGCAGCGCCAATAGGCGATCCAGGCGACGAGCGCGGCAAGGGTCGCGACGACGGCGATGGCCAGGTGCTCGTCGATGACCGCGCGCACCTTGAAGAAGCCCAGTGGATCGACGCTCGCCAGGATCTTGCGCAGGATGGACTCCAGGGGCACGTAGCCGCGCACGGCGACCGAGGTGGCGATGCCGCTTTGCGGCATCGGATTGCCCGAGGCCCACTGGCAGTAGACGAGCCAGGGAAGTACCATCGCACTCGCGATCGCCACGACGATCGCCACATCGCGCAGAGGATGCTGACGCCTGCCCACGAACAGGGTCACGGCCAGCAGCATGCCGCACAGCAGGAAGGCGTCGTTGCGCGCCAGCATCGTCAGGCCGGCCAGCACGCCGAGACCTGCGACGCGCCCCAGGCTCACCTGCTCGGGCGGCAGGCCGAGGTAGTCCTCGAACGCCACCAGCAGTCCCAATGTGAGCGTAAGGTAGAGACCGGTCTCCATGCCGTTGAAATAGCCGCGCGTGAGCTGGGCTTCGCCGAGGAACAGCGCGACGATCAGCGCGATGGCCAACGGCTGCAGCGAAATGGCCGAGGCGCGGCGCACCAGCCGCACGAACAGCGCGGCGCCGGCGAGCCACAGCAGGATGCTGAGGACGTAAATGATCGCGAAGGCGGCGCGATCGGACGGCGCCAGAAACGGCACGGCGCAGATCAGACCCCACAACGGCTGGAAGCCGGTCGTCCAGTGCGTGCCGTCGATGGTGATGCCGTGGCCCTGGGCGATGTTGCGCGCGACGGTGAAGAAGTAATAGGCATCGTCGCCGCCTTCGGAGAAGGCGACGGCTGCGAGGTCGGGGCTCATCAGCCGGTGGATGATGTCGATAGCCTGCGCGCCGACTACGACGGCGACCAAGCCCCAGAGAATGGGCACCAATCGCATCAGATCGACAGTCTGCGGAACACGATTCGCGGGATGTGTCGCACGATCAGCATGATAAGCTGCCAGATCGCCGGGGCATATATGACGAACCTCTTCGCCTCGATGCCGCGCACGATGGTGCGGGCGACGTCCTCCGCCGACGCAAGCTTGCGGCCCCTGGCCTTGTGGTCGGCCGCCATCGGCGTGTCGGTCGGGCCGGGCTTCAGCAGGACGACGGATACGCCGGTGCCGGCAAAGCGATGATCTAGGCCCTCGGCATAACGGGCAAGCAGGCCCTTGGAGGCGCCGTAGGTGTAGTTGACCTTGCGGCCGCGATCGCCCGCGACCGAGCCGATGATCGCGATCGTGCCGTGGTTGGCCTTGGCGAAATGACCCGCGAAGGCCTCCGCGAAAAGGGCGGGAGACACCGCGTTGACCACCAGCGTGTCGCGGCAGAACTCGATATCCTCGCAGAGCCTCTGCCCGGGCAGGAAGCCGTGCGCGATCAGAACGATGTCGACCGGCGCCGCGGCCGTCGTGGCGCTGGCCACGCGGGCGATCTCCTTGGCATCGGTGAAGTCGGCGGTCATGACCTCGACCGTGCTGCCTGCGCCGCGCACGCTGAGGTCGGCGGCGATGCGCTCCGTCCTCGCCGCGTCGCGTGCCACCAGCACGAGATCGACCGGCCCGCGCTCGGCCCACAGCCGGCAGCAATGTTCGGCGATCGCGGAGGTCGCACCGATGACGACGATTCTCGTTCTGGCGGTCATGTCAGCTTCCCATCAGTCGACGCGACATCGCCGAGCTCATCCCGGGATCGCGATAGGGCAGGAATTCCGGCAGGCGCGGATAGCCCGACTCGAACATGTCGCGCGGCATGCGTGCGTCCTTGGCCGGATAGAGCCGGCCGCCGGCGCCGCGCACGATCGCGTCGAGGCGTTCGAACAGGCGCAGGGTGCCGGCACGGTTCTGGAAATCGAGGGCGAGCGTGACGCCCGGCTGCACGAAGCTCAGCAGGCCGCGCGCCGGGCGGTCGCCGAAGGTTTTTAGCACGGCCAGGATCGATCCCTCGCCCGAGCGCTGGATGGCGTCGAGCATCTCGCGCACGGCCTGTGGGCCGGGGGCCGGAGGAACGACGCATTGATACTGGTAGAAGCCGCGCGGCCCGTAGAGCCGGTTCCATTGCTGGATGCCGTCGAGCGGATAGAGGAACGGCTCGTAGTGCACGATATGCCGCCCGACCTTTCGCTTGTTGAACGAGTAGTAGAGCGTGTTGAGCGCGCGCAGGGTAAGGCGATTGACCAGCGAGACGGGCGGCGTGAACGGCACGGTGCGCGCGCCGCTGCGCGGCGGCCGGTCGCCGCTGCGGTTCGTGGGCTTGGCGCGCAGGAACAGCCCGCGCGCGTCGGTGCCCGAGGTGCAGTCGATCCACGAGACCGTATGCTCCCAGTCCGACGTTGACTCCTCGGACAAACGGAAGAAGTCGGCGAGCCCCGCATAAGGAACGATCTCGGCCTCGAGCCATGGTCCTGGAGAAGAGCGCAACTGCAGCTCGGCCTGGACGATGACGCCCGTGAGACCAAGGCCGCCTGTCGTGGCGGCATACCAGTCCGGCCGGTCGTCGGGGCCGCAGACGATCGTCTCGCCGTTGGTGCGGACGAGCCGCAGCGACCGCACATGATCGCCGAACGTGCCGCTCTCGTGATGGTTCTTGCCGTGCACGTCGTTGGCGATGGCACCGCCCACGGTCACGATCTGCGTGCCCGGCACGACCGGCAGGCTCCAGCCGCGCGGGATCATCAGGCGCTGGATGTCGCGCAGCAGCACACCCGCCTCGCAGGCCAGCCGGCCGTTGGTCTGATCGAAGGCGATCAGACGGTCGAGCGTCGCGGTGCTCCAGAGCACGCCGTCGGGGTTGAGGCATTCGTCGCCGTAGCTGCGGCCCGCGCCATAGGTGATGCCGGGTCTGCGGCCGGCGAGCGCCTCGTCGACACGCTCGCGGTCGGCCAGTTCGACGACATCGTGGGGCAGGGCGGACAGGCGGCCCCAGGACGAGACCGGCCTCATGGAGCCCCGCTGCGGAAAACGTAGCGCTTGTCGAGGTGGTACTTGGTCCAATAGCCGATCGCGAGGCCGATCAGGCCGCCCAGATAGCGCATCTCCTTGCTCTGGAAGACATGATTGAAGCCAAACTCGAAGCCCCAGAAGATCGCCGTCGTGGCGATTCCCATGACCGTGTAGAGGCCGAAGGTCTGCACGTCGTGCATCGCGTCGCGGGCCCGGAAGCTGAAGATAAAGGCCTTGTCGAGCAGGTACTTTGCGACCAGCCCGACGCCCGTGCCGATGAATACCGAAAGCGCGATCTGGAACGGACCATGGTAGGCGCGGACCGTGATTTCCTGGGCGCCGATATTGGTCCCCGTCGCGATGAGCGCGATGACTGCATAGAGGATCGCCAGCCGCATTGATTGCCAGTATAAGCGAGATAGCGGAATGAAACTGCCTTTTAATATCCGGCTTCCCGAGCTGTTGCGCCTCGCGCGCCCCAAGCAATGGGTCAAGAACGGCTTCGTGCTGGCACCCCTGGTCTTCGCGCGGGAATTCAACGACGCCAGCGCAGTCGCCAATGCGCTGATCGCCTTCACCCTGTTCTGCGTGGCCTCCTCGGCCACCTACATCCTGAACGACCTGCGCGATGTCGAGCGCGACCGCACCCATCCGGTGAAGAGCTGGAGCCGGCCGCTGGCCGCCGGTACGGTGAAGCCCCGCGCGGCGATCGCCCTGCTCGTCGTCCTCTATGTGGTCCTGATCGCCGGCTGGTTCTGGTCGCCGCGCGCCACCTACGTGATCGCGGGCTACCTGGTGCTGAACTTCGCCTACTCGTTCTGGCTGAAGCACCAGCCGGTACTCGACATCTTTTCGGTCGCCTGCGGCTTCGTGCTGCGCATCTATGCCGGCGCCATGGCGATCGGCGTGCCGGTGTCGAGCTGGATGGCGATCACGACGCTCTGCCTGGCGCTCTATCTCGCCGCCATCAAGCGCCGGCAGGAGCTCGCCACCTCCGGCGACGGCAGCCGCGAAGTACTCCGCCGGTACTCGGTCGCGCTGGTCGATCGCTATGCCGAGATCTCCGCCGTCGGCGCACTGATCTTCTACAGTCTGTTCGTCATGGCCTCCGGCAATGATCGGATGAGCTTCACCATCCCCTTGGTGATCTTCGGTCTGTTCCGTTACTGGTACGTCGTCGAGACACTCGAAGGTGGTGAATCGCCGACCGACGTGGCGGTGACCGACAAGCCACTGATGGCCACGGTGGCGCTCTGGGTCGGCGTCTGCCTCTACGCCCTGTCTTAGTCGCCGCAGCAGCGGCCATTTGTCCACCAGCGTCTTGATTCCGTAACCGAACCGTCTCCGTTGTGCAGCCTGCCGCCGTTACGGCTTGGGCATGTTGGTATTGGACGGCGTTACCAAGGAATTCGGGGCCAAGCGGGCCGTCGACGGCGTTTCGCTGGTCGTTCCCGCGGGCCAACTGGTCGGCGTGATTGGCCAGTCGGGCTCTGGAAAATCGACCCTGCTGCGCATGATCAATCGGCTTAACGATCCGACGGCCGGCCGCATCCGTTACGGCGATGTCGACGTGACCGCCTTGAAGGGCAAGGCTCTGCGGCAGTGGCGGGCGCGCTGCGCCATGATCTTCCAGCAATTCAACCTGTCCGGCCGGCTCGACGTGCTGACCAACGTCATGATGGGCCGCGCCTGCCATGCGCCACTCGGCCGCGCGCTGTTCAAGCTGTGGACCCATGAGGAAAAGGCGCTCGGCCTTTCGGCGCTGGAGGGACTCGACATCGCGCGCCTGTCCGCGCAGCGCGCCGACACCCTGTCCGGCGGCCAGCAGCAGCGCGTCGCCATCGCGCGCGCGCTGGTGCAGGAGCCCGAGATCATCCTGGCCGACGAGCCGATCGCCTCGCTCGATCCACGCAATACCCAGGTCGTGATGGACGCGCTCCAGCACATCAATCGCCACTTCGGCATCACCGTGCTGTGCAACCTCCACAGCCTCGATCTCGCCCGCAAGTACTGCGACCGCCTTGTCGGCCTGGCGGCCGGCCGGGTCGTTTTCGACGGCGTGCCGGCGGAACTTACGGAGCACGTTGCGCGCGATCTCTACGGCCTCGAGTCGGCCGATGTGATTGGACCCGAGGTGCGCCCCGGCTTCCAAGCGGCACCCGGTTTCGCTCTCGCGAATTCCTGACGCTTTCTCAACAAGGAGACCCAGCATGTTTAACCGTCGACAGATCCTCGGGACGGCGTTTGCCGCCGGCACCGTCGCCCTCACCGGTGCGGCCCGTGCGGCCGGCTGGCGCGACAAGTATCCCGAACTCGTGCTCGGCATCGTTCCGGCCGAGAACGCGTCGGGCGTCAGCGACCGCTACGCGCCGTTCGTGGCCTATCTCTCCAAGGAACTCGGTACCAAGGTGACGTTGCGCGTGGCCAACGACTATGCTGCGGTGATCGAAGGCCAGCGCAATGGCTCGATCCACATCGCGGGTTATGGCCCTGCCTCCTATGCCCGCGCGTTCATCACCGGCGTCAAGACCGAGCCGTTCTGCACTACCGTCAACGATGATGGTACGGTCGGCTACTACTCGGTTTTCTACGTGCGCACCGACAGCCCGTACAAGACGATCGAAGACCTCAAGGGCAAGAACCTGGGCCTGGTCGATCCGAACTCGACCTCGGGCAACAACGTGCCGCGCTTCATCCTGAACAAGCTGAAGATCCAGCCGGAGGCATACTTCTCGCACGTCACCTACACCGGCAGCCACGAGAACGCCGTGATCGCGCTGCAACAGAAGACGGTCGACATCGCCGCCAACTGGTGGAATTCGGAAGACGACTCCAACCTCACCCGCATGGTCAAGAAGGGCCTGGCGAAGAAGGAGGATTTCCGGATCATCTCCAAGTCCGACCTGATCCCGAACTCGCCTTACGCCTACCTCACCGACATGCCGGCCGACGCCAAGGCCGCGATCTGGAAGGCTTTCCAGGAAGCGCCGACGAAGAACAAGGCGGCCTACGACAAGCTGTCGGACGGCAAGGACAAGGAATTCAAGCAGGTCGACGCCAAGTACTACGACACGGTCGTCGAGCTCATCAAGTTCATCGACACCCTGCGCAAGCAGAAGAGCTAGCAGCCCGCCCGGGAGGCGGCTGACCCCTCGGTCGCCTCCCGTCTCCCTTGTCGAGTATGGCTGCACACGTGCCCTCACCGATCGCCCAGCTCCCCGAGGCACAACTGCGACCGCTGCTCGCGGCCTACGACGCTTCCGTGCGTTCGAAGCGCTGGCACACGGCGCTGGTCTTTGCTTGTGTGGCGGCTGCGGTCGCCCTGTCGAGCGTGTCCGCAGAGATCGCGCCGGCGCGCTTCTTCGCCAACATCGGCAACTTCACGAGCTATATCTACCGCCTCGGCCATCTCGACAGCGGAAGTGCGGTCTGGACCGATCCCGTCGAATGGTTCTGGGGGCTTGGTCGCTGGCTTCGCCTGCTGGGTGAGACGCTGTTGATGGCCTATGTCGGCACCGTGCTGGGAGCGACAGGCGCGTTCTTCCTCTGCTTCCTGGCCGCGGCCAACGTTGCGCCCAATCGCTGGCTGCGTATCGCCGTCCGTCGCTTCTGCGAACTCTGCCGCACGGTGCCCGAGCTGGTGTTCGCGCTGATGTTCGTGATCGCCTTCGGCCTTGGGCCTGTCGGCGGTGTGCTCGCCCTCGCCATCCATTGCGTGGGAGCGCTCGGCAAGCTCTTCGCCGAAGTCGTCGAGAACATAGACATGAAGCCGGTCGAGGGCGTTTACTCCACCGGCGCCTCCTGGCAGGTCGCGATGCGCTACGGCGCCCTGCCGCAGGTGCTGCCGACCTTCGTGAGCTACGCTCTGCTGCGCTTCGAGATCAACGTGCGCGGCGCTGCGGTGATCGGCTTCGTGGGCGCAGGCGGCATCGGCGTCGATCTGCTCGAGGCGATCCGCAAGTTCTACTATTCGGATGTTTCCGCCATGCTGTTGCTGATCGTCGTCACCGTTGCGATCATCGATACGCTGACCGGGCTGGTGCGTCACCGACTGATCGGCCTGGGAGGACGTCGCTGATGGGCAATCGCCTGGAGGTCGATCTGGCCGCGGTGCGCGCGCGCCATCCGCAGCACTTCGCCGGCTTCGGCCGCGATCGCGCGACCGTGATCGGAGTGGCCGGCGGCGCCGTCGCCTTCCTGTTGTTCGGCATGGCGATTCTTGGTTTCTTCGACGACAGGATCCTGCGTGGCTTGGGCGAACTCGGCAAGATCGCCGGCTTGATGATGCCCCCCGATCCCGGCGGCTGGTCGCATGTCCGTCTCTTCACCTCGGCGCTGATCGAGACCGTGGCCATAGCGCTGATCGGCACCTTGGGTGCCGCCGTGCTGGCATTGCCGCTCGGCCTGCTCGCGGCCAAGAACGTGACGACCGCCCGGATCCTGCATTTCCTGACGCGGCGCTCGCTCGACACGATCCGAAGCGTCGACATCCTCGTCTGGGCGCTGATCTGGATCAATGTCGTGGGCCTGGGACCCTTCGCCGGCGCGCTCGCCATCATGACCTCGGACCTCGGCAGCTTCGGCAAGCTCTTTTCCGAGGCGATCGAGGCGTCGGACAGGCGGCCCGTCGAGGGCATCGCCTCGGCCGGTGGCGGTCGCATCCTGGGCGTGCGCTTCGGCATCCTGCCCGAGGTCTTCCCGGTGCTCGCCAGCCAGGTGCTCTATTACTTCGAATCGAATACCCGGTCGGCCACCATCATCGGCATCGTCGGGGCCGGCGGAATCGGCCTTCACCTCGCCGAAGCGATCCGTGTACTAGAATTGAAACAGGCTTCGTTCATCATCCTGATGATCCTGGTGACTGTTGCCGCCATCGATCTCGTTTCAAACCAGTTGCGCTTTGCCCTGATCGGCAAGCGGGGGCAGAGCACGACGTGACCGAACGCTACGCTTTGTACTATGCGCCCCGGACGGAAGAAGACCTGGCCGGCGCGGCGAGCCAATGGCTCGGCATCACGCCACAAGGCGCCCGGCTGCGCCGTCAGCCGGTCCTCTCGGGCCTTTCGTCGGAGCGGTTTGAAGAGATCACGGCCGAACCCAGGGTTTACGGCTTTCACGGCACCCTGAAGGCGCCCATTTTCCTTGTCGACGGGGTGACGGAGCGGGACTTCGTCGATGCCGTCGGGACCTTTTCTGCGGGGTTGCGCACGGTCGTCGTGCCGTCGATGCGGCTGGCCGAGATCGGCAGCTTCATCGCCCTGGTGCCGGAAGGGCGCTGTGCCGAGCTGCACGACCTTGCCGATCGCTGCGTCGTGGAGTTCGACGAGTTCCGCCGGCCGGCCGACGAGGCGGAACTGACGCGCCGCCGGGCCGCCGGACTCTCGCAGCGCCAGGACGATCTCCTGCGGCGCTGGGGCTATCCTTATGTCCTCGAGGAATGGCGCTTCCATCTCACCCTCACCGGACGGATCGCCGATGAGGCCGAGCGCGCGGCGGTGATGGCGATCCTGCGCAAGCGCTTCGCGGGCTTCGTCGACCGGCCGCTCCAGGTCCGCGATCTCTGCGTCTTTCGCCAATCGGCGCCCGGCCGGCCTTTCAGCGTGCTGGCGCGCTTCAGGCTCGGCGGCGGACGTTTGGTGAGAACTGAAGTGTGGCGAGCAAGCTGACGAAAGCGGCGGCGGCGGTGTCGAGCGCGCCGTCGTTCACGATCGTCACCAGCCGCCGGTCCGTCACGTCGTAGGCGTCGCTTCGCTGCAGACGCTCTGCCGCGGCTTCGCCATCCTCCCGGCCGCGCGAGGCCAGGCGCCGCGCCAGCCGCTCGGCCGGCGCCGTGATCAGCACGGGATGGGTGTTGTCGTCGACGCCGCCGATCTTCTGGAAGTGCTCGCGCGAGCCGCTCACGACGACGGTGAGTCCTGCCTTGCGCCAGGCGTAAATTTCGCGGCCGATGCCGTATTCGTTGCCGTGCGCGCTCCAGTGGAAGGCGAAGAGGCCGTGCGTGCGGCGAAGGGTGAACTCCGCGGGGCTCAGCTCGACATGGTTCTCGCCGCCCGCCTCGGCCGGACGCGTGATGTAGCGGTGGGCGAAGACCACCGGCACATTGTCCGATAGCAGCATGCGGGCGCGGTTGAGCACGGAGTCCTTGCCCGCGCCGGACGGGCCCATGACGTAGACGAGCGGACCGTTCAGCTCAGACAACGCGCTCGCCCTCGCGCCACACCGAGCGCACGATCGGCGCATCCTCGATCACGCGCACGCGCACCAGATCGGCGCGGCGGTCGGGGGCGATCTCGCCGCGATCGTCGAGGCCGACGGCCCGTGCCGGGTTGAACGAGGCGAAGCGCACGGCCTGCGAGAGCGTGATGCCGGCGCCCGACTGCGGCAGCCTGAAGATACCTTCCATCAGGCTGGCGGGGACGTAGTCCGACGACAGGATCTCCGCGTTGCCCGCGCGTATCAGGTCGATCGCGGCGATGTTGCCGGAATGCGAGCCGCCCAGCACGACGTTGGGGGCGCCCACGAGCACGGCGAGACCGGCCTCGTGCGATGCCTCGGCCGCCTCCAGCGTGGTCGGGAATTCCGCGATGGTCATGCCGTTCTGCACCGCCTCGCGCACATGCTCGCGCGTGGCGTCGTCGTGGCTGGCGATCGGCAGGGCGCGCGCCTGGGCCCGCGCCACGATCTCGCTCCTGTGCTTCACGGCGTTCTTGGCGTGCAGCGCCAGGGAAGTTGCCTGGAAGACGTCGAACTCGTCGTTGGTCATGCCGTACTTCTTGGTGTGGTAGAAGCGGAGCTTCTCCGGATCGAGGAACTGGCGCTGGCCCGGCGTATGGTCGTTGATCGAGATCAGGCCGACGATCGGCAGGTCGATCCATCGATCGACTGTGCTCACCGCGTCTTCGGCGACGATCTCGCAACGCAGATGGAGCCGGTGCTCGGCGCGCGTCAGACCGCGCTCTCCTCCGGCGCAGATCGCCTCGATCATGCGCTCCTTGTTGCGTACCCGGTCGGTCTCGCCGCGCACGTCGCCGAGCGCCAGCGAGTCGAACACGGTGGTGATGCCGGCTGCGGCCATCTGGGTGTCGTGCGCCATCAGGGCCGGCATGCTCGGCCACTTGACGCCGGGCCGCGGCGCGAAGTGCTTCTCGAGATTGTCGGTATGCAGCTCGACCAGGCCCGGCACGAGGTAGTCGCCCTCGAGATCGGTGGCGCCGGGAGCGCATGAGCGGCCGGTGCCCACCTCGACGATGCGGCCGTCGCGGATCACGACGGTGCCGTCGAACTCCGCGTCGAGCGTGACCACGCGAGCATTGGTGAAGATGGTTTCAGCGCTCATATCTGTGCTCCGGGAAGGGCGACGTTGTGCAGGCGGGTGGCGAGCGCATCGCGCACGGCCACGTCATGGAAAATGCCGACGATGGCTGCACCCGCGTCACGGCGCTGGCGAATGAGATCGATCACGCCGTCGCGGTTGGCGATGTCGAGCGAAGCGGTCGGCTCGTCGAGTAGCAGCACCGGATAGTCGGCGATCAGCGAACGCGCGATGTTGACCCGTTGCTGCTCGCCACCGGAGAAGGTGGCGGGTGGCAACTGCCACAGGCGGTCGGGAATGCCGAGCAGGCCCAGCAGGAATTCGGCGCGACGGCGCGCTTCCTCCGGGGTGGCGCCCAGCCGCAGCATCGGCTCGGCCACGACGTCGACCGTGGCAACCCGCGGGATCACCCGCAGGAACTGGCTGACGAAGCCCAGCGTGTGGCGGCGCACGTCGAGCGTGGTGCGCGGTTCGGCGTTCACCAGCTCGATCCAGGCATCACGATGGCGGATCCGGATCGAGCCGGTCTGCGGGCGATAGTTGCCGTAGAGTGAACGCAGCAGGGTGCTCTTGCCGGCGCCCGAGGGGCCGACCAGGGCCAGGCACTCGCCCGGCGCGACGCTCAGCGCCACGTCCTCGAGGACGCGCAATGCCAGCCCACCCTGGGCATGCATGACGAAGGACTTGTTGAGGCCGGAAACGCGCAGGACAGGAAGCATGGGCTATACCGGCAATATCGAGGCGACGAGCATTTGCGTGTAGGCGTGCTGCGGATCGTCGAGTACCTGGTCGGTGAGACCCTGCTCGATCACTGCGCCCCCCTGCATGACCATCAGCCTGTGCGTCAGCAGCCGCGCGACGCCAAGATCGTGGGTCACCAGCACGGCCGAGAGGTGGAAGCGTTCGACCAGCCCGCGCAGCAGGTCGAGGATGCGCGCCTGCACCGAGACATCGAGGCCGCCGGTCGGCTCGTCCATGAAGACGAGCCGCGGGCCGCTCACCAGATTGCGGGCGATCTGCAGGCGCTGCCGCATGCCGCCGGAGAAGGTCGTCGGCCGGTCGTCCAGCCGATCGAGATCGATCTCGACCCGCGTCAGCCAATCGGAAGCCGCGCCGCGAATGTCGCCATAGTGGCGCGCGCCAATCGCCATCAGCCGCTCGCCGATGTTCGCGCCGGCGCTCACGCCCATGCGCAGCCCCTCGCGCGCATCCTGGTTCACGAAACCCCATTCGGTGCGGGCCAGCAGCCGCCGCCGCGCCTCGGAGAGGCCGTGCACGTCGACCGTGCCCATCGATGCAGTCTCGTAGGCGACCGAGCCTCCGTCCGGTGCAAGCCGGCCGGCGAGGCAGTTGAGCAGGGTGGTCTTGCCCGAGCCAGACTCGCCCACGATGCCCAGCACCTCGCCCGGCCACAGGTCGAAGCTCACGTCGCGGCAGGCCGTGCGGCCGCCGAAGCGCTTGGTGACGGCGCGGGCCGACAGGAGAGGCGCGTCGCTCATTTGCTCTGCCGTTCCTGGCAGTAGTCGGTGTCGGAGCACACGAACAGGCGCTTGCCCGCGTCGTCGACGATCATTTCGTCGAGGAAGCTCTCTTTGGAGCCGCAGAGCGCGCAGCACTCGCTCCAGGTCTCGATCTCGAACTTGTGGTCGTCGAAATCGAGGCTCTTCACCGGCGTGTAAGGCGGCACGGCGTAGATGCGCTTCTCGCGGCCCGCGCCGTAGAGCTGCAGTGCCGGATTGCAGTCGAGCTTGGGGTTGTCGAATTTGGGGATCGGCGAGGGGCTCATCATGTAGCGCCCGTTCACCAGCACCGGATAGTTGTAGGTCTTGGCGATGCGGCCGTGGCGGGCGATGCTTTCGTAGAGGCTGACCTGCATCACGCCGTACTCGGTGAGTGCATGCAGCGTGCGCGTCTCGGTTTCGCGCGGCTCCAGCATGCGCAACGGCTCGGGGATCGGCACCTGGAAGACCAGGATCTGGCCGTCCTTCAGCGGCGTCTCCGGCACACGGTGGCGGGTCTGGATGACGGTCGCTTCCTCAGTGCGCGTGGTCGTTGCCACATCGGCCACCTTGGCGAAGAAACGGCGGATCGAGACGGCGTTGGTCGTGTCGTCGGCGCCCTGGTCGATGACCTTGAGCGTGTCGTCCTGGCCGATGATCGCGGCCGTCACCTGGATGCCGCCGGTGCCCCAGCCGTAGGGCAGCGGCATCTCGCGTCCGCCGAACGGCACCTGATAGCCCGGCACTGCGACCGCCTTCAGGATCGCGCGGCGGATCATCCGCTTGGTCTGCTCGTCGAGATAAGCGTAGTTGTAGGCGCCGTCAGGCATGATTCACTCCGCCGCCTGGTCGAGGACTGCCTGCCGATTCCGTTCCTCGACCTCGGCCCGGAGCGTGCGCACGACGACGAGCTCGGACTGGAAGTCGACATAGTGCGGGAGCTTGAGGTGCTGGACGAAGCCCGAGGCCTCGACGCTGTCGGAATGCGACAGTACGAACTCCTCGTCCTGCGCGGGTGACGTCGCATTCTCCGAAAGCTCCTGCGCACGCAGCGCGCGATCGACCAGCGCCATGGCCATCGCCTTGCGCTCGGCGTGGCCGAAGGCCAAGCCATAGCCGCGGGTGAACTGCGGCGGCACGTCGTGGGAGCCCGCGAACTGGTTGACCATGTCGCATTCGGTGACGTCGATACAAGCGATCTCGATTTCGAAGCCGAGCTCCTCCGGCACGAAGGCGACAGGCACGTGGCCGTAGCGGATCTCGCCGACGAAGGGGTGGTTGTTGCCGTAGCCGCGCTGGGTCGAGTAGCCCAGCGCCAGCAGGAAACCTTCGTCGCCACGTGCCAGGTTCTGCAGACGAACCGGCCGGCTGGCCGGCATCACCAGCGGCGTGCGGGTGATGTCCTGAGAGAGCTCGCCGGATGATGCCGGCGGCGGCTCGAGCATGCCTTCGCGCTCCAGGATGTCGCCGACCCTAGGCAATGCCTGGGCGGAGTCCACGGGCGCGGTCGGCGCATTGGGCCGTTCGCCCGAGGCCGCCAGCGAGAAATCGAGCAGGCGATGCGTGTAATCGTAAGTCGGTCCGAGCACCTGGCCGCCCGGGACATCCTTGAAGGTCGACGAGATGCGCCGTTCGGCGATCATCTGCGTGGTGTCGAGCGGCTTGGAATCGCCGAAGCGGGGCAGGGTCGTGCGATAGGCGCGCAGCAGGAAGATCGCCTCGATCAGGTCGCCGCGCGCCTGCTTGATGGCCAGCGCGGCAAGCGTACGGTCGTAACAGGAACCTTCGGTCATCACGCGATCGACCGCGAGGCCAAGCTGCTGGTCGATCTGGTCGAGCGTGAGCTCCGCCAGGTCGCGCGACCCGCGGCGCTTGTCGGCCAGCAGGGCGAGCGAGTTGGCGATCGCCGTCTCTCCGCCTTTTACCGCAACGTACATGTCAGCCCTCCACGGCGATGCTGCGCGGCAGCGCCAGCAGTTCGGAACCGGCGGCGAACACGACGTCGACACCGCACGGGAACAGCGCGCGATTGGCGGTCCATTCCAACCAGAACGATTCGGGCAGCCCCGCGATGGAGGAGGTCGTGCTGCCGTCGATGCCGGGGCCGCGCAGGGTGAGCGCAGGACCGCCGCGCAGGGCGGGAACCTGGATCACCAGGGTGGCCGAACGGTCCGGATAGGGATCGCTGCCGATCGCAAATCCGTCGAGCATCGGCTCGCGGGCGGGCGTGGCGAGGCCGAAGACGGCTGCTTCGGTATCGGCGACGATCGGCGCGCCGGTGTGAAAGCGCACGAAGTCGCGGATCTCGGACGTGTCGAACTCGGGCGCGAGCCAAAGCGGCGTCTCGCGGTCGACCAGGGTCAGCACGAAGGCCGTGGCCGCGACGGAGAGCGTGCCTGCCGTTTCGACCTCTGCCGGCACGGCAACGATTCGGCCGGGATGGGAAAAGGCGTCGAGCACCGCGCGGAAGACGCGCTGGGAGTCGTGCGAGATGTCGGCGAAACCGGCGGCAAGCGCGCTCATCTTCCGGCCTCGCGGGCGACGGTGAAGAAATCGACCTTGGTGGCGGCAGCGCGCGCCGTTATCAGCTGCCGGCGGATGTCGGCTTCATGGGCCAGCGGCGCCACGACCTTGTCTTCCAGCGGCTGTTGCCATTCGGTGCGTTGGCCCAGCGCGTCGATCGCCGCCACGATCTCGGCCTGGCGCGGATGGCGGCCGCCGACATAGCCGAAGCCGATCTCGCCGCTTTCCAGGCGCACCGCCGCGCGCGTGACGGTCATCTCGCCCGCGCAGAAGGGATCGCCACTGCCGGAGATCCGCCCCTTCACCATGACCAGCCCGATCTCGGGACGCCTTAATAAAGAGTAGGCGGGCACCGGGCCAATCTCGCCCCACAGTGTCTCGAGTCGCTGGGCAGGCGCTTTCGCCAGCAGCGAAAGCCACCTTTGGCGCCGTGCTTGTGCGTCGGTGTCGGGAACAATCTGTGGGGACATGGGTACGCTCTTGAAGGAGCGCACCATCGGAAGATGAGGTTACCGATTCGAGGGAATTGCGTGAACTTACTGTGACAGCGTCTTCGCCAGGCGGGAAAACTCCGCATCGTTCGCCGGCAGGCCGAAACGCAGCCACGACGGTTCGTATGCGAAGCGGCGAACGTGGATGCCGTTGTGCGCCAGCGTCTCGACGAGACGAGCCGCATCGGGATGGCTGGCCAGAAGAAAGAGAGCCGTGCCGCCGATTATTGCAAAGCCTGCCTGGATCAGCAGCATTTGCAGTCGCATGCCGTCTGCATCGAGGCGCTTCGTCGTTTCCGCGAGCCACGCATCGTCCGACAGCGCTCGTCGTCCGATCTCGATTGCGGGCCCCGGAACAGCCCAAGGGCCGAGTTCGTCGCGCAGCCGGGCAGCGAGGCTTCTTTCGGCGATGGCAAAGCCCAGCCGAACGCCCGCCAGACCGTAGGTCTTGCCGAAGGAACGCAGGACCACGGTTTGCTGTGGGAGATCGTTGGCAAGGCTCGCCGCGGGAGGGTGGAAATCGATGAATGATTCGTCGACCACCAGCAGACCTCGCATGGGTCGAAGCTCCGCTGCGGGCACGATCCGCCCGGTCGGATTGTCCGGGTTCACCAACACAGCGACGTCGGAATAGCCGGAGAGATGGCTGACGATGGTGACGTCGTGACCTTGCCGTCGCCAGGAGACTTCATGCTCTTCGTAGGTCGGCCCGACGATCGCGACGCGCGATTTCGGCATGATGCGCGGCAGGAGCTGGATCAGGGCTTGGGTGCCGGGTGCGGCGACGATCGTCTCGGGATCGCGCACGCCGTAACGCCTGGCTGCCGCCTCGACCAGCGCCCGCTCGCCCTCACGCGAAGGCAGTCGCGTCCAGCTTTCGGGCGGCAGAGCGGGCACCGGATAGGGCACCGGATTGATGCCTGTCGACAGGTCGATCCACGGCAGCGGCGCGCCGGGATAGCGGCGGCGCACGTCGCCCAGATCGCCGCCGTGTGCGACTGGTTTCACGCCGCTGGTCCCCGTGTTAGGCAACACGCCATGTCTGTCGAACTCGCCCTCATTGCCGCCGCACTGGAAGCGATCGTCGGATATCCGGATGTCGTCTATCGCGCGATCGGCCACCCCGTGACCTGGATCGGGCGGCTCATAGCATGGTGCGACCGGACGTGGAATTCACCGGACCAGCCGGCCGACGAGCGTCGCCTGTGGGGCGTCGCCACGCTCGTGCTGCTGGTCGTCGTGTCCATTGCGGTCGGCCGCGCGCTCGAGCATCTCCTGCCGCTGGTCCTGTGTGGAATCCTGGGCAGCAGCCTGATTGCGCAGCGCAGTCTTTATACGCACGTCGCCGCTGTCGCCGAGGGGCTGGAGACCGGTGGCCTCGCTGCCGGTCGCAAGGCGGTGTCGATGATCGTCGGCCGCGATCCCGAGCAGCTCGACGAAGCAGGCGTCGGCCGTGCCGCCATTGAAAGCCTCGCGGAGAATTTCTCCGACGGCATTGTCGCGCCCCTGTTCTGGCTGGCGGTCGCGGGACTGCCGGGCGGCATCGCCTACAAGGCGGTCAACACCGCCGACAGCATGATCGGCCACAAGTCGGAGAAGTATCTCGCTTTCGGTTGGGCCTCCGCCCGCTTCGACGACCTGATAAATCTACCGGCCTCGCGCCTGGCGGCGCTCTGGCTGATCGTGGCGTCGGGCTTTGTCTCCGGCGGATCGCCCCAGCGCGCCTGGGACACCGTGTGGCGCGATGCGAAGTTCCATCGTTCGCCCAATGCCGGCTGGCCGGAGGCCGCGATGGCGGGCGCGCTCGGCCTCAAGCTCAACGGGCCGCGCATTTATGACGGCGAGGTCGTCGACGATCCGTTCATGGGCGATGGCCGCAGCGACGTCACGCCGGCGGACATTCGCGCGGCACTAAAACTCTATCGCATCGCCTGCGGCGTGCAGATGGCGGCGCTGGCGATCCTCGTGGTCCTCAGCCTGCCATCGTGAGGCGAGGCTCGCGTGCAATGGCGAGCAGCGCGTCGCAATCGACGTATTTTTCGATGTGGTCGGCCAGCAGATCGAGCGTCGTCTCGACCTCGGCTTCGTAGGACAGGTTCGAGGTCGGCGCGCCGACCCGCTGCAGCCAATGCCGCCGCTGGCGATCGTCGGTCAACAGCCCGTGGATGTAGCAACCGGACACGCGGCCCGATTCGCTCACCGCACCGTCGGCCTTGCCGGTTTGCAGGTGCAGGAGCGGCCGCGTCGCGCCGGTCGTACGGCCGATATGGATCTCGTAGCCCTTGAACGGGATCTTCCCGGCGATCGTCTCGCCGGTGATCTCGACCAGGATCTTGTCGCCCTCCAGCACGGTCTCGATATCGAGCAGGCCCAGTCCTTCGACGGAAGAGGGCGGTCCTTCGATGCCGTCGAAGTCGGCGATCTTGCGGCCCAGCATCTGATAGCCGCCGCAGATTCCCAGCACATGCCCGCCGCGCCGGACATGCGCCTGCAAGTCGACGTCCCAGCCGGCCTCGCGCAGGGACGCGAGATCGGCAATGGTGGCCTTCGAGCCCGGCAGGATCACGAGGGCGCAATCGCCCGGGATCGGCTCGCCCGGCCGCAGGAAGACCAGGTCGACGCCCGACTCGATTTTCAGCGGATCGAAATCGTCGAAGTTTGCGATGCGCGGATAGGCGAGCACCGCGATCTTCACTCCCTTGCCGCGGCCCTCCGTCGTGGGCAGGCCGAGCGCGTCTTCGGGCGGCAGCTTGTAGGCTTCCGCGAAGAACGGCACGAGGCCGAGCGATCGCCAGCCGGTCTGTCGAGCGATCATCTTCATCCCGTCGTCGAACAGCGAAGGATCGCCGCGAAAGCGATTGACGATGAAGCCCGCGATCATCGCGGCGTCGTCCGGATCGATCACCGCCTTGGTGCCGACCAGGCTCGCGATCATGCCGCCGCGGTCGATGTCGCCCAGCAGAATCACGGGAACATCAGCTGCGCGGGCAAAACCCATGTTGGCAATGTCGGCTGCGCGCAGGTTCACTTCCGACGCCGAGCCCGCTCCCTCGACCAGGACGAGGTCGGCGTCGTCTGCGAGGATCCGGAAGCTCTCGAGCACGGCGCCCAGCAGCTTGGGTTTCATCGATTGGTACTCGCGCGCCTTGGCGGTGCCGACGACCCGTCCCTGCACCACGACCTGCGAGCCCGTTTCGCTCTGGGGCTTCAGCAGCACCGGGTTCATATGGACGCTGGGCGGCACCTTGGCCGCGCGCGCCTGCAGCGCCTGGGCGCGGCCGATCTCGCCGCCGTCGGCGGTGACGGCGGCATTGTTCGACATGTTCTGCGGCTTGAACGGGCGGACCTTCAGGCCGCGCCGCGTGAAGGCGCGCGCCAGCGCCGCCACGATCAACGACTTGCCGACATCCGAGCCGGTGCCCTGGATCATCACCGCGCGCGCCATCTTTAGAACTCGATGCCTTCCTGCGCCTTCACGCCGGCCGCGAAGTGGTGCTTCACCGGCGTCATCTCGGTCACCAAGTCGGCCGCGTCGATCATTTCCTGCTTGGCGTTGCGGCCGGTGACGACGATGTGCTGGTCGTGCCGCCGCGCCTTCAGCGCCCCCACCACCTTGGCGAGATCGAGATGATCGTAGCGCAGGGTGATGTTCAGTTCGTCCAGCACGATGAAGCGGATCGCGGGATCGGCCATCAGCCGCTCGGTCGCGGCCCAGGCGCGCTCGGCCGCTGCGACGTCGCGCGCGCGGTCCTGCGTTTCCCAGGTGAATCCTTCACCCAGCGTGTGCCACTGCACCTGATCGCCGAAGCGTTCGATCGCGGTGCGTTCGCCCGACTGCCAGGCGCCCTTGCCGAACTGGACCACGCCGCAGCGAAAGCCCCGTCCCAGCGCCCGCACCATCAGGCCGAAGGCCGCCGTCGATTTGCCCTTGCCCTTGCCGGTGTGGACGATCAGCAGGCCCTTTTCGATGGTCTTGCCCGCGACTTCCTTGTCCTGGGCAGCCTTGCGGTTGGCCATTTTGGCCTTGTGCCGCGCGTCTTCGTCATTTGCCGTTGCCATGCGGGCACAATGGTCGGCAAAGCCCTTGTCATCAAGGCGTCCGGCCCCTATCAAGCGGGCGACGGTGCCCCTCACGGGGATCAAAAGGGAACGCGGTTCGACGCCGCGGCTGCCCCCGCAACTGTAGTCGGCGAGCTGATGGCCATCAGCCACTGGAAGTACCGAAAGGGAAACCGGGAAGGCGGCCGAAGGTTATGACCCGAAAGCCAGGAAACCTGCCGTCACCCGAGTTCGAACCGATGGCGCGGGGAGTCGCCAAGTGAGGGATGGCGTGTCGACAGTTTTCGTTTGCGTGACCTGCCGCCGCGAGGGCGACGCACCGGCAGAGCCACGCCCGGGCGCACAGCTCTATGCCGCGCTGAAGGCGCAGGCGGGCGATCTCGATGTTGTTCCCGTGGAGTGCCTCTCCAACTGCACGCGCTCCTGCAGCGTGGCCGTCGCCGCCTCGGGCAAATGGACCTATGTGGTCGGCGACCTCGACCCCAACCTAAACGTCGAGGACGTACTCGCCTTTGCCCGTGCCCATAAAGCCGCGGCGGACGGTTTGCCCGTCTGGCGCGAACGTCCCGTCCACGTCCGCAAGCACACCATCGCGCGCGTGCCGCCGATGCGTCCCCTGGAGGAATTGAGATGACTGCCCAGAACAACGCCTTGGCCAAGGTGCCGTGCACCATCGTCACCGGCTTTCTCGGCGCGGGGAAGACGACCCTCGTGCGCCACGTGCTGGAGAATGCAGAGGGCCGCCGGCTCGCCGTCATCGTCAACGAGTTCGGCGACGTCGGCATCGACGGTGAGATCCTGAAGAGCTGCGGCATCGAGAGCTGCCCGGAAGACGCCATCGTCGAGCTGGCCAACGGCTGCATCTGCTGCACCGTGGCCGACGACTTCGTGCCCGCCCTGAAGGCACTGCTCGACCGGCCGAATCCGCCCGAGCATATCGTGATCGAGACCTCGGGCCTGGCGTTGCCCAAGCCGCTGGTGCAGGCCTTCAACTGGCCCGAGATCGCCTCGCGCGTGACGGTCGATGGCGTGATCGCCGTGGTCGATGGCGCCGCCGTCTCGGCCGGTCGCTTCGCCGACGATCCGGTGAAGCTCGCCAAGCAGCGCGCGGAAGACAGCTCGGTCGACCATGACAATCCGCTCGAGGAAGTGTTCGAGGACCAGTTGCTCTGCGCCGACCTCGTCGTGCTGAACAAGGCCGATCTGATGTCGCCCAGCGAGCGCAAGGACGTGACCGACCAGATCGGCAAGACCCTGCCGCGCGCGGTCAAGGTCGTGGAAGTGCAGAACGGCAAGGTGCCAACGTCGGTGCTGCTGGGCCTGGGCGCCGCGGCCGAAGCCGATCTCGCCAGCCGGCCGTCGCATCACGACGCCGAGGGCGAGCACGATCACGAGGATTTCGAGACCTTCATCGTCGATCTTCCGTCCTTCGCCTCGCCGCAGGCGCTGGTCGATCGCATCAAGAAGATCGCCGACGTGCACGATGTGCTGCGCGCCAAGGGTTTCGCCGAGGTGACGGGCAAGCCGATGCGCCTGCTGGTCCAGGGTGTCGGCGGCCGCATCCAGCACCAGTTCGATCGTGCGTGGAAGTCGGGCGAGACGCGCCAGGGCCGCCTGGTCGTGATCGGCGAGAAGGGCCTCGACCAGGCGGCGATCCGCGCGCTGATCGCCGGCTGAGGCTTCATGCATATCCTGGCGACCGAGATCGCGAGTCTTGACGAGGCCGAGGTGGCCGTCGATCTCGCGCAGTCGCCGGCGGACGTTGTCGTGCTCTCGTTCTCCGACAGCGATCTGTCGGCGCTGGCGGCAGCGTGGCAGCGCGATGCCGATCATCTGCCGACACTTCGGCTCGCGAGCCTGAAGAAGCTTCGCCATCCGATGTCGGTCGACCTCTATGTCGAGAAGGTCGTGGCCAACGCCAAGGTCGTGATCGTACGTTG
>FTCZ01004986.1_pt1 | contig 23660 bp, 22 predicted proteins | sample 1658871 | NCBI WGS metagenome assembly FTCZ01 (sample SAMEA3914864, study PRJEB12502) | metagenome | biome: forest; material: soil | place: USA | collected 2012-03-12 | depth 0.3 m
CATGCCGTTGCCGAACACGTCGCCCGACATGTCGCCGCAGCCGACTGCGATGACGGGATCGGTCTGCACGTCCACGCCCTGTTCCGCGAAATGGCGCTGGACCGAGACCCAGGCGCCCTTGGCGGTGATGCCCATCGCCTTGTGGTCATAGCCTTGCGATCCGCCGCTGGCGAAGGCGTCGCCCAGCCAGAAGCCGCGATCGATCGCGATCGCATTGGCAACGTCGGAGAAGGTCGCGGTGCCCTTGTCGGCGGCGACGACGAAATAGGGATCCTCGCCGTCATGGATGACGACGCCCTTGGGATGGACGACCTTGCCCTCCACGATATTGTCGGTGACCGACAGCAGGGTGCGGATGAAGATGCGGTAGCTCTCGGTGCCTTCCGCCAGCCACGCGTCGCGGTCGGCGGCGGGGTTGGGGAGCTGCTTGGGGTAGAAGCCGCCCTTGGCGCCGGTCGGCACGATCACCGCATTCTTGACGCGCTGCGCCTTCATCAGCCCGAGGATCTCGGTGCGGAAGTCGTCGCGCCGGTCGGACCAGCGCAGCCCGCCGCGCGCGACCGGGCCGGCGCGCAGATGGATGCCCTCGACGCGCGGCGAATAGACCCAGATCTCGCGCCACGGCAGCGGCGCGGGAAGCCCCGGCACCTTGTGGCTGTCGAGCTTGAAGGCCAATGCTTCGGCGGCCGCATCGGTGAAGGCGTTGGTGCGCAAGGTCGCGGCGATCACGCCCTGGATCGCGCGCAGGATGCGGTCGTCGTCGATCGCCGAGACGTCGTTGAGGCCCGCCTTGATCGCCTCGTCGGCGGCGACCACGCCGGCCTCGCCCTTGCCGCCGGGCGCATGCGCGGCGTTGAACCGGGCGATCAGCGCGGCGGTGACTCCGGGGGCGCGGCGCAGCGCGTCGACCACCGTGGTCAGGCCGTAGGTCAGCCCGCCCTGGCGCAGATAGCGGAACCAGGCGCGGAACAGCACCGCAGAGCTTGGTTCCATGTTGAGGTCGAGGATCAGCCGGTTGAACGCGTCATTCTCCGCATTGCCTTCCAGCACCGCGGCGATCGCGTCCTGCAGGACGATCGTGTCGCCATCGAACACGTTGGCGACGCCACCCGTCGCCTCGATCAGGAATTCATGGATGAAGCCGCGATTCTCGTCGGTCATCGCGGTCGGGACTTCCTCGATCACGCGGAAGCCGAAATTCTCGAGCACCGGCACCGCGTCGGTCAGCGCGATGCCGCCGCCGAGGCGATAGAGCTTGAGCCGCGCTTCGCCCCTGGCGTCGACATAGACGCGCACCGCGCGGTCGTCGGCGGTTTCCAGCGTGGCAAGGCTGAGCGTGTCGCGCGCCGCCTCGTCCGCGGTATTGAGCGTGCGATAGCCTTGCGGGAAGCAATTGGCCCAGCGCAGGGCGAGGCGCGTCGCGCGTGCGGGGTCGCTTTCGGCCAGCGCCGCCTCGACCGCGGGTGCCCAGCCGCGCATCATCCGTGCCAGCCGCGTGTCGAGCGCGCCGACATCGGGCATATGGCCCTCGCCGCGCAGGTCGATCGTGTAGCGGATCAGGGCGACGAGATCGTCCATCGCGATCGCCCAGTTGAGCGTGTCGCCGCCCGCCGATTCGGCCAGCAGGTCGCCGATCGCGATACGCCGCGCGGTAGTGAATTCGTCGCGCGGCAGCCAGACGAAGCAGAACAGGTGACGGCCGAGGATCGACTTGGCAACGACCAATTTGGGCCGCGGCCGGTCGGCCAGGCTCATCGCGGTCAGCGCGACATTTTCCAGCGCGTCGGGCGCGAAGGCGATCAGCAGATCGTGCGGCAGGGTGGTGAGCGCATGCTCCAACGCCTTGCCGGCATGGCCCTTGGGATCGAAGCCGAATTTCTTCTGCAACTGGGAAAGGCGCGTGCGCAGGACGGGAACATCGTCAGGTGGCGTGTTGAGCGCGGCCGAGGTCCACAGGCCGGCATGGATCGAGAGGCCGGCGACCTTCTTGCCGTCCCTGATCGGCACGACCACGAGGTCGAGCGGGATGTGGCGATGGACGCCCGAGATGAAGTTGGACTTGAGCAGCAGCGGCGCCTCGCCGCCTTTCTCGAACCACTCGATCGCCAGCGCGCGCGACGCTTCGGCCAGGACCGGCGTCTCGTGCTTGTTGCGGCAAATGCCGAGCGGCGCCTTGGCCCCGCCTTCGCGGCCGAACTTGCCATGGCCGAGCAGGGTGAAATGGCGGTCGAGGAACCAGCGCAGCAATTCGGCGCCTTCGCCGCTCAGCGTCTCGGCATCGGCTTCCATCGCCTGTTGCAGCGGTACCCAGTCATGGACCGCGGCGCGGACGTCCTTGAGGTTGGTTTCGAGCGCGGTGATCAGCGTGCGGCGATCGCGCGCATCGGCGCGATCCATCTCGATATAGATCATCGATTCGGGATCGCCCTCGCCGACGCCCATCAGGCCGCCGGTCTGGTCGCGCGTTACCGGGATGACCGGGTGGATGATGCGGTCGACCGCAATGCCCTGCGCGGCGATCGTCGCGGCGACCGAATCGACCAGGAAAGGCATGTCGTCATTGACGATGGCAACGCGCATCCGGCGCCGCGGATCGTTGGCCGCGATCGGCTCGATCACCATCGTGGGGGCCCCTGGCGGGCGGTTATAGGCGGCGGTGGCGACGAAGTTCGCGGCTTCCGCGCGCTCCGCTTTTCCGAACCCCTGCAACTCCCCGGGCAACGCGCCTTTGGTCAGCCGGTCCGCGAGCGCGTCCGACAGCGATTTCAGCGTAGTCTTGGCCATCGCCGCCCTATGCGCCTGTCGGACGCGCGGCTCAAGGTTAGTTTCGAATGTAACTTGTTTTGTGTGGGTTAGGGCTACTTCGCCGCCTTGAGCGTGCGCACCGCGAGCGCGGGATCGTTGGCGACCGAGGCGACGATGTCGACCGTGCCTTCGCCGGTCGCGCGACCGAGCAGCACGACCAGTTCGCCGGGCTGGAGGCCAGTGGCGAACTCGATGCTCGCCAACACCAGCCGCTCGGCGATCTCGGCAAGCGGGTCGCGGGCATCGGTGAGCCTGGCCGGGTTGCGCGCGACGCGTTCGGCGGCGACGACCGCCTTGATCCCGCCATCGACGCTTTCGAGCACCTGGGTCAGCTGGCCGGCGGGAATCGCATGGCGGCGGGCATGCGCCAGCACCGCGGCGAATTCGGTCAGTCGCGCCTTGTCGTAATCGGCACCGAAGACGAGCTTGGCGACCGCGGTCATCGGCGCGCGGTCCTGGACGGTTACCCCGGCATTGGCGAGGAGCGATTCATAGGCGCCGGCGTCCTCGTCGGCGGCGAGCCCGAAATCATGCGCGCGGCCGAGCGCGCGGTAGAGCGCGGCGCGGCTGCGGGTGTCGGCGGCGGTCGCGGCCAGCGCGATTTCGCGTGCGCGATCGAGCTTGCCGGCGAGATCGGCCGGTTCGGGCGCCGCTGCGGCCTCGACCGCGGGACCATCGGCCCAGACCGGCGCGGTCGACTGGTTGCGCGGCGCGTTGCGCAGCGAGGCGTCGACCTCGGCTGCCAGGCTTGCCTGCGTATCGGCGTCGACCACTTCCTTCCAGTTGATCACGCCGTAGATGAAGTCGATCGTGTCGTCGTCGGACGAGAAGGGCATCAGGATGCCGCGATACATGGTGTTGTGCCCGCGCGTGCCGACGAATTCGGCTTCGAAGCCGATCGGGGCGCGATTGGCGATGATCTGGAGATAATGGTCGGTCAGCCGCGACAGCAATGAGCGGCTGGGGACTTCGGAAATGTGGGTGATCGACTGGTCGAGATCGGTCTCCGTCCGCAACTCGCGGCCGAGGAAAGCGATCGCGGGATCCTCGATCCCGGCAGTGAAGTCGAGCAGCACCGAATGCGGGCCGAAATCGGCAATGTTGGCGGGGTCGAGATCCTCGATCGACGGATAGGCGCGCCCGCGCAGCAGCGAGACCCAATGGTTGTACGCGCGCACGTGCATACGGCGCTCGTCATTCCCGATCGCCGACGACGTGTCGTCGATGCCCTGGTCGGCGGCGGTATGATCGGCGTCCGACCGATCGTCGTCGTAGCCGCGCTGCGTATCCATAAACGTCCCCCGGGCGCACATCGCCCTGTGAAACGTGTTTTGCCCCCGACGTGGTAAATGAAGCGTAAAGCTCTTCGTTACGCAGCCGTGCTGGCCACAGGAAAATGACGAAGCGATGAAACCTGTCGGCGACCCGGGGGTTTGGACCCCGCCGGACCTCGCTTTTCCAGTGGAGTGGGCCGGTGCCCAAGAACACTCCAACAGGGGATGTCGATGATTAAGAAGTTCCTGACCGCTGCCGCGGTGCTCACCTTGCTCCCGCTCGCCGCGTGCGGTCACAAGACCGACGCCGCGGACAATGTCGCCGCTGCCGCCGACAACACTGCCGACGCGATGGATGCGAATGCCTCGGCGATCCGCGATGAGGGCGCCAACGACGCCTCCGCGGTCGAGAGCGCAGCCGACAACAGCGCCGACAAGCTCAACAACAAGGCCGATGCCGTCCGCGCCGCGGGCGAGAACAAGGCCGACGCGATCGACAACAAGTCGAGCAAATAAGCTCGCGGGCGACGGAGGGGTGGTCCCTCCGTCGCGCCCATGTCATCGCGGTACCGACGCCCCGGCATAGGGGTCGTAGGGGACGGGCGATCCGGCCGGCGTCGGTGCCGGCCTGGGTGGGGGCGGCGGTGGAGCCGCCGCTACCGCAAAATCCGGAGGCGGCGATGCCATCGCGCCTTGCAGCCCCGACACCATCGATTTCGCCCCGAACAGGATGAAGCATCCCAGGATGATCGTCGCGCCGCGGCGGACATTGGTGCGCCCGGTGAGCATCATGAACCCGACCGACGCCACGGCGATCACCGCGACTGACGTCGCGATCGTGCCGAGCAGCGCATCCTGCAGCCATTGCACCGCGGCCACCAGCACGCTCGACCCGGGCGTGCCGTCATAAGCGGGCGAAAGGGTCGCGAGGATCAGCATCGCCGTGATTTCTCATGAAAAGCGTGCCGGAACAATGATCCTGTACGGGGATCCTGTACGGGATTCGGCCGCCGGTACGAGCGGCGGTGACAGCGCCTTGCTTCCTGCCTAACAAGATCGCGTGAATGGGGGCTTGTCCGTATCGTCGAGCGTGCGCGCGCCGCGCATGATGTGGGCGATCGTGCGCGCGCTGGCGGCGATGAGCCCCGGGCGCACGATATCGGCGCTTGCCCTGGCGCTCGGTGGGGCAGTGGTCGAAGGGCTCGGCCTGCTGCTGCTCGTACCGATCCTCAACGTCGCGACCGGTGGCGGGCCGGCCTGGATCTATCGCGAAGCCAGGCACTGGGGGATCGAGGACAGGGCGACGCTTCTCGCGGTGATGATGCTCGGTTTCGTGGTCATCACGGTGACGCGCGGCGCCATCGTCTATGCCCGTGACCTGTCGATGCAGTCGCTCCAGGCGCGCTTCACCGATGCCCAAAGGCTGCGCGTGCTGCGCGCGCTGGCGGTGGCGCCATGGCGCGAGATCGCCGCGCTCGATCATTCGCGCACGACGACGCTGATCGGCATGGACGTCAACCGGATCGGCGTCACCGCGCAGCAGCTTGTCCAGCTGACGGTCGGCGTGATCTCGATGCTGGTGCAGCTTGCCGTGGTTGCGGCATTGTCGCCGATACTGGCGATGATCGCCGGCGTGCTGATGGTGCTGGGCGCCGTCGCGCTGGTGTTCAAGCAGGCGCGCAGCCATCAGAGCGGCGTGCAGGCGATGCGCGCCGGCCAGAGCATGATGAGCAGCGCCGCGAGCTTCCTGGGCGGACTCAAGATCGCTGCCGCGCAGCAGATGCGCGAGCGTTTCGTCAGCGAGTTCGCCACCGCGCAGGCGATGTCGCGGCGACGGCAATTATGGTTCCAGCGCGACCAGGCGCGGTCGCGACTGTGGTTCCAGCTCGGCTCGGCGTTCGCGCTGGCGGCGATCGTCATCGGCGGAATCTACCTCAGCGTGCCCCCGGCCAAATTGCTCATCGTGGTCCTGGTGTTCCAGCGCATGGTCACCCCGGCGCAGGGTATCCAGCAAGCGGTGCAGCAGGTCGCTTTCGGTGTCCCCGCCTTCGAGGCGGTCGGCGAGGCCGAACGGCACTTCACGTCGTTCCAGGCGGCCGATGCGGAGGTGCCGCCGATCGGGCCGATCGCGCTCGACCGGGTCAGCTATCGTCATCCGGGCGGTGGTGGCGTGGGTGACGCGACGCTGACCATCGAGCACGGCTCGATCACCGGGCTGACTGGTGCCAGCGGCGGTGGCAAGACGACCCTGGTCGATCTCGTCACCGGCCTGCTCGAGCCGCAGTCGGGCAGCATCACCGTGGGCGGACGGCCGCTCGGCGGCGGCTGGGGCGGGGCGATCGCCTATGTCCCGCAGGACGGCTTCCTGTTCCACGACAGCGTGCGGCGCAACCTGAGCTGGGGCGACGAGGCAATCACCGACGCGATGATGCACGACGCGATCGCGGCGGTCGGTGCGACCGCGATCGTCGACCGCATGCCGCGCGGACTCGATTCGGTGGTTGGCGAGCGTGGTGCCCTGTTGTCGGGCGGCGAGCGCCAGCGGCTGGCGATTGCCCGTGCCTTGCTCCGCCAGCCACGCCTGCTGATCCTCGACGAGGCGACCAACGCGATCGACCAGGAGAGCGAGGGCGACTTGCTCCGGCGCCTCGCCGCGCTCGAGCCGCGCCCGACCATCCTGATCGTCGCGCACCGCGAATCGAGCCTGAGGCTCTGCGACACGCTGATCCGGGTCGACGACGGGGTCGCGCGGGTAGAGGGTTAGATCCTGCCAACAGCCATCGTCATCCCGGCTCAAGGCCGGATGACGGTTAAGGCTCAAATCCCCTGCGAGAAGGTATCGCACTGGCGATAATCGCCGCTGTCGATGCCGCGCTTGAGCCAGGTCATGCGCTGCTGCGACGTGCCATGGGTGAAGCTGTCGGGAACGACGCGGCCCTGCGCCTCCCGCTGCAGAGTGTCGTCGCCGATCGCCTTGGCCGCGGTCATGCCCTCGGCGAGGTCGTCGGGGTCCATGCGGTCGCGGTTCTTCGCCGCCCAGACGCCGGCGAAGCAATCGGCCTGGAGTTCGAGCAATACCGACAGCCTGTTGCCGTCGACCTCGTTCGACCGGCGCTGGAGGCTGTTCACCTTGTCCGAAATGCCCATCAAGTTCTGGATGTGGTGGCCGAATTCGTGCGCGATGACATAGTCCTGCGCGAAATCGCCCGACGCGCCGAACTTTTGCGAGAGTTCCTGGAAGAAGCTGGTGTCGAGATAAATGCCCTGGTCGGCCGGGCAGTAGAACGGCCCCATCGCCGATTGCGCCGCGCCGCAGCCCGACTGGCCGTTATTGGCATAGAAGACGAGCTTGGGCTCGGCGAAACGCTGGCCGTCCTGCGCGAAGATCGCCTGCCAGGTCTTGTCGGCCGAACTGAACGCCTTGCACGCGGTGACGCGATCGGCGTTGGTCGAGCAGATCGCGCGCGCACCGCCGCCGGCCGGGGCGCTCGATTCGCTCGGTGCCCTGGTGCCGCCCGTCCCACCGGTGTCGGCAAATTGCAGCCCGCCGCTGAAGACGGCGAACAATGCGACCACGACGATGACGCCGAAGCAGCCGAAGCGGTTGAAGATCATGGGCAGGAACGCGAACAGCAGCCCGCCGCCGAGGCCGCCGCCGCCACCCCCGCCGAATCCGCCGCCGCCGCGATCGCCCTGATCCTCGACATTGATATTGGGATCGAAATCGTCGAGCCGCATCGGGGCACCCCTCTTGTTGCCGTCGCGTATCAAAATGCGCGCCAATGGCCGCGGTTGCAATCGTGCGATTGATCGACTCGCCCGGTTGGCGCATGCGGCCGGGCGATGGCCGATCCCCGACCCCGCCGCCGCGCCAAGGCGCTTCCCCTGCCGGAGCAGGTCGCCCTGGTGCTCCAGGGCGGCGGTGCGCTGGGCAGCTACCAGGCCGGCGTGATCGAGGGGCTGGAGGCCAACGGCATCGAGCTCGACTGGGTCGCCGGCATCTCGATCGGCGCGATCAACGCCGCGATCGTCGCGGGCAACCCGCCCGAGAAGCGCGTCGAGCGGCTGACCCGTTTCTGGGACAAGGTGACGAGCTCGCTGCCGAGCTTCCCGATCTTCCCCGACGATACGGTGCGCGAGATGCTGCACGAATGGTCGGCGGGGTTCGTGATGCTGGCCGGCGTGCCGGGCTTCTTCACCCCGCGCGCGGTGCCGCCGGTCGCGCAGCCGCCGGGCACGCCGGGCGCACTCAGTTTCTACGACAGCGCGCCGTTGCGCGACACGCTCGACGAGATGGTCGACTGGGACCTGCTCAATGACGGCCCCGTGCGGCTGTCGGTCGGCGCGGTCGATGTCGAGAACGGCAATTTCCGCTATTTCGACAATCGCCAGGACCGGATCGACGCGCGGCACATCATGGCCTCGGGCGCGCTGCCGCCGGGCCTGCCGCCGGTCGAGATCGACGGGCGGTTGTGGTGGGACGGCGGGCTCGTCTCGAACACCCCCTTGAGCCATGTGCTCGATCACCAGGCCGAGGAATTGCTGGTGTTCCAGGTCGATCTGTTCCCGGCCGCCGCGGTCCGGCCGCGCACGATCATGGACGTGATGGCGCGCGAGAAGGAAATCCGCCTGTCGAGCCGCTCGCGCGAAATCTCGACCCAGCTGATGCGGCTGCGCAAGGATCGCGAGCTTGCGCGGCGCGTGCTCGCCAAATTGCCGCCCGAACTGGGCAACGACCCCGATGTCCGCGCCTTGGCCGAGCGCTCGGCCGAATTGCCGGTCAACCTCGTTCACCTGATCTATCGCGCCAATGCCTGGGAAGGTGGCGCGCGCGACTTCGAATTCTCGGCGCGGACGATGCGCGAGCATTGGCAGGCCGGCCGCCTCGACGTCGAGGCGACGATGGCCAATGCCGAACTGGTCGCCGAGAACATCATCGACGGCAAGACCGCCGCCTTCGACCTCACCCCTCGCTAAGCAACGGAGAAAGCCATGTTCCTCAAGGGCAAGAGCGCGATCGTCACCGGTTCCACCTCGGGCATCGGGCTTGCCTATGCCAAGGCGCTGGCCGCCGAGGGCGCGAGCGTGATGATCAATGGCTTCGGCGACGCCGATGCCATCGAGAAGGAGCGTGCCGCGCTCGAGGCGATGAACGGCGCCAAGGCGGCTTATGACGCCGCCGACATGACCAAGCCAGAGGCGATAGCGGCGATGGTCCAGCGTTGCCATGACGAGCTCGGCGGACCCGACATCGTCATCAACAATGCCGGCATCCAGCACGTCGCGCCGATCGACGAATTCCCGACCGACAAATGGGACGCGATCATCGCGATCAACCTGAGCAGTGCATTCCACATGATGCACGCCGCGATCCCGTTCATGAAGGCTGCCGCATGGGGCCGGATCATCTCGACCGCCTCGGCGCACAGCCTGGTCGCGAGTCCCAACAAATCGGCCTATGTCGCCGCCAAGCACGGCATTGCCGGGCTGACCAAGACCGCCGCGCTGGAAGTCGCGACCCATGGCATCACGGTCAATGCGATCTCGCCGGGCTATGTCTGGACGCCGCTGGTCGAGAACCAGATTCCCGACACGATGAAGGCGCGCAACCTGACCCGCGAGCAGGTGATGAACGACGTTCTGCTCGCCGCGCAGCCGACCAAGGAATTCGTGACGCCCGAACAGGTCGCGGCGCTGGCGCTGTTCCTGTGCCGCGACGAGGCGAAGTCGATCACCGGCGCCAACCTGTCGGTCGACGGCGGCTGGACCGCCGCCTGACCGCCGGGCGCAACCATCGCCCGGTCTCGTTGGTTACCGGGAAATGGGACGGGTGCGTATCAACTTGCTCGCGGGCCTGCTGCTCGCGCTGACCGCCATGCCGGCGATCGCCGAGGACCCGCAGCCGACCGACTGGAAGCTGGTCGCGACCAGCGCCGATCGCGAGCGGCTGCGCGGCTGGCGCGATGCCTGGACCGAGGCGCTGGCCGCCGCACGCGGGGCGGGGCAGAGCAAGGCGATCGCCGCGCAAGGCGCGCTGTTCGATCCCGATCGCGCGCTCGCCGGGGCGCGGTTGCCGGCCGGCGACTATCGCTGCCGCGTGTTCAAGCTGGGGGCGAAGGCACCCGGCAATCGCGACTTCTCCACTTATCCGGCATTCCGCTGCCGGGTCGATCCCGAGGGCAAGTTGCTCAGCCTCTACAAGATCGGCGGGTCGCAGCGGCCGGTCGGGCTGGTGTTCGATGACGGTAGTTATCGCCAGGTCTTTCTCGGCACCATGATGCTCGGCGACGAGACCAAGCCGCTCGATTACGGCCATTATGCCAGCCGCGACATGGCCGGGATCATCGAGCGGATCGGGCCGAAACGCTGGCGTCTGGTGCTGCCGCGGCCGCAATTCGAATCGTTGCTCGATGTGGTCGAGCTGGTGCCGATGCGCTGAGTGCTTTCCAACGGAGTTGGGGCTAGCGGGCCGCAGCTCGAGCTGCGCCGCCGTAGAACACCTTCGCAGTCGCCTCGACCCGGATCACCTGCGGGTTGGCCGCAAGCACCGAATCGAGAAACGCGTGCGGTTTCTTGACCAGCTTGGGCGGGATGGTGACGCGCAGGCCCGCGCGCCTTGCCGCCTCGGCGACGAAATGGACGCAGTTGCGCTTGCTCGCGCTGTAGTGATGGTCGCCCTTTTCGCCCCATTCCTCGGTCAAATGCAGGATCGAATCGTACTGCGCGTCGCTCAGCCAGACCGAGAAATGCGCGAAGCTGCCCATGATGTAGCTCTTGGGCGTGAGATCGATCTTGCCCGCCACGTCGCCGAACAGGATCGCCGGTGAGATCACCTTGGCGGTGAAGCCGTACGACAGGTCGACCGGCCGGCCGCCGCGATCGGGAATGCCGTCGAGCGTGAAGAAGGCGTGCGGGAACATCTGCCCTTCCTCGCGCGACCAGAAAGTGATCCGCACCTTGGCCGCCGCCGGCTCGACCGCGACCGCGAGCCAGATCAGCAGCAGCGCGAACGCGGTGCGAAGGCGAAGATGCATGGACGGATCCCTTTCGCCCCGGCGCTTAGCGTGCAGCGTGGAAGCCGCGCAAGGCGTGAGAAGCGGGACAGCAAAATGCCCGCCGGGGCGAACCCGGCGGGCATCCTTTCCTCCCCAGGAAAGTCGGAAACCTTACAAAACGAAGCGGCGCCGCTCGTTTCTCGCCCGGCAAGTGGCGGAAATGCCGAAGGCAGGCGATAGGCCGCACGCCGGTGCCGAGGTCGGGCTGTCGACTGATCGGGGTCAAAAGTCGGTGGATATGTAAAATATTGACAAAAGGAGCGTCGCGCGGGATCGCTGCCGCGGGTCGATCGGGGAAGGGCTATGGCGGAACGCAAATTGCTGGCGGGGCATGCGGTACGGCGATTGCGGCGGCGCGAGGGGCTGACCCAGGCCGCGATGGCGGAAGCGCTGGCGATCAGCCCGTCCTATCTCAACCTGGTCGAGAAGAACCAGCGCCCGGTATCGGCGGCGTTGCTGGTCAAATTGGCCGAGACATTCGACTTCGATCCACGCGCGCTGGCGGCGGGCGAGCCGGGCGGCGGCGCGGCGGCGATCCGGCGGCGGCTCGCCGATCCGATGTTCGCCGACCTCGAGATCGATCGCAACGAGGTCGAGGAATGGCTCGCCGGCGCGCCGGGCGGCGCCGAGGCGTTCGCGCGCGTGTTCGACCGGCTGGGCACGGGCGCGGCCACGGGCGAGGGGGCGGGAGCGCCCGATGCGATCGCCGAGGTTCGCCGCGAACAGGAACGCTGGCGCGGTCATTATGCCGATCTCGATGCCGCGGCCGAGGCCCTGGCCGACGAATTGCGGCTCGGCGCGGGCGATCTCTACGGCGCGATCGCGGAGCGGCTGCGCGTCAAGCACCAGCTCACCATCCGCATCCTGCCGGTCGACGTGATGCCCGACCTGCTCCGCCGCACCGACCTGCACGCACGCCAGCTGCAATTGAGCGAAACGCTCGATGCCGCGAGCCGGACGTTCGCGGCCGCCTATCAGCTCGGCCAGATCGAAGCGCGGACGATGGTCGATGCCCTGGTCCAGGGCGCCGCTTTCGCCGACCGCGCCGCCGAGCGGCTCTATCGCCGGTACCTGACGAGCTATTTCGCCGCGGCGGCGATGATGCCCTATGCCCGCTTCCTGCGCGCCTGCGAGGCGACGGGCTACGATCTCGAATTGCTCCAGCGGCGGTTCGGCGCGGGGTTCGAGCAGGTCGCGCATCGGCTGACCACCTTGCAGCGCGTCGGCGCCCGCGGCCTGCCTTTCTTCATGGTCCGGATCGATCGCGCCGGGCAGGCATCGAAACGCTTCTCGGGCGCGAGCGGCTCGCCGCTGGCGGAAAGCGATCGCCGCTGTCCGCTGTGGCGCGTCCATTCGGCATTCGATCGGCCGGGCGAGCTGGCCGTGCAGCTCGCCGAGCTGGAAGACGGCGCGCGCTGGCTGACGCTGTCGCGCACGGTCACCCCGCAGGGCCGCCGCTACGGCGCGGTCCCCGCCGAATTCGCGGTCGGCATCGGCGTCGCCGCGGAGCTCGCCGGCAGCCTTGCCGCCGCCCGCGGGCTCGACCTGAAGGGCGAAGCCATGCCGATCGGCCTTGGCTGCCGCGCCTGTAGCCGCCCCGCCTGCCCGCAGCGCAGCGCGCCGCCCGCGGGGCGCGCCTTGCTGGTCAACGAGCGCGAGCGCGGGATCAGCGCCTTCACCTTCGGGGGCGATTGAAGTGGCCGCGCTCCGGTTGCTCGGGCCCGGCGATCTCGGCCTGATGCACGCGATGCTCGGCATGTTCGGCGCGGCGTTCGATGACCCCGCGGCTTATGACGGCGCTCGACCCGACGATGCCTGGCTGACCCGGCTGCTCGGCAGCGAGACCTTCATCGCGCTGGCGGCGATCGACGATGGCGCCGTGGTTGGGGGCATCGCGGCTTATGTGCTCGACAAGTTCGAGCAGGCGCGGCGCGAGGTCTATCTCTACGACCTCGCCGTCGCCGAAGCGCACCGCCGCCGCGGCATCGCGACCGCGCTGATCGGACAGTTGAAACGCGAGGCCAAGGCGCGCGGCGCCTATGTCATCTTCGTCCAGGCCGATCTCGGCGACGGCCCCGCCATCGCCTTGTACGAAGGGCTGGGCAGCCGCGAGGACGTGCTGCACTTCGATATCCATGTGTCGTAAATAGTTTACATAATTTCATAGATAATAATCCGCCCGGTCACAGCTTGACCGCCGAATGTCTCCTTCAGGTAGGTGGCGGGGCTGTAAATTCGTGTACTTCCTTGGTCGTCAACACAAGCGAAGGACCGTTCCGTGACCTACCAAGACTCGATCGCCGCTACCGGCCAGCTCATCAAGAGCCACAACGGCACCTGGGACGGGATCAGTGCCGAGGCGGTGGCGCGGATGCAGGTCCAGAACCGGTTCCGCACCGGGCTCGACATCGCGCGCTATACCGCGGCGATCATGCGCCGCGACATGGCGGCCTATGATGCCGATCCGGCGAACTACACCCAGTCGCTCGGCTGCTGGCACGGCTTCATCGGCCAGCAGAAGATGATCAGCATCAAGAAGCATTTCGGTTCGACCGAGCGGCGCTATCTCTATCTGTCGGGCTGGATGGTCGCGGCGCTGCGCAGCGATTTCGGCCCGCTGCCCGACCAGTCGATGCACGAAAAGACCAGCGTTCCGGCGCTGATCGACGAACTCTACACCTTCCTCCGCCAGGCCGATGCGCGCGAGCAGGGGATGATGTTCCGCGAGCTCGACAAGGCACGCGCGGCAGGCAACGAGGTCGAGGCGCAGCGGCTGCTCCACGCGATCGACAATCACCAGACGCATGTCGTGCCGATCATCGCCGATATCGATGCCGGCTTCGGCAATGCCGAGGCGACGTACCTGCTGGCCAGGAAGATGATCGAGGCGGGCGCCTGCGCGCTGCAGATCGAGAACCAGGTGTCCGATGAAAAGCAATGCGGGCACCAGGACGGCAAGGTCACCGTGCCGCACGAGGACTTCCTCGCCAAGGTCCGGGCGTGCCGTTACGCGTTCCTCGAACTCGGCATCGAGGACGGGATCATCGTCACGCGTACCGACTCACTCGGCGCGGGCCTGACCAAGCAGATCGCGATCAGCCACACCCCCGGCGATCTCGGCGACCAGTATAATTCGTATCTCGATTGCGAGGAGATTTCGCCCGAGAACCTCAAGGCGGGCGACGTCATCATCAATCGTGACGGCAAGCTGATGCGGCCGAAGCGGCTGGCGTCGAACCTCTACCAGTTCCGCGAAGGGACCGGGGCGGACCGCTGCGTGATGGATTGCATCGCCAGCTTGCAGAACGGCGCCGATCTGCTGTGGATCGAGACCGAGAAGCCGCATATCGAGCAGATTGCGTCGATGGTCGACCGCATCCGCGAGGTCGTGCCCAACGCCAAGCTGGTCTACAACAACTCGCCCAGCTTCAACTGGACACTCAATTTCCGCCAGCAGGTCTATGATGCCTGGGCCGCGGCGGGGCAGGACGTGTCGGGCTATGACCGTGCCAAGCTGATGTCGGTTGACTATGACCTGACCGAACTGGCCAAGGAAGCCGACGAGAAGATCCGCACCTTCCAGAAGGATGCGGCGGCGCGCGCGGGCATCTTCCATCACCTGATCACGCTGCCGACCTATCACACGGCCGCGCTCAGCACCGACAACCTCGCCAGGGAATATTTCGGCGAGGCGGGGATGCTGGGCTACGTCAAGAACGTCCAGCGCCAGGAGATCCGCCAGGGCATCGCCGCGGTGAAGCACCAGAATATGTCGGGCTCGGATATCGGCGACGACCACAAGGAATATTTCGCCGGCGAAGCCGCGCTCAAGGCGGGCGGGGCGCACAATACGATGAACCAGTTCGCGGCGTGATCGAGGGGGATAGCGCAAGCTATCCCACGCCCGCGATCACGCCCGGCCGGCGGGGCTTTCAGCCCCGACCGACGACGCGGCTTTGCCGCGGCGCAGCTGGCCAGAATCCGTTCGCCGCCTGACCCTGCGGCGACCATCCGCCGCACCAGCCCCCGCTAGCGGCGGACCTGCGACGGCCCGGAGGCTCCCCGCCTCCGGGCCGTTTCGCGATCAGCCCTCGTCGCCCGGCTGGCTGCGGACATGCGCCAGCCACTGCGCCCGCAAGGCCGCGGGGCGGCCGGGATAGCGCTCGTCGAGGAATTCCGCGCCCACGATCCGGTCGAGGCGGAAGGTGCGGAAATCCTGGCGCCATTCGCACCAGGCACCCAGTGCGCGGACGGCGTCGAGATAGGCGATCACCACCGGCCAGACGATTCGCTCGCTGGTCCGGTCCTCCGCGTCGCGATAGGAGAGGCGCAACTTGCGGCCGGCACGCACCGCGGCGCGGAGGCGCGCGACATCGATCCCGTCGGGCAGCATCCGCCACGACGGCGCGGCGCGCGAGGCGGAATCGACGATCAGCGGCGCCATCTCGCGCGGCACCACCGCCGCGAGCTTGGCGAGCAGGTCGCGCGCTGCCCGGGCCAAGGCCGGGTCGCCATGCCCTTCGACCCATTGCGCGCCGAGCGCGGCGGCTTCGGCCTCGTCGGTCGTCAGCATCAGCGGCGGCAGGTCGAACCCGTCATCCAGCACATAGCCGATCCCGGCTTCGCCGCGAACCGGCACGCGCTGGCCGATCAGCGCCGCGACGTCGCGATAGACCGAGCGTTTCGAGGTTTCGAGCTCTTCGGCGATGGCGTCGGCGGTCACCGGGCGGCGCTCGCGGCGGAGGATCTGGACGATCTGGAAGAGGCGGTCGGCTTTGCGCATTTTGGGGGTCTACACCATCACTGCTGACAGCATGCTGGCAGCAGGGTGGCAGTAAGTCGAGCCCATCACCAAGGGAGATCGACGATGATGAAGACCTATCATGGCAGTTGCCATTGCGGCGCGGTCAAGTTCGAGGCGGATATCGACCTCGCGGCGGGGACGAGCAAATGCAATTGCTCGATCTGCACCAAGCACCGGGGCTGGGGCGTGGTGATCAAGCCCGACCAGTTCCGCCTGCTCGGCGGCGCGAACAACATGTCGAGCTATCAGTTCGGCACCATGTCCGGCCATCATCGCTTCTGCCGGACCTGCGGCATCTCGCCGTTCGGCGACGGCTATGTCGAGCAGATCGGCGGCGCGTTCGTCTCGATCAGTCTCGGCTGCCTCGACGATGCCAGCGACGAGGAACTCGCTGCGGCGCCGGTCAAATACGGTAACGGCCGCGACAATGCGTGGTGGGAAGAGCCGAAAGTGACCTCGTACCTCTGATCACTCGCGGGCGAGCAGGGCCTGCGCCGCCCCCTCGGCATCGCCCTGCTCATCCTCGATCGTCACGATCACCTTGGTCAGCTCGCCGGTGAAAGCGAAGGGCGACGAGTAATGCGAGACGGGGCTCGACCGGTCGTGACCGATGTCGAGCCCCGACCAGCTGATGAAATTGACGAAGCCGAAGCGGATCGAGCCGCCGCCGATCTTTTGCCCGTCGCAGCGCAATTCGGCCTGGACCGGCGCGCCATGCACGACATGGACCGACAGCAGGTGCTCGCCCGGCGGGATCGGCGCGTCGGACGAGACGATCTGATGCTCGCCGACATTGACGTCGTAATGGAGCCGGCCGTCCTGGAGATACAGGCTGTAGCCGCAGGTCGCGTCGCCATGCGCGATCAGCACGCCTTCGTCGCCGGCCGCGACGGTCGCCCGCGCTTCGATCCGGTAGCTGCGCGCGCGCAGATCGGGGGCGATATCGGTCGGGATGTGTCCCATGCCCTTGTGGAAGGTGAAGACGCGGCGGTCGCCAAGGCGGCGCGCCGCATTTTCGGCGAAGCGCGGACCGAAACGGTCGTCGAGCGGCAGCACCTGGTGCGCCTCGGCCTGCTGCCACCACAGGTCGATCAATTCCTCGAGCTTGTCGGGATGGCTGGCCGATAAATCGTTGGTCTCGGAGAAATCGGTCGAGAGGTCGAACAATTCCCATTTGTCGCCGGCATAAGGCGTGCCCGGCGGGTGGAAGGCGACCGCTTTCCAGCCGCGATGGATGATGCCGCGATGGCCGAACATCTCGAAATATTGCGGCGTGTCGCGCTCGGGCGCCGCCGCGTCGGTCAGCGAGGCGGCGAAGCTGACGCCTTCGAGCGGCATCTGCGCGACGCCCGCGACGCTGGCCGGCGCCTCGATCCCGACTAGGTCGAGCAGGGTGGGGACGAGATCGACCGCATGCGCGAACTGGTGCCGCACCTCGCCGCGCGCGGGCAGGCGATTGGGCCAGCTCACCACCAACGGATCGCGGATGCCGCCGCCATGGGTGTTCTGCTTGTAGCGCCGGACCGGCGTGTTCGCCGCCATTGCCCAGCCGAGCGGGAAGTTGGAATGCGTATCGGGCCCCCCGATATCGTCGATCCGCGCGATCTTCTCGGCGATCGTCTCGGGCCGCATATTGTACGGGCCCATCGCGTTGACGAAGCCGTAGCCGAGCCCCTCCTGGCTCGCGCCATTGTCCGACATGACGAGGACCAAGGTGTCGTCGGTCAGCCCGGCGGTCTCGAGGAAAGCCGTCAGCCGCGCGATATTGCGGTCGGCATGGTCGAGCATCGCCGCATAGGCGCCCTGCAGCCGGCAGAACAGGCGCCTGGCATCGGGGTCGAGATCGTCCCAGGGTTGCACGAAATCGTTGCGCGGCGGGATCGCGGTGTCGGCCGGGACCAGCCCGATGTCGATCATCCGCGCCAGCCGCCGCTCGCGCTCGGCGTCCCAGCCATCGCGGAACAGCGCGTCATAATGGACGACCAGGTCCTGCGGCGCCTGGTGCGGGGCGTGGCAGGCGCCATAAGCCAGCCACAGCAGGAACGGCTTGTCGGGTTTAGCCGCGACATGGTCAGCGACGTAACGGATCGCCTCATTGGTCAAATCATCGGTCAGGTGATAACCGGTCTGGTACGTGCCAGGCGGCGTCACCGGCGTGTTGTCGCGGACCAGCTCGGGCGCATATTGGTCGGTCTCGGCGTCCATGAAGCCGTAATAATGGTCGAACCCTCGCCCCAGCGGCCAGCCGTCATGCGGCCCGGTCGGTCCGGTCTCGTCGAGCGGCGTCACGTGCCACTTGCCAACCATGTAGCTGTTATAGCCATGGGGCTTCAGCATCTCGGGCAGGGTGCCGGCCTCGCGCGCGATCTTGCCGCGATAGCCCGGATAGCCGCTGTCGAAATTGGCGAGGCACCCCATCCCGACCGAATGATGGTTGCGCCCGGTCAGCAGCGCCGCCCGCGTGGTCGAGCACATCGCGGTGGTGTGAAACCCTGAATAGCGCAGGCCCCGCGCGGCGATCGCGTCGATCGCCGGCGTCGCGATCGGCGAGCCGTAACAGCCGAAATCGGACAGGCCGACATCGTCGAACAGGATCACGACGATATTGGGCGCGCCCGCCGGCGGCGTCGGTCCCTCGGGCCAGAAAGGCGCATGAGGGGCAGCGAGCGGGTCGCGGTTGGACATTGTCTCTCCTGATCGGAGCGGTATCGGACGTACCGCTTGCTCGACCATGGATAGGCCGTGCCCGGGTCCCGGCAAGGCCGGGGGTACGCGTTATGACGGTCGGCCCGGCCGTCAGCGCGGCGTATCGAGCTGGTGGAGCAGGATCGAATTACCGTCGGGATCGAAGCACGGCATCATCCGGCAATGCGGTCCCCGGATCATTTCCTTGCTGCCGAGCCGCACCCCTGCGTCGCGCAGGCTCGCGGTCAGCGCGTCGATATCCTCGACTTCGAACGCGATCGTCCCGCCGGCCGATCCGCTCGGCTGGTCCGACAGCACATTGGTGATCGCAAAGCAGCCGCCACCGGGCAAATCGTATTCGACCCAGGGCGTGGTCGCGCCTGCGTTCGTGCTGAGCCCCAGCGTGCCTTCGTAAAAGGCGCGGGCGGCCGCCATGTCGGTGACGGGGTACATGGTGAATGCGACGCGATTGATCATGGCCGGCCTCCGCTCATCGCGGCCGATCATGTCAGAAGGGCGGTGCCGAGTCAGCCGGCCACGCGCAGCCAGAGCGCGGTGGTGTCGTCGCCGCGCTTGAAGCGCGGCCAGCGCGTGCATGCCGCATCGTCCGCCTCGGCGGCGCGGATGCGCGCGGCGAGATCGGGCAGGCCGCCCGACGCGAGCAGGCCGGGCAATTCGTCCTCCCCGACCAGCCGGTAGAGATCGGTCAGCGCCGCGAAACCGTCGGTCATCAGCAGCAATTCATCGCCCGCGACGCAAGGCTGGCTCGAATAGAAGATGCTGTCGGCGCCCGCCGGATCGACCCCGAGCACCAGCCGGTCGGGTCGCGACCGCGCCTTGCGCAACGTTTCCAGCACCGGCGCCGCGCGCCTGGCCGAGCCGAGACCATGATGCGCAACGCTGCGCGCGAGGTCGGTCTCATCGTCGCGGATATCGAGCTGCGGGCCGATCCGCGCGACCGTGCCGTCGCGGATCAGCAAGGCGACGCAATCGCCGAGCCAGGCGCAATCGACCACATTCTCGGCGACGCGGACCGTGAGAAACGAGGCCGAGGGAATCTCCCAGGCCTCGGGATCGCGCGTGCGCTGCTCGGCGAAGCGTGCTGCGACCGATTTGAACACCATCCGGCACACCGCCTCGATCGTCTCGCCCTCGGCCGCGGCGAACGCGCGGTCGGCTTCGGCCGCGATCCACGCCGCGCCGCCAAGCGCGCCGAGCAGCCCGGGATCGCCGAGATCGGTGGCGCCATCGATCACCCAGGCAAGGGCATGCCCCGCGCCGGCGCGGTCGTCATTGGCCTTCGCGGAGTCGCCCGCAATCGACAGCGACTGGATCAGGTCGAGGTGCATCGCACGCCCCTATTTGGGGTTCAGGCGCCGGCGGCGTCGAGTTTGTCGAGCTGGGCCGGGCTGAGTGTCAGGTCCATCGCCGGGAGCAATTCCCCGAGCTGCGCCACGCTGGTCGCGCTGGCGATCGGCGCGGTGATGCCGGGCTGCGCGGCAAGCCAGGCCAGCGCGATCTGGGCGAGCGTCGCCCCGGTCTCCGCCGCGACCTCATCCAGCGCCGCCAGCACCGCCGGTCCCTTGCCGTCGAGATAGGCCTGCATCCGGCCACCGCGCACGCTCTTCCCGAAATCCTCGGCCGAACGGTATTTGCCGGTCAGGAACCCCGAGGCGAGCCCGTAATAAGGCAGCACGCCGATATTATATTCGACGCAATAATCCTGCAGCTCGCCCTCGAACTTGTGGCGGCTGACCAGATTGTATTCGGGCTGGAGCGCCTGGAAATGCGGCGCGCCCGCGGTGCGGGCAATGTCGTTGGCCGACTTCAACCGCGCGGCATGGAAATTGGACGCGCCCAGCGTCGCGACCTTGCCCGCGGCGACGAGCCTGGCGAAGGCTTCCATATAGGCTTCCTGCGGCGTCGCCTCGTCGTCCTGGTGCGCGTAATAGAGCGCGATCTGCTCGATCCCGAGCCGCTGCAGCGACGCGTCGCACGCCTCGGCGATCCGCGCGGGATGGAGCTTCTCGCCCGCCGCGCTGGGCAGCATGCCGACCTTGGTCGCCACGTCGATCTTCCTGCCGCTCGACTTGATCCACTCGCCGATCACGGTCTCGGACTCGCCGCCCTTGTGCCCCGGCACCCAGGCCGAATAGACGTCGGCCGTGTCGACCAGCGTCCCGCCGGCATCGGCGAAGGCGTCGAGCACCGCGAAGCTGGTCGCCTTGTCGGCGGTCCAGCCGAACACGTTGCCGCCGAGGCACAATTTCGGCGTGTGGAGCTGGCTGGCGCCAAGGCGGCGGAGCTCGGTCATTGCGCATTCCCCTGATCGGTATCGGTGGTGTTGCCGGTATCGAGCTTGGCCGCGGCGTCGTTGAGCGCGCGCGCTTCGTCGGGCGAGCTGCCGTCGGAGGACTTCGCCCCGCACGCGGCGAGCAGGGCGAGGGGGATCAGGACGAGCGAACGAAGCATGGCGATCTCCTCAGGCCGTCATCCCGGCGAAGGCCGGGATCTCGGGCGACGGCACGATACGGCTTGAGACTCCGGCCTGCGCCGGAGTGACGGAGATCAGTCCTCGATCTCGTTGCCGGCATCCTTGAGCGCCTGGCCGGTCGCGGCCTTGGCATCCTTGGCTGTCTTGTCGACCTTGTTGCTCGTGGCGTCGATATTGTTCTCGGCAGCACCCAGCGCCTTGTCGACCGCGGCGTCCGTGGTGTTGACCGCGCGCGCCATGGTCGCATTGGCATCGGCCGCCATCGTGTTGGCCGCCTCGGCCGCCTCGTTCTGCGCCTTGGGGCTGCAGGCGGCGAGGCCGAGCGTTGCGACGATCGCCAGCGGGATGAGAGCCTTGGTCATCGGGGGATTCTCCTGCGAAAAAGGTCGAAACCATCGCTACCGCCGGCCCGTTCCCGGTGCAACGCGTTGACGGCATATAAAGATATCTTTATATCTCTATGCGACATGGCGACCTCGCTCGACATCTTCCGTGCCCTGGCCGATTCGACCCGGCTGCGGATCGTCGCGCTCGTGCGATCGATGGAGCTGTCGGTCGGCGAACTCGCACAGGTATTGGGGCAAAGCCAGCCGCGCGTGTCGCGCCACGTCAAGATCCTGTCCGATGCCGGCATCGTCGAGCGCCGCAAGGAAGGTTCCTGGGTGTTCGTGGCGATGGGCGCGCGCGATGTCGTGGCGCCGCTGTGTGCCGCGCTCGACGTCTGGGAAGGCGATCGCGCGCATGCCCGGGCAGAAGCCGATGCGGCCCGCCTCGCCGCGGTGCGTGCCGATCGCGCGGCACATGCGGCGGGCTGGTTCGAAAGCAATGCCGGCGAATGGGACGCGATCCGCTCGCTCCACATCGCCGAAGAGCAGGTCGAGGCGGCGATGGCCGCGGTGCTGGGCGAGGCGCGGGTCGAGCGGCTGGTCGATATCGGTACCGGCACCGGCCGCATGCTCGAATTGTTCGCGGGGCAGGCCGACCATGCGCTCGGCATCGACCGCAGCTCGGAAATGTTGCGGCTGGCGCGTGCCAAGCTGACCGAGCGCGGGCTCGACAATACCGAATTGCGCCAGGCCGATCTCTACGCGCTGCCGCTCGACAGCGGGACCGCGGACCTCGCGATCTTGCACCACGTTCTGCATTTCGCGCAGACCCCCGACGCGGCGATTGCCGAGGCGGCGCGCGTGCTGGCGAAAGGCGGGCGGCTGCTGATCGCCGATTTCGCGCCGCATGGGCGCGAGGATCTGCGGACGCGCGACGCGCATGCGCGCCTGGGTTTCTCGGACGAGCAGATGCTCGGCTGGTTCGAGGGCGCGGGCCTCGCGCCGGTGCGGACCGAGACGCTCGAGGGCGGCGAACTGACGGTAAAATTGTGGCTGGCACGCAAGAGTGGCGCGCCGGTCCGGGTAGCGGAGGCAGCGTAATGGTTTCGGTCGAAAAGATGCCCGAGGCACGCCGCGCATTGGCATCACCGATGTTCGCGGATCTGGCCGGCGACGCGCAAGTGTCGTTCGAATTCTTCCCGCCCAAGACGGAGAAGATGGAAGAGACGCTGTGGGACTCGGTCCAGACGCTGGCGCCGCTCGCGCCGCGCTTCGTCTCGGTGACCTATGGCGCCGGCGGCACAACGCGCGAGCGCACCCATGCGACCGTCGCGCGGATCGCCAGGGAAACCGACATTCCCGCCGCTGCGCACCTGACCTGCGTCGAGGCGACCAGGGAAGAGATCGACGCGGTCGCCAATGCCTATTGGGATGCGGGCGTGCGCCACATCGTCGCCTTGCGCGGCGATCCGCCGGTGGCGGGCGCGAAATTCACCTCGCCGGTGGGCGGCTATGAGAATGCCGCGGCTTTGGTCGCGGGCCTGCGCAAGCTCCATCCGTTCGAGATTTCGGTCGCGGCCTATCCCGAATGCCATCCGGACTCGCCCGACAGCGCGCACGATCTCGACAATCTCAAGCGCAAGCTCGATGCCGGCGCGACGCGGGCGATCACGCAGTTCTTCCATGAGGCCGACACCTTCTTCCGCTTCCGCGATGCAGCGGCGGCGGCGGGGATCGATGCCGAGATCGTGCCCGGGATCATGCCGGTGATGAACTTCGCCAGCGTCCAGCGGATGTCGGCAATGTGCGGTACCGCGGTGCCGAAATGGATGGGGACCCTGTTCGAAGGGCTCGACGATCACCCCGCCGCGCGCCAATTGGTCGCGGCGACGATCGCCGCCGAATTGTCGCGCCGCCTCTATGCGGGCGGGGTGCGCAATTTCCATTTCTACACGCTCAACCGCGCCGAATTGAGCTACGCGATCTGCCATCTGCTGGGGCTGCGGCCCCGGGACGCGGCGAAGGCGGAAGCGGCGTAACAATTCCCCCTCCCGCTTGCGGGAGGGGTCAGGGGGAGGGCGTGTCCCACCCCGCGAGAAAGACAGACCCTCCCCCCAGCCCCTCCCGCATGCGGGAGGGGAGCCAGAGGAACGAGACATGACTGCACGCGAGAAACTGCTGGCCGAAGCCGCCAGGCGCATCCTGATCACCGACGGC
>FTCZ01000475.1_pt1 | contig 23655 bp, 26 predicted proteins | sample 1658871 | NCBI WGS metagenome assembly FTCZ01 (sample SAMEA3914864, study PRJEB12502) | metagenome | biome: forest; material: soil | place: USA | collected 2012-03-12 | depth 0.3 m
CTGACGGCGACGGAGGGGTCATGTATCATCGCGCCATGTTCACGCTCATCGAGCAGCGCTTTGCCGACTTCTTCAATGACCAGCCCGAATCCGGCATGGGCTATTGGGTCGCTACGGCTTTCCTCAAGGACGGTCGTGCGTTCAAACAGGTGGTGATCGTTGGGGGCAGCGTGACGATGGTTCGTGGACATTTGAACATGCCGTTCTGCGAAGCCGAAATCGATCGCTTTGTCGTGACGCACGACAAGTGGAATTGGAATGAATGATGAGCGCATGACCCCTCCGCCCTCGTAGGACGAGGGCACCTCCCCATTTGAATGGGGAGGAAAGGGGATAGACGTCACAAGTCTCGATTCCTGCTGAATCATATATTGGACATCTCCGCCGCCGCTTCTTAGCAAGAGCGCAATATGGCGGACATCGACACCAAGGCGGAGGCGCCGGGCACGGCAGCGCTGTTTCGCGGCTTCCTGATCCTGGGATTGACCGGCTTCGGCGGTGTCCTGCCGCTCGCACGTCGCATGGTGGTCGAGGAGCGGCGCTGGCTGACGGCCGCGGAGTTCACCGAGCTTCTCGGCCTCTGCCAGTTTCTGCCCGGCGGCAACATCATCAATCTGTCGGTGGCGATCGGCCTGCACTTCCGCGGCATCCGGGGCGCGCTGGCCGCGATCGTCGGGCTGATCGCGCCACCGACGGCGATCGTGCTGGCGCTGGGCGTGATTTACGCCCGCTACCGGACCGAGCCGCATGTCGTCCACATGTTCGCGGGCCTCGCCGCCGCGGCGGCCGGTCTCCTGGTCTCGATGGCGGTGAAGCTCGCTGCGCCACTCGCCCGCAAGCCGCTAGCAGTGGCCCTCGCCGTGATCGTCTTTGGCGCCATCGCGGGCCTTCACCTGCCGCTGGTGCCGACCATGCTGGTGATGGCGCCCATCAGCATCTTCGCCATGCTGAAGGCCGGCGCATGAACGACACGCTCCAGGCACTCGCCCTCATCTTCACACAACTCTCGCTGGTCGCCTTCGGCGGCGGCAACACGACCTTGCCGGAGATGCATCGCCAGGTGGTCGATGTGCATCACTGGATGACCGGCGCGGATTTCGCCGCGCTCTATGCCCTGGCGCAGGCCGCGCCCGGTCCGAACATGATGGTGGTGCCGCTGATCGGCTGGAACGTCGCGGGGCCCGCCGGCATGCTGGTGACGACCTTGGCGGTCTTCGGGCCGTCCTCGATCCTGACCATCTTTGCGCTGCGCCTGTGGACGCGCTTCAAGGACCGGCCGTGGCGCAAGGCGGTGCAGGCGGGACTCGTGCCGATCTCCGTCGGCCTGGTCGCGGCGAGCGCCACGATCATCACGCGCACCGTCGATCACGCCTGGATCTTCGTCGCGATTACCGCCGCCAGCGCCGTCGTCGCGCTCCGACTGAAAGTTCATCCGCTGTGGCTGCTGGCCGCAGGCGCGGCAATCGGCTGGAGCGGCTTGGGCCAGTAGAGGGTCTTGCTCCCGCTTCCTCCATTGCGCAGAGTCGGGCCAACAAATCGGAGGAAAAAATGAAACTCTCCCGCCGCGGCGCCCTGGCCGGGCTCGTCTCCGTGCCCGTCCTGCGAGGCACCGCACGGGCCCAGACGGCAGGCTTTCCCAGCCGTCCGCTCACGCTCATCGTGCCGTTCCCCGCGGGCGGTCCGGCCGACATCTTCGGCCGCTACCTGGCCCAGGGCATGTCGGCCAGCCTCAAGCAGTCCGTCGTCGTCGAGAACAAGAGCGGCGCGGCCGGCGTGACCGGCATGGACTATGTCGCCAAGGCGACCGACGCCCACACGATGGGCATCTACAGCGCCTCGGCCGGCGCCATCATGCAGAGCCTGATGCCCAAGATGCCCTACAAGCCCGGCATCGATCTCGCGCCGGTGATCCTGGTCGTGCGCATCCAGGAAGTGCTCGTCGTGAACAACAAGTTCGGCGTCTCCGACTTCAAGGGATTGCTCGCCAAGCTGAAGGCCAATCCCGGCAAATTCTCCTATGGCAGCGCCGGCACCGGCGGCATCACCCATCTGGCGACCGAGCTGTTCAAGCAGGAGACCGGCACGGACATCCTCCATGTGCCTTATCGCGGCGCCGCGCCCGCGACCAACGACCTGATCGCCGACACCGTGCAGGTGGCGCTGCTCGACATCCCGGTGCTGCTGCCGCACATCCGCTCCGGCGCGCTGAAGGCGCTCGCCGTCAGCTCCGAGACGCGCGCACCGCTGTTGCCCGACGTGCCCACGATGGGCGAGCTGGGTTTCCCCAGGGTCAACTCCGACAACTGGTACGCGCTGGGCGCGCCCGGCTCGGCGCAGCTCAAGGACCGCGAGCGCCTGCACGATGCGGCCGCCGGGGCGCTGAAGTCGAAGGAGCTGATCGACGCCTATGGTGCGGTCGGCGGCATCGTGGGCGGCGGCTCGACCGAGGAATTCGCCAGCTTCCAGCGCGAGGAAGTGACCAAGTGGGCCGAGGTGATCAAGGCCGCGAACGTGAAGCTCGAATAGCATGGCCTTTCCGATCGAGCGCGGCCTGGCGAAGACCGCCGCCGGGCACATCCACTGGCGCGCCTGCGGAAAAGGTCCCGCGGTGATGATCAGCCACATCAACCAGCAGAGCTCGGCGCTGATGATCGAGCTTCTGCAGGCGCTGGCCCCCAACTTCCGCGCCGTCGCGATCGACTATCCGAGCCACGGCCATTCCGATCCGTTCGATGGCCAGCCGACGATCGAGGATTATGCGCTGAGCGTCATCGGCGTGATGGATGCGCTCGGCATCGAACGCGCGGCGGCGATGGGCGAGGCTGTCGGCGCCGGCGTCTCCTATGCGCTGGGTGCGGGCTGGAAGGATCGCATCGACCGGGTGATCGCGATCAACACGCCGTACTTCGAGAAGGGCGGCACCGACGTGGCCGACATCGTCAAGGTGCGGCCGACCGATGCCTCGGGCTTTCCCGCGCCGCGCAGCCTCGAGTTCATGCTGGCCAACGATCCCGAGCACTCGCCCGTGAAGCCCACGCAGTCGTGGATGGACCGCATCAACACCGCGCAGTTCGAGATCGGCCGCAATCGCTGGCAGGCGGTGCAGGCCTACGAGCTGTTCGATTTGTTTGGCACGATGGGTCGGCTCACCTGCCCCGTGCTGATGCTCTATGGCGAGACCTTCGTCTACGGCCGGCATCGCCACATGCTGCAGACGAAATGCCCGCATGCGAAGATAGAGATCATTCCCGGCGGGAATTTCTGCATGACGTGGGAGCGCGCCCTCGACATCGCCGCCCACGCCCGCGCCTTCCTATTGTAGGAAACACCATGCAAACGCTCGATTCGGAAGCCCGCCTGCTGCTCGATCTGATGGACAAGGCCGCCCAGGACGGACGCCCCAAGCTCAACAGCCTGCCGCACGCCGTGGGCCGCAAGGCGGTCGACAAGATGTCGGAAGACAGCGAAGCCGCACCTCCCGATGTCGCCTCGGTCGATGACGGCGCCTTCGCGGGTCCCGGCGGCGAGATTCGCTTCCGTCGCTACCGCCCGATTGGCTCAATGACGGGGGGCTCGGCGGCCGGCCCGTTGCCGACGCTGATCTATTATCACGGCGGCGGCTTCGTGATCGGCAACATCGAGACGCATGATTCCACGTGCCGGCGCCTGGCCAACAAGAGCCGCTGCCAGGTGATCTCGATCGACTATCGGCTGGCGCCCGAGCATCCCTTCCCCGCGCCGATCGACGACGGCATCGCCTCGTTCCGCTACATCCGCGACAACGCGGCCTCCTTCGAGGCCGATCCCAGGCGCATCGCCGTCGGCGGCGATTCGGCGGGCGGCGCTATCGCGGCCGTCGTCTGTCAGAGCTGCCGCGCGGCGGGCGAAAAGATGCCGGCCTTCCAGATGCTGATCTATCCCGCCACCGACTCCAGTCAGCAGAGCGCGTCGCGCCAGGAATTCGCCGCCGGCTACTTCCTCGACAAGGAGTTGATCGACTGGTTCTGGGATGCCTATGCGCCGCCCGACACCGATCTCGAGGATCTCCGCCTGTCGCCGCTGCTCGAGAAAGACTTCGCGGGCCTGCCGCCCGCCTTCGTGCTGACCGCGGGCTTCGACCCGCTGCGCGACGAGGGCCGCGCCTATGCCAACCGTTTGATCGAGGCCGGCGTGAAGACGACCTACGTCAATTATCCCGGCACGATCCACGGCTTCTTCTCGCTGACCCGCTTCCTGCAACAGGGCCTCAAGGCCAACGACGAGGCCGCCGCCGTACTGGCGGCCCACTTCGGAACCTAGTCGCTGTCTGAAGCGACTAGGGCAGCAGCCGCACGAATCCGACCGGGCGATCGAAGCCTTTCAGCATGACGCTTTCCTCGCGGGCCTCCACGCCCTCGAGCAGCGGCTTCACCGCCGGATCGTCGGCGACGGCGCGGCTCAGCACGATGTCATCGCCCTGGCTCTGGCCCTGCAGGCGGGCCGCCATGTTCACCGTCGAGCCGAAATAGTCGAGCCGCTCGTTCAGATTGACCATGATGCTGCCGCCGCTGTGCACGCCGAGTTTGATCGACAGGTCGCGATGGTTGTCGTGCGCCTGGTTGAACTCCACGATACGGCGCTGCATGGCGAGTGCCGCCTTCACCGCGTCGGCGGGATCGCCGAATGAGGCCATGACCGCATCGCCAATCGTCTTGACGATCGCACCCCCATGGTCGCGCACGATCGAGGCCAGGAAGGCGAAGTGGTCGCGCACGATATTGTAGGCCACCGAATCGCCGACCCGCTCGTAGAGTGCCGTCGAGCCGCGCAGGTCGCTGAACAGCAGCGCGACCTGGCCGACCGCCGCCTCGTCGCCCGGCCGCAGGGTCGCCTCGGCGAACATGTCGCGAAAGGCCTGCAGCGAGACGACCTCGGGCACGGTCAACGCCTCGCGCGTCCAGCTCCGGTCCTCGACCAGGACGGCGACCTCGAACCCGGCATCGTTGGCCAAGGCGATCCGGCCTGCCGCCTCGGCCGGCAGGGCCTCGACGCCGCTTGCCGTCGCGCGCACGCCGGGAAAGGCACCGCCGGCATGTTCGATGTCCGCATAACTGCCGGGATGCTGCGTGCGCAGGCGATAACTGCCGGGTGGCAGGTCGATGGCCACCGAGCGGCGCTCGCCCGGCTTCAGCAGGAGCTGCACCGCGACGTGCGGCGTCGACATCGGGCCGGACAGGCAATAGCCACCCTCGAGCAGCGGCCGAATGGTCGGCGCGGGCGAGAAGGACAGCTCGACGTTGCGCTCAAAGTCCCGCTCGTAGTCGATGTTGCAGGACTGGCAGTGCGCGCCGCGCGGCAGGTCGCTCAGCGCCATCGCCGAGAGCTTGGGGCCGCGGCAGTTGGTGCACAGCAGGTCCCATTTCATGGTGAGCAAGCCCGCCTTCACCGAGGCGAGGCAGGCTTCGATCGCCGGCCGCTGGGCCACGCCCAGCTGGTTTGCCAGCAGCTTGGGCTTGAGATGCACGAGATCGGACGCCATGCCGTTCATCACATGGTCGGCGATCGGCGCGCCGAGTCCGTTGCCGTAGGTGCTGCGGTCGACATGCTCGGCGGCGGCCACGGCGCGGGTGCGGCCGCCTTCCGGCAGGACCGGCGGCGGCAGGTCGAACATCGTGGGCCGTCCGCCCTTGATGAAATCGACCGCCGTCAGGATGCGCTTTTCGATCGCCTCGCCCGCCTGCTTCGCGAGCCTCTTGCCGAACACGCGGCCCACGATCGTGAGCGGCTCCCATTCGAGCGAATAGGTGACTTTGCTGCCGGAGCCTTCGGGCTCGAGATCGAACACGGGACCGAAGCTCCTGAACGGGCCCTTGCTGAAGAGGCGGCGCTGGCGGAAGTGCCGGCCGTGGATCCACTCATAGGGCTTCTCTTCCCATTCGAGCGTGAAGCCCGCGACCTTGCCCTTGCCCCGGCGCAGGACCGTGCCGTTGGGCTGCGGTGTTTCTTCCAGCGCATAGGGTGGCAGGCCCATCGCCTCGTTGAAGCGATTGGTGTCGGCCAGCACCGGCCACAGCCGCTCCGGCGAAAGATCGAAATGCCAGGTCCAGGTCCGCCGCATGTCCCTGATACTCTAGCACCCGCCCGGCGGATCACGCCGTCAATGCTCGAGGTCGATCTCCTCCCGCGGCGGCGCCGCCTTGAGGTTCATCCGCCCGTCGTAGATCGGCCGCGCGCCCGTGGTCGGGCCGGGATACTGGACGAACAGCACGGTGCCGCCCGTGTCCGTCCGCATCTCGTGCTCGAAATGCGGGTCTTCCATGTAGACGATCGTGCCGGGGCCGTACTTCCTGTCGCCCATCTGGAACTCGCCGTCGATGACGTACCAGATCTGCGCGAAGTCGTGCTTGTGGAGCGGAAACCCCGCGCCTGCTTCGTAGCGCAGGAAGCCGACGTTCGGCACGGTCGGCCGTTCCGCCGTCGGATGGAAGAGGAACTTGGTGACGTTCCTGAACCGCCCCATCTCCCAATCCATCTCGTCGGGATGTTTGAACTCCGGAGCGTTGTGAAAGGTCTTGGCGGTCATGGCCTGTCTCCTCGGCTCGGGATCACGGCACGATGACACCGCAGGCGATACGGTCGCCCGCGTTGCCGGTCGGATCGCTCTTGTAGTCGTCGGCGCCGGCGTGGATCACGAGCGCCGAACCATCGGCGTCGAACACCGAGTTGGGCTGTCCCTTGACCAGCGAGATCAGGGGATTGACGATCTCGATCGCCAGCTCGCCGCTCGCGGGAATGTGCAAGTTGGGCATGTCGCCCGCATGCGCGCCCTCCGCCGCCTCGATGCCGTGCTTCTTGGCACCGGGATTGAAATGTCCGCCCGCGCTGGTGAAGGGAGGCTCGCACTTGCCGACGGCGTGGACGTGGAACGCATGCTCGCCGGCGACCGCGCCCTTGAGCGACAGTTTTACCAGAACGCCCTGCGGCGTCTGGACGAGCTGGGCCTGGCCCACCTCCTTCCCGTTCGCGTCCTTCAGCGTTGCCTTGGCGGCTTCCGCCTGGGCGGAGGCCGCCCCGAAACATCCCGCCACAATCAGAAATAGGCTGCAGAGAATCCGGCCGACGAACATCCATCCCTCCAGAGCTGAACGGGAGGAGACTACTCCAGGACCTTCGGCACCCGATAGAGCGGAAAGCCGTTGAACGGCTTGGACCTGTCGTGGTCCGGCACTTCGTAGAAGTTCGACTTGCCGTTGTTGTGCAAGCCGCCGTCGACGCGGAGCGCGATGCCGGTCACATAGGCCGCCGCCTCGCTCAACAGATAGACGATGGCGCCCGCGATCTCCGATTCGGTGCCGTGGCGCTTCATCGGGATGCGGCCCTTCACATTGCGCAGCACGCCGTGTGCGCGTTCGGGATAGCGGTCGAGGCCCGACGAGGCGATGAAGCCCGGAATCACCGAATTGATGCGCACGCCCGCATGCGCCCATTCGATCGACGCGGTATAGGTGAAGTTCACCTGGCCCGCGCGTGCGGCACCGTTGTGGCCCATGCCGGGCATGCCGAGTTCCCAGTCCGCGCCGACATTGACGATCGCGCCGCCGTTGCCCTCCATCCAGCGCAGATAGACTTCCTTCGACACCAGGAAGGTCGCGGTCATGTTGTTGGCGACGACGGCGTTCCAGCCGTTCAGCGAGATGTCCTTGAGCTGCGCCGGGAACTGGCCGCCCGCATTGTTGACCAGCCCGTCGATGCGGCCGCTCCATTTCAGCACACCGTCGACCGCTGCCTTGACCTGCGCCTCGTCGCGCAGGTCGGCGGCAAAGGTGAAGGTGTCGGGATCGCCGAGCTCTTCCTTCACCTTGTCGAGCTTCCCGGGCGTGCGGCCGATCAGGGCGAGCCTGGCACCCAGCGACTTCAGCTCGTGCGCCGTGCAGCGGCCGAGCCCCGATCCTCCGCCGGTGACGACGATCGTCTGGCCCTCGAAGAGGCCCGGCCGGAAGACAGAATGGTACGGCATCACTCGATCTTGATGTTGGCGGCCTTCACGACCTCGGCCCATTTCTTGCGCTCGTCCTCCATGAAGGCGGCGAGCTCGGCCGGCGTCGAGCCGATCGCGTCGACGCCCAAATCGGCGAACTTCGCCTTGATCGCGGGATCGCGCATGATCTTGGCGAGCTCGGCGGACAAGCGATCGATCAGCGGCTTCGGCGTGCCGGCGGGCGCCAGGATGCCGTTCCATTCTGAGATCACGCAGTCCTTCACGCCCGCCTCGTCCATGGTCGGCACGTCGGGCGCAGCGAGCGAGCGCTGGGCGCTGGTGACGGCAAGCGCGCGCACGTGGCCCGCGCGTGCCTGGGGAAGGGCTGCACTCATGTTGCCGAAGTAAAACGGGATATGGCCGGCCGCGACGTCGCCGACCGCCAGCCCGCCGCCCTTGTAGGGGACGTGGCCGATATCGGTGCCGGTGCGCAGCTTGAACAGTTCGGCCGCGAGATGCTGGGCGCTGCCGTTGCCCGACGAGGCGTAGAACAGCTTGCCCGGCTGTGCCTTGGCCAACGCCACCAGGTCGGCCACCGTCTTGGCCGGGTGCGCCGGCGTGATCACCAGCAGCTCCGGCACCGAGGTCAGCAGCGAGACCGGGGCGAAATCGTCCGGCGTCTTGAACGGCATCTTGGGCTGGATCAGCGGATTGACCGCATGGGCGAAGGCGCCCAGCAGGAGCGTGCTGCCGTCGGGAGCGGCCTTGGCCACGACCTCGTCGCCAATCATGCCGGCCGCGCCGGGCTTGTTCTCGACGACGACGATGGCGCCCAGCGCCTCCTGCAAGGGATTCTGGACGAACCGCGCCGTCGTGTCGGCGCCGCCGCCCGGGGGATAGGGCACGACGATGCGGATCTGCCTGGGAAAGCTCTGGGCGCGCACGGGCCCGGCAAGAAGGGCGGCACTTGTGCCGAGCAGGACGGCGCGTCGTGTCGATTTCATCGTTTCCTCCAAGCTCAGCGAATCATGACCCGGCTGAGATACCTCTGAAGAGCGCGAATCAGGGCAAAGCCGATCTGCAGCGGAATGCCGAACATGGCCACACCAAAGGCGAACAGATAGAGCCGTTCGCCGAGGGTCGGCAACTGGTCGGCCTGCTGCAGGATCACGGAGATTCCTTCGCGCACGCCGATCGCCGCACCCGCGCCGGACGACATGACCAGCACGAAGAAGGCGCGCGTGACGTTGGGCAGGAAGAGCAACGCGCCAAGGTGAGAGCCCGCCCGCAGCTGCAACACGGCGGCGACGCCTGCGTCGGCGACATAGGCCGCGGAGTACGGCACCAGCGACAGCGCCACCGCCATCATGCCGCCCGGCGCGAGCGGCACGCCGAGGAACGCCGCGTCGCGCGGGATCGCGTTCAGCAGGAAGAACATCACGACGAAGGTCGGCGCCGCGCGCAAGAGGCCGATGACGGACGCCGCTAGCGCGCCGCTCACCCGGCCGGCGATCCGCGCCCAGGCGAGCAGCAGGCCGAGCGCCAGCCCGACCAGCAGCGCAAGGGCTGCGATCTCGAAATTGACCGCCATGCCGGCCAGAAACTGGGGAAGGAACTGGGGTAGGAAGCGCTCGATCATGCCGAGGCCTGCCTCAGCTCGAGGAAGCGCTGCAGTCGGCCGCACAGCCAGACCACGACCATCACCACCACGGTGTAGAAGATCAGCAGCAGCCAGTAGGTCGTGATGCGGCCGCTCGAGAACGACGTGATGTCGGTCAGCGCCGTCAAGAGTTCGGGCGCGCCGATGAAGCTGGCGGTCGGCGTGCCCTTGGCTGCGTTCACCAGGAACGACACGATCTGCGAGGCCGAGCGGGCAAGCGCGCGGCCGAACAGGGGCCCTGCCGCTCCCTCGTGACGCAGGCTGGCGATCGCCTCGCCGATCGCCTGGCCCGCATTGGCGCCGTTCGTGAGGCCGAGCGCCACGATCGCCGCCCCGATCGCCACCGCGCCCGTGGTCGGGAAGAGAATGTGCGAGAGCGCCGAGACGATCACCAGGGTGAGCACGATCGGCGAGGACTGCAGCACGATCGTCAGCATGCGCGCGGCGGTATGCAGGACGAAGGAGCGCGAACCCTGGGCTGCGCCCATCAGCACCGCGAAGCCGAGGGTCGCTGCGAGCGCGCCCGCGATCAGCAGCAGCGAGGTGGCGACGCCGGTCTTGAACAGCGACCAGGCCGGCGCGGTCTTGAGCATCGGCAGCAGCAGCTCGAAGCCGAGATGGGCCTTCACCCACGTCTCCACCACGGCGACCTGGCGCGCGAAGGGCGTGGGCTGCAGTTCGCTGTTCAGCGCCGGCAGGACGCAAGCCGAGTTGGCGGCGCCGTCGGCGGTGTTGCAGTCGAGCCGGTTCCACACCGCCTTCTGCGTCTCGAGGAAGGCCGTCGCGATCCTGTGCTTGCGGGCGAAGTCGAGGAATACGCCGTCGCGATGGAAGATCTCGCTCATGAGATCGAGCGCGTGCGCGAGGCGGTCGCTGCCGGTGCGCGCGACCGCCATTCCCCACGGCACCTGCGCGAAACCGAACTTCGGCGCGTAGACGGCGGCAAACGAAGGATCCGCGAAATAGGCCGCGAAGAAGCTGTCGTCCTGGGCCGCGAGCGTGCAGGTCTCGCTCTTCAGGCGATCGGGCAACACGCCCGCCTCGTCGAACAGCATGAGCCGCGCGCCGTGCGAGACGAGTTCGGCATTGGAGCCGTTGCCGACGGTGGCGCAGATCGTGCGCTCCGGCACGTCGGCCCAGCTCGCCGCCTTGAGCGCCTTGGCGCCGACCAGGATAGTCTCGGATTGATAATAGTGCGGCCGGATGAAGCGCACCTGGCCGTCGCGCTGGGTGTTGTGGCCCATGGTCGCGATGGTGAGGTCGATGCGATCCTCGGCCAGCAGCGCGATCCGGTTGGCGGCGTTGACGCGGGTGAACTCCGCCTCGACGCCCAGGCGCGCGGCGAGGGCGTCGGCGATGTCGATCTCGAAGCCCTGCCGTGTGTTGTTCTCGTGCGTGGCGAACAGCGGATAGTAGTCGCGCACGCCGATGCGGATGCGCTTGCCGCACAGGATGCGGACCAGCCGGTCTGCCGTGGGCTGCGCGCAGGCCGCGCGCGCCTCGTCGAGCACGCGCGCCAGCTCGGCGTCGGGCGACCGATCCTGCTGGGCCAATGCCGGCGTCGCGGCGGCCAGCAGCGCGAGAAGGAGCAGCCACAGCCTCATGTCAGTCGAGTGCGTCCGCGGTCCCGATTTCGACGATGTGCATGTCGGCGAAGGTATAGGGGCCGTAGCGGTGGATCGAACGGCCTTCCTCGCGGCGCATCACGCTTTCGCTCATGCGCGCGAGCTTGTCGTCGGGCACGTAGACCAGGGTCGTGTGCGCCACGCGCAGCGCCAGGCCCGATCGCCTGGCCATGTCGCGCGAGCGGTCGAGGTCGACGAAGGCGTTGTGCGCGACGATGGCGCGGCCACCAGTTGCGAGATGCGGAGCGAGACCCTCCAGGAACGGATCGAGCAGCCGCCTGCCGTCGACGCCGCCATCGCTCCAGCTCGGCAAGCGGCCGGAAACCCCGGCATTCGCCGTGGGAAAATGCGGCAGGTTGGCCGCAACCAGCCCGAACCGGCGGCCCGCCACGGGCTTCCACATGTCGCCGCAATGGACCTGCGCGATCGACCCGTAGCCCAGCTCGCCGAGCAGCGTGCTGCTGATCGCCACGGCTTCCTTCTCGATATCGACGCCGCAGAGCGACGCGGCCCCCAGCTCGCCCAGCGCGGCCAGGACGACGCCGCTGCCGGAGCCCAGCTCCAGCGCATCGGCGTCCTGCACCCAGGCGCGGCGCGCGCGCAAACCGACAATGAGCTCGGCCGTGTATTCGCTGGGACGAAGCGCCGGAACGGGAACGTACTCGACCTTCATGCCGTGCCGAGCCGCTTGATCATTTCGGGCGCGACGGTGTCCCGCGGGAACGCCTGGGCGACCTCGCGGTAGAGCTGCCTGGCGCGCACGCCGTCGCCCGACGTCATGGCGTCATACGCCGCACGACTCGCCTTGCTCAGTTCCATGCCGGCCGCCGGCGGCTCGAACGCGGGGTCGGCGCCATACACACCCATCAGCTCGTAGATCGGGAACTTGGCGCGGCGGCCCTTGACCGCGACGTCGTCGATCGGCCGCACGCAGAGCCGTTCGCCCGCCTCGCGATAGACGCTGTGGCTGATGCAGACGCGCGTGCCGTATTCCTTGTTGATGGCCTCCAGCCGCGAGGCGATGTTCACGCCGTCGCCCAGGACCGTGTAGCTCATGCGCTCATGGCTGCCGACGTTGCCCACGACCACCGCGTCGCAATGGATGCCGATCCGGACGTTGAAGGGCCGCAGCCCCTGGCTTTCCCACTGTGCGTTCAGCGCGTTCATGTCGCGCTGGATGGCGAGGGCGGCGACGCAGGCGCGCCAGGCATGGTCCTCGAGCAACGCCGGCGCGCCCCAGAAGGCCATAACGCCGTCGCCCATGAACTTGTCGATCGTGCCGTGCTGCTGGTTCACCGCCTTGATGACGACGTCGAGATAGGCCGACACGCGCATCAGGAGTTCCTGCGATGGCATCTCCTCGGAGATCGAGGCGAAGGATTCGACGTCGCAGAAGAAGATCGAGAGGAACCGGCTGTGGCCGCCGAGCGCAAGTCTCTGGTCGGAATCCAGCAATTGCTTCACCAGGCCGACCGGCACGAAGGCGGAGAACGACTGCACGGTGTTGTCGAGCGTGTCGATCGCCTTGGAGAGCGTAGCGATCTCGCGCACCGGCGACACCACCGGCGGCAGCTTGTGCGCCCCGAGATTCTGGATCGTCTCGACGCTGCGTGCCAGCTGCTCGAGCGGACGGGAGATCACGCCGCTCAGGAAGAAGATGATGGCGATCTGCAATGCCAGCGCGACCAAGCCGAAGGCCAGCAGGCGATCGTTGTTGCGCTTGAAGCCGCCGGTGAAATCGTCGAGCGGCGTCACGATGAAGACCTGCCAGCGCTTGTCGAACTCGGTCGGCAGCGTCGACAAGCTCGCCACGTACTCACGGCCGCCGTGCGCGAAGGAGTAGAACAGCTTGGCATTGTCCTGCCCGTGCGGGCGCGCGGCGAAGGCCACGGCGGGCAGGTCGTTGTCGAGCGAGGAGATGTGGCGCAGCTCGAGCGTGCCGTTGTTGTTGGCGTAGCTACGCGACAGATCCGACGCCGCCAGCACGTTGCTGCGGCCATCGAGGATGTAGCTGACTGTCCCGGGACTGACCTTGCGCTCGGCGAGATACTGCCCGAGACCGTCGAGCGTGATGTCGATGGCGGCCACACCCGCCACCTTGCCGTCGATGTAAAAGGGCTGCGCCACGGTGAAGCCGACGAGGCCCAGGGCCGCGAAGATGTCGGGATCGGTGATGTGCAGCTTGCCCTTCTCCGCGACCGTCCAGCGGTACCAGCCGCGCGTGCGGGGATCGTAGGCCGTCGGTTCGTCGAGCTTGCCCAGCTCCTTGCCGCCCTTGTCGAAGAAAGTGTAGCGATCGAGCAGCGGCCCCTCCTTGCGGGGATCGATCACGCGCGAGGCGAAGACGGATCCCTGGGGCGGAAAGGCGTTGCCGATCCGGTTGTTGATGTCGACGCGGCGGGCCTGGCGGAAAGAACCGTCGGCCAGGCCGACATAGGCGCTGACGATCTTGTCGCTATGCGGCAGCAGGCTCTGGAAATAGGAGATCGAACGGTCGCTGGAATAATAGTCCGGCACCTCGTTGCCGAGCGTCGCTGCCGCGCGGATCAGCGAGCGGATGGGATTGATGTCGTCTTCGATGTTGCCGATCGCGTCGATCCTGAAGCGATCGATCATGACCTGCGCGTTCTCGCGCGCGATCCGGTCGTTGGAGATGTAGTTGACCGCGATGATGCCGCCGAAGACAGGCACCGTCAGGACAACGAAAGCCATCAGGATGCTCGGTCGCAGTCGCAGGTTGTTCTTGAACAGGGATCTCATGCGACGGCCGCCGTGAAAGACCCATGGTACCGCACCGGTGATTCACCGTCCATGCAGCAAGAGAGTCATAATCAGATCGGCGGGCGCTTCAGATGCCACTCTGTCGCTTGCTGGAATGCGTGACCGGCGGCCAGGATCCCCGTTTCGTCGAAGGCGCGGCCGACGATCTGGAAGCCGGTCGGCATGCCGTCCGGCGTCATTCCGCCCGGCAGGGTGAGCGTCGGCTGGCCGCTGAGATCGAACGGCGCGGTGTAGCGCAGCCGGGCGGCGACCGCTTCGGGGTCGCGGCCGCCGGCGGCCAGCGTGTCGAGCGACCACACCGCGCGGCCCATCACCGGCATCAGCAGGAGATCGATCGAGGCCAGCAGTCTGTTGAGACCGCCGGTCAGCGCAGCGCGACGTGCCTGCAGGCGCGCGACCTCGAGGCCCGAGATCTTGCGGCCTGCTTCGATCAGGCCCGCGAGCACCGGACCATATTCCGATGCACGCGCGGGAAAGGTCGCCTCGTGCGCGAGCGCCGTCTCGACGGCGCAGAGCGGCACCCAGTCGCGCGAGCCCTGCTCGAAGTCGGACGGCAACAGGACATCGACGATCTCGGCGCCGGCCGCGCGCAAGGTGGCCGCCGCGCCATCGAGCGCGCGGCGCGAGTCGGCATCGAGGTCGCTCATGTTGGTGGCGAGCCCGATCCGCTTGCCGCGCACGCCCGCGCCGATCGAACCGGCATAGTCGGGCACGGGCAGCGGCACCGCCGTCGGATCATCCCGATCGGCGCCGGCGATGACACCGAGGATGATCGCGGCATCGAGCGCACTGCGTGCCATCGGACCGACATGGTCGAGCGAGTCGGCCAGCGCGAAGACGCCGGCGCGGCTCACGCGGCCCCAGGTCGGCTTCAGGCCAGAGAGGCCGTTCATGGTCGAGGGAAAGCGGATCGAGCCGCCAGTATCCGAACCGAGCGAACCGAAGCACAGGCCGGCCGCGGTCGCCGCACCCGAGCCCGACGAGGATGAACCCGTCCAATAGGTCTCGTTCCACGGGTTGAGCGGTGCTGCAATGCTGGGGTGGTGCGCGCCGAACGCGCCCTCGGTCATCTGCAGCTTGCCCAGGATCACCGCGCCCGCCTGCTTCAGCCGCGCCACCACGGTGGCGTCCTTCGACGGCACATTGGTACGGTGGATCGCCATGCCGGCGGCGGTCGCCACGCCCTCGGTATTGCAGAGATCCTTCACGGCAATCGGCACGCCGTGCAGCGGCCCGCGCGATTTGCCGGCCGCCGTCTCCGCATCGCGCGCCTTTGCGTCGCCGAGCGCGCGCTCAGGCGTCACGGTGGCATAGGCCTTGAGCCTGGGATCGAGCTTGCCGATGCGGTCGAGCATCGCCTGGGTCGCCTCGACCGAGGAGAGCTTACGCGCCTTCAGCCGCCGGGCGACCTCATCGAGCGATAGATAATGCAATTCCGACGCCATGACACTCTCCCCCGCAACGCTTGCCGGGAGCAGAGTGCCCAAACGAAAACGGCGGCGCCAGAGGCACCGCCGTTTCGTTTCGCCTGACCAAAAGCCGAGGGAGCAGCTTTTAGCCTTCGGCTTTCAGGTTCACGGCCGCCGAGCGGCCGCGCTCGGTGGCGATCTCATAGCTGATTTTCTGGCCCTCGTTCAGGCCGTTCAAGCCTGATCGCTCCACGGCGCTGATATGCACGAACACATCCTTGCCGCCATCGCTCGGCTGGATGAAACCGAAGCCCTTGGTGGCATTGAACCACTTCACCGTACCGTTCGCCATTTAGTCTCTCCTTGGCAGTTTGACGAGCTACAAACCTCGCGAGCCCCGAGCGCTCGTTGCTACGGACCGCGACAACTGAAGAATTGGGATTAGCTCGTTGGAATCGTCCGGAGCCGCAATGGGCTGCTGGCCGCCAAGGCATGGCCAAGTTCGTGAGTCGCAGGGTCGCATATTGGCTACGTAACGTCCGATCCCCAAAATTGGTTGCCGGTCGCCGTCATTTCAACCCGCATGCGGGTTACATTGTTGCGCCGATCTTCCACGGCTCGAACTCGTCGTCGCCGATGCCCAGCTGTTCGGATTTCGTCTTGTGGCCCGAGGCTGTCTTCACGATGAGTTCAAATATCCTTTTGCCGTTTTCCTGAATCGATTCCTCGCCGTCGACGATGGTGCCGCAATTGATGTCCATGTCGTCGGTCATGCGCCGGTAGAGCGCGCTGTTCGTGGCGAGCTTGAGCGACGGCGTCGGCTTGCAGCCGAAGACGCTGCCGCGGCCCGTGGTGAAGCAGAGAACGTTGGCGCCGCCGGCGACTTGGCCGGTGGCCGAGACGGGATCGTAGCCGGGCGAATCCATATAGACGAAGCCCTTGGCCGTGATCGGCTGGGCATATTCATAGACGTCGACCAGGTTGGTCGTGCCGCCCTTCGCAACCGCACCCAGGGATTTCTCCAGGATGGTCGTGAGACCGCCCGCCTTGTTGCCCGGCGAAGGATTGTTGTTCATCTCGCCGCCGGTGCGGGCGCAATGATCTTCCCACCATTTGATGCGCTTCACGATCTTCTCGCCGACCTCCCGGCTGGCCGCGCGGCGCGTCAGCAGATGCTCCGCGCCATAGATTTCCGGCGTCTCCGAAAGGACCGCCGTGCCGCCGTTTCGGACGAGCAGATCGACTGCCGCGCCCAGCGCCGGGTTGGCCGAGATGCCGGAGTAGCCATCCGAGCCGCCGCACTGCAGCGCGAGAATCAGCTCGCTCACCGGGATCGGTACGCGTTTTACATCGTTCACGTCCGGCAGCAGCTCCTTCAGGAAGCCGACCGCGCGCATCACGGTCTTCGACACGCCGCCTTCGTCCTGGATCGCCATCGGGATCAGCTTGGGCCCTTCCTTCAGGCCTTCGGCGTCCATCAGCCCCGAAATCTGGTTGGTCTCACAGCCCAGACCAAGCACGACGACCGCCGCCATGTTCGCGTGTTTTGTGTAACCGCCGATCGTGCGGCGCAGCACATCCATCTCCAGACCGGACGCGGCCATGCCGCAGCCGCCGCCATGCGTCAGCGGCACGACGCCATCGATGTTCGGATACTGGGCGAGCAGCGGCTCGAGCTTCGAGGCGATCATGCGGCTGGTCGCGGCCGAACAATTCACCGTCGTGACGATGCCGACGTAGTTGCGCGTGGCGCCCCGGCCGTCGGCGCGGCGATAGCCCATGAAGGTCGCCGGGTCCTTCACGAAATCGGTCGGATGGGCGTCGGCGCAGAACGCATAGTCGCGTTCGAAGTCGCCCATCACGCAATTGTGCGTGTGGATGTGCGTGCCGGGCGACAGGTCGTCGGTTGCGAAGCCGATGATCTGATTGTACTTGCGCAGCGGCTCACCCTTCTTGACCGCGCGCGTCAGGATCTTGTGACCCGGCGGCACGCGCGTGGCGGCCGACACATCGGCCTCGACCTTGGTGTTGGGCAGGATGTCCATGCGCGCCACGACGACGTTGTCGTTGGGGTGCAGGCGGATCGCGATAGGTGCGGGCATGAGACTCTCCTAGGCGGCACGCGATTTATCGGAAGGTTGGGCGCGAATGGCGTCGATCGCCGCGAAGATCTTGCGGCACTCCGCTTCGCCGAGCGAGCGCAGCGGCGCGCGCATGCGGCTCCAGGCGACGGGATCGTTGCGGCGATGGCCAACCAGCGCCTTCACCGCGGCAGTGACTGCGAAGGGCAGCACCACCTCGATCATCGCGGCGACCCGCGGCTCCTCGATGCCGTTCACCGGCGCCTGCATGAGGTCGGGCGCGATGTTGGCCAGACCGCAGATCGTGCCCGAGGCGCCGAGATTCATGCCCTTGGCCAGCAGGCGCTCGTCGCCGATCAGGATGTGCAGCTCGGCATGATGCTTCAGCAGCGCCTGCGTGTTCTCCCAGTTGCCCGAGGAGTCCTTCACGCCCTTCACCTGGGCGGGAAACGCCTTCTTGAGGCGGCCGATCAGCTCGACCGATAGGCCGACCGAGGTGACCTGCGGGATGTGATAGAGAATGACGTTGCTCGCCTCGGGCCCCAGTCCCGCCAGCACGGCGGCGAACCAGTCGAACAATCCTTCGTCGCCCGGGTTCTTGAAATAGAACGGCGGCGCCAGCAGGAAGCTCGGGCATCCCAGCATCAGGCCGGCGCGGCCCTGCGCGATCGCGTCTTCGACGGAAGAAGCCGCGATGCCCACCACGAGCTGCTTTTTCGGATCGACGCCGGCGCCCACCAGGGCGCCCAGGGCGCGATTGCGCTCGTTCAGGCCGAGCGTGGCGCCCTCGCCCGTCGTGCCGAACACGGTAAGGCTGTTGCACCCATCGGCCAGGGACTGCAGCCCATGCGCCACGAGGCGCGGCAGGTCGATCGCGCGGTCCTCGGTGAACGGCGTGGACAGGGCGACGGAGAGACCGAAGCGGTCGGCGCGAAGCGGCACTTGTTGTTTCCTTCCCGGGAGCGTTGACCGGGAAGATAGCAAAAAGAGAGCGGGACGCCGAGGCGTTCCCGCTCCTTCTTTATCGGCCTTCAGGCCGAAATCTTAATGCCAGTGGTTGAAGCCGTGGCGCTCGGCCTCACGGTCCCAATGGCCGACCTCGTGATGCCAGGTCGCACCGTTATGCGCCCAGCGATCCGGCACCCAGTGATAACCCCGGCGCTCTTCCATCCAATGGCCCGCAGCCCACACGTGGCGGCCGCCGTCCCAGCGCCAGAAGCCCGGCGCCCAGACATAGCCCGCACGCGGCGGGGGAACGACCTCGCGGATCGGAGCCGGCGGCGGTACGCCGATGCTGACGTTCAAATCGACCTGCGCGGCCGCCGGCGTCATCATCGCCGGGGCAACCAGCGCCGGCACGGAAATCGCGGCGGCGGCAAGGGTGGTGAGAAGAGAGTTCTTGATCATGACTTGCCTCCTGTATCTGCGCGGCTTTCGAAATTCGCGTCCGACAGGAAGTACGGATCGGGGACCATTGGCGTGCCCACGCGATCAAGGAATTTCGCGACACGTCTTTGCCTTGTTTCGGCCACAACGAAAACGGGGCGCCGTGAGGCACCCCGTTTCCGCATGGAGCAAGCAGCCGGAACTAGCGGTGTCCCTTGTCCGGGCCCCGACCATTGTCGGGATGGCCATCGTGATTGTGGTCGCCCTTGTTGTCGCGCGGGCCGTCGTTGTCCCAATGGCCGGCCTGGCGCTGCCAGTGATCGCGATCGCCTTCGCGATGCGAGTCCCAGCGATCGGCGACCCAATGCTGTCCCTGACGCTGTTCCATCCAGCGGCCGGGCGCCCAGACATGTTGATTGTTCGCGACCTGCCAATAGCCGGGAGCCCAGGCGTAGCCCGCCCGTGGAGCGGGAACGGCTTCGTATCGCGGCGCGGGCGGCGGACCGAAGTTGATGTTGACGCCGATCTGCGCCGATGCCGGTGAGAAGACCGCGGGAGTGACGATCGCGCCCGTCAGCGCGGTAGCTGCGAGCAAGGTAAAGAATGACTGAGTGAACATGGTGCCTCCTGAAAGGCACGGACTGTCTGTCAACGCCTGCACTCCCAACGCAGGTGCCGACGCTTTCGTTCCCGCCTCAATAAAGGCAGCAGGCCTTTATCGCGCGACCAGCAGCACGATCACGCCACCGACGCTCACCACGATCCCCCCAAGCCCGACCACATGCAGCTTCTCCTCGCGGAGGAAGAAGAAGCTCATCACCACCGCGATCAGCGGAAAGATCGCGACCAGCGGCGCCACCACCGTGATCGAGCCCAGCCCGAGCGCCGCATAAAGAAGAAAGGTCGCCGAGCCGTTGAACAGGCCGACACCCGTGAACCAGAAGACGCCCCGGCGATCCGCCGGTCCCTCGCGCCAGGCCCGGCGGCCGACGAAGCAGAGGATCGCGACCGTCGAGACGCTGTAGCCGATCGCCGTCGCTGCCATCGGCTCGGGCCACAACGCAAGGCCTGTCTTGATGGCGGGCTGGATCGCACCGCGGATGGCGGCAGCAGTGAGCGGCAGCAAGAGAACCCAGACCGACCAGCGGCGCCCACCCGCGCCGCCGCGCAGCGCCAGCAACGCGATACCGGCGATCACCAGTGCCAGTCCAGCCGACTGGCCGAAGGTCAGGCTTTCGCCGAGGAACAGCACGGCGCCCAGTACCGCGAAGAGCGGCGTCACGTTGCCGACCGCGCCCGCGACGGCCGGCCCCAGACGTTCGTTGGAGCGCACCGCGAGGATCGAGACGACGACCGGATACACTGCGCCGACGCCGGCGAAGATCAGCGCTGCCTTAGCCTGGAAGGTGGCCGGGTCGACAAAAAGTATTGCCAGGATCCACGCCGGGATCGCCGATCCGCAGATACTGTAGAGCGGCGAGCGCCACGACGGCATGGTCCGCAACCCGTATTGGGTGAGGATCAGGGCCGTCGCAAAACACACCGCGGCAGCGAGAGCCAAAAAAGCTGCCGTATTCATGGGAATCTGCTATTTCCGCCGGCTTCCGAGAGACGAGGACAAGATGGATACGCTCACCTACTGGAATGACACGTGGCACGAGGGCAACCCCGCGATCCTGGGGCCGCGCGATCATGCCTTTTGGCTGGGCTCGATGGTATTCGACGGCGGACGCGCTTTCGAGGGCTGCGGCCCCGACCTCGATCTCCACGCGGAACGCGTCACGCGCTCGGCGAAGGCGCTGGGCATGAAGCCGACCAAGACTCCCGAGGAGATCCTGAAGCTGATGCATGAGAGCATCCGCCGTTTCGGCCCGAAGGCCGACCTGTATGTGCGTCCGATGTTCTGGGCGACCAAGGGAGGCGCAGGTCCGATCTCGGTCGACGCCGACTCCACCAACTTCCTGCTCTGCACCTATATCTCGCCGATGCGCGCCGGCACGCCGCTGACCCTGGGCCTCTGCCGCTCGATCCGACGTCCGACTCCCGAGAGCGCGCCGACCGATGCCAAGGCGAGCTGCCTCTATCCCAACTCCTCGCGCGGCGTGGCCGAGATGCTCGAGCGCGGCTTTAACAACGGCGTCGTGCTCGATGCCGTGGGCAACGTGGCCGAGACCTGTAGCTCCAACATCTTCCTCGCCAAGAACGGCAAGGTGTCGACGCCGATCCCCAACGGCACCTTCCTCGCGGGCATCACGCGCAACCGCACGATCAAGCTGCTGCGCAATGCCGGCGTCACCGTCGAGGAGCGCACGGTGCGCCCGGCCGAACTCGACGACGCCGACGAGATATTCACGACCGGCAATGCCGGCAAGGTCCAGCCAGTCAACAAGTACGAAAGCCGCGACCTGCAGCCTGGCCCGATCGCCCGCCAGGCGCACGAGCTCTACATCACCTACGCGCACACGCAGCGGGTGATCTAGCGCGGAACGCGGACGGTGCGGGCGGCGTTGGGGTTGTGAAATGCGCCTCCAGGTCGTCCACTGCCATCCGCTGACCAGCAGCTACAATCACGCGCTGTTCCGCGCGATCGTCGAGACGCTGGAAAAGAACGGACACGAGGTCGTGGCGACCGACCTCTATCGCGAGGGCTTCGGCCCGGCCATGACCGAGCACGAACGCGCGACCTACATGCAGGAGCGCTACGACCATGGCGCCGTGGCCAAGTATGTCGACACGCTGAAGAGCGTCGACGGGCTGGTCCTCTGCTTTCCGCACTGGTGGTTCTCGATGCCGGCCGTGCTGAAAGGCTGGGTCGATCGTGTGTGGGGCCCCGGCATTGCTTTCGACTACGATCCCAAGGACAACCATCTCACACCCGCCCTCCACAACATCCGGCTGTTCGGCGTGGTGACCACCTACGGCTCGCCCTGGTGGGTGGTCGCGCTATTCGCGGGCAATGCGGGCCGCAAGGTCCTGATGCGCGGGATGAAGCCGCTGTGCGCCAAGGGCGTGAAGTCGTTCTATCTGGCGCACTACGACATGGATCATTCGACGCCGCAGTCGCGGCAGGCCTTCCTCGAGAAGGTGAAGGCCCGGATCGCGCGACTGCGCTAGCTGATCGGGGCCGCACGGTCCGCGTAAAGAGCGAGCGCTTTACCGATTCGCAGAGCGGACACCGCCCCTTTCCCGCCTTAATGCGACTCGTAAAGCGCCTAAGAGGGCCCGCATCTTCGAGCCCGCGACAAACCAAGGGGATCGACCTATGAGCAAGTACATCGTTCTCGCCGCCATCCTGCTGACCGCGACGGCCTGCGGCGACACCTGGGGCCAGCGCGCCGTCACCGGCGGTGGTATCGGTGCTGCTTCGGGCGCCGTGCTGGGCGCCGCGACGGGCTTCAACCCGCTCCTCGGCGCCGTGGTCGGCGGCGCAGGCGGTGCCGCAATCGGCGCCGCGACGACGCCGCACCGCTACTAAGCTCACCGCTGCCCGGCTCCAGGCCCATGAGGGCCGGAGCCGGGCAAAGCGACTTTACTTCATGCGCACCTGGCCGTGTTCGCCGAAATTGGGCCGTGTGCCCGTCATGGCGGCCTTGGCTATCTCGTAGATCTTGGTCGCCTTGTTGGTCCTCACGTCCCAGTACTCGGCGTGATTGATGGTGACCGCGATCAGCGCCAGGTCCGGGTCGCCGACGCCGCCCGGGAACCAGGCCTGCATCAGCGGGCTCCAGAGCGCGTTCTTCCGGGCCGGGTCGTTGACGATGCGCGCCGTACCCGACACCGAGACATAGACGTCGTTGCTGGCATCGCCATAGGACACATTCACTTCGGGAACGGTCTCGATGTCGAGCGCCGGCTCGCCGGTGCGCGACATGAAGAACCACAGCACGCCGCCCTGTTCGTCACGGTTCAGCGTGGTCATCGGGCGCGAATGGAGATGGCCGTTGCCGTGATGGGCGGTGAACATCCCGTATTTGATGTCCTTGATCAGCGCCCAGAGCTTGGCCGTGTTGTCGGTCTGCATGGGTCGTTCCTCCGTGGTGGGTTCACCAGAGAGAACGGCCCTCGAGCCCCGCTAGTTGCGCCTACCATGTCTCCTTCCACGGCCGCAGGTCCATCTCGAACGTCCACGCGCTGCGCGGTTGCCTGTGGAGCTGCCAATACGACTCGGCGATATGGTCGGGATTGAGGATCGCGTCGGGGCCCGCGTTGTAGCGCTCCGGGAAGTTGGTCTTGATCCACTCGGTATCGATCGCACCGTCGACGATGACGTGGGCCACGTGGATGTTCTGCGGCATCAGCTCGCGCGCCATCGATTGGGCGAGCGCGCGCACCGCATGCTTGCCGCCAGCGAAGGCCGAGAAGCCGCGACCGCCACGGATCGAGGCGGTCGCGCCGGTGAACAGCATCGTGCCTTTTTCGCGCGGCACCATGACCTTGGCCGCTTCGCGCGCCGTCAGGAAGCCCGCGAAGGCCGTCATCTCCCAGACCTTGCGATACACCCTCGAAGTCGTGTCGCGGATGTCGAAGCGCACATTGCCGCCGATGTTGAAGACGAAGACCTCGACCGCGCCGATCTCGGTCTCGATCTGGCGGAACAGCTCGACGACCTGGTCCTCGTCGCGCGCGTCGGAGCCGAACGGATGGACCGTGCCGCCCTCCGACGTGATCTGCGCCACCAGGTGCTTGAGCTTGTCGGCGGAGCGGCGCGTCACCACGGCGGTATAGCCCTCCCGCGCGAAGCGGCGCGCGATCGCAC
>FTCZ01000783.1_pt1 | contig 23424 bp, 23 predicted proteins | sample 1658871 | NCBI WGS metagenome assembly FTCZ01 (sample SAMEA3914864, study PRJEB12502) | metagenome | biome: forest; material: soil | place: USA | collected 2012-03-12 | depth 0.3 m
AGGACATGTCCGTGATGTGGAGAAGGCCGTCGATGCCGCCGAGATCGACGAACGCACCGTAATCGGTGATGTTCTTGACGACGCCGTCGACGATCTGACCCTCGGCCAGGCTCTGGATGAGGCCGGTGCGCTGTTCGGCGCGGGTCTCTTCGAGCACGGCGCGGCGCGACACGACGATGTTGCCGCGCTTGCGGTCCATCTTGAGGATCTGGAACGGCTGCGGGATGTCCATCAGCGGCTGGACGTCGCGGACCGGGCGGATGTCGACCTGCGAGCCGGGCAGGAACGCCACGGCGCCGTCGAGGTCGACGGTGAAGCCACCCTTGACGCGGCCGAAGATGACGCCCTCGACACGGGCCGACTGGACGAACTCGGCCTCGAGCTTGTCCCAGGCGGCTTCGCGGCGCGCGCGGTCGCGCGACAGCATCGCTTCGCCATTGGCATTCTCGACGCGGTCGACGAACACTTCGACTTCGTCACCGACCTTGAGGTCGGCCTTCTGGCCGGGAGCGGCGAATTCGCGCAGCGGCACGCGGCCTTCGCTCTTCAGGCCGACGTCGATGACGGCCATGTCGTTCTCGATGCCGGTGACGGTGCCATGCACGACGCGGCCTTCGAAGCCGTCCGCATCACCAAGGGTCATTTCGAGGAGTTTCGCGAAATCGTCGCGCGTGGGGTTTGCCGTAGTGGCCATAAAATTACTGTTCCTGATCAACTGTTTCCGGCCAACCGGTTGTCTCCGGTGGTCTTGGCCAAAACGCCGCGACGGCCGTATGCCGGCGCGGCATCCGATGGGCAGAAGCTGCGGAGGAATGCTCAACGCGTGAAATGCGAAAAGGGCGCGAGAGGACACCTCCGCGCCTTCCTCCGCGAGAACCTGCTCGCCGGACGGGCGTGCCCATAGCGATTTCGGCCTCGCGAGGCAAGCCGGGGAGGGATCAGCCGATCGGCTTCGGCTTTCCGTCCGGATCGACCGCGACCATCACGAATTCGGCGGTGGCGGCGCGGCGCCGATCGGCGCTGAGGAGGTCCTCCGCCCAGAGCTCGACGCCGACGCGGACCGAGCTGCGGCCGGTCATCATCACCCGCGCGATCAGCTCGACCATCTCGCCTTCGCGGACCGGCGACCGGAAGTCGATCCGGTCGGAGGCGGCCATCACCATGACGGCGCGGGCATGGCGGGTCGAGGCGATGAAGGCGGCCTTGCCGAGCATCCGCAGCGCATCGCCGCCGAACAGCGTGCCGTAATGGTTGGTCTGCGGCGGGAAGACCATGTCGACCATGTGGAGGCGGCCATCGTCGGGATCGGCCGCGAGGCGGTCGAGCGGGGGCAGGGGCAGATCGGTGCCGGGCCCCCTGACCGCGACCAGGGTGAACAGCCCGCGCGTGCACAGCCGCCGCTCGCCCGTGAGGAGAGCCTCGGCGGTCAGCTGGATCTCGACATCGAGCGATCGCGTGCCGGCGCGGACGACGCGGCCCGCCGCCTCGATCAGCTCGCCTTTCAGCGCCGGCGCTGCAAAGTCGATCCTTTCCGAGGCGGCGGTGACGAAGGGCGCCCGGCCATGGAGCGAGGCGGCGAGGAACGCCACCTTGTCCATGTGCGCGAGCGCCACCCCGCCGAACAACGTCCCGTGATGGTTGGTGTCGCCCGGGAACACCATGTCGATGAGGCGGACGACACCCCCCATCATGCGGGCTCCGCCACGCGGACGCGCAATTCGCGGGCCGCCGCGACCATCGCGTCGATCGCCGGGCGCACTTCCTCCCATTTGCGCGTCTTGAGTCCGCAATCCGGGTTCACCCAGAGCTGTTCGGGGCGGAGATGGTCCTGCGCGAGCCGCATCAGCGCGACTATCTCGTCGACCGACGGCACGCGCGGGGCGTGGATGTCGTAGACGCCCGGCCCGATCGCGCTGGGGTAACGATAGGCGGCAAAGCCTTCGAGCAGCTCCATCTGCGACCGCGCGGTCTCGATCGAGATGACGTCGGTGTCCATCGCACCGATCGCCGGCAGGATGTCGTTGAACTCCGAATAGCACATATGGGTGTGAATCTGCGTCGCATCGGCCACGCCCGCGGCGGAGAGGCGGAAGCAGTCGACCGCCCAGTCGAGATAATGCTGCCAGTCGCGGCGGCGCAGCGGCAGACCTTCGCGCAGGGCGGCCTCGTCGATCTGGATCGCCCTGGCGCCCGCTGCCTCGAGGTCCAGCACTTCGTCGCGAATGGCGAGCGCGATCTGGCGGCACGATGCCTCACGCGGCTGGTCGTCGCGGACGAACGACCAGTTGAGGATCGTCACCGGGCCGGTCAGCATTCCCTTCATCGGCTTGTCCGTCAGGCCCTGCGCATAGCGCCACCACTCTACCGTCATCGGTTTCGGCCGCGAGACGTCGCCATACAGGATCGGCGGCCGCACGCAGCGCGAGCCATAGGACTGGACCCAGCCGTTGACGGTGAAGGCGAAGCCCGACAGCTGCTCGCCGAAATACTGGACCATGTCGTTGCGCTCGAACTCGCCATGGACGAGCATGTCGAGCCCGGCTTCCTCCTGCCAGCGGACCGCGCGTTCGGTCTCCTCGCGGAGGAACTGGTCATAGGCCGAGGTGTCGAGATTGCCGCGATTATGCTCGGCGCGCGCCTTGCGCACCTCGGCGGTCTGCGGGAACGAGCCGATCGTGGTGGTGGGGAAAGCGGGCAGGCCGAGCATGTCGGCCTGTGCCCGTTCGCGGGCCGGGTAAGGCGATCGGCGCTCGCGATCGGCCGGGGTGATCGACGACAGCCGGGCACCGACCGCGTCGTCATGGACAAGGCGCGAGGTCTTGCGCGCGGCGGCGGCTTCGGTCGAGGCGGCGAGCTCGGTAGCGACGCTGTCGCGACCCTCGTTCAGCGCGCGCTTGAGGATCGCCAGCTCGCCGACCTTCTGCACCGCGAAAGCGAGCCATTGCGTGACGTCGGGATCGAGCTTGCTTTCGAGCGCGAGGTCGACCGGCGTGTGGAGCAGCGAGCAGGACGGCGCGAGGACGATGTCGCGCTGCGCGGCGATCGGTTCGAGCCGGTCGAGCAGCTGCTCGAGATCGGCGCGCCAGACATTGCGCCCGTCGATCACGCCGAGCGACAGCAGCAGCGACTTGGGCGCCCTGGCCAGCACCTTGTCGAGCTGTTCGGGCGCGCGGACCAGGTCGATGTGTAGCCCGGCGACTGGCAGGTGCACCGCGAGGTCGAGATTGTCCTCGAGCCCGCCGAAATAGGTCGTGAGCATGATTTTGGTGCCGCCGCGCGGCAGCTTGGCATAGGCGCGGGTGATCGCGGCGCGCTGGCGATCGTTGAGGTCGGTGGCGAGGATCGGCTCGTCGATCTGCACCCACTCGGCGCCGGCATGGCCGAGCTGGCTGAGGATCGCCGAATAGAGGCCGAGCACTTCGTCGAGCAGGTCGAACGGATCCACGCCGCGGCCCTTGGCGAGGCTGAGCCAGGTGACCGGGCCGAGCAGCACCGGGCGTGTCGCATAGCCTTGCGCCTTGGCCTCGCGATAATCGTCGACGATCTTGGCCGATCCCAACGCGAGCTGCTGCCCGGCGACCAGTTCGGGGACCATGTAGTGATAATTGGTGTCGAACCACTTGGTCATCTCGCAGGCGGTCAGGCTGCCATGGCTGTGGCCGCAGCCATCATCGTCGCCGGTGCCAGTGGTGCCGCGCGCCATCGCGAAATAGGTAGCGAGGCTGGCATCGCCGGGTGCCGCGCCATAGCGGTCGGGGATCGCGCCCAGCATCAGGCTGGTGTCGAGGACATGGTCGTAGAGCGAGAAATCGTTCGACGGCAGCCAGTCGGCGCCGAGCGCCTTCTGCCGCGCCCAGGCGGCGGTACGCAGCCCCGCGGCTGCCTCGAGCAGCTCGGTCTCGCTGGCCTGGCCCGACCAGAATTTCTCGAGCGCGAATTTGAGCTCACGGCGCGGTCCGATCCGCGGAAAGCCGAGCGTGGCGATGGTAACGGTCATGGTCTTCATACCCCGATGAAGGCGAGGGGGCAGGACCAGACACGAGCACGCACGGGCAGCACAGGCCGACCGCAGGATGCAAGCGGCCAGCCCGGACACCCCGCCGGTGGACGTTATCGCGTCGGAGGCAGGTCTCCTGGCTCACGGGTCAATGCGGACGATCCGTCTTCCCGGGGTAGCCCCCAGTGACATGAATGGATCGCCGCTCGCCGCTTACAGTTGCGGGGGCAGCGCCGGCCTTGCTCCGAAAAGGAACGCACCGGCTTCCCGTCTTAGCTCCGGCTCGGGCGGACCCGGCCGGAGAACCTCGACAGGCGCCTTATCCGCTTGCCCGCGAGTCGGGTCAAGCAGGATATAAAGATTTCTTTATATGAAGCGGTCAGGCGTTGGCCGCCTTCAACGCCAGTTGCCGCTCGACCAGCTCGATCGCGCGTTTCACCGCAGCTTCGATCGACAGGAAGCTGGTGTCGAGGATGCCGGCATCGGGGGCGGCGATCAGCGGCGCGGCGTCGCGGCCCATGTCGCGCTGGTCGCGGGCGCGGATATCGGCGAGCACGCGGTCGAGGCTGAGCGTCGAGCCGCGCTCCTTCAATTCGGCATGGCGGCGGCGGGCGCGAATCTGCGGGGTCGCCTTGACGAACAATTTGGCGTCGGCATCGGGCGCGATCACCGTGCCGATGTCGCGCCCGTCGAGCACCGCGCCGCCGTCCTGGTGCGCGAAGCGGCGCTGGCGCTGGAGCAGGGCGGCGCGGACCAGCGGATGTGCCGAGACGATCGAGGCGCGCTGGCCGGCCTCGTCCGAGCGCAAGGCGTCGTCGTCGAGCAGGCTGTCGTCGAAATTGCTGGCGGCGACGGCGTCGGCCTCGATCGCCGGGTCGAGCTCCATGCGGCGGACATTCTCGGCCACGGCGCGATAGAGCAGCCCGGTGTCGAGATGCGGCAGCTTGTAGTGTTTCGCCAGGGCGCGGGCGATGGTGCCCTTGCCGCTGGCGGCGGGGCCATCCACGGCGATAATCATACGCGATACTCCATACGCCGCTTCCTAGGCTCGCGCGTCCTGCCGCGCCAGCCATGCGCGGATCAATGCAACCGTCTCCAGGGGCCGGTCGGCGAAGATACCGTGCGCGGCGCCGGGGATCGTGGCGAACTCGGCGCCCGGCACGCGCGCGGCGAAGCCGGCGAGCGTCGCGGCGCGCGCTTCGTCATATTGGCCGCCGATGAAGATGGTGCGCGGCCCGTCGAGCTTCGCGAGCAAGGGCTCGCCGTCATAATCCCTGAGCGTGCCGGTGCTGACGAACTCGCTCTCGCCCCACATCGTCTTGTAGAGCCTGGGGTTGAAGGCATCGGGATGTGCCGCATTATAGGCCGTTGCCGCGCGGGTCGGCGGCTCGCGGCCGTTGAATGTGGCGTAGAAGGCGCTGGTCCCCTCGTCACAGGCCTGGCTCTTGCCCTTGTCGCAACTGGCGATCTCGGCCTGGACGTCGGCCGGGAGCTGGGTGCGCAGCAAATTGGCATCGGCGATCCAGCTGCGCGTCGAGACCAACGGGCTGCACAGGGCCAGCCCGCGCAATGCCGCCGGCCGCCGCGCGCCATATTCGAGTGCCAGCGTGCCGCCCCAGCTATGGCCGAGCAGATGCCAGCGCTCGACGCCCAATGCCTTGCGGACCAGCTCGGCTTCATCGACGAAGCGATCGACGCGCCAGTTCCTCGGATCGTTGGGCCGGTCCGACTGGCCGCTGTCGAGCTGGTCGTAGAGGATCACCGCGCGCTCGTCGGCCAGCGCCAGCGCGGGCATGAAATGCGCGTGGCTGCCGCCCGGGCCGCCATGAAGCATCACGATCGGCGGCTTGGGCCCCTTGAGGTTGCCGTTGACCCGGACATAGACGCGCCCGCCCTCGACCGGGACCATCTTCTGCAGGTCGGGCAACGGATAGCCACGAGCCACGCGCGCAAACGCAGGGCGGGGCAGGGTGAGGCTGGCCCCGAGCGCCAGGCCGCCGGCGACGAACGCCCGGCGGTCGATCATGCCTCGCCCCGGAGCGACGCGAGCGTATCGAAGAAGACCGGATAGCTGGTCGCGACCGGCGCGACGTCGTCGATCGTGATCGGCTTCCTTGCGACCAGGCCGGCGACCGTCATCGCCATCGCGATGCGGTGATCGAGCAGCGACGCGACCGTCGCGCCGCCGGGGATCGGATCGCCGCCGCTGCCGGTGATCGCGAGTCCGTCCTCGAACTCCTCGATCGCCACGCCGCACGCCTCGAGCGCGTCCTTCATCGCTGTGATGCGGTCCGATTCCTTGACGCGCAATTCCTCGGCGCCGCGCGCGACGGTGCGGCCCTCGGCCAGGGCGGCGGCGACGAACAGCACCGGATATTCGTCGATCATGCTCGGCGCGAGGTCGGGCGGCACGTCGATCGCCTTCAAGGGCGCGTGGCGGACGATGAGGTCGGCGACCGGCTCGCCGCCGACGGTGCGCGCGTCGACCTCGGTGATGTCGGCGCCCATCAGGCGGAGCGCGGTGAAGATGCCCGCGCGCGTCGGGTTGAGGCCGACATTGGCGATCGTCACTTCGCTGCCCGGCACGATCGATGCCGCGACCGCCCAGAACGCCGCCGAGCTGGGATCGCCCGGCACGACGATCTGCTGCGGCTTGAGCTCGACCTCGCCATGGATCGAGATGACGCGGCCGCGATTGGTCGGCTCGACCGTCAGATGCGCGCCGAATCCGGTCAGCATACGCTCGCTATGGTCACGGGTCGGCACCGGCTCGATCACGCGCGTGATGCCCGGCGTATTGGCGCCGGCCAGCAGGATCGCCGACTTCACCTGCGCCGAGGCGACGGGGAGGGTATATTCGATCGGCACCGCCGGGCAGATGCCCCGCACCATCATCGGCAGGCGGCCGCCCGGGCTGGCGGAAAACTCGGCGCCCATCAGCGACAACGGATCGATCACGCGACCCATCGGGCGCTTCGACAGCGAGGCATCGCCGATGAAGGTCGCCGTGATCGGGTGGCTGGCGACCAGTCCGGCGAGCAACCGGGTCGAGGTGCCCGAATTGCCCATGTCGAGCGCCTGTTGCGGCTGCAGCAGCCCGCCGACGCCGACACCCCAGACCTTCCAGATGCCGTCATTGCCGCGTTCTATCGTCGCACCCATCGCGCGCATCGCGGCGGCGGTCGCCAGCACATCCTCGCCCTCGAGCAGCCCCTCGACCCGGCTCTCGCCGACGGCGAGGCTCGACAGCATCAGCGAGCGGTGGCTGATCGACTTGTCGCCGGGCACCGCGACGCGGCCCTTCAGGCTGGCGGATGATTCGATCGTGAGCGGTCTGGGAGCGGCGTGCGACATCGGTCGCGGGCTTTGACAGCCCCCTTGCGCTATGGCAAGGCGCGCGCCACTTCAGGGTCCGACACCCTAAAATTTGCACATATCGAAAGGTACGAGGCGGCATGGTCAAGCCGGAATGGGGCACGAAGCGTACGTGCCCGAAATGCGCAACGCGTTTTTATGATCTGGGCAAGGACGACCCGGTGACCTGCATCAACTGCGGCACGGCGTTCATGCCCGAACCGATCCTGAAGTCGAAGCAGCCGCTTCCCTTCGAGGTGGTCAAGGCCGAGAAGCCCGAGAAGGACGATGCGGATCTCGAGGGCGAGGATCTGGACATCGAGGAAGAGGGCGAGCCCTCGGCCGACGATGAAGTCGATCTGGGCGGCGACGACGACCTCGGCGTCGAGACCGGCGGCGACGACGACGAGAGCTGAGATTATTCAGATTTCGATTTCGGCCCGCTCCCTCAAGGGTGCGGGCCGGGACCGCGACAAAAAATTAAGGGACACGGGTTAACCACCCGCTTGTCAAAGGAGCGCAGTCCGGTTAGTGGGCGCCTCCTTCCCGGAAGGTAGGGGGCCGTAGCTCAGCTGGGAGAGCGCTGCAATGGCATTGCAGAGGTCAGGGGTTCGATCCCCCTCGGCTCCACCAACCTTCTGACGGAATACGAAAAAGCCCGCGCAGCCGGATCGGCGACGCGGGCTTTTTCGTGTCGGGGGATGGCGCGGCTACCTCACCGCCAGCGCAACCGATCGCGATTGAGCTGGCCGACGCTCGTCACTCCCGACAGCCGCATCCCCCGCTCGATCTCGTCCTTGAGCAGCCCGATCGCACGTTCGACCCCCGGCTGCCCCGCCGCGGCCAGGGCATAGAGGTACAGCCGCCCGCCCGAGGCGCAACTCGCGCCCGCCGCCAGCGCCTTCAGCACGTGCGTGCCGCGGCGGATGCCTCCGTCGCAGATGACCTCGATCTCGCCGCCCACCGCGTCGACGATCTCGCGGACCTGGTCGAACGGCGCGCGGCTGCCGTCGAGCTGGCGGCCGCCATGGTTGGAGATCATGATCGCGTTGGCGCCGATCTCGACTGCGCGGCGAGCGTCGGCGACGCTCATGATGCCCTTGAGGCAGAAGGTGCCTCCCCAATCCTCGCGCAATTGCTCGGCCATCTTCCAGTCCATGCCGACTTCGAGCATCGAGTTGAAATAGCCGGCGATCGATACCGCGGCGCCGGTGCCTTCGCGGACATGGGTGTCGAGATTGGGCAGAGCGAATTTCTCACGGAACAGGTAGTCGAGCGCCCAGCGCGGCTTGATCGCATAGGACAAAGCCGATGACGGGGTGAAGCGCGGCGGCGAGGTGAAGCCGCTGCGCGCGCAGCGCTCGCGCTTGCCCGAGACGATCGTGTCGACGGTGAGCGCCAAAGCGTCGAACTTCGCGGCCTGGCAGCGTTCGACCATCGAGCGGTTCAGCCCGCGATCCTTGTGATAGTAGAATTGGAACAATTTGGGCGACGAGACGAGCGCGGCGATATCCTCGATGCTGACCGTCGCCAGGCTCGATATCCCGAACCACAGGCCGTATTTCTCGGCGGCGCGGGCGACCGCGCGCTCACCTTGCCAATGGAAGATCCGCTGCAGCGCGGTCGGCGACAGGATCAGCGGCAAGGCGCTCTTGCGGCCCATGATGGTCAGCGAGGTGTCGATCTCCGCCACGCCGGCCAGCACGTCGGGCACCAGGTCGCAATCGGCAAAGGCGGCGGTGTTGCGCGCCTTGGTGATCTCGTCGTCGGCGCCGCCGTCGATATAGTCGAACACCGGCCAGGGCAGGCGCTGCTTCGCCAGCAGGCGGAAATCGTCGATATTCTGGCAATCGGAAAGGCGCATCGCCGCACCTAACGCGACCGGGAAAAGGCCTGCAACGGGAATCGGCATCCAAATTCCCCTCCCTGCGAGCAGGGAGGGGAGGATGGCCAGTTACAGCGCCACCACGCCGCCGTCATTCTTGGTGATCGCGATCGTCGCCGAGCGCGGGCGGACACCCGGTGCGGCACCGGCCTGGCTCGCCGGCCAGTTGGAGGTGATGTTCGACGGATTGCCGAGCTCGCCGGGGTGCTGGATGTTGACGAACACGGTCTTGCCGTCGGGCGTAGTGTCGATCCCGGTGATCTCGCATTCCTTGCAGCCGACCAGGAAGCGGCGGAGCTGGCTGCCGGGTGCCTTGCCGATCCGCGTCGCCTGGCTGCCCGTCGCGCCCGACAGCGAATTGGTGATCGTCCTGGTCGGGCCGTCGCCGACAGTGCCGGGCATCGCCGCGAGCAGCATGCAATTGGTCACATCGGTATAGGCGCTGTCGTCGGTCTCGATCCACAGCACCGGGCTGACCAGCCCGGTCGGGTTGGTAGCGCGGCCGAACCACAGGCCGTCGGGGCTCGAGAAATCATTGGTCGCATCGAGGCCCGACAGGTTGATATTGGCCGGGTCGAGATCGGCGCCCGATCCGAATGCATAGATGTCCCAGGTGAAGCCGGTCGCCTCGGTCGTGTCGCCATTCTCGCGCAGGCGGATGATATGGCCGTTGGCATTGCCATTGGTCGCGCCGCCGGTGGTCTTGGGGTCGCTATAGGCGCGCGGATTGGCGGGGTCGGTGCCGGCGACGGTGCGCGTCGTGTTGTTGGTGAGGGTCGCGTACATCTCGCCGGTGACCGGGTTGACCGCGGTCCATTCGGGGCGGTCCATCCTGGTCGCGCCGAGCTTGTCGGCGGCGAGGCGGGCGTGAGTCAGCACGTCGGCCTGGTCGGCGAACGGATAGGCGGCGTTGCTGCCGTCGAGGCCGTTCGAGCCGAACACCAACGGCATCCATTGGCCCGTGCTGTCGGCGTTGAATTTCGCGACATAGAGCGTGCCGGCGTCGAGATATTTGTCGCCGATCGCCAGGCGGTCGGTCGCGCCCGCATCCGCCGCCGACCAGGCCGCGGCCGAGACGAATTTGTAGACATATTCGTTCTGCGCATCGTCGCCCATGTAGAAAGCCGGGCGCACCCCGGCGATGACGCGGCCGGGGCAGCAGCCTTCATGGTTCATGCGGCCGAGCGCGGTGCGCTTGCGCGGGGTCGAGCTCGCGTTGAACGGATCGATCTCGACCACCCAGCCATACTGGTTGGGCTCGTTACGGAAATCGCCGGTGCCATCAATTGCCTTGGCGGCGTCGACCGTTGCGTTGAACTTGGAGATCAACGTTCCCGAGGCGTCGCTCGCGATCGGCGCGGCGGTGGTCCAGCTGAAATTGCCGGCGCGCAGCGTGTCGCCGGCGCTGGTGTTGAGGCCGTAGCGCGTGAAGGCCGCGACCGCGCGGGCACCGAGTGCGGTGGTACGGCGCGCATTGTCGCCGGCATCGCGGCGGAAATAGCCCGCCCAATTCTCCTCGCAGGTCGTGTAGGTGCCCCAGGGCATATAGCCGTTGGCGCAATTGTTGACCGTGCCGCGGCCGGCCACGCCGGTCGGCGAGAAAGCGGTGAACAGCAAGGCCGAGCCCTTGGCCGGGCCCGAGAAAGCGGTCGGGGTGAAAGGCGTGATGCGGCGATTGTAGGTGCCGCCCTGGACATAGGCCCAATTGCCCGAGGTCCGCGTGATCTCGACCACGCTGACGCCGTGGCATTCCATTTCCTTGACCACTTCGGCAGTCGGACGGACGCCGCCGGTCGAGGTCGCGCCATTGGGATGGAGATAGGCCTGGTTGATGTTCTCATGGTTCATCACCAGCAGGCCGCGGCTGTTGCTGGCTGGGTCGTAGCCGCCCGCCGCCGACAGGCCGAAGAACGACATGCCGTCGTGATGGTCGCCCGCGCGCTGCGCGTAATTGGTGTCGCTGCCGTCATTGGCGAACGCGCCGGCGCCGGCGAGCAGCGGATCGCCGAGGCGGTAGAGCACGGTGACGGTATAGCCCGCCGGCACGGTGACGGTGTCGCCGAGGCCCTTGGCCACCGCGGTGAAATCGAGCCTGGCCGGGGCGACGTTGACGATGACCGAGCTCTCCGAGAAATGGCCGTCGGCGCCGGTCGCGGTCAGGCGGAAAATGAGCTGTGCGGTCGAGGCGACGCTGGGTGCCTGGAAGCTCGGCGAGGTCGTCGTGGCGCCCGACAGGGCGACGGCGGGGCCCGACAATTGCGACCAGGCATAGCTGGTGGCCGGGACCTGCGAGCCGCCCGACAAGGTGACGATCTTGCCCGAGCTGGTGTTGAGCGTGGTGCCGGCATCGGCCACCGGAATCGTGTTCTTGGGGTCGAAATCCTCGCCGCAGGCAGCCAGCAAGGCGCCGCCGAACACCGCCGTGGTCGCCGCAGTCAGCCCGCCGAACAGCGCCTGGCGACGCGAATAGCGTTCGGCGATGACGGCATGCATCGTCGGATTGTCGGAACGGTTGGTATCGATGTCGCCGTCGGTATAGGCCGTGATCGCGTCGGTCATGCTGGAGCCCCTTTTCTGGAGGCTCCGCGCTAGGGGGCGTGTCTTTCGCCGAGATGGAAGAGCAGCGACTCCAGCGTGACGTCTGGGCGGCAGTTTAATGACTCACGCGACTGTCCCGCTACCGGACAGCGCTTAACCAAGCTTCGTGCTGGCGGGAATCGTAAACGCGGCGTTAACTGCTGCGCATGCCAGGATATCTCGAACTCGCCCCGCGCGGGGCCAGCCATTCCTTCCGCCGCCGCATCGCGGTCGTTACCCAGACGCGCGAGCGCAACGACGACAACGACCTGCGGCTGTTCGTGATGGCGTTCACCGCCTTCTTCGTCTGCTTCTACACGCTGATCTTCTGATCAGCCTGCGCCCTGCGACTAGTCCTTGTCGCAGGCCTTGTGGAGCTTCCAGGCGAGCCACGCCGCGATCGGGCACATCCCGGCCACCAGCAGCAGCATGTCGGCCGAGCCGACTCCCCAATTGGTCAGCAGGGTCACCATCCCGGCGCCGACCGCCATCGACCCCGAATTGACGACATTGTTCGCCGCCACCGTGCGGGCGGTCTCGTCCTTGGTCACGGTGGTGGTCAGGAACGCGTAGAGCGGCACAACGAACATGCCGCCGAACACCGCGATGCCGACCAGAGCGGCGACGATCAGCCAGGCGCGCGGCAGCTCGATGAACTCGACTACGGTATAGAGGTGGCTGGCATCGGCCGGCGGCCAGGTCCGGCACAGGATCGAGAACAGGATCACGCAGCCGCCCATGATCAGCACTGAGGCAGGACCGAATCGTGCCGAGGTATGCCCCTTGAGCAGCGAGTTGATCGCGACCGATCCGACCGCGATGCCGATCGAGAACAATGCCGTCAGCAAGGTCGCGACATGCTTGTCCGCGGTCAGCACGTTCTTGGCGAGCGGCGTGAACACGACGATCAGGACGATCCCCATCGCCCAGAAGAAGCTGATCGCGCAAATCGCGAGGAACAGCCGCGGGATGTGCATCGTCCCGTTGATCAGCCGCCAGGATGAGGTGAAGGGATTGTAGTTGATCTTGAGCTGCGGGCCCTGGCGCGGTGCCAGCGGAATCCGGCGCGCGGCGAACCAGCCGATCGCGGCGAACGCCAGCGTGCCGATCACCGCATGCTCGACCTTCATGAAGCCCGCCAGGATCGTGCCGGTCAGGATCGCGATATAGGTCGCTGATTCGACCAGGCCGGTGCCGGCCAGCACTTCGTCTTCCTTGAGATGCTGGGGCAGGATGGCGTATTTGATCGGTCCGAAAAAGGCCGAGTGGATACCGAGCGCGAGCACCGCTGTGAGCATCATCGCCAGGCCGAGCGAGGCTTGTCCGTATTTGGCGAGCAGCAACCCGGCGCCGCCGACCAGCATGATCAGGATTTCCGCGGTCTTCACGATGCGGATGATCCGGGTCTTGTCGTGCGTGTCGGCCAGCTGGCCCGCCAGCGCGGACAGCAGCACGAACGGGATGATGCTGAGCGCGCTGGCCAGGCCGTTGAAGCTCTGCTCCGCTGCGGGGTCGTTGTAGATCTGGTAGACGACGACCAGAATCATCGCCTGCTTGAACAGGTTATCGTTGAGCGCGCCCAGGAACTGCGTGACAAACAGCGGCAGAAAGCGGCGCTCTTTCATTAGGCCGAGCGCATTGTTCATGTCGTAAAAATTGCCCCGTTCCGGCGATGAAGTGCATGTCCCATAGCCGAGCGCAACGCGCGGGGACAATCGCCCAATTCGAGTTTGTGGTTTGCCGGGCGGCTGGACTGGTCTTAGGAACGGCCGATCATGTGGACGTTGCCCAATATCCTGACCCTGTCGCGTATCCTCGGCGTACCCCTGCTGGTCGCGTGTTTGTGGTGGCCGGGCTGGGAAGTCGGCTATGCGCTCGGCTTCGCGCTCTACGCGTTGATCGCGCTGACTGATTATCTCGACGGCTATCTGGCGCGCGCGCAGGGGACGGTGTCGAAGCTCGGCATCTTCCTCGACCCTATCGCCGACAAGATCATGGTCGCCGCGGTCATCCTGATGCTGGTCGCGACGCGCGACATCGGCGGCTGGCACGTGATCGCCGCGATCATCATCCTGGTGCGCGAGATCATGGTGTCGGGCCTGCGCGAATTCCTCGGCAGCCTGCAGGTGTCGGTGCCGGTGTCGCAGCTCGCCAAGTGGAAGACGACGCTGCAGCTGACCGCGCTCGGCGCGCTGATCCTGGCCGGGGCGTTGCCGCAATTCCCCTGGGTGCATACGGTCGGGCTGACCGCTTTGTGGGGAGCGGCGGTGCTGACGCTGATCACCGGCTGGGATTATCTGCGCGTCGGCCTGAAGCATATGGATTGATGGCGCTCGACATCCTCTATTTCGCCTGGGTTCGTGAAGGCGTGGGCATCGGGCAGGAGCGCGTCCAGCCGCCGGCAGGGTTGGCGACGGTCGGCGATCTGGTTGCCTGGCTGGCGGAGCGGGAGGGATTCGAGTTGCTCGCCGATCGGGCGAAGCTGCGCGCCGCGATCGACCAGCAATTCGTGCCGTTCGACGCGCCGATCACGGGGGCGAGGGAAGTGGCGATCTTCCCGCCGGTGACCGGCGGATGATCCGCGTCGCGGTCACCGACGCGGCGATCGATGTCGCGGCCGAGCTGCAGGCGCTCGAAAGCGCCGGCGGCGGGGCGGTGGCGACCTTCACCGGGTTGGTCCGCGACGATAATGGGGTCAGCGAATTGTTCCTCGAACATTATCCGGGCGCGACCGAGGCGGCGCTGGCAAAGCTGGCAGGCGAGGCGGTCGAGCGCTGGTCGCTGGCGGGGGTCGTGTTGGTGCATCGGGTCGGCGGGATGAAGCCCGGCGAGCGGATCGTGTTTGTCGGCACCTGCGCGCCGCATCGGGCCGCGGCGCTGGAGGCCTGCGCTTTCCTGATCGACCGGCTCAAGACCGACGCACCGTTCTGGAAGCGCGAGACGCGGCGTGATGCGGCGAGCTGGGTTGGTGAGCGTCACAGCGACCACGAGGCCGCGGAGAAGTGGCGCTAGCCTCCCACGTTCGTCATCCCGGCCTTGTGCCGGGATCCGCCGCGCGACAAGTCCGGCCTTCGCCTGTGGAGACGCAGACCCCGGCACAAGGCCGGGGTGACGACGTATGGGCATCGGTCAGGCGGCCGATTTCAACACCTCAGCCAGCAATTTGAAATCCCGCTCGCGCGGGCTCGCCCGGCGCCACACCAACGCGATCGTCCGCATCGCATGCTCCGCCGCCAGCGGCCGCGCCGAGATATGCGTATTGTCGAGGATGCCCGATTCCACCGCCATCTCGGGCAGCATGGTCACGCCCAGGCCATTGTCGACCATCTGCACGATCGTGTGCAGCGACGTCCCCAGCATCATCGCCTGCGCGCCGAGCTCGGGCCGGTTGCACGCGGCGAGCGCATGGTCTTTCAGGCAATGGCCGTCCTCGAGCAGCAGCAATCGCGTCTCGTCGATATCGGCGGCGGCAATCGTCGGCGGCGGGACGGGGAGGTCGGTATCGGGAAAGGCGACGAACAGCCGGTCGTCGAACAGCGGCTCGGCGGTCACTTCGCCACAGGCATAGGGCAAGGCAAGCAGCACGCAGTCGGTGCGGCCGTTATGCAGTCCCTCGCATGCCGTACCGGTGGTCTCCTCGCGCAGGAACAGCCGCAGATCGGGATAATCGCGCCGCAATACCGGCAGGATTTGCGGCAGCATGAACGGCGCGATCGTCGGGATCACGCTCATCCGCATCTCGCCCGACAAGGGTCGTCCGGCGGCGCGCGCCATGTCGCCCAGCTCCTCGGCCTCGCGGATCACGCGGCGCGCCTTGTCGGCGATGCGGTCGCCGAGCGGCGTGAAGCGGACGACGCGGCGGGTGCGTTCGACCAGCGTCACGCCGATCAGCGTCTCGAGCTCGCGAATCCCCGCCGACATGGTCGATTGGGTGACGAAGCACGCTTCCGCCGCGCGCCCGAAATGGCCGTGGTCCTTCAAGGCGACGAGATATTGCAGCTGCTTGAGCGTGGGGAGGTAGGTGGTACTCATTTATCGCCTCAATCGATCAACGCTGACCAAATAACCTATTGGATCGTTTAAAAGCCAGCCTATAAGCGCCAGGCGACAGAGAGCGGCCCACGCTCCGCCGGGCAGAGGATGTCCAAGAAGGCCGACCCCAAATCCTTTGGCAGGAGGCCCAAAACCATGTTGACCGTCGGCGACCAATTCCCCGCCATCACCGTTCCCGTCCAGCAGGGCGTCAACGCGCTGGCCGCGGGCGAGACGATCGATGTCACCACCGCTTTCCCCGGCAAGTGGAAGATCCTGTTCTACTGGCCGAAGGACTTCACCTTCGTCTGCCCGACCGAGATCGTCGGCTATGCCGGCCTCCAGGGCGATTTCGAGGATCGCGACGCCGTGCTGATCGGCGCGTCGACCGACACCGCGCATGTCCATCTGGCGTGGCGCAAGTCGGATCCGGACCTTGCCGCCGCCGATTTCCCGTGGATCGCCGACAATGGTGCCAAGCTCGCCTCGGCGCTGGGCATCCTCGATGAGGCCGAGAATGTCGCCTATCGCGCGACCTTCACCGTCGATCCCGACGGCGTGATCCAGGCGGTGCAGGTCAACGGCCTGAACGTCGGCCGCAACCCGCAGGAGACGCTGCGCGTGCTCGACGCGCTGCAGACCGACGAGCTTTGCCCATGCAATTGGAACAAGGGCGAAGAAGTTCTCAAGGTCGCCGCCTGACGGCTCCGTCTAAGGGATTGCGGTCCGGGATCTGCCGGACCGTAATCCCCAGGCGCGGGGTCTTTCCCCCCTCGACCCCGCGCCACCTTTCCCAACATTTCATTCCATCGGAATTCGCGCGGTGCAGCCGGCGCGTCGGAGAAGAATCATGTCGCTCAAGGATTTCGCCCAGGCGCTGCCGGACTATGCCAAGGACATCCGGCTCAATGTCGGTTCGCTGCTCAACGAGGCGTCGCTCGGCGACCAGCGCAAATATGGGCTGATCCTCGCCTGTGCGCATGCGTCGGGCCACAAGCCCCTGGTCGAGGCGGCCGAGGCCGAAGTCGCCGGCAAGCTCTCGCCCGAGGCGGCCAATGCGGCGCGTGCGGCGGCGGCGGTGATGGCGATGAACAATGTCTATTACCGCTTCACGCACCTCGCCGGTAACAAGGAATATGCCAACATGCCGGCGAAGCTGCGCATGAACGTGATCGGCGCGCCGGGGATCGAGAAGGACGATTTCGAGCTGTTCAGTCTCGCGATCAGCGCGATGAACGGCTGCGGCCTGTGCATCGACGCGCACGAGAACGTGTTGAAGAAGGCCGGGGTGACCGCGCAGGCGATCCAGGACGCGGTGCGCTGGGCAGCGGTGATGACGGCGGTCGCGACGGTTCACGCGACGCTTTGAGCGTCACCAGGCCGCACGCGACGCTGTGAGCGTCGTCAGGCCAGCGCCTGCCACACTGCGAAGGCGCTGGTCAGGGTCAGCACCGACCCGACCATCGTCATCAGCGGCCGCGCCGGTACCTTTTTGGCGAGGACTCCGCCGAGCGGCGCGGCGAGCAGCCCGCCGATCAGGATGCCCAGGGTCTGGAGCGTGAAGGCAGCCCAGCCGAGGTGCCAGATGAAGGCGGCGGAGATCGTCGTGGTCAGGAAGAATTCGGCGGTGTTGACCGTCCCGATCGTCTCGCGCGGGCTGGCGCCCTGGACGAGCAGGTTGCTGGTCACTACCGGTCCCCAGCCGCCGCCGCCTGCGGCGTCGAGGAACCCGCCGACCAGGCCGAGCGGCGCGATATGGCGCGGCGTCTTCGGCTCGACCCGTCCGCGCCAGGCGCGGTACAGCAGATAGAGGCCGATCGTCGCGAGATAGATCATGACGAACGGCCGCGCGATCGACGCGTCGACGTTGGACAGCACATAAGCGCCGAGCACGCCGCCGATCATGCCGGGGATCACCAGCCGCGCGAACATCCGCCAGTTGACGTTGCGGTGATAGACATGGCTGATCCCCGACGCCGCGGTGGTGAAGGTCTCGACCGCATGGACGCTGGCCGAGGCGAGCTTGGGGGGTACGCCCATCACGCTGACCAGCAGGGTCGAGTTGATCAGCCCGAACGCCATGCCGAGCGCGCCGTCGACGAGTTGCGCGGCGAATCCGATCAGGATGAAGGGGAGGATCGCCTCGAACGTGGCCAGCGAGAAGTCGATCATCAGCAGTCCAAACTCCCGGAAGCCATGTCCGTTGCATGCGGGCGAAGCCTAATTCCTACAACAAAGATAGGCTTTTGGGGAATGAAGCTTGTGCGGCCGGGTTATGGAAATCGTTGGATTGTCGTCCTAGATATGTCGAAATCGGCGAAGGGGACCCGCCAATGTTTGCTGGCCTGTTGGCTTATCTGGATTCGATCCGGGTGCGTGACCCCGCACCGCGGTCGCGCATGGAAATCCTGCTCTATCCGGGCGTGTGGGCGCTCGGCTACCACCGCATCGCGCATGCCCTGTACAAGGCGCGGCTGTATTTCCTGGCGCGCTGGGTCAATCATTGGGCGCGCTTCTTCACCGCGATCGACATCCATCCGGGCGCGCAGATCGGGAAGTTCTTCTTCATCGACCATGGCTTCACCGTGATCGGCGAGACCGCGGTGATCGGCGACAATGTCACGATCTATCAGTGCGTCACGCTCGGCGGCACCAACCCGGCCGACGGGGTCGCCGGCAAGCGCCATCCGACCATCGAGAATGACGTGATCATCGGCTCGGGCGCGCAAGTGCTGGGGCCGATCACGGTCGCGCCCGGCGCGCGGATCGGTGCCAATGCGGTGGTGACCAAGGATGTCCCCGCTGGCGCAGTGATGGTCGGCATCCCGGCGCGCGCGACGATGGTGGAAGGGAAGGGCGACAAGCCGTTCCTCGCCTATGGCACGCCGTGCAGCGAGATGTTCGATCCGCAGACGCAGAAGGTCGAACTGCTTCGCTGCGAGATCGAGACGCTGAGGAAGCGGCTCGACGCGTTGCTCGCCGAACATGAGGACGTGCGCGACCGCGCTTAGAGCCTATTCCCGCCACTGGAGGCAGCCGTGATCGCCCAGAGAAGCCCGCTGGCAAGGAGCGCTGCGCAGACGCGGGCCTGTTGGCCCGCGCAAGCAAGCGACGTAGTCCAGCGGGCTTCTCTGGGCGACCGCTTCGCGGCGGGCGCATTTCCGCCCGCTAGGGCGTCGTGCGTCGATCACGATGCTTTGGCATCGCTCTCTCCTTACTCCTACTATCGGACGCAAATGCGCTCCGTCACGGCTGTCTCCAGTGGCGGGGATAGGCTCTGAATGGGGACCGTTACTCCGTTTCCGCTGCAAGGGCGTTCCCCGAGCCAGATCGGCTTCGAGCGCATCGAGCTGACCCGCATCCTGGACCTGTACGGCCGCATGGTCGCCGCCGGCCATTGGCGCGACTATGCGATCGAGCTGGGGCAGGAGGCCGCGGTCTTTGCTGCTTTCCGCCGCACCGCCGAGCGGCCCGAGTTCCGGATCGAGAAGCGCCCGGAACTGCGCAACAAGCAGGGCATGTGGGCACTCGTCGCCGAGCATGGCCAGGTGGTGAAGCGCGGGCATGACCTCGGCCCCGTGCTCGCGCCGATCGAGCGGCGGCTGATGAAGCTGATCGAGGAGTGATCGCGGCATTTCTGGACCGCGCGCCGATTGCCGCGCTGCGCTCGCGCTACGACGAGCCGTGGCGGCATTATCATGTCTGGGCGCATCCGCAGGCAATGCTGCGTCATCTCGATCGCGCGATCGCCGATGGCGTCGCGGTGACCGATCCGATCGCCGCCGCGGGCTTCATCCTGTGGCACGATGCGATCTACGACCCGCAGGCGCCGCACGGCCGCAACGAGATGCTGAGCGCCGAATTGTGCCGCGCCGAGATGAGCGCGATCGCCGGCCCCGTCGCGGTCGCGCGCGCCTGCGCCGCGATCGAGGCGACGATTCGCCATCAGGTGCCCGATCAGGATTGTCCCGATGCCGCCTTGCTGCTCGACATCGACCTGTCGATCCTCGGTGCCGATGCCGAGGCCTTTTCGGCCTATGACCGGGCGATCCGCGCCGAATATGTTGATGTTGCCGAGCCGGATTATCGGGCCGGCCGCGCGGCCGTCCTGCGGCGCTTCCTCGATCGCGAGCGACTGTATCTGACCGATTGGGGATTTGCGCGCTGGGAGCAGGCGGCGCGGGCCAATCTTGCCGCGACGATCGATCGGTTGGGCTAAGCCAAAGAAAAGCCCGGCGGCCGGGGCAGGCCGCCGGGCAGGTTAGTCGCCCGTGATGACAACGAGCGAGGGAATTCAGGCCGTCGCCGGCGCCTGAACCGGGGGCAGCCGCGTCGCGAGGCCGCCGAGCGTTCCCACCACCGCACGACGCATCGGGTGCCAGAAGGCCGAGAGCGTCAGCAGCGCCGAGCCGATCACCAGGGCGGTGAAGGCCATCGACAGTTCGACTGCGCCGGCTTGCTGGAACAGGGTCGACAGGGCGTAGAGCACATAGGCCAGGCTCGACACGAGCAGGGCACGGCGGTCGATCGCCAGTGCGATCAGCGCGAAGACGACGTAGAGCACCAGCACGATCGCCGCCTGCACGCCGCCGATCCGGCCTTCGAACACGCCGAGCATATGGAACACCGAATGCGCGATCATCGGCGCGGCGGCGAGGTGCAGCCAGAAGGCGACGTCGCTGCGGCGCGTCTTGCGGTCGAGGTCCGACCCGTCCCACCACATGGCGAGGATGAAGGTGCCGATGCCGCCGACCAGCACGAGCGGGAAGATCCCGTCCTCATGGACATGGGTGACGGCGACATAGAGCGCGACCAGGGCGGCGACGCCGCTCGCTGCGCCGACCGCGACGGTGATCGGCACCATGAAGCGCTTCCAGTGCAGCCACGTCGCTGCTCCGGTGATCAGCGCGATCCCGGTTGCGACCAACGCATTGGTCTGGTCGCTCCAATCGGGATTTATGTCGGTCAGGGTGCCGATCATCGTGCCCGCGACGCCGCCGGCAAAGGCGAGCAGCAGGACGATGCTGGGCAGCGCCATGCGCCGCACGCGCGTGAAATATTCGGCCAGCGCCCAGGCCCCGACGGCTACCCCGAAGCCGCCCAGCCCGTGCTTCACCCATCCGCCCAGCCACGCGATCGACGTCAGCAGCAGGGCAATGGCGATGGCCACGAAAATGTCGTTGAATCCGGTCAGCAGCCGGAAGCTTTCCTCGTCGACCGCGGGCGACGAGCGCGACGCGGCGATATGCTGTCGGAAAGCGTCGGCGGTCGACTGCGGGATGATTCCCGCCGCCACCGCGCCCTCCAGATCGCTTTCACTATACATGGCATTCCTCCTCCAGGTGGACACCATGTATCATAAGTGAGTTAGTGTAGCAATACACCTATACGGACTGGCCGGCGAACCGCTCGAGCACCTCGGGCAATGGACCCAGCACGCGTTCGGCGAGCGCGCTGTCCATATATTCGATCTCCTCGATGATCAGCCCGTCGGCAAAACGGAACAGGAGGCAATAGTCATTGTCGTAGCGCTCGCCCTCGACCGTCGCGACATTGCCGCGGCAGGCGACCATCACGATGTCGTCCTCGGCCAGGAATCGCGTGGCGTGGCTGGTGTAGCGGCCGGCGAAGCGCGCGTAGAGCGGGCGCAGCAGATCGCCCTGTACCTTGGCGAAGCCCGGCCCGTAGCGCCCCGACCAGCTGTTGCTGCCGGTGATCGTCCAGACGAAATCGGGATGCAGCGCCGCGCGGAACGACCGCGTGTCGCCGGTGGCGAGGTCGGCATAAATGGCTTGCAGGCGGCTCTTGTTTTCGGCAGCGCTCATGACAGTTTCCTTTCAGCGCATCTGTCATGACTCGCGCTTGACTATTCGGAAAATGAATAGTCCGGATATCGCGCATGACGGAAATGGATATCGGTCGATACGACCTCAACCTGTTGCGCGCCTTGCTCGCGATGATCGACACCGGCAGCGTGACTCAGGCAGCGGAAATCACGGCACTTTCCCAGCCGGCGATGAGCCGCATCCTGGCGCGCCTGCGCAGCGACTTCGCCGACCCGTTGCTGGTGCGCAGCGGCGCCGGAATGAAGCGGACTCCTCGCGCAGAAGCACTGGCCGACCCGATTCGCGCTTTGCTCAAGCAGGCGGCTGCGCTGTACGAGGGCCATGGGTTCGATCCGGCGACCGCGCGCCGCGTGTTTCGCGCGGCGATTCCCGACGTCGTTGCCGCCACCGTGCTGGCGCCGCTGATCGAGGCAATGGCGCGCGAGGCGCCGGGCTGCCGCATCGACCTGATCCCCTGGCCGCGGCCGCACGATCCGGTGATCGCGACGCTCGATTTCGCGATCAGCACCGACAATGCGTTGTTCGCCGGGCTGCGCATGGCGCCGCTGTTCGACGATCACGACGTGCTCGCGGTGCATGTCGGCCAACCCGCGACCTGGCGCGAAATCCTCGAATTCCTCGACGCGCCGCATGTCGTGGTGGTCGGGGCCGGCACGTTGAGCGATCCGGTCGACGACTGGCTCGCAGGGCTCGGCTTGCACCGGCGGATCGCGGCGGTGGTGCCGCATTACCTGCAGGCGCTGATGGCGGTGGCGCGGACCGACCTCGTCGCGATCCTGCCGTCGCGGCTGATCGCGGCCTATGGCAAGCAACTCGACGTGCGCGCGATCGAATTGCCGATCGAGCAGGGCATCGACCGGCATTTCGTGTTCCATCCGGTCGAGCGCGATGCCGATGCCGCCTCGGTGTGGCTGCGGGACCTCATCCAGCGGACGGTGGGGGACTGATATCCAGCTCCTCCCCGTGCAAGCAGGGGGGAGGAGTTGATGGAGGTCAGCCGCCCTGGAGCTTCTTGAGGATCGACATCGACTGCTCGGAGCCCGATTGCGGGGTAAGCTCGCCGGTGCGGTCGATGATCTCGCTCCAATGCGCGGCAATGCCTTCGGGCGACAATTCGTCGCCGGTCAGGAGCTTGCCCTGGGTCAAGGTCACGAACGCCGCCTGGAACACCCCGGCGCCGGCGCCGACGATCATGTTGGTCGGGGCATCCTCGCTGACCAGGTAGAGCGCGGCGGGCGCGACCTTGTCGGGGGAGAAAGCCTTGAACGCTTCCTCGGGGAAGATGTCCTGGGTCATGCGCGTGCCCGCGGTCGGGGCGATCGTGTTGACCTTGATGTTGTACTTGGCGCCTTCGAGGTAGAGCGTCTTGGTGAAGCCGGCGAGGCCGAGCTTGGCGGCGCCGTAATTGGCCTGGCCGAAATTGCCGTACAGGCCGGTCGACGACGCGGTCATCAGGATGCGGCCATAGGCCTGCTCGCGCATCAGCTCCCACACCGCCTTGGTGCAATTGGCTGACCCGTTGAGATGGACGTCGACGACGAACTTGAAATCTTCCGGCTCCATCTTGGCGAAGCTCTTGTCGCGCAGCACGCCGGCATTGTTGATCAGGATATGGACGCCGCCCCAGGCTTCCCTGGCCTTGGCGACCATCTCGACCATCTGCTCATATTCGGTGACGCTGCCGCCGTTCGACATCGCCTCGCCGCCCGCGGCCTTGATCTCCTCGACGACCT
>FTCZ01001593.1_pt1 | contig 23347 bp, 24 predicted proteins | sample 1658871 | NCBI WGS metagenome assembly FTCZ01 (sample SAMEA3914864, study PRJEB12502) | metagenome | biome: forest; material: soil | place: USA | collected 2012-03-12 | depth 0.3 m
TACCGCAGTCAGATTCTCCTCGACGGTGAGGGATCGAAAGATGTTGCGCTCCTGCGGCACCCAGCCGATGCCGAGACCGGCCCGCACCTCGGGCGCCAGTGCGCCGATCTCGCGCCCCGCCAATGTCACCGTGCCGGCAAAGCGGCGCGTCACGCCCACGATGCTGTCGATCAAGGTCGTCTTGCCGACGCCATTACGGCCCAGGACGGCGAGCGCCTCGCCTTCACCGAGGCTGAAGCCCACGTCCGACAGCACGACCGCGCGGCCGTAACCGGCGGACAGGCCGCTGATCGACAGCAGGTCAGCCATCGCGGCTTTCCCCCAGATAGACGGCACGCACCAGCGGATCGGCGGCGATCGCGGCGGGCTCGCCCTCGACCAGCAGGCCGCCCTCGACCAGTACGGAGATGCGCTTGGCGAAGCTGAAGACCAGGTCCATGTCGTGCTCGATCAGCAAGACGGAGACATCCGCCGGCAAGGCCGCGATCGCGTCGAGGATGTCGCGCCGCTCGGCCTCGGGCACGCCGGCTGCGGGCTCGTCGAGCAGCAGCACCTGCGGCGCGCAGGCGAAGGCCACCGCTATTTCGAGCAGGCGCTGCTTGCCGTAGGGCAAGGTGTCGGTGCGCACGTCGAGCACGTCGCACAGGCGGAAGCGCGCCGAGACCGCTTCGACCTGGCTGGCGACGGAATCGTTCGCGCCGACCCTGCGCCACCAGGTGCCGCCATTGCCCAGCCGCTCGCCGACGGCGAGCGACAGGGTCTCCAGCGGCGTCAGATCGGCGAAGAGCTGGTTGATCTGGAAGGTGCGCACCAGCCCGCGCCGCACCCGTGCTTCGGGCCGCAGATTGGTGATGTCCTCGCCGCCCAGCAGCACCTGGCCCGACGACGGCGGCACCACCCCGGTCAGCAGATTGACGAAGGTCGTCTTGCCCGCGCCGTTCGGGCCGATCAGCGCCTGGCGTGCGCCCTTCTCCAGGCTGAAGGTGACGTCGCGGGTCGCCGTCAGGCCGCCGAAGCGCTTGCCGAGCGCTCGGGTTTCCAGGACGGCGCTCATGGCCCAGTCCCCGTACTCGCCCTCGTGAACAATCCGCGCACGCCGCCCAGCAGCCGCTCGCGGCCGACCAGCGCCAGAACGACGAGGAACAGCCCCATCCAGAACAGCCAGAATTGCGGCGCGCTCGACGACAGCAGGTCCTGCAACACCTTGAACACGATGGCGCCGGCGATGCCGCCATAGAGCCAGCCCGTGCCGCCGATGATCAGGGTGAGCAGCACGTCGGCCGAGCGGTTGAACTCCAGCACCTCGAGCGAGACATATGCCGTGGTCTGGGCGAGCAGCGCGCCGGCCGCACCCGCATACGCCGCCGCGATGGCATAGATCGCGATCAGCCGGCGATTGACCGGCACGCCGAGCGCCGAGGCACGCAGCGAGTTGCGCCGGATCGCCATCAGCGAGAGGCCGAACGGCGACTTCACGATGCGGCGCGCGATCAGGAACAGCACGAAGAGCGTCACCACGCTGTAGGCGTAGGCCGTGCGGCCATAGAGATCGAACTCGAAGTGCCCGAGCAGCGGTCCCACCGCCATGCCCTGCAGCCCGTCCGCGCCGCCCGTCCACTTCGACAGGGCGTTGGCGATCTCGTGCAGCACCAGCGCGACGCCCAGCGTCACCATGAGCCGCGTGAGGTCGCTGCCGCGCAGGACGAGCAGGCTCGTCAGAAGGCCCAGCAAGGACGAGAGCACCATCGCGAGCAGCAGGCCGATCACCGGATCGGGCGTCACGTGCTTGCAGATCAGGCCGGCGGCATAGGCGCCGAAGCCGAAGAAGGCGGCGTGGCCCAGCGAGATGATGCCGGCGTAGCCCAGGATCAGGTCGAGCGAGAGCGCGAACAGCCCCAGGATCGCTATTTCGTTCAGGATCAGGTGCTTGCCCGCCGGCATCAGGACCGCCGCGAAGGCGACCAGCCAGAACACGACCTCCAGCCGGCGCCAGCGCGCCCGGCGGACGAGGCTGCCTGCCGCGCTCATCGGCTCCTCACCGTGCCGCTCATCTCGCCCGTGCGAACAGGCCCTGGGGCCTTAGTACCAGGACCACGATCATGACGACGTAGATCACGAAGCCGCCCAGCGCCGAGGAGAGATAATACTTTCCGGCGACGTCGGCCACGCCCAGCAGCAGCGAGGCCACGAACGGTCCCATGATCCCCGACGTGCCGCCGACCGTCACCACGATCAGGAAGTAGATCATGAACTTCAGCGGGAAGTATGGATCGATGCCGAGCAGCTCCGTGCCGAGCGCTCCGCCCAGCCCCGCGAGCCCCGAACCGACGGCAAAGGTCGCGGCGAAGATCGCGCCGACCGGAATGCCGAGACCGCGCGCCACGCGGGCGTCGTCGACGGCCGCGCGCAGGCGGCTGCCGAAGCGCGTGCGCATCAGGCCGGCTTGCAGGCCGAGCGCCAGCGCGCCGCAGATCACGATGATGAAGGAGCGGTAGATGCCGACGCTCACGCCCAGGATCTCTTCCCTGCCCTGCAGCCACGGCGGCAGGCGGATGTTGCGCTGGCTCGATCCCAGGAAATAGTCGGTCGCCGCCACCGCCATGAAAACCAGCCCGATCGAGAACAGCACCTGGTCGAGGTGGCTGCGGCCGTACATCTGGCGATAGAGCGTGCGCTCCAGGACCAGGCCCAGGACGGCGGACACGACGAAGGCGGCCGGCAGGCAGGCCAGGAACGGCACGTTCCAGCGGTCCATCAGGATCACCGTCACGTAGCCGCCCGCCATGGCGAACGCCCCGTGTGCCAGGTTGACGAAATTCATCAACCCCAGGGTCACCGCCAGCCCGCAGGCCAGCACGAACAGCAGCATGCCGTACGCCACACCGTCGAAAAGGATGGTGGCCACTGCTAGCGGCTGTGCTCGTGCCCATCCTTCGAGACGCCGCGCTGCGCGCGGCTCCTCAGGATGAGGACCTCACCCTGAGGAGCGGCCCGAAGAGTCGCGTCTCGAAGGGTGGGCACGAGCACAATGCCGCCTGCGGTCACTTCTTGGCGGCTTTCACCGGGTCCTTCACGTTGGGAATGGTCTCGAACTCCACGTTGTAGAGCTCGCCATCGACCTTCTGGACCTTGCGGATGTAGATGTTCTGCACGATGTCGCGGGTGGCGGGATCGATCGAGATCGGACCGCGCGGGCTCTCCCACGCCATGCCCTTGATCGCGGCCATCAGTTTGTCGCCGCTCGTGTCGCCGTTGGTCTTCTTCAGCGCCTCGTAGATCAGGTGCATGCCGTCATAGCCGCCGACGGCCATGAAATTGGGGCGCAGGCCGGCGTTGGCCTTCTTGAAGCCCTCGACAAAGCTCTTGTTGAGCGCGCTGTTGTGGTTGGCCGAATAGTTGTGCGCGTTGATCACGCCCACCACCGCATCGCCCATGCCGTTCAGCTGGTCGTCGTCGGTGACATCGCCGGTGGCGATCAGCTTGACGCCCGACTTGTCGAGGCCGCGTTCGATGAACTGCTTCACGAACTGCGAGCCCGTGCCCGAGGGCACGAAGACGAACAGCGCGTCCGGCTTGGCATCGGCCACCTTCTGCAGCACCGGCGAGAAATCGGGGCTGCGCATCGGGATGCGCAGGTTCTCGGCGATCGTGCCGCCGTCGGCCTTGAACTTGTCGCTGAAGGATTTCTCGGCATCGATGCCGGGGCCGTAGTCGCTGACCAGGGTCACGACCTTCTTGATCCCGTTCTTGAACGCCCACGCCGCCATCGGCTCGGACGATTGCGCCAGGGTGAAGCTGGTGCGGGCAATGAAGGGCGAGGCCTCGGTGATCGACGAGGTGCCCGCCGCCATCACGATCTCCGGCACCTTGGCCTGCGTGGCGATCGGCGCCGTGGCCATCGCCGACGGCGTGATGCCGAAGCCTGCCAGAAAGGCCACCTTGTCGTTTGTCACCAGCTCGGTCGCGAGGCGCTTGGTGATGTCGGGCACCGTCGTGTCGTCCTTGAGGATGACCTCGATCTTCTTGCCCGCCACCGTGGTGCCGTGCTGGGCCACGTAGAGCTTCACCGCGGCGTCGATCTGCTTGCCGGTCGAGGCCTGCTGGCCGGTCATCGGCAGCACGAGCCCGATCTTCACGGTCTGCTGCGCCATCGCCCCCGACGACAGAAGCACCAGCGCCGCGACGGCCGCCATTCCACGTTTCAGCATTGCATCCTCCCGGATTTTTCTTGCCGTTCTTCTAGCACAAAGCTCTATTCTTGCTGCTCAAGAAAAAGGGAGCCCGCCCATGAAAAGCTACAAGGTCGTCGAGTTCGGCCAGCCGTTGCAGAAGGTGGAGGAAGCCAATCCCGCGCCGAAGGGCACCGAAGTTCTGGTGCGGGTCACGGCCGCGGGCGTCTGCCACTCCGACGTCCATCTGTGGGAAGGCTTCTTCGACATGGGCGGCGGCAACAAATACTCGACCGCCAAGACCATGAACCCGCCGCGTACCATGGGCCACGAGATCGTGGGCGAAGTGGTCGCCGTCGGCGCCGACTCCAAAGGCGCCAAGGTCGGTGACAAGGCGGTGGTCTATCCCTGGATTGGCTGCGGCAAGTGCTGGTACTGCCAGAACGGCACCGAGAATCTCTGCCCGACCCCGCACGCTTTGGGCGTCAACGAAGACGGCGGCTATGCCGACCATGTCCTCGTGCCGCATGCCAAGTATCTCTATCCCTACGGCACCCTGCCGGTCGAGCTCGCCTGCCTCTATGCCTGCTCCGGCATCACCGCCTTCGGCGCGGTCAAGAAGGCCGTGGGGCACGACGGCGGCAAGCCGATCCTGGTGATCGGCGCGGGCGGCGTCGGCCTGATGGGCGTGCGGTTTGCCAAGGCCGTCCTCGGCCGCGAGCCGATCGTGGCCGACATCGACGAGAACAAGCGCCAGCTCGCGCTCAAGAACGGCGCCTCCGCCGTCGTCGATCCGCGCGACAAGGAAGCGCGCAAGCAGATCATGGAGCTGACCGGCGGTACCGGCGTCGCCGCCGCGATCGACTTCGTGGGCAACGAGGCCTCGACGCAATTCGGCTGGCGCGCGCTCGGGCGCGGCGGGCGGCTGGTCGTGGTCGGCCTGTTCGGCGGCACGTTCTCAACGCCGCTGCCGATGTTCGCCTTCACCGGCAACCAGATCATGGGCTCGGTCACGGGCACGCCCGCCGAGATGAAGGAGATGATGGACATCGTGACCGCGGGCAACGCCGAGCCGGTGCCGATCATCAAGCGCAAGCTGGATGATGCCGATGCCGCCCTCCAGGAGCTGCGCAAGGGTCTCGTGATGGGCCGGGCCGTTCTGGTCCCGTGAGCCAGGCCAGCCGCGCCCTCGCCTACGCCTTCGAAACTGGAGCGCTCGCCGAAAGGCGAGCGTTCTTTTTGCGCGCCGAAGACCTGCCGCTCGACGACATCGTGGCTGAGCAATCCTTTCGGCCGGAGTTCCTGCGCCTGCAACACAAAGGCTGGGAGGTCACGCCGCGCCTCCAGTCCGGCCGCTTCGAGCAGGGCCTCATGCTGCTCACCAAGCACAAGGAAGAGAACTTCGCCAATGTCGCGCGCGGTTGGGCGCTGCTGGCTGACGGCGGCCGGCTGGTCTGTGCCGGTGCCAATGACGATGGCGCCGCGAGTCTCGAGAAACATGTCGCCAAGGCGTTGAGAGTCGACGAGACGCTGTCGAAGTTCCATTGCCGCGTGTTCTGGCTGACCAAGGGCGAGAGGGCGCCGCCCGCCTACTGGCACGGCCTCGCGGGACTGCAGCCGGTGAGCGACAGCTCGTGGCAGAGCACGCCCGGCATCTTTGCCTGGGACAGGATCGACGACGGCTCCGCCCTGCTCGCGACGCATCTGCCGGACGACCTCGAGGGCCATGTCGCCGATTTCGGCTGCGGCTGGGGCTATCTCAGCCGCGAGGCGCTGGGGCGTTCGCCCGGGGTTCAGCACATCGACCTGATCGATGCCGAGCATCTGGCGCTGGACGCGGCGCGTGCCAACATCGCCGACCCGCGCGCGAGCTACCATTGGCTCGATCTCAGTACGGAAGCGGCCCCTCACACCTATGACGCCGTGATCTGCAATCCGCCCTTCCACACCGGCCGCGCCTCCACGCCGGCACTCGGCCAGCAGGTGATCGAGGCCACCGCGCGGGCGCTGCGGTCCGGCGGGCGGTTCTACATGGTGGCCAATCGCGGCCTGCCCTACGAGCCGTTGCTGCGCGCGAATTTTTCTTCGTTCGAGACCCTGGCCGACAACAATAAGTTCCGCGTCACGCGTGCCGTGCGCTGATCAGGAATTCTTTGTTGCCCTCCGCCCCGGTGATCGGGCTCTCGGTGACGCCGAGCACCGTCCACCCGGGTTGCTCGCCCAGCCAGCTCTGTATCGTGTCGACGACTTCCCGATGCAGTTCCGGCTCGCGCACGATGCCGCCCTTGCCCACTCGTCCTTTGCCTACCTCAAACTGCGGCTTGATCAGCGCGGCGAGATGCGCTCCCGGTCCTGCAAGCGCGAGCGCTGCCGGCAGCACGGTGCGCAGGCCAATGAACGAGGCGTCGCAGACAATCAGCTCGATCGGCTCGGGGATCTCCGCGCGCGTGACGTCGCGCATGTTGGTCTTCTCCATCGACACCACCCGGGGATCGGTGCGCAGCTTCCAGGCGAGCTGGTTGGTGCCGACGTCGACGGCGTAGACCTTGGCCGCACCTCGCTGCAGCAGGCAATCGGTGAAGCCGCCCGTCGAGGAGCCAACATCGAGCGCGATGCGGCCGGTCACGGGGATGGCGAAATGATCGAGCGCCTTCTCGAGCTTCAGCCCGCCGCGCGAGACGTAGGGATGGAGCTGCCCGCGCACTTCGAGCGCGGTCTCGGCGGCAATCGCCTGACCCGCCTTGTCGAGCCGCTTCTCGCCCGAGAAAACCAGCCCCGCCATGACGAGCCGCTGCGCCGCCGCGCGCGTTTCGGCAAGCCCGCGTTCCACGAGCGCCATATCGAGTCTTGTCTTGGCCGCCATCGTTCTCCTGCTACCATGGCCCGCATGAGCACGAAACTTCTTGAGGGCGAGCGCGCCCTGGTCACCGGCAGCGCAGGCGGCATCGGACGCGGCATCGCCACGGCGCTGAAGGCCGAGGGCGCCATCGTGCTGGGCAGCGATATCGTGGCGCCGCCGGCGGAGGACGGCATCGATTTCCTGCCGTCGGACCTCGGCAAGCCGGACGGCTGGAAGATGCTGCTCGATGGCGCGATCGGCAAGCTGGGCTCGATCTCCTTGTTCGTGCACGCCGCCAGTCCGCGCCGGCTCGAGGCCGACACACCGCTCTCCGTCACGGAAGAGACATGGGACGCCATGACCGGCATCAACCTGCGCTCGGGCTTCTTCCTGGCGCGCGAGGTGGGCCGGCACATGATCGAGCGCGGCACCAAGGGCCGCATCCTTCTGATCACGTCGCAGCATCGCAAGATGCCGCGCAACCTGCCGCATTACAGCGCCTCGAAGGCCGGCATGACGATGGTGATGAAGGAGCTCGCGCGGGTATTTGCACCTGAAGGCATTCGCGTGAACGCGATCGCTCCCGGTGCGATTCCAGGCGGCGGCTTCGTCGCCGACAATCTCGCCGAGCTGGTGGCCGAGATCCCTCTCGGCCGCGCGGGTACGCCCGACGACATCGCACAAATTGCAGTCGCCCTCCTGTCCGAAAGATTTGGTCGTTATGTCGTGGGAACGACTGTAGAAGTCGATGGCGGCCTCGGGCTGGCGAGCTGGATAGCAGCCAAAGCCTGATCTTGCGTTCCTTGCGATCGTTCCTAATTAGCAACAATTAGGGTTTGCCTCATCGAGCTTTAGCGTCGCGTAGACAATTGTGAACCGTCGAACAGAGGAGACTCACCCCATGACATTGCGCATCAATTCCACCGCTCCCGACTTCACCGCCGAGACCACACAGGGACCGATCGAGTTTCACAAGTGGATCGGCGACGGCTGGGCGATCCTGTTCTCCCATCCGAAGGACTTCACGCCGGTCTGCACGACCGAGCTGGGCTACATGGCCGGCCTCAAGCCGAAATTCGACAAGATGAACACCAAGATCGTCGGCCTGTCGGTCGATCCCGTGACCAACCACGCCAAGTGGGCGAAGGACATCGAGGAGACCCAGGGCCACGCCGTCACCTATCCGATGATTGGCGATCCGGAGCTCAAGGTCGCGACCGCCTACGACATGCTGCCCGAGGGCGCCGGCACCTCGTCGGAAGGCCGCACGGCCGCCGACAACGCCACGGTGCGTTCGGTGTTCATCATCGGCCCGGACAAGAAGATCAAGGCGATGCTCACCTACCCGATGAGCACCGGCCGCAACTTCGACGAGGTGATGCGCCTGCTCGAAAGCTGCCAGCTGACGGCCAAGCACCAGGTGGCGACACCGGTGAACTGGAAGCATGGCGAGGACGTGATCATCGTCCCGGCCGTCAACGACGAGGCCGCCAAGGCCAAGTATCCCAACGGCTGGAAGGCGCCGAAGCCCTACCTGCGCATCGTGCCGATGCCCGAGTAGCCGATGCCGAAGGGCTGAAGGCTCTTCCCGCTCATTGCGAGAACATGGTGGCGTCGCCCAATTTGGTGGCGCCCCACTTCGAACGGTCGTAGTCGAGGAACGACTTCAGCACCTTCTCCGCGCGACCGTCCTTGATCATCGCGTCGTCGACGAAGACGAGCAGCCGCCCGACCCGGCCTTTGTAGCTCCGGATGCCCAGCAGGCGTTCCGGTTCGGCGCTCATGATCACCCTCGCATCCGGGATCTCGAGCGCTATTTCGGGCGTGGATAGCCATGCCGTCGTGTCCGTGGCCACCGGCGCGCGAAGCTCCCGCTGCAGCAAGGCCAGACCGTCCTGCGTCAGGTTGCCGTGATGGAAGCCCCGCCCGCCCAGCGGCATCTGCAGATTGTGCTGCAGCCGCACGAAGTAGGAGCTCACGCCGTAGAGCATCGTCGCGGCAGCCATCGCCGCCAGCGGCAGCCATATCCTTGCCCGTGCCGTCGCGACGGCATGGACGACACCGATCAGCAGCAGCATCCCGAGCGGCCGAAAGAAGCGATCCTCCATCTTGAGCTCGCCGCCCTTGCCGTAGATCAGCGCCAGGCCGGCGATGAACAGCACCGCGGTCGCGCAGGCAAAGCGGACGTAGTCGCGGTACGATCCCTGCAGGCGCCGCGCCGACCAGACCAGCAGCGCCAACGCCGGCACGCTTGCGGCCAGATAGACCATGTCGAGCGATTGCAGGATCGGCTGACCCGGCCGCTGGGAGACCCGTGCCGCCAGGTCGCCGAGCGAGACCATCGCCATGACCGTGGCGGCCCATCCCTCGAGAAAGCTCGGCACGAGATTACCCCACGCCGCGGCGCCCTTGCCGTCGACCGCCGTCCAGCCGCGCGACATCCACAGGAAATAGAGCGCCACGGCGAACACGATGGCGATGGCGGCCGCCGTGAGCGGCCGACGCCACTCGATCCGGCTAGGCGGCCGGAGATCGCGGACGACGAGCGCGCCCAGGGCCGCGTAGGCAAACAGGATGCCCGAAAGCTTCATGAAGGCCACGACCACGATCGCCAGCAGGATCGCGACCGCCTGCGACGGCTGCAGCGCCGACCAGCGGCCGAGCAGCAGCAGGAACCACGGCAGTGTGCCGAACAGCAGTACCTCGCCGCCGTTGTAGATCCCGAACGGCAACGCGACATGCCGGCTGCCGGCGGTGATCGCTATCGCTATCGCGGCACTGAGCGCCGGGAACTTCCAGCTTCGGTAGAGCCGATACCAGCCGACGAGCCCCAGGATCGTGAAGACCGTCGTCACGACGTTCATCGCGGCGCCAAGACCAAGGCCCAGTTTCTCGACAAGTCCCGCGAACACATATTGGCCGGGCGACCAGACGGCGAAGAACTCGGCGACGTTGCGGGCGATGTCGTCGATGTCCGGCCGGATCAGGTGATTGAATGCCGCGCCGCGCAGCATCGAGTCCCAGACCATGAAGCCGTAGGCGCTATCGGAGTACATCTCCGGGACGACGACGAAGGCCGCGACGCCATAGACGGCGACCAAAGCAGCGATCGCCCAGAGGAGCAGCCTCGGAATGAAGCCTATCCCCGGGCGCGTCCGACCTGCTGACCGAGCGCTGCGAGCGCGGTCCTGACGATGCTCGCGGCATCCAGGCCGGCCCATTCGTACTGCCGCGCCGGCGAGGCCTGGTCGATGAAGCGGTCGGGCAGGACCATCGGCCGGACCTTCAGCCCGTGGTCGAGCATTCCGGTGGTCGCCAGATGCTGCAGCACATGGCTGGCGAAGCCACCCACGGCGCCCTCTTCGATCGTGATCAGCACCTCGTGCTCGCGCGCGAGACGGCGGATCAAGTCGGCGTCCAGCGGCTTGGCAAAGCGCGCATCGGCCACCGTCGTGCTGAGCCCCTTGGCCGCGAGATCCTCGGCCGCAACCAGGCATTCGGCCAGGCGCGTACCGAAACTCAGGATCGCGATCTTGGTGCCTTCGCGCAGGACCCGCCCCTTGCCTATTTCGAGCGGCGTGCCGCGCGCCGGCAATTCGATGCCGACGCCCTCGCCGCGCGGATAGCGGAAGGAAGACGGCCGGTCGTCGATCGCGGCCGCCGTCGCCACCATGTGCACCAGCTCGAGCTCGTCGGCCGCGGCCATGACGACGAAGTTCGGCAGGCAGGCGAGATAGGCCACGTCGAAGCTGCCGGCATGCGTGGCACCGTCGGCGCCGACGAGCCCGGCGCGGTCGATGGCGAAGCGCACGGGCAGATTCTGGATCGCGACGTCATGCACGCATTGATCGTAGGCGCGCTGCAGGAAGGTCGAATAGATCGCTGCGAACGGCTTGAAGCCCTCGGTCGCGAGGCCTGCGGCGAAAGTGACCCCATGCTGCTCGGCGATCGCCACGTCGAAGGTGCGCTCGGGAAAGCGCTCGGCAAACTTGTCGAGGCTGGTGCCCGAGGGCATCGCCGCGGTGATGGCCACGATCTTCGGGTCCACCTCGGCCTCGGCGATCAGCGCCTTGGCGAACACCGCTTGATAAGCCGGCGCGTTGGCGACTGGCTTGTTCTGCTTGCCCGTGATCACGTCGAACTTCACCACGCCGTGGTACTTGTCGGCGCTCGCCTCGGCGGGCGGGTAGCCCTTGCCCTTCTTGGTGACGACGTGGATCAGGATCGGCTTGTCGAGCTTGGAGTCGCGGGCGTTCTTCAGCACCGGCAGCAGATGGTCGAGGTTGTGACCGTCGACCGGTCCCACGTAGTAGAAGCCCATCTCGTCGAACAGCGTGCCGCCGGCCACGAAACCGCGGGCGAATTCCTCGGCCTTGCGCGCGGCGGTTTCGAGCGGCTTGGGCAACGCCTCGGCGAATGTGCGGCCGAGATTGCGCAGGCTGACATAAGGGCGGCCCGATAGCAGGCGCGAGAGATGGCCCGACAAGGCGCCGACCGGCGGCGCGATCGACATGTCGTTGTCGTTCAGGATCACGATCAGGCGGCTGCGCAGATGACCCGCGTTGTTCATCGCCTCGTAGGCCATGCCGGCGCTCATCGCGCCGTCGCCGATCACGGCGATCACGTTGTTGTTCTTGCCCGCGAGATCGCGCGCCACGGCCATGCCGAGGCCAGCGGAGATCGAGGTCGAGGAGTGTGCCGCGCCAAACGGATCGTACTCGCTCTCCGAACGCTTGGTGAAGCCCGAGAGGCCGCCTTCCTGCCGCAGCGTGCGGATGCGGCTGCGACGGCCGGTGACGATCTTGTGCGGATAGGCCTGGTGGCCGACGTCCCAGATCAGCCGGTCGTCCGGCGTGTTGAACACGTGATGCAGCGCCACGGTGAGCTCGACCACGCCCAGTCCCGCGCCGAGATGGCCGCCGGTCACCGAAACGGCCGAGATCGTCTCCTGGCGCAGCTCGTCGGCCAGCTGGCGCAGTTGGTCGGGCCGCAGCCGGCGGATATCGGCCGGCACGTCGACGGTATCGAGAAGCGGCGTGGTGCTCTGCACTGTCATGAAACCCTTATACTCTTCCCGCGCCGGTCATGCGCGCCGCGAAACGACGAATTTAGCCGCCTGGCGCAGCAGGTCGGCTGCAGATCCAAACGGTTCGAGATGGGCCGACGCCTGCGCGGCCAGCATCGCCGCCTGCGCCTTGGCGCGCTCGAGTCCCAATATGGAGACAAAGGTGGCCTTGCCTGCGGCGGCATCTTTTCCCACTGCTTTTCCGAGTTCGGCCGCGCTGCCTTCGACGTCGAGCAGATCATCGACGATCTGGAAGGCGAGGCCAAGGTCGTGCGCATAGGTCGACAGCGCCGCCCGCATCTGGTCGGGCGCCTTGCCCAGGATCGCGCCGGCGGTGCAGGAGAAGGAAATCAGCGCGCCGGTCTTGAGCCGCTGCAGCCGCGTGATCGCACCGATCGACATCGCTTCGGCGTCCTGCTCTTCGGCCAGCAGGTCGAGCATCTGCCCACCCACCATGCCCTGCGCGCCGGCCGCCTTGGCGAGCTCCATGACGAGGGTGGCGCGAACGCCGGGATCGCCGTGCGTCTCCTCGTGGGCCAGCACCTCGAAAGCCAACGCCTGCAGCGCATCGCCCGCCAGGATCGCCGTCGCCTCGTCGAATTGCTTATGGGCCGAGGGCTTGCCGCGCCGCAGATCGTCGTCGTCCATCGCCGGGAGATCGTCGTGGATCAGCGAATAGGCATGCATCAGCTCGATCGCGCTGGCGGTACGCAACGCCGATACGGCTGAGACCTTGAACAGCGTGGCGCTGGCCAGCACGAAGAAGGCGCGCAGCCGCTTGCCGCCGCCCAGGCTCGAATAGCGCATCGCCTCGAACACACGTGCCTCGCCCGCGTCGCCCTTCGGCAGCAGGCGGTCCATGGTGCGCTCGGTCTCGGCCGCGGCGTAAGCGAGGGCCGGCTCGAACGCGCGGTACTGTGACAATGGCATGGAAGGACCGGCTAAGTGAGGTCTGCAGGCTGGCTGCTGACCGAACCGTCAGCGGAAAAGACGATCTTCTCGACCTTCATCTTGGCCTCGGCGAGCTTTTGCTCGCAGTGGCGCTTCAGCAGCGCCCCTCGTTCGTACGCGGAAATCGCCTCGTCGAGCTTTACCTGACCACGCTCGAGCTGCTGGACGATCGCCTCCAGCTCCTTCAGCGCGTCCTCGAAGGAGAGGCCAGCGATATCCTTGGGTAGTCCGGGTTCTTTGGCCACGTGGCGCCTCGTTGGGGGTTCTATCCATGGTAGCCCGACACGCGCCCAGCGGCCAGCAGTGCCTGTCCACGAGCGGGAATATGCCCGAATCCGCGAGCTTTCGGGAGTTGGTGCAACCTCAGGTCTAGGATTGTGCATCCATGGCATGGCGGCCTTGCACGTTCGCAGGACAAAACCCGCGTTAGTGCATTGCGGCCTCCTTTAGCGAATGGCAGCTTTCGCCGCGCAGAAATAAACGGCCATTCATGGGAGAAAAAGCCGATGGGCAATGTCAGCCACCTCGTTACACGCACCGCCGCCCTGCAGAGCTCGACCGAAGACGGTCTGCCCGAGGGCATGCCCGCCAAAGACCGGCAGTTCGTCACCGCCCTGGCCCGAGGCCTGGACATCCTTCGCGCCTTCCATGCCGGTGAAGGCATGTTGGGCAATCAGGAGATCGCCCACCGCACCGGCCTGCCCAAGCCGACCGTCGCCCGCCTGACGCACACACTGACTGAACTGGGTTACCTCAATTACATTCGCCGGTTCCGCAAGTATGAGCTGGGCGCATCGGTGCTGGCGCTGGGTTATGCCGCGATTTCCAGCATGGACGTGCGCCGCGCCAGCCGCGCACCGCTCGAGCAGCTCGCGCACGCGCTCAACGCCTCGACAGCGCTGGGCGGCCGTGACCGTCACTCGATGATCTATCTCGAAGCCTGCCGCGGTCCGTCCGTGGTGGCGATCACCCACGACGTCGGCACCCGCGTGCCGATCGCCAGCACCGCTGTCGGCCGCGCCTATCTCTTCTCGCTGGCCGACGCCGATCGCAACAAGCAGATCGATGCGATCCGCCGCCGCTGGCGCGACGACTGGTCGAAGGTAAAGACGGGCATGGAGCGCTCGTTCAAGGAGCTCGCCGACAAGGGCTTCTGCGTCACTTGGGGTGAGTGGCTGCCGGAGCTGTGCGGCGTCGGCGTCCCGCTGCGCAACACCGACGGCACCGCGGCCTATGCCGTGAACGCCTCGGCGCCGATCTACCAGATCAGCCGCGACCGGCTCGAAGCCGATTGGGGTCCCCGCCTGGTGAAGGTCGCGCGCGACATCCGGACCGGCATGGCCGCCCAGCCGGGCACGCAAGCGCCCGCCGCCGCGTCGATGCGTCCCAACGGCAACGGCCACACCAATGGCCACGCCAACGGATCGGCGAACGGCGCCGCCAACGGCACGCGTCCGCCGATCGCGGCGATGGCACGCCGTTAAGACGAAAAGCCAGAACAAGCATGGCAATCCAACGACCGGCCGACGCTCGGCCGGTCGCTCCGTACGAGTTCCGCGGTTTCAACGGACTGATCGGCCATGAAGTCGTCTCATGGCGTCCGGGTTTCGTCGAGATGCGGCTTAACGTCCGTCCCGAACTCTGCAACGCCAACGGCCTGCTGCATGGCGGCGTCCTGATGACATTGCTCGACTCGGCGAGCGGCTTCGCCTGCACCTTCAACGACACGGCGACGGCGCGACGCCTCTCCGTCACCCTCGCCTTCACCACGCAATTCATCAAGGCCGGCCGCGAGGGCGACGTGCTCTCGATCCTGGGCGCATGGCGGCCGTCGAGCAGCCAGAGCACCTTCGCCGCCGAGACCGAGGTTTATAATCAGGCCGGCGAACTGCTCGCGACCGGCGCCGGCACGTTCCGGTACCTCAAGGGCGAGCGCTCCGATGGGACGCTCATGTTCCTCGATCGGAAAGCGGCGGAATAATCAGCCAGCCGTCGAGCGCAGCCGATAGCGCAGCCATACCGCGCCGCCGTCCAACACCTCGTGACTTGCAAGCACCATGCTTTCGATGGGCGCGGGTCCCAGATCGACATCGCCGGAATTGAACACGGTCGGCGCGCCGGTGCTGCCGTCGATGACCGGAGAAACGACGAGGCTGATCTCGTCGACCAGGCCCGCGCGCAGCAGTGCGCCGTTGGCTCCGCCGCCGCCTTCCAGCATGAGGCGTTCGATACCGAGCTCGCGATTGAGCGTCTCGAGGGCTCCCGCGAGATCGATCTCCGTGGCGCCGGCGAAGATGTAGGAGACGCCGTCGGCCCGCAGGCCGCCGAGATGCCCGTCAGGCACCTGCTCCGTCAGGATGACGAGGATCGCGTCACCGCCGATGTCCTTGCGCGCCCACACCGCCTTGCCGTGCGCATCGAGGAAGATGCCCCAGGCCCTGGCGTCGCGCTGGGCAAACCAGTTCTCGCGCGGGAAGACCTGGTCGGTCGGCGGGTACGCCGTGCCCTTGGCGAATTCCTGCGCGGTGACGCGGCCGCAGAGCCACGATCCGCCGCCCAGCTGATCGTGCAGCCGCTCGAACAGATTGGGAACGACGTTGGCCTTGGGCCGCCAGCGGCTTCCCCAAATGCGGCCGTCGATGCTGCAAACCATGTGGCACAGGACATAGGGCTTCATGGCCCGAGCTTAGCCGAAGCCCGTGACTTTTCTGAATCCGCAAACCACTGCCCTCGATTTCGCCACAGTTCGGCCGTTCCGTCGCCCGATGCAGAAGATCTTTCAGCCCAAGCGCCGCGGCCACAAACGCGTGCTAGTCGTCGCTGCCCTGTTGCTATGTGCAGTCGTTGGAGGGGCGGCATGGCTCGAGCCGGCGCTCGGTGCCACCGCCTGCCCGATCTGCTACGGCTTCGATCGGGTCAAGCTCGACGTCTATATCGACAGTCGTGCGACCGACGAGCAGCACGAGCAGGCGCGCGCGATCGCGGCAACGGCCACGCACCGCATCGCATCCTTCTACGGCGAGCAGCGCAGCGCTCCTCGCCTTTTCCTCTGCACGACGCAGGAGTGCTACGACGGCTTCGGCGGCGGCTCGCGCGGCATGGCGATCCTCGACGTCGTGCTGGTGCTGGCACCGCTCGGCTTCAACGGCGTGATCGCCGCCCACGAGCTCTCGCATGTCGAGCTGCACTACCGGCTTGGCCGCCTCGACACGCTGCGCCGCGCCATTCCGCAATGGTTCGACGAGGGCGTGGCCGCGATCGTCTCCCAGGATCCGCGCTATCCGTCCGACGGCACCGATCAGGAATGCGCCGAAGCGATGCAGGGCGTGCTGCCCAGCCAGCGCGGCGAGTGGGTCCACGACGCCGGCCACGACGCGCTCTACGCCAAGGCCGCGCGCCGCGTCGGCTGCTGGATGCATACCCGCGGCGGCGCGGCGGCGGTCACCGGCCTGATCGACAAGGTCGCGGCCGGGATGCCGTTCGACGAGGCGTATCGGTAGATCGAGCTAGCCCAGCGGCAGGCGCGCGAGATGGCGGTGGGTCGTCTTGCCGAGCAGGCTGTGCACCAGCGTGATCTCGTCGACGGTCCACTCGATCGGCTCGATATCATGCTCGGGCACGATATGGCTGTCGCGCAGTAGCGTGACGTGCGGCTTGTAGTGCCTTGCCCGGTCGGGTCGGAAATCGAGCGCATCGCTCAAGCGTTGCTGCAGCACTTCGACACCAATGACGCTCTCGTCCCCGCACAGCACGAACGCACCGTTGCTGAAGCTCATGACGCGATCGAACGCGACCTTGAACGCCGGCATCGGAACCGCGGCGGCCCGTTCGGTCACCTTGTCCACGATCCCGGACGGAAGGCCGACGCCCTGGACGATGGGACAAAGCGTGACGTGGAAATGGTCCGTCTCGAGCAGCTTGCCGTTGAGTTCGTGGCCGACCTTCAGGCGACGGGCCAGATCGGCGATCCGCGCGGCGACATCGGGCGGCGGAACGACGGCCAGGAAGAGACGATCGGTGGCGGCCTGCCGCTGCTTCGGGCGCGCGACACGGCCATGAAACCGCTGCGAGCGACGCGCCGACAGGACCGACGGCGACCGAACGTCAGGAGTGCCCGGCAAAGGACGAAGAGCGGCGGCAGAAGCGAACGACTGATGCATAACTTACCCCCATATTCATGTTCTCTATATGTTCTTTCTGGGGATAACGCAAGCTCGATTGCCGCCGTCGGGCCGCCAACGCAAGGGCACCGCCCCGGCTCAGCCGTTCGTCCTGGCCTCCGCATAAGGCCGGCAATTGGCAGCCATCTCGTCGGCCACCGTCTGCGCCCGCTCGCTCAGGAAGCGCTCAAGCTTCGCCAGCGGGCCGTCCTCCTCGCCGGCGCACCACCAGATCGGATGGATAACCAGCTGCAGGCCGAACCCCGCCTGGACAGCCGGATGCTCCAGCGGATGGTGAAAGCGGAAGCGTCCTTCGCTGTCGCTGCAGTAGCCCATGTTGGTGAAAAAACGCGGCTGGTAGCCGTGCAGGCGGCCGGCGAGCGGCTCCGAATATTCCCCCGAGCGCATCAATCCCGGCGACAGGGAGCGGCGCTTCGACAACATCCTGAAGATCGTCTCGGGCGACACGCCGGCCACGCTCGACATCGTCGACGCGGTCTACAAAAGCGTCGTGACGGCAGGCACCCACCGCGCCGAAACGATCCGGGTCGCGGAGTTCGCCAAGGTGCTGGAGAATACCCAACGCGACGTCAACATCGCCCTGATCAACGAAGTCGCCCTGATCTGCGACCGTCTGGGCGTCGACACCCAGGACGTGCTGAAGGCTGCCGGCACCAAGTGGAACTTCCTGCCCTTCCGGCCGGGCCTGGTCGGTGGCCACTGTATCGGCGTCGATCCGTTCTATATCGCCCACAAGGCCGAGGAGGTCGGTTACCACCCGCACGTCATCCACTCGGGTCGCCGGGTGAACGATGGCATGGGTGTCCATGTCGCCAACCGGGTGGCACGCAACATCATGCGCCGCGGCGACAATGGCGGCGGCCGGCCGGTGGTCACGGTGCTGGGCGTCACCTTCAAGGAGAACGTGCCTGACATCCGCAACACGCGGGTGGTCGACATCGTGCGCGAGCTCGCAGATTTCGGCATCACCGTCCAGCTCCACGACCCGGAGGCGGACGGTGGCCTCCTCAAGGAGGAATACGGTCTCGCCCTCAGGCCGCTGGACAGGCTCGAACCGGCCGACGCGATCGTGGTGGCGGTGGCCCACCGGCCCTACCGGGAGGCGGGCTGGACGCTCCTGAAGCCCCTCCTGAAACCCGCCGGCGGCTTCGTGGCGGATGTTCCCGGCCTCCTCGACCGGGGCAGCGTCCCGGCCGGCGTCACGCTCTGGCGGCTCTAAAAGAGGCTCTTGAGGGCCTTACATCGGGGGCATCAGGCCATCCTTGCCGACATTGAGGCGAGCGGCCGAGAGGCTGCCGTCGGCGGCCTTGGCCGCCCCAACGAACACCTTGGCGCCGATCTTGGCGTCCGCCTGGGTGCCCGGCAGGAAGGTCACGATGGGGGTACCCGGCTTCACCTTTATGGTCTGGGTGCCGCCGTCCTTGTAATCGAGCTTTATGGTATGGCCATCTCCGCCCGCAGCAACCGTCGAGACCGTGGCATTGGTCATCATGCTCTCCGGCTGCAGGTCCCACGGATAGTGGCCCTCGCCCGGCTTGGCAGCCTTCATGGCCTCGGGAAACACCAGCACCTCGAGCGCCGTGCGGTTGGCATCCGTACCCGTCGAGGCGATGCCGACGAAGCTGCCCGGCTTGATGTCCTGCATAGGGACCGGGGCCACCAGTGCCACGGCCCAATTGTCGTTGAGCTTGATCGTGGCGGTCGAGCCTTCGCGGGTGGCGATGGTGACGGTCTTGCCATCGATCGCAGAGATGGTGCCACGCACACGAGTGGGCGTGCCTTGCGCCATGGCCGCGGCAGTCGTGAGGAACACAACCGACGCGACGGCAAGGCCGGCAAAAAGGCGAACGGTCTTCATGGTCTCTCCTCTGGGAATGAGGATGAGACCATGGCATGGCGATCCCTCGCGAACCGCTTACGATTACGTGAGCGAGGGCCGGTTCGCCTCAACGTAGACGCTTTCGATCTCGCGCTCCCGGAGATCGAGGTTGCCCGGCGCGGCGAGGCGCGTTTCTCCGGCCGGCACCACCTCGACGTCGGCAAAACCGCCTGCCGCGACCAGTTCCCGCAGCGACTGGCCGTCATACATCCAGTGATGGCCTCGTCCGCCCGATAGCAGTTGCCGCAACTTGCCCACGATGCCTCGCGGCCGGTCGAGATCGAACTGGAGTTGGGCCACGAATTCGTCGGCCCTGCCCTTCTCGACATACTCCAATACGCTCCAGCGCAGGTTGGGCGCGCTCAGCCGCAGCACCCCGCCCGGCTTCAGCACGCGGCGACATTCAGCCAGGAAGTCCGCCGCTTCTTGCCGATCGAGATGCTCGATCATGTGCGACGAATAGATGGAATCGACGGTCTCGTTGGCGTGCGGGATGCGGTGCGAGGCACTGGCGTAGCGGATACCGAAGCGGCGGCAACTGTCGATGAAGGCCAGGTTGCCGGCGTCGAGCAGCCCTATCAATCGGAGCAGCCAGGTCAGGACGGGCGAGCGCGCCAGCCGGACGGCGGGAGAGTTGTCGTAATTGATCCAGCCGGCCGTCGGCGCGTCGCCACAACCGATGTTCAGCTGCGTTGCCACCGGTCAATCGTCCAGCGTGGAGAGGAAGCGACGCTCCTCGCCGCGCAGCGCCAGGCAGGTCAGGCGACCGCTGACGAAGGCGCCGGTATCGAGATTGATGCGATGCGTCCGGTCCTGCGGCAGGTCGACGATCGTATGCCCGTGCACCACGACACGCCCCGGCAGCGGGACACGTACGCGCAGGAAATCGTCGCGGATCCACATCAGATCCGATGACGTCTGCTTCTCGAGCGCAATACCCGGCCGGACTCCGGCGTGGACGAAGACGTAATCGCCAATGCTGTGGCGGAAGATACAGCGCCGGAAGAAGTCGAGATGGGCTTTCGGCACGGCTTCAGCGAGCGCCTGACGCAATTCGATCACCTGCTGGCCGGTATTCGGCAAGGTGCGCAAGGGAACGCCGTAGGAAAGCAGCGTTTCAAGGCCGCCGAAGGTCAGCCAGTCGAGACCGTCGCTGGTGCTGTCGAGGAACGACAGCAGCGCCTCTTCGTGGTTGCCCATGAGGCGTACGGTCGTAAAGCCATCGAGCGGGCCTTCCAGCAATCTGTCGACTACGCCGCGGCTCGCCGGGCCCCGGTCGATGTAATCGCCAAGAAAAATCAGCATGCGCTCGGTATCGCCGGCGCTGCGGCCGGCGTCTTCCTGGATGCGCCGAAGAAGATCTTCGAGCAAGTCCAGGCGACCATGGATATCGCCTACGGCGTAGACCGCCAGGCCGGGCGAAATGCTGCCCGGCCTGGCTTTTGACGTGCCCTTGAACCAGCGTCCGAACATGACGAGCCTGCGTTGCCCCCGCGCGGAGGCGGCCTACTTGATGCCCGGAACGATCCGCTTCAGCTTGGCAAAGCCGGTCGGCTCGCTCTTGGCGGATCCCCCGCCGGCCGCAGTAGCGCCACGCGCACCTCCCACGCCGTAGTAGCCGTGGTAGCGCGAGTAGTAATCGCCGTAGTCGCCGTACTCGTAGAGCGCGTGCTTGGCGAGGTTGACCTTGTTGATGACGATGCCGACGCGGTCGGTCACGTTCAACAGGGCTGACACGGCCGTCTTCACGACGTCACGCGGCGTGCGGGCCCAATGCACGATGAAGATCGTGTAGTCGGCCAGCTGCGAGATGATGCGCGCGTCGGACACCGCCATGACCGGCGGGCTGTCCAGGATCACGAGATCGTAGCGCTCGGAAAAGGTCGCAAGCGCCGCCTTCATGGCATGCGACTCGAGAATTTCCGGCGCGTTCGGCGTGTTCGGGCTGGCGCAAATATAGTCGACGCCCGACATCGCCTGCCGCTGGATGCACTGGTCCAGCGTCTTGGTGCCCATCAGGTATTCGTCGATCGTGCCGCCGCGGTCGTTGAGACCGAGCGCCACGGCGAGCTTGGCCTGCCGCAAGTCGAGATCGACCAGCAGCACGCGACGCGACGCGTTCATCTTGGTCAGCAGGCCACCCAGCGCCGCGGCGAAGGTCGTCTTGCCCTCGCCCGGCGTGGACGAGGTGACGGCAATGACGCGCGCCGGCCTGTCGAGGTTGCTGAGGCTGATCGCGGTAAACACGGCCCGCATCGCCTCGGCCGCCGACGACGTCGTCTTATCGAGGATCTGGCCCACGATCGACGCACGCTGGCCGATCGCGTTCCTGACCAGCGGCACCATGCCGAGCACGGCGACACCGGTGGCCTTCTCGACCTGCGAGGCCGAACGGAACACCCGGTCGAGCTTCTCCGCGGCAATGGCACCGGCCATGCCCAGGAGGCAGCCGACAAGGAACGCGGCGAACAGGCCGGTCTTGTATTGCGGCGACGACGGTGCGCCGGACGGCCAAGCATAGGCCAGGATGCGCGCGTCAGGACGCTGGATGTCCTGCTGCTCGCGCAGTTCCTTGAAGCGGTTCAGGAAGCTCTCGTAGAGGGCGCGGTTGGATTGTGCCTCGCGCTCGAGCTGCTTCAGTTCGGCTTCGTACTGGCTGGTCGCGCCGGCAAGTACGGAAGCGCGATCGAGCTGCGTCTTCAGCTCCTCCTCCTCGGACTTGGCGGCATCGAGTTCCGCTCGGACCGCCAGCGTGATGCTCTGCGTTGCCTGCTGGAAGCGCTCCTTCAGGGAAGCGAGTTCGGCCCGCGCCTGCGCCAGCTTCGGATAGGCCGGTCCGAACGTGACCGCCATCTCGTTGATGCGGCGATTGAGATCCGCCTCCTGGGTGCGCAACGCGCTCAGTGAGCCGTTGGCGGAAACCTCGGCAATGTTGGCAAGCTCGTTCGGATTGAGGCTCGCCTTGCTGAGCGCAACCAGGCGGCCCTCCTTCTCGATGCGCTTCATCTTCGCGCCGAGGTACTTGGTGTTGAGGTCGGTCAGCGTCTGCGCCGACATCGACCCTTCCGGGCTGCCGGCTAGTCCCTTGTCACGGCGATAGGTAGCGACGGACTCCTCGGCGACCTGAAGGTTGCGCCGCAGCTCGGCCAGACGCTCTTCCAGCCATTCCGTGGCGCGTCGGTTCGCTTCGTTCTTGTTGTCGACCTGGTCCGCCAGGTAAACCTCGGCGATCGCGTTGGCGATACGCGCCGACATCGTTCCATCGGTGCTCTCGACGGTCACCAGGATCACGAAGGTACGACCGAGGAGCGTGACGCTGAGACGGCCCGCCACCGTGCCGATGGCCGCACGCCGACCGGGATCGCTGTCTTCGACTCGGGTGGGCTTGGGCTGCGTTGCCTGTTGTTGCGGCTGCGGCGGTGCCGCTGGCGCTAGAAGCGACGAGATGCCCGAGTGCCAGAGCTCGCGAACCGGCTCGAGGGCCGTGTCGAGGAAGCCCGGCGGGCGAGTCCCGTTGAAATCGGGGTTAGAGGCCAGACCGAGACGATCGACCACGCGGCCGATCAGGAATTCCGACTGGATGACTTCGAGTTCGCTCTGGATGGCGCCGATGTTCAGCGTGTCCACGCCGGACAGCGCTGCCTCGGTGCTAACGACCTTGAAGGTGCGGGTGTCGAGCATGATGCGCGACGACGCCTTGTACAGCGGCGTGGCCTGCGCGATGACCAGGGCCATCAGGACGACGGCGACAAGGCCGGAGCCAACAATCAGCGCCTTGCGCCGGTTGAGCAGCCGCAGCCACTCCCACAACTCGTTCGGACCTTCGACAGGCCTTACGGGGGCGGAGCCGACCGAATCGACGGCCGCGGAGAGACGGTTCAGGCCCGTCTCTTCTCCCATACGGTCGACTTTTGGCAAAGATCCCATTCCACACCATCCTACGGCGAGAAAAGCCGCAACAAACCTATACGTCCAAGCCCCTCAGCCCCTCCGTGCCAGTCGTTGGACGGCACGGACACGGCCAAAGTCGACGGCGCGGTCCCACGCCGCCCCGCCCGCATACGATCGCCCCCGCTAGAACCACCTCTCGGGGACACGAATGACATCGCCCGGTTCGACCAGCGTGTCTTCCGTCACGTATTCTTCCTCAGACGATTCGGCGAAGAACCGCTTGATCGTAATGTTGTCCCTCGACGCCCGCCGCGAGAAGCCGCCGGCAATAGCGACCGCCTGGATCACGCGCAAGCAGGAAACATAAGGGAA
>FTCZ01008044.1_pt1 | contig 23337 bp, 22 predicted proteins | sample 1658871 | NCBI WGS metagenome assembly FTCZ01 (sample SAMEA3914864, study PRJEB12502) | metagenome | biome: forest; material: soil | place: USA | collected 2012-03-12 | depth 0.3 m
AACGTGACCGTGCCGAGCGTCGGAATGTGGCCAGAGGTGATTGCCGTATCTGCGGCCGGTGCGGTCAGGATATTCGAGACCTCGCCAGCGGCGTTCGATACGGCCTGGCCGCTCCATGAGCGAGACCAGGTGAAGGGCGTCGCCAGGAAGGGAAGAGCGCCGATGCTGGTGTCTCCGCCGGCGACGCGACCAAGCCGGCGAATGGCGGCGCGCAACTCGGCCCGCACGGCTTCCTCGGTAGCATTGTTGTCGGGCACCAACGTGATCGCGTGATTGATCGGCGTCGCGATCGGTGCGGCGACGGTGACGATCGCGCTGGCCGGCCGCACCGTCTCGATATGGTCGAAGACGCGTTGCACATCGGCCGCCTGCGGAATGCCATCCGCATAGGTGTCATCCATTGTGAAGAACACGCGCACCGTGCCGCCACCGGACCAGGTGCGCTCGACGAAAACGCGCGTCACGCCGGACACTTCCGTCGCCCATTGCACATAGTCGGATGGCGCGCCGCCGTGTGGCGGATAACGCTTGCGGAACAGGACGCGGCCGCGCAGCGTCGAAAAGTCGGTGGTGTAGTAATCGCCGTCCGCCTCGACATCGAGGCCACCGGCAACGCCGTCCGCGCCGACCGCCGCGCTGGCGTCGCCCGTCACGCCCGAAACGATCGTGATCGGCGTGCCCGAGATCGCCTGGCCGTTGGAGCCGTCGAGTTCAGCAATGACAGGCACGTCGAGCGAGCCGGCCCCGCCGATCGAAACCGGCGCGGTCGCCAGATATACAAATCCATCCGAGCGCTGAAACTGCGCCGCAGCGGCGACGCTGACGGCATCGGTCGTGGTGAGCGTGATGGTGCCGCTGGCAGGCGCCGCCGGCCGGCGCGCCAGGCCAAGCTCGGTCGCGTGGTTGTCGAGGTTTTCGCCATCGGCGGTCAGCGCAAATTTCTGGCGCTGGATATAGTCGGCGAAGCTGAAGGCCTCCGAGGTCAGGCCACCGATCACCTTGGCCGTCGGGCCGATATTGTTCGGGAAAAGCCACGCATCGGAGCCGGGCAGGTTGACCCGGAACGCATTGCGCGCCCGCTCGACCAGATTGGTCAGCGTCGGAATCTGAAAGCTCATGACAAGGCTTGCCTCCAGATATCGCCGAAACGCTGGTCGAAGATGGTTTTGCCGTCACGGCCATAAAGCTTGACGATAAGGTCGAGCCGATTGCGCGGCTCTTCGGCGATCGCCTGCACATCGATCCGCGCGCAGGCCTTCTGGGTCAGCAGCGGCATCAAGCTTTCGGTCGCGGCCTGCTCGGCCCAGCGCCGCGTATCCTCATCGATGATCGAGCGCTCAAGCGCGTGCAGGTAGGAGCCCAATTCGATCTCGCCGAGGTCGGCGCGAAGATCGACGCCATCGCCCCAATAGCCGCCCGGATCGCCATCGATGAACTTCCGCAAGGGATGATCATCGGGAACGCGCCTGTCCGTGAACAGGCAAAGGATGACCGCAGTTTCGAGCGTCTGTGTCGCCTGCAAGCCGCCGTGGTTGAGCTTTTCGGTAGAGCCCGCGAGCGCCCAATCGGCTTGGCCGGTTGCGACATTCCAGATGCTGTCCCACAGCAAAGCCGGCTGCTCGCGTTCGCCTTCGTTCTGGCGAATGCGCATCTCGATCGCCATGGCGCTTAAATCCCATAAACCTTGTCGCAGGGTGTGTCGGCGACCTTCTCGATCTTGGTGCCGCCATCGCCGCCAAGATGGACTTCGCCATCGAGCACGATCTTGGTTGCGCTCAACGTGATCGTATCGCCGCCGACGATGCGGAGCGCGCGCTGCACCAGCGAAATCGCCTGGCCTGAGCCGTCATAGAGGATTGTGCCGCCGACGGCGGTGTTGACCGGCCTGTATTGCTGATGACCACCATCGAAATAAAGTGCCCGGTCATTGCGGCCGCCAAGCGCCAGGATGACACCTTCGCTATCCGCCGGCGGGTTCGAGCTGAGGCCGAAGCCTTGCGGACGAAACACCTTGCGGGGCTGATCGCCCTTCATGCCATTGAGGTCGACGAGCTGTTGCGAGCCGCTGTCATCAACCTTGCTCACGCGCGCACGCCGCAGCATCGCCCGGATGGCGTCGTCATGCTCACGGTAGGACATTGCTACTCCGCGTCGTCGTCCGACTGCGACCAGTCGGAGCCGGATTTGTTGCCCTTGCCCTTCTTGCCGCCATAGCTGCGCGGATCGCAGAGCGAGAGCTTGGCGATCGAGCCGTCGCTATCCTGCGTCCAGTCGACCGCATCGAGGATCATGTCCTGGGCGATGTTGAGAAACGGGCTTTCGACCCAGATCAGGTAGCCGGGCGTCCAGAGTTGCCCCGCGTCATCGCGGAACCCCTGTACGCTGATCGTCGCGGTGAGGCTGTTGCCGGCGGCGCGATCTCGGCGGTTCTTCGCCCGGCTGCGCGCCTTGTCCTTCGACGTGTCCTCATCCTGCACCACGATGACGGTGCGGTTGCGGTTGACGCCAGCATCCTTGGCGATCGCCTCGATTTCCAGCGCGGCGACGCCGTGGCCTTTCGGGCGCTGGCCGCGCACGATGTATTTCGAATGGCGGTTCGACCAGTTGTGATCGGCCTCGCCCGAGAGCAGGTTGATGCCCTCGAAAATGCCAGCGGCATGGCGCTTGCTGCCGGCTTTGGTGATCTTGGCGTTGCCTTCCGGCGTGCCGGTGATGGTCAGCCCTTGGGTGCGGGCGATCTTCTCGACTGCTCGGAAGACGCTCTCGCCAGGCGTCACCTGATAATCAACCGGGTCCAGCTGCTGGTCGGTCTCGAAGGTTGCGCCGATTCCGCTCGCCACCGCGTTGCCGATGTCGAGCGCCGTCTTCTGCTCGAAACTGCCCGAGTCATGCACGGCGCTGCAATCGACCAGGTCGCCTGACTTCGATCGGCCCGAAATCGTCACCTCGGCTTTTTTCGCGCCAAGGCACGGCTGATACTGGTCGACATAGCCGATCAGCAGCAGATCGCCATTGGCCCGGATGGTGACCTGCGCGCCGGCGCGGAACTGCCCTGCCAGCACCTGACCGCCATTCTCGGCAGCCGCCTCGAGGCGGAAGGATCGGGCGGCTTCCTTGAAGCTTGCCCGCGCCTGCACCCGCTCAAAGGCCGTGAAGGTCTGGCCGTCGGTTTCGACGGTGACGATTTCCGCGCCCATGATGACTTTCTCAGCTTGCCAGCGCTTCGAAGTTTTGCGGCATCAGCGCGGGATGGATCACCCGGTTGCGAGCCGTTAGCTCGCCGGCGCGCAGCGGATCTTGATAGAGCCGCCACGACCAATAGAGCGCCGGCATTTCGCGATTTGCCTGTACGGTGATGACCGGGGCCAGCGTGGTGATGCGCTGCGAGAGATAGGCAATCGTCGCATCGCGCGTGGCGGTCAGGCCGTCGAAGAGATCGATATTCAGCGCGCCGGTCGCTTCGTTCAATGCGCTTTCGAAGCGCTCCGCCGCATCGGCGCGGGCAGTGATGCCCTGGCCGCGATCAGTATAGTCCCGACGGGCGATCGCCTCGGCCCATGCCGTGATGGCGGCAAGCCGAGCAGCCTGTGCCCCCGCAGCGGCATTCACATCCGCCTGGCGAAGCGAGGGCGATGCATAGACCGCCGCAACGGTTGCAACGGCGCTGTCCATCATCTCGGCAAAAGCCTGCGCGGCTGCGTCTGGCGTCATGCCGTCGCCGAGCGCGCGGGCGATGGTGACAAGCTGCCCGGCAATCGCCGGATCGGCACCCGTGCTGCGGCTGATCGACGATGGCACGACATCATAGAAGGCCTGGATGGCGTTGCGCTGCGCGGCGCTGACAACCGGATCGACCGCCTGCGAGGAGCGGATACTTTCGAGCATTGCCGCGCCATCCTGCAAGCCTGATATCGCGGCACTCACCACGAAATCCGGCTGCTGCAGCACGGTGACGGCATTGGCGAAAACCGCGCCAACCGCAGCCTCGATGCTGCTTGCGCCGGCAAACACGAGGTTGGCCAGCGAGAGCACGGAAGCCAGAGCCGTCGCCACGCCCTCGCGGACGAAGGTCAGTGTGAAGGCGATCTTGCCGAGCTTGTCCTTTTCCTCGCTCCGCTTCCAGGTGAGACAGCGGACGTTGACCGGGCCGATGGTCGGCAGGATCAGCGGACCTGGTGTCTTGGTATCGCAAACGGCGATCAGCGCATCGGCTTCGCCGTCCGCGCCGTCCGAGGCGACATAGGCCGTGACCTCGAACTTCCGAAGGTCCGAGCCGAGATCCTCATTGAAAGGATCGTCTCGGTTCGGAAACTGGTGACTGACAATACGCCGGCCGCCTGATGCTTCGTGGTTTTCAACCCAGAAAGGAACAGCGCGAAACGAGGTCGGCCAGAGGGTCGAAGGCCAATCACGCATTTACGGCTCCGCGCTTCCGGCATCGGGTGAAGACGTGCCCCGCGATCCGGGACCGTTGGCGTTCAATTGACCTTTGAGGTTCGCGACAGCTCTTTCCGCGGCGGCTTTTGCCTCAACCAATGATGAACCCGCCTCAACACGAACGGTCACGGTAACCTCGCCCTTCACGTCCGCAGTACCTGTGAGCGTGGCCTCGACCTTGTCGGGCAACTCGTAAGCTGGCTTTCCAGCCTTGGGGCCGGAGAGGTCGAAGTTTCCCGTGCCAGCGACAGTTCGCTTGCCTTGCTGGGTAATTCGCTGGCCCGAAATGCGGGCGCGCGCGTCGTCCAACTCCAGCGAGTTCAATCGCGCCTTTTCATTGGCAAGATCGTAAGCCAGTGACGCGGCTCGCGCGCGCAGCATGTCCGGACCTTGCTGACGTGCAGGGTCCTTTGAGGTCGCCCAGCGCGCGAGTTTTGCTTGGATTTCGCTATTAGCCTGCTCGAACGTATCAACGCGGAATTTCGCGTCCTTGATTGCCTCAGCTCGCGCTTCCGCCTTTATCGAATCGGTCGTGCTGCCTTTTCCTGACCAAAGGTCCCAGACACCTCCGAGGAAATCATCGACCTTCTGTTGTGCCTCTTGCTGCGCCTTGTACGAGGAGAAGCCGAGTCTCTGCGCCTCGCGGTCTTTCCGGACATCGTCGGCGGAGCGGCCAGTTCGATTAGCTTCGGCGTTGATTTCGGCCGTTTCTTTCGCCTCTAGCCGATCAAAATATCGGCTGAGTGGATTCGTGTTCTCCGACAGTTTCCAGAGAGCTTCGGCCGCGGACTGCGTGGCCTTGGCCAATCCATCAAACATGCCTGTGAGCGGCTTGTCGAAGAAATGACCAAGCGCAGTCTCCATGTTCTTGAGCGTCCCCTCGAAACGAGAATACGCTCCCTTGAAGCCGGCATTCCTCGAGGAGTTGATCTCATCAGCGATGTTGCCAGCGTTCTTGAGTTTGCTGACCAAGGCCTCAAACGCATCGATGCCATGGCTCGCAACAGCCAGGAGACGCCCGCCCTGTTTCTCTCCAATAAGAGCGTTCGCTTGGGCGAGTGTTGGATTGGCCGCGATGATGTCCCGCAGAAGCCGGTTCGTGTCGACAGAGGCGATGGCCATCTTGTAGAAATCGCCCATCGCCTTAGCGACGGATTTGGCGGTCTCCGCGTTGACCTTGCCCTTCTTATTCTTGGCAAAACCTTCGGTAACGACGGAAGCACTCTGTTTGATGAACTCTTCCTGGTTCGCCAATACGTCGGGATCAGACAGAATGCCCTTGAGCTTTTCCTTCTGGGCGGCCGAAAGCGCGCCGGACGGTCCAAATTTGCGTTGCGTAGCCAAGCCGAGATTGTCGACGCTCAGCGCGTCCTTCTGCTTGGTATAATCGTTGAAATTGAGCCCCATCGCGTTCAGGGCCTCTTGTCCCTTACGCGTTGGTGAGACGAGATGACCGGCAATAGCGCGCATGGCGACGCCCGCCTCATCACCACGAATATTCGAGCGCCGCATCAGCGCGGCGGCGGCGCCCATGGTTTCATCGCTTAGACCAGCGACAGAACCGGACTGGCCTGCATATTTAAAGAATTGCTTCACGTCCTCGTTGTCGAGGCCGCCGATCTTGGCGAGCTTCACCGAGAAGTTCACGGCCTTGTGCATTGTTTCGAAGGCGTCGCCAGCGCTCTCGATATGCTTGCCCGTCGAGAAGATGATGCCCTCAAGCGTCTTCACCGCATCCGGCAAATCGGTGCCCATCGCGCCGGCATAGTTCGCGGCCTGGTCGACGAAGGGGCGGATGAAATCCTTGTTGACGCCGCGCTGGGCAAGGTCTGTCTGCGCGTGCAGAACCTGCAGATCATTGAAACGCGTCGTTGAGCCCATATGGGTCGCCTGCTCGATAAAGGCGCGAGACTCGGCTTCCTTCAGACCAAGGATGGCCTTCTGGTAACGAACCGTGTCGTCGAAATCGCCGTACGTCTCGAGCGTGTTATGAGCGACCTTCGCGGCAGCCGCGACGGCCATACCCTTGACGACATGGCCCGCAGTCAAACCAGCATTCATCGCCGACATCGTAGCCGGGTTCATCGGTCGGCCGGCGCGGCTGACAGCACCGGCGGCCGAGGCCACCCGCTCCGAAGCTCGGCTCACGGGGCCAGCGACATTCACCGCGGCCATGGACTTGTTGAGCGATTTGGCCGCGCGCTCGATCTGGTCGATATGCTTGGCGATCGCCGAGAAAGCCCCGGCCGTCTTGTCATCGGCCTCGATGATCAGGCGGGAGGTGATCGAATTGGACATTGATCACGCACCCTTCAGGAGGCCGCGCTTGACGGCGCGCTCGGCCCAGAACACCAGCGATTGCGGCGTGCTTCGCTCGATCTCGGAAAACGGAGCGAGGCGAAGATCGAAGACGAAGAGATCGGCTATGCGGAGGCCGTCTTCATAGCTAACCGCGCCTGATCGAAAAAACCTTGCACGACATCAACCACGCGCAGGCTATCGGCGAGGCTGAGAAGGTTGAGAGCCGCAGGCTCGGGAAAGGCCGTGCACGCCTCAAGATAGCCCTTGATGGCGTCGAGGTTCGGCACTTCGAAAACGCCACCATCGCGACTGCCAGACCAGATCGAAGGATTGCCGAACCGGATATATTCCTTGTAGGTCGGCTGCCGAATCTCGACTTCCTTGATGACCTGCTCATGAAGGCTGATCGGTTCGATGAGGGTGATTTTGACCGAACTCATCAAACGCCAACCTTACGATAGATCGAGCAGATGATCTTCAGGCCGCTCACCTCACCATTCGAGCGGTCGGTCTCGGGCTTGCCGACGAACGAGCCGCCCGTGAAGGTGTGAATGGCGCCGGTCTGATCCTCGACGACCGTGATGTTGGCCGGTGGCATAAGCAGCACCGCTTCCCAATCGCCGCCATCATCCTCGAAGGTGACATCGCCGCCGGGCAAGGCCGGCTTCAGGCTGCGCGAGTAGCTGCGATCCTGGTTGACGATTTCCTCGGATTCCGTGCCCGAGGGATTGACCTTGATGGAGCCGCGCAGGGTGCGCGGCTGGCCACCAATAGTCAGGCGCATGGTGCCGCCAAAATTGGCCATGAATGGTCTCCGAAAGCGGGAAGGGGAAGGAAGCGGCGCTTAAGGGCGCGCCGCGATCAACTCGGGAATTGTGCGTAGATCTGGCCGTTGACTGCGATGATATCGAGCGGGTTGACCCGGTCGAAGCTCGCCAGAATGTCGTAACGGGCCCCGTTGCCGACATTGCGTGCGCCGCGATAGCGCGTGGCGAATTGCGGCACATTCTCGAATACGCCGCGATTCACCAGGTCGCTGTAACCATGCAGCATGGTCGCATCGATATCCTTCGGCGTGCTGATCGCACCAAGATTGCCGGGATTTGAATCGGCGATCGACTTCTGGCCATGCTCGGTAGCGAGTAGAGCGCGCAGGTAAGAGAAGCCGCCGGAGACCTGGAAGACCGACTGGATATCGCGGAACACGCTATCGGGCTGGCCACTCGGGCCGGTGCGATAGGTGGTGACCAATTTGTCGATGGCGATCTCGCCGGCCGCCGTGACCGTCCAGCCCGAGATGCCCGAATTGTTGAGCACGTTGCGGGTCGGATAGGTCGGCCAGAGCGTCGGGTCACGGGGCGGAGTAAGCCCCTCGACGATGAGGCCGGTCTGGTTGCGCGAGACGTTGCCGGTGACGACATCGGAAAGCCAGGGAATGACGCGCGCGGCAAAGCCGGCGGCCCAGAGCCAGGAGGGATGCGCGGTCTGCGCGAAGCGCGGCACGATGGTACAGTGCCGATCGTTCATGCCGAGGCCGAGCGTCGTCTGCGCCGAGATCACGCCGGTATAGCTGGTGAGCGCGTGCCCATAGGTCTGCCGCGAATAGTTCCAGCGGCCGGATTGATCCGAGAGGTAGGTGGTGAAGGAACCGACCGAGGTCGAATCCGACCACGGATTGACGATCATGTCGGCCGGCTGATCGCCCAGCGCGGCAATCGCGGTATTGAGGCCGCTGGTCGGCGTGCCGGAACCTGCAGTGGTGGTGGCAAAGGTGATCCAGCTCGTGGTCAGCAGGTTGTTGACCTTCTGCACCGGTAGGAAGATGTCGATTTCCGAGAAGACCGCGCCAGCATGGCGGGAAGTGATCGTCACGACATTGGTTGCGACCGTCGAAGTGATCGGCAGCATCGCGCCGGTAAGCGCGTTGTAATAGCCGTTGATCGCCGCGTTGATGGTGGCAGCAACCGTATTGGCGCTATCGCCCGGCTGCACGACGATTGGCAGGCGCTCACCCTGGATGTCGATATAGCCGGTGCCGCCGGAGGCGGGCACCGATCCAACGGTCAGCGTGCGGACCTCGGCGACGCCGGTTTCAGCAACGGCAACGAGCCAGATTTCCTGCACGGCGGCATTCTGGCGCGCGATGCGGAACATCTCGCGAAGCTGAGAGCCTGGACCACAGAAAGCGTCGGCATCGGAAAGCGAGGTGCAGACCGTCGGTGTTGCGACCGGGAGAGAGCCGGAGCTCGTCTTGTGACCGAACAGGATGAGGCGCGAAGCAACATCATATTGGCCGCCGGAATTCGCTTCGAAAGCGAACAGCGGAGCCGTGAGGCCCGAGCCGGGAATCTGGTTGAAGCCGATATTGTCCATGTCAGTTCACCCCGTCGGGCTTCTTGGGTTGCAGGGCAGGCTTTTCGGGAGCCGGCATGAGGGAGCCGTCAGCGATGCAGGCGGCGTAAAAGGGATTGGTGTCGTCGATCGTCTCGCCCTCGGCGCCGAACTCGCGGCCGCGATCAGGCATGGGAAGGCGATCGCCGGGCGTGGCGAGCACGTAGAGAGAGCGGGGCATGGTGGATTCCTCAGAGGTCCGCGCGGGGCGGCTCGGTGGCGATGACATCGGCCGTGGTAGCCGGCGTTCCGGGATCGGGCAGGCGGCCCATGCCGGCATAGATCGTGATGCCGTCGAGCGTAGCTGGCAGGGCCGGCGTGTTCGGCATGAAGCCGGCCAGTTCCTCGCAGAGCATGCGCCCTGGGCTGCCGGCAGGCAGGCCTTGCGCGACATCGCGCAGCGGTTGCGGCAAGGCGTCGAGCCCGGATGCTGCGGGTGTGGCGGCGGCGGGCCACTCCGTTGTTTTCGTCTTGATCTTCAACTCGATGGTGCGAAGCGCCAGCTTGACGGTCTTGTCTGGGCTACGCTGCGGGTCGGAGCGGCCCGAACGCAATTCCATCGCGAGCCCGTTGAAGACGAGGCCCTCTGGCGTGATGTTCTGGCGGCTGAGGGCGTAGCGAACGCCCGCCTCGAGCAGGTCGAGATAGGCCTCGTGCCGTGGATCGGTAAACGGTGCGCCCACGGTGCCGATGGTCTCGACGCTGCCGTCGGCCTGCTCGATGTCGACCGAGCCTTTGACCGCCATCACCGCCTCGATGGTGAGGTCGATGATGGATTCATCGAGATCGCGGCTGCCAGAGCCGAAACGGTGATCTTCCTGGCACTCGGTGTAGACCACGAGAATTGGCCGAGCCTCATCCTCGGCTAGCGTATCGATTGCATCCTGACGACTGTCGAAGACGCGATCACCGGCAATTGTCGGATAAGGGCCGCTACCGATGGATGCGAAAGGGCAAAGCGCCTCGATCGCGGCAAGGCGCAGGGCAAGCCGGTGCAGCATGGCGCTTTCTCAGGAAAGGACGGTGACGCGGCAGAGAATGCGGCCCATGGCGTCGACATCCGGATGCGAGACACGCCAGATGGGGCCGTATTGGCCAGGCGCGATCACCTCGACCAGCAGATCATCCTTGCGGATATCGCCGATCGCCATGGCCTCGGCCTGCACCCGCGGGTCGACCTCGATCGTCGGTGAGCCGGTCGAAAGGCCGGGTCGCTGATCGGCGCGAACGTCAAAGGCGTTGACCGTCTTCACCAGTTCCGGCTTGTCGCGGAAGATGCCAACGATCGGACGCACCGGGCGGTTTGGGTCCGGCGGCGTGGATATCGCATTCGCGCTGGCCTTGGCCTGCGGTCGCAGCTCGTAAGCCTCGCCCATGACAGAGGTCATCGTCTGGGCCGCGATCGCATCAAGGCGCGCGAATGCGGAGGGCATGGTCTTACGAGACTTGGCCGGTGAGCAGCACATTCACCGAGGCATCCCCCGATAGCGCAGCCGATAGTGCGGCCCCCACGAGCGTATTGCCGCCGGCGGTGGTTGTGAGATTGAAGGCGGTATTATCCCAATACAGCTTGGCGCCTTGGGAAATAGCGACCGCAGCTTTCGGCAAAGTCCAGCCGCCCAGCCGTTCGCCAGAGAACGTGGCGCCGGCGGCTGCCGAGGTGAGCGCCACAACGAAAATGGAACCGATGAGGTAGGCGGTGCCGGAGACAACACCACCGGCCGGCGCAATAAGGTCGAGTACGCGACCGACCTGAACCGAATTCTTGGCCATCGCCAAGTCCTTTCAAATAGAGGAAGAGGGGAAGCGGCGACGACCACTCGCGCCGCCGCTTCGTCAGAGAGCCACGTGGCTGACGCTTCGAGCCGACAACAGATTTACACGCGCGCTCGGCTGCCGTTCGCCCCCTGAAAACCGGCGCTTACGCGCCGGCGTTCTTGAAGGTGCCGCGATAATCGATCGCGCCGCAGCCGAAATCGTGCTCGAGCGAGACGCCCACGCCCTGCACGCCGAACGGCGTATCCATCCGCATGCGGGGCGCCGTGTAGCCATCGAGCAAGCCGAACTCGAAGCAGGGCAGCACGGACGGATCAGCGAACAGATACCAGGCATTCCCGGAAAGCCTGGCACTGACCGCAAGGGTCAGGAGGTTCTGGAAGATCGCCACGTTCGCGGCCTGGGCGGCGTACAGAGGCGAGAGAACGCCCTGTGCCTCGGTTTCTTTATCCGGCGAGACCAGCAGCAAAGTCGGAGCGATCTGAATCGGCTGGCCGTCCTGGCGCTTCTGCTTACGGAAGGCTGCGCGGCCAAGACCAAGCGACTGGTTGGAGATAGCAGCGGCGGCGGCGGCGAGGGTGCCCGTGGTCGCATTATAGACCTGGGCGTTGATCTCCGTCAGCGTCGGGCCGTTGTTGCTGGTGCCCGAGGTGAACATCGTGAAGAAGGTCGTTTCCTCGAAGGCGGTCACGGTATCGCCATAGGAGCCGAGGACCTGAGCGATTGCGTTCAGACGGTCGTTGACCAGCATTTGCCGGGTCAACGCGAACTTCACCGCGTAAGGCAGAACGTTGGTCTTTTCGCTTGCCTCGGTGAACTTGCCGTCCTTGATTTCACCTGCCTCGCCAACCGGCTGCAGCATCGGAAAATCACCAGCGCGCACACTCTTGTGGTCGCGGAAGTCTTGATAGGTCCGGCGGCGGGCCAGTTGCTGATAGACCGGCTTCGCTAGCGCATATCGGGCCTGGAGCGCTTTATTCAGCGCGTTCTCGAAAATCAGCGGGAAATCGCTGGTCGACATGAAGGCGCGACGCAGCACCTCTTCACGTTCTTGCGTCGTCGGGAAGCCGCGGCTGAATCGGTGACCGATCAATTCCGCGGCAAATTCGAAGACGGTATCCATCCGCATGAAGCTGCGACCTACTTCTGCAAGCTCGCCGACGCCCCCGGCCATGATGTGCGTCATCGCGGCTTCAATGCCGCGGCGGCGTGTATCGGTCTCGTCGAGACCACCATGAACGGTTTCGATGCGGGAGGCGTTGGACCGATGGGCGAGGTGTTCGAAGGCGCGAACACGGAAAGCGGCAACATCGGTGCCGTCGCGAACAGCTCCCTCCACGTCAGCCGTCGCCATGCCAGCCTGGCGACCGATGGCAGAGATATCGGCGACACGGGTGCGTTCCGCCGCAATGAGAGCGGAGGCGTCAGGCGCGGCTACTGTCGCGACCGCGGAAGCGGGCGGCGCGGCTCGCTGCGTTTCGGTATTGGCATTGCGAGCGGCTTCCAGTGCCGCGAGCTCTTCGGGATCCATTGCGGACTCCTGGGTTGAGGGCGCGGCGGCCCGGTTGAAAACGATGGGGAACGTGGCGGCAACTTCCGAGCTTCGGACCTGAGCGCCAGCGTCAGCCGGGATGGTGACGAAAGAAATTTCCATGGGCGTCCAGCGCTCGATGATGCGCTTTTCGACTTCGCCCTTCTTCTCGGCCTCGACGACACGTGCCTGATCGATCACGTAGCCAACCGAGACGTTGCGAATGATGCCTTGGCTGACGAGCGCGAACATGCGGTCGGCGGCGGCATCGGTGCCCTTTTCGGGGAAACGGATCGTCGCCTTGCCTTCAGATCCTTCGATCCAGGCACGTTCGATGACGCCGACCTGGCTTGAGGAAGACCAGCTCGAATGCGAGTCGAGCGCGGGCGCGCCGGCATTCAAGCGGTCTAGGTTGACCGCGCTGCGCGAGACCTCGAGCACCTCGTCGAATGGAATGACCGTGTCCCAGCCAGACCAGCGACGACGACGCACAGAGGCGCCGGTCGTGAAGACGACATTGACGGTGCGGGTTTCACCATCAACTGCGCCGATCGGTGCAGCGCGCACCTGCATTGGCAGAGCGCTTGGAAATTCACGCAGCATTGGCGTCTTTCTTCTGTTTTGAGGCGGCCTTCGAAGCCGCAGGCTCCTGCTCGGAGGTGTCCGTCTGCATCACGCCAAGCTGGCTGACACGACGTGGATCGATATCGAAAACGAGGCCGCTTGGGCTGGCATCGGCTTCCTTCCAGAAAGCCTCGTGCTCTTGGAGCACCTGCCGCCAAGGCTTGCCCCAGGCTTCAATAAATTCCTGCGGTGAAAATCGTCCGGAGCGCACCGCGAGGATATCGGCCTGCAAGTCCTTCAATGGGTCGATCGGCTCGACACCTGGCATCGTGTAATCGAACTTGGCGCGATCACGTTGCCGCTCAGTGATGCGCCCGGCGAGCACCGCGCGATCAAGGAAGCGCGAGGTGATACGGCGAAGGAACATCGGCACGAAGACGAGGTGCTGGAGCTGCTCGACCATGCGACGGAATTCGATTTTTCCGGCGCGGAGCGACGAATAATTGGCCTGCCGGAGATCCCCGGTCAGTTGGTCGTAAGTGATCATGCCGCCGGCCGCCATGCCCATAAGGGCCTGCATGGCGACAGGCTCGAAGGCACCGGATCCCGCCGGCGTGGCAAACGTGACCTCTTCGCCAGGCTGCATGTAGTGAATCATGCCTGGGCGCACTTCCTCGATGCGCTGACCAGTCACCGCATCGGTCTTGGCCTGACCCATCTTGGGCTGCGAATCGGTCCCGCGAACGAAAGCCGAGAAGCAGGCTTCCGTCTTAAGCCGTAAAACCATGGCCTCGCGCACATCGGAGAAATCGCGCGCGTCGAGCATAATCGGCGACATGACGGGCACGCCGCGCACCATGCCGGGCCTGAGCGGCCGATAGAGGTGGACTGCTTCCGAGCGATCCACCGGCACCGACATTTGCAAATCTTGCGCAGCGGGGATGGTGATCATCTCGCCGGGGTGACGCTTGAAAAGCCAGTAGCCTTTGCGGACACCCCATTCACCGAGGATTACGCCCAGGCGAGCATCCGTTCCGAGCACACCGCCGTCGCGGGATTCATCGAGGTGGTCGCCTTCGAGCACCTGCAGGCGCATCGGTAAGCCTCGAGACCCATCGAGCGGCTGGTCGACGAAGCGCGTGATGCTATCTCCGCCCTCCAGCATCGAACGCAACGCCATCATCTGCTGGCCAGCGAAGTCGAGTTCACCCTCGACATCGCTGTACTCAGCCCATTCGGCAAACATCTCGCTGAGCAGCTTGTCCAGGCGATCGCTGCCACTTTGTGGCACACACAGCACGCCGGTTCCGATGATATGCGCGACCAGAACATCAATCAGGCGCGCGCCGATCGACGTGTTGCGAACAAGCTCACGCGAGCGGTGCCGTAAAAGCTTGATTGCGGGACCAAGCTCAACATTGGCTGATGAGCCTTTGGCGTGCCATCCGCCGGCGCGGCGGTCGCGACGGGCGCCATCATATTCGCGCTTAGCCGACAGTAATGCGACGGCATGGGCGCGCTCGAGCGCGGCCTTGGGAGCGACCCATGCCAAGGCTTGAAGGATGCGGGACATCGATCAGGACCGGTGGTATTCAGCGAGCGAAAAGCGCGGCGGTTGCGTATTGGGCGAAACCTCCGCTGATAGCGATGCAAGAACTCGCATCATCTCGTCGAGAGTTCGATAGACGACCAGCCGGCCATCGGCGTAGCGCACCTCGCGCGCACCTGTGGCGATGGCCGACTTGAGCGCATCAATGTCGCTTTGCGTCCAAGCCATCGATTCCTACCGGTTGAACCAGCTTTCGCCGGAATGTGTGAACCAGCCTGGTCGAAGCGGCTGTTCGGTCGTTTCTGTCGGTTTTTCAGGCTCTTTTGCTTGTTCTGCGGCAGTTTCGAGCGTTTGAGGCGCAAAAAGACCGACTTCGTGAGCCTCTGACGGCCTGTGTAAGTCGGCGACAAGATTGGCCCATTGCTGGGCGTCAATCGAGCCAGCGCCTTGCTCCCACGCCAGCGCGCGAGCACCGACGACGATGTCGAGCGCTTCATTGGCGGCATGGGGTCTCTTGACCCATTCCCGCCTTTCACCTGGCTTTTGCAGCAAGGCGCGTTTGGCATTGCCCTTCGCCTGCTCGCGCGGATCGACACAAGTCTCCGCAGTGATCTGCTTTAGGTAGTCTTCGCCTATCCAGTCCGGCAAATGCAGCGTGCCACGTGGATAATTTCCACTAGCGTCGGGACCGGCGACTAAATTGCGAAGGCCGGAATAGACCGACGTTTTCAGATCGAAGGTGCCTAGCAGCGCCAACGTGATCTTGCGGCCAGCGATCCTGCGTCCAAACTCATCCTTGAGGTCAGCGACGGTGCGATGCACTGGCGGCTTGCCCGATTCGGGTAACCCCTTGGTGGCTGCAATCGTGCCGCGCCTCGTCAGGCGATCATAAAGCAGTTGGGTCGAGAAACCCGTGTCCATGCCCCAGGCGATTGGTGGCACGAGCCGACCGGCATCCGTCGGAAACTGGCGCGAAACGAGCGCGTCAATTGCCGCCCAGGCCTCGTCGCCATCGATTGGACCGGGAATAATACCGGCATCGACAAGATAGCCCTGAAATCCCGGCGCCCAGCCCCAGACGCCCCATTCGAAGCGAGCCGGAGAGCCCTGCACGTCAATCATGCCGGTCAAGGCTGCCACCGGATAGGGGACAACACCCTTCTTCCAGAATCGGCGAACCTTTAGCAGCTTTTCATGATCAGGCGCGTCTGAGGTCGGATCATACGGCTCGCCAAGATCCTGCTGCTTAAAGGCCTTTTCTTTCAGCGCATCGCCCTTAGAGGCGACGTATCGATTCCAGATGTCCAGCCACGCTTCGAACGGCGAATAGGCCGACCACATGGCGTAGGATGGCTGCCAACTCCGAACGCGACCCGAACATGGCGCAACCGCGAACCTGTCGATTTCGGCGGCTTCTATGACATCCGGAATTTCCGGGTCGCCGATTTCGACGCGAGTGGGCACCCAGCGCCCCTTAGCCAGCATTTCGGTGCGCGAGACCTGGTCAACCAGTTCGCCGCAGGCCTGGCAGGCGAAGGTGACGCGGCCTCGCGTCATCTCCGACGGTGCCTGCATGTGCTCGAATCGCAGGCGCTGATAGCTGCCGCAACACGGGAAAGGCAGATAATGAAACCGCCGATCACCATCCTCGAACATCGCCGAGATACGGCAATCACCCATCGTGCCCGGTGTCGAGCAGGCGTACTCCTTGGCGAGGTCGCCGAACGCTTTCTGCCGTGCCCTAGCTTGCTCGATCGGTGAGCCGCGGCCATCCGTATCGAGCGGATATTCCGACACCTCGTCCATACCGAGATAGCGGATAGAGACCATCTGCAGCCCCTTCGATGAAGAGGCGGTGACGATCTGCGCGAAGCCGCCGGCAAATCGCTTGAACGACGTGGTGCTCGAGGCCTCGTCGCGCGAGTTTTCAGGGCGGACGCGATGCCGGATTTGCGGCGAAGCGTCGATCGAGGTTTGCAGCTTGACCCGGTTGAACTTGGTGGCCTCGTCGAGCGAGGGAAACACCATCATGATTGAGCCGGGCGCCCTGTCGACGATGAAGCCGAACCAGTTGACGTGGACTTCCGATTTGCCGCACTGCGCGGAAAACCGAGCCGTCACGCGCCTCGCCGGGTGATCAGGATGCAGGCAGTCCTGCATCTCGCGCAAGTACGGAACGCGCGAGGTAGACCAGTCGCCAGGGAATGGCGAACCCGACTCCGCCGATATCTTCCGATAACGGTCGGCCCATTCGGAGACTGTCAGCTCTTGCTCTGGCGTTGCCGCGATCGCAAGGACGCCGAACAAAACGCGGCGGCCGTTGCTCAGATCGGGAAAACGCTCCCGGATCGGAGCGGACATCATGCACTACCGTTGTCTGGCCCTTCCGGAGGCGGTTCGGCAAGTTCGGTCATATCCCGCGCGAAACGGTCGAGCCCCGAGCGGATCATGGCTTTGAGGTGCGGCCTGGCTATCCGGGCTTCACCGCCAAAATTCGCTGCGATTTGCTCGGCGGCCTCATTCACGGCGAGGTCGAACGATGTCCGCATGCGTGTTATGGCCTCGCGGGCGGCTTCTTGAACCTCGTTTACCGGGACCAGTTCCTTTTTACGCTCGGCCAGATCGAGCTCGCGCATTTGCGCCTGAGCGATCTGGTTTCGTGCCTGGGCGTCGTTCCGGCTGGGCTGACCATAGCCTGGCGGGGCGCGTGGCTCGGGTGCGGATTGGTCCAGCCTGATGTTCTGCTGGCGATGTAAGCGCAGGCGGCCAAAATCAATGACGGTCTGCTTACCCTGTCGTTGCGGGAAGAGCGCGTCCGCGTGCTTCTGGACATAGCGTGAAAGCGTCGACCGCTCGACCGCGTCTCCTAGCTCGGTGAGACGGCGGGCGGCCTCGGTGAGGCTCACGACATCCGTGCTCATGTGCAGCGATCCGTGCGTTGCGTGTATCGAAATTTCAGACCGGCCACTAGAAAAACTGCGGACTGCGCGCGCACCGCGCCCCACCCGGCGCCGGGAAGGACCCGCGCAGATTCCTGCGGTTTCAGGCCTTCCCCGAGCCGAGCGCCGCAGCCACGCGAGCGAGGATCTTCGGCGGGATTTCGTAGCGCACTGTCAGTTCAAACCGGCCCGGCACGACACCTGTCATCGCTTCCTTTGCGAGGTTCGGGCCATGCAACGTGCGGATCGGGAAACGCTTGCTTGTCGTGCGGGCCATATACATGCCCTCGAGATAGAACGAGCGCTTGAACAGGCGAGGGTTGTTCCACGGCGAGGCATTGATGCCCTTGCCTGTCTTCTTGGCCCCAAAATCCTTGATGTCGGTCGTCTTGCCGCTCACCGCAATCACATATCTAAGCGCGGATGCGGAGGGCATCACCGTCACGCGCTCGGTGACCGTCTTGAGCTTCTTCGCGCCAGACTGCTCTTTCAGCGCGCGCTTGACGACGGTCGTCACCTTGCGGCTGCCGTCGAGCATGCCGCGCCAGATGGCAATCGGCACAACCTTTTCGGCCCGCTTGATGTTGCGAGCGGTGGCCATCAGCGCCGACGTGTCGATGTGGAGCGTGAAACCCGCGCTCATCGCCTCATCAATCTGCGCCTTGCAGCCTCAATTTTTTGAGCGGCGGCGCGTTTCGCGTCTTCCGCCACGGTCGTCACCGTGAAAACGGCGGCCGGCAGGAGCGCAGCGCCATTTCCCTGCGCGGCTTGCTTGACGGCCGAGACAATCGCCTCCCGCCGCGCCGCACATCCGCCACACGTCACATCACGATCTCCAGAGGTGAGGGCATGTCCAGAAACGGAAACGCCCCGCAGCCGTGAGGCTCGGGGCGCTGGACATAGTTCCGATGGTTGGAAGGTGTCACAAGCCGCGTACGCAAGTCAAGCGGCTTTTTTCAATTTCCTTTTCCTGCGCTCAGGAAGGGCGGGAACGGGCATCACGCGCAAGCTGGGCAGAATGCGCCGCGCTGGCAAATCGCCAGTCTCCCAAGGCCTAGATGGCCGCAATGATGCCAGAACAACATGCTCGGAAAGCTTTCCCGCGAGGTCTTCAGCCAGTAGCGCCATCGCCCCGATCCAGAGTTCATATTCGCCACGGGCAATGGCGCATTCCAGCGGGTCCGGGTCGAGATAGGTTTTGCGATAGGCATCTGGCCAAGGACGCTTGCGCTTCATGTCGTAGCCTTCGACTTCGCGCTCTACCTTCTCCTCCAGCCAATCAACCAGTTCTCGCCGAAACCATTTGTGCATCCCATTGGAGTGTTTCTCGTATTTCACCTCCGGAAAGTCCCCATGCCAGTCCGGCCCCCTGCCAAAGCCAGCCTGCCGCACCAGCAAGTCTGAAATCCTGCCTTTCAATGCGCGCGTCCGGCCATCGCGTCCAATCACCGTCAGCGCACCGAGCGCCCGCGCCACCACGCCCAGCCCATCCGAGCCCAGATCGCCCATATCGGTCAGCGGTGACCAATCCTCGGGGACGCAAAGCTGATAAGCATTCATCGCCAGCACGGCATCGCCGACGATCAGCGCATCGGGATGCGGCTCACTCGACCAGCACAGCGCCGAAGGCACAAGCCCGTAGCGGTTGCGCACGTCATTGCCTTGCACAAGGCCGCCAAGCTGCCCGACTTCATCGACAATGCCCATTGATGAGCGCGGATCGAGCGGCTTGGCAATCTTCGCCAACCATTGTTCATCAATCACATCGCCAGAGGGCGCAACCTTCGGCAACTCATCCCGATAGGCCCATTGCAGCAACCGCTCGATATCGATCTGTCTCATCACCATTCTCCCGTTCCGCGAGGGTTGCGAGGGTTGCGAGCCAACATCACAAATGCTCGCAGCCTATTTTTATCAGTTTAATCAATATCTTACGTTCATCTCTGCGAGGGTGCGAGGGTTAAGGTTGTGTATATGCGTATGAAAGAGCCTTTTCCCCTTAACCCCGCAGAACATGCTTATACGCGCGCGAAACCCTCGCACCCTCGCAAGCCTTTGATTAACAGTTTGATTTTGAAAGAGAAAATGAGCTGCGAGGGTTTCAGTCTACGCTCGCTAGACGCTCGCAACCCTCGCAGAATTTCACCTAAAACCCTCGCGTTGCGAGCATCGCGCCACATCATGGCGTCTCACCATAGGGGCTGCGGGGCTGATGGTGACGCGGATCGTCAGGAACGTCGTGCAGCGCGATATAGGTGTAATACCGTACCCGTGCTTCGACCTTCTTGAAACCCTTCTTTTGCATGGTGACAGCGAAGGCTTTTTCGCTCCAAGGCTTGATGGCATTCGCGATGCACCACACCTCGTAAGCGAGATAAAGGGCGCGGGCATTCACCGTGCAGGTTTCAATTTCAGTTCGCGTGATGCAGGAATCTATAAAACCCTGGATATGGTCCATGTCGGCGCGGTATTCGGCCGTGGCATCGAGAATATCCTTCGGCACCTGCAAACCCTCGCGCAGGTAGATCAGCGCACCTTCAATGAGCCAGTTGAGAACGCCGCTTCGCTCTTCCCAGAATTCGGCGAGCACCTCTTCCATGTCGCGTCTTTCGTCATCGGCGATCGTCACGCCCCAGACGACAAGGCAGACACGCCGCCAGATGCCGTGATCGACGCCATCGATTCGCGGCTTGTCGTTGCCGCTCATCGAGGGTTTGAAATTCGGCCGGAACTCGAAGAAGTTCCCGAAATTGTGCCGCACCATCATCGGCTCGCCGCCTGTCAGGCTTTTGACGAGCGTTTCTTTCAGCGGCTCGCCGCGCGGCAATTCTGAAACCCGCACCATGCGCGCGCCCGGCAATTGCGCCAGGTCAGGCGTCGCCTGGCCGCTTCCACGTTGTTGCGTGCCGGTCAAACTTTCAGAGTTCAGCGTTCTGGCATAATTGCCCATCTGCCGGCAGATCGCCTCGATGAAGGTCGATTTGCCATTCGCGCCTTCGCCATAGTTGAAGACCAGCTTTTGCGCGCCCATCAGGCCAAGGATGGCGTAGCCATGATAGACCTGCAGGAAGCGCCGGCGGTCCTCTTTCGGTTGAAAGCGAGCGAGGAAGGCGAGCCAGCGCGTGCAGGGGGCTGCGGGGTCGTAGGGCACCGGCGCCAGTTTGGCCTGCAGGTCGGTGCGGGCATGGGGTTGCAGATTCACCTTGCCGGTAAAGCGCACGATATCAGGATCCGGACAATCCGGATCGATCTCGCGGGAAAAGCGCAAAGTGCCGTTCTCGACATTGTAGAGCATCGCGTCGGCATCGAGCTGCTCGACGCCGATGGTGATGTGCGGCGCGGCCGTATCGATCATGCTGGCAATGCGCGCGCTGTTGCCGCTGGAAATCGCGAATTTGCGGCGCGCTGATCGGCGCTTCTCCACCTCGCCAAGTGCCTTGTCGCGCTCCGCGTCGGTTCCGCCCTCGATCGCATCCCGCTCGGCCGGCGTTGGGCGGATCAGCAGCGCTTCATGCGCAATCATCCGGGCGGTGGCCTGGGCATAGCGCTTCAGCGCCTCAGCGCCGCCCGTCATCTCCCAATGGCTGCCGGACCACACGGCCCAGCCGATATCGCGCACGAAGCGGAAATTCTCGCCAAACCACAGAATGAGCCGCCGGCCATTATCGGTGTCGTTCTGCACCAGGTTCCGGCACATGGTCAGCGTGCGCCAGGCCTGCACATGTGCGGCCCCGCGATCATCGCGAGCAATCGGAGCAAGGCGCTGCACCGGGGCTGCGGGGTCGTTGGCGGGCGCATCGCCGTCCCAGATAACGGTAGCGTTCTCGACCATCTCGGCAATGCGCTTCAGAGGATCGGTCACGCGTCACCTTTTTGTGTATTGAGTGTGTAATTTCTGTTGACGAATTTGACGCACTTGTGTATTCGTTGTGTATTGGATGGAGACGAGACATCAACGCCAGCCGCGCTACCGAAACCCCGGTCGAAGTCATGAAAAAGCTGATGGCTGATGGTTGGGTGAAGCGGCCGGGCAAGGGCGACCATGTCAATTTCGTCAAGGCTGGCGCGCGCTTGATCATCACAATCGACACGGGCCGTCGCGAGGTGCCGCTTGGCATCCTGCGGAAGATTTACCGGATTGCGGGCTGGCGTTGGTAGCCGGCCCAGCCCAGGGAGGGGCTGAACATCATGGCCATTGCAACCGTTGTCGCGACCATCCACCACGAGGAAGACAACACCTGGACGATCGAATTTCCGGATTTTCCGGGCGCGGGCACGGCTGGCGATACATTCGAGGAGGCGATCCGTCGCGGGACCGAGCACATCCAGGCCCATATCGAAGGGCACATGGAAGCCGGCATTCCCTTGCCGGAATTGCGTAGCGTCGACATGCTGATTCAGGACAAGGCCTTCACCCGCGATCTTCCGGCCAACACCTCGCTCAACCTGGTATGGGTCGAAATGCCCGGAAAATCCGTGCGCCTGAATATTTCCATGGATGATGGCCTTGTGGCGCGCATTGATCGGACGGCGGCAATGCTCGGTGAAACGCGCAGCGGTTTTCTTGCCGAAGCCGCCAAAATGCGGTTGCAGGCTGAAGGCGGTAAAATGATCACCGAAGCACTGCGGAAAGCTACGCCCCTCATTCCGTCCGATCCAAAATTGCGCCTTTGACATCACGCAGCAGCCTCCATCATCCGAACAAGCTGAGCTGCGGCGGCGGAGCCTCGGCGGGCAAGCCGAGCGATGAGAGTTCGCAGCGCATACGCCGCCGCCAAGCTGACAACGCCGTTGCCGAGCATGCGAAGTCTGTCCACCCGGCCGGCCAGCCCATCAGCCATTCGACGAACAGAGGGTTCAAGCTCCGGCGCTCGGGTGAGGATGTCTCGCCATCCGTTGATATCGCCGGGGCCAGGCGGGAAGAGAGGTCTTCCGCTTGCCCGTTCATCAGCATCTCGTTGGATCGATCGCCGCTGCGCGCTTTCCGCGAGCCCTGAACGTCGGCCACCGATGGTGTCGACCAATGCGCCGCCTCGTCGTTCAGATTGCGCATGCCGCGGCCGATCGCTTTCATCGCCGCGATCCGTTCCGCCGAATGCGGGGGCATGTGATCCCGTGCCTGTGGCGTCGACCAGACAGAATTCACCTGCTGCACAAGGCTCGCGCCGGTCATTTGCGGAGTTATCGTGCCGCCCCTGCCACCGTCCGACGCCGACGGCGTCAGCCACATGAACGCCACGAAATTCGGCAACTGGTCGAGATGAAGGCGCCCCGTTCCGTTCTCCAGATGCTCCGCGCCATTCGCGCCTTTCCCATCCCGCGCCGCCGGCGTCGGCCAGGCCGAGGATGAAGACGCGTTCCCGCCGATGCGGCGCGCCAACTTCCTCCGCCGCGAACAATCCTCCCTCAACCGTGAAGCCAAGCTTTGAAAGGTCTCGGAATACGCGGTCCGCGCCAGCGATTTCGTCAGCCCCCGCCGAGAGCATGCCGCCGACATTCTCGATGAGCACGAACCAGACGCGCGATTGCACGATGATGCGCCGGGCGTCGCTCCAGAGGTCGCGTCGATCGAGGCTTCCCTGCTTGCGGCCGGCGAGGCTGTGCGGCTGGCACGGGATGCCGCCAATAAGGCCATCCACGCCGCCGCGCCAGCTTCGGCCGTTGAAGGTTCGGGCATCGCTCCACAAAGCTGCTGGAGCCAGGAGACCCGCTTGCATTGCACGAACCAGATGCGAGCAGGCGAAAGCTTCCCTCTCGACCATGCAGACGCTGCGAGCGCCTGGAATTGCCAGCTCGACGCCGAGATCGAGCCCGCCGCCTCCGGTGCAGAGGGAGAGCAGGTTGAGAGG
>FTCZ01000367.1_pt1 | contig 23158 bp, 7 predicted proteins | sample 1658871 | NCBI WGS metagenome assembly FTCZ01 (sample SAMEA3914864, study PRJEB12502) | metagenome | biome: forest; material: soil | place: USA | collected 2012-03-12 | depth 0.3 m
CTGGCCGGAATCGTTCTGCCACAGGATGTCGGCATAGCCGTCGCCATTGTAGTCGCCGGCGCCCTTGACGTGCCAGGTCGGACCCGGGTTGCCGCCCACGGTCGCGCCGCCGATCTGGTTAAGACCGTTCATCGTCCAGATCGCCGCCTGGCCGCTGTCGTTCTGCCAGAGAATATCGGCCTTGCCGTCGCCGTTGAAATCGCCGGCGCCGATCACGTGCCAGGTCGGACCGGGATTGCCGCCGACCGTCGCACCGCCGATCTGGGTCAGGCCGTTCATCAGCCAGATCGCCACCTGGCCATTGTCGTTCTGCCACAGGATGTCGGCCTTGCCGTCACCGTTGAAATCGGCTGCCGCCTTGATGTGCCACGAGGGTCCGGGATTGCCGCCCACCGTCGCACCACCAATTTGGTTAAGGCCGTCCATCGTCCAGATCGCGGCCTGGCCATTGTCGTTCTGCCACAGGATGTCGGCCTTGCCGTCGCCGTTGAAGTCCGCTGCGGCCACGACATGCCAGGACGGTCCCGGATTGCCGCCCACCGTCGCGCCGCCGATTTGGGTGAGACCCTGCATGGTCCAGATCGCCGCCTGACCGGAATCGTTCTGCCACAGGATGTCGGCGATGTGGTCGCCGTTGAAGTCGGCGGCCGCTTTCACATGCCAGGACGAACCTGGATTGCCGCCGACCTGCGCACCGCCGACCTGAGTCAAGCCATCGATGGTCCAGATCGCCGCCTGGCCGTTCGCGTTCTGCCACAGGATGTCGGACGTGCCGTCGTCGTTGAAGTTGGCGGTGCTGGGACCGCTCATCGGCAACGTGATGGTTTTGTCCGTAAACACCAGCGTCTGCACGTGGGTGAGATTCTCGTATCCTCCAGCGGTGCCGGCCGCGACGTTCCATGAACCGTCGCTGGCGCGCGTGATGCTCGCCTGGGTCGATGCGATATCGTATTGCACGGTGGTGTTGGACGCGCCTCCCGTGATCTTCGCATTCACGCCGAGGCTGCTTCCGTGGATCACAATGGCGCCGGTCAGCGTTCCGCCCGTGAGATCGATGAAGTCGTTGTTGCCGCCGGCGAGGACGATGTTGCCGTGGATCGTGCCGGTGTTGGTGATCGTCAGCGTGCCGCCGCCGAGCACGATGTCGCCGTTGATGATTCCCGAATTGGCCACGCCCGGCGGACCGAAGCCGAAGCTGAACTGCGTGTTGACCGGGTTTTGCACCGTATCGAAGAAGACATTGCCGTTGATGTGTCCGGTGTTGGTCAGCTTGCTGTCGCTGCCGCCCAGGTCGACATCGCCATTGAGCGTCCCGCTGTTCGAAACGTTCAGGGGCGTGAAGCCCTGGCCGCTGTCGGTATTGAGAATCGCCGTCTCGGCGGTAATCGTTCCGGTGTTGACGATGATGCTGGCGATGCTTGTGTTATAGGGCGAGCTCACGGCGATGCCATATGTCGCCGCCAGGGCACTGGATGACGTCGCGGTGATGGTCCCGTTGTTCGTAATGTTGCCTTCGTAGAAGCCGCTGCTGAATTGGCCCGCCAGGCTCTGAATGCCATAGGCGGCGCCCGCTGCGCTGACGGCGATGGTCCCGTCATTGGTCACCGCGGCACCCCCGCTGCCCAGATCGAGGCCGATCGCATTCCCCGTGCTAGAGGTCACGTCGAATTCCCCGCCGGCCTGGTTGGAGAACACGAAAACCGGCCCACCGCTGAGGAGCCCGGTCGCCGTGGTAACGGCTTGGACCTGCCATTTGCCGGCGTTTGTGACCGTCTGGTTCTCCGGATCCAGCGTCATGCCCGTTGCCGCTCCGACCGTGTCGGTGACGGAAAACAGCGCGCCGGCCCGGTTGGTCATGTCGCCGCCGAAGAACCCCGGGGTCGCAAACACGCCCCAAAGGTTGTCGTCGCCCGAGGTGATGCGGATCGTTCCGGAATTGTCGATCGCGCCGTTATGAAGTCCCTGCGCACCTGCGAAATCGCTCGTGACGTCGAAGAAGCCCATGTTCTGGTTGATGTTGAGATCGCTGATATGCGCGACGATGTTGATCGTCTCGCCGGCGAACAGCGTAAAATCGTGCGGCAGGTAGATCGGTGCGGTCGAACCGAAATAGATCGGCGGCGAGGCAGGCAGCGTCGGCCCGGCGAAGGGCGTCGCGTTGAAGACGAGATTGGCGGACGTGAGCGCAGACGCCTGCACGTTCTTGAGCAAGACGGTGTCCGTCGCCGAAAGCGTGATCAGCGTGTCGGCGCCTTGCTGCTGCGTCGAGAGCGCCGAGGTATAGCCATAGATCTTCAGCACGTCGCTGTTGGCGTTGGCGCCGAAATCGGTGACCACGACCTGATGGTCGCCCGACGAATAGACGAAGGTGTCGTTGCCGCCATTGCCGGTCATCGTGTCGCCGCCGCCGCCCGCGACCAGCGTGTCGCCGGAGGCGCCGCCGACCAGCACGTCATGGCCGCCGCCGCCGATCAGCGTCGCCGCGGTCGAACCGGCGGTCAGCGTGTCGTTGAAGGTCGAACCGACGACCTGCTGGATGTTCGCGATCGTGCTGGTGCCGGCGCCGCTGACCGCGCCGCTCGCCAGGTTGACACTGACGCCGATATCGGAATCGGCCAGGGACAACGTGTTGAACCCGCCGCCGCCATCGATGCTGTTGGTGCCGCGGCCGATCTCGAAGAAGTCGTTGCCCGAACCGCCGGTGATCGTGTCCGATCCGCCGCCGCCGAAGACCGCTTCGCCGTCATTGCCCAGCGTGACGCTGTTCGTGCCGTAACCGAGATAGATCCCGCCCGATTGCTTTCCCGAGGCGCCGTCATAGAGGCTGTTGCCATCGCCATAATGAATCGCGCCGACAATCGAACCCGTGTTGTGGATCGTGTCGTTCGCGTCGTCCAATTCGACCGCGCCATTGATATGGCCGGAATTGGTGATGACCAGGTCCGTCGATGCGCTGCCCAGCTCGGCGCCGCTTTTGATCGCGACCTGCGCCGTGATCGTGCCCGAATTGGTAATCGTTCCGGTGTGCTGGTTTCGGCCCGAGACATAGATGCCGTAGGTCTTCGTCGTGCCGTTCAACCCCGTCACGAGGATGGTACCGCTGTTGTTCACCGAGTCGGTGTTGGACCAGCCGGCCGAACGGATGCCGTAGGCGGCGACCGCGCCGGAGACCTTGAGGCTGCCGGCGTTGACGATGCCGCCTTGCGCGGCCTCGGCGCCGTTTTGCGCGAGGATGCCGTAAGCGGTCCCGGCGGACGAGGTGACGGTGAACACACCGGTGCTCGAATTCTTGGTGTTTTCCCCGCCAAAGGACGTGTCGATGCCATAGGCGTCGCCGACGGCGGAAACCGTGAATGTGCCGTCATTGAGGAACGGCGGGCCGAAGCCTGTGTCCAGACCCTTCGCAACGCCGTTGGGATCGCTGTCGGTGACCGAGAATGTCGCGCCCGCCTTGTTGGCGATAAGCCCGCCGAAGGAGGCGGAGATGTCGGCCGTCACACCCGTCACGTCGCCCGACGACGTCGTCACCTTGACCGTGCCGAAATTGGTCAGACTGTGGAACTGGTTGTTCCAGTTCGGGCTGCCGCCGCCCACGTCCACGAAGCCGACATTCTGCTCCAGCTCGTTGAGGGTTTCGCCGGCCTGGATCGTGAGGTCATAGGTGAATTTGATGGTGGTGGTGCCGAAGATTGGCGGCGAGGCCGGCAGCGTGGGCCCGGCGAAGGGCGTGGAATTGAAGACGAGATTGGCGGCGGTAAGCGAAGATGCCTGCACGTTCTTGAGCAGCACGGTGTCCGTCGCCGAAAGCGTGATCAGCGTGTCGGCGCCCTGCTGCTGTGTCGAGAGCGCCGAGGCATAGCCGTAGATCTTCAGGACATCGCTGTTGGCGTTGGCGCCGAAATCGGTGACCACGACCTGATGGTCGCCCGACGAATACACGAAGGTGTCGTTGCCGCCGTTGCCGGTCATCGTGTCGCCACCACCGCCGGCGACCAGCGTGTCGCCGGAGGCGCCGCCGACCAGTGTGTCGTGGCCGCCGCCGCCGATCAGCGTCGCCGCCGTGGAACCGGCGGTCAGCGTGTCGTTGAAGGTCGAGCCGACGACCTGCTGGATGTTCGCGATCGTGCTGGTGCCGGCGCCGCTGATCGTGCCGTTTGCCAGATTGACGCTGACGCCGATATCGGAATCGGCCAGGGACAGCGTGTTGAATCCGCCGCCGCCGTCGATGCTGCTGGTGCCTCGGGCGATCTCGATGAAATCGTTGCCCGAACCGCCGGTGATCGTGTCCGAGCCGCCGCCGCCGAAGACCGCTTCGCCGTCATTGCCCAGCGTGACGCTGTTGGTGCCGTAGCCGAGATAGATTCCGCCCGACTGCTTTCCCGAGGCGCCGTCATAGAGGCTGTTGCCGTCGCCGTAATGAATCGCGCCGACGATCGTGCCGGTGTTGTGGATCGTGTTGTTGGAATTTATGAAATCTATGGTGCCGTGGATCGTGCCGCTGTTGGTGATCGTAATGCTGGGCGTCGGGCCGCCGACATAGGTCGGATCGACCGCGAAGGCTTGCGACGCTTCGATCAGGCCCGAGTTCGTGAAGTTCGTGCCGTAAGGCGCGGTGACATAGATCGCGGTGCTGGTCGAGCCCGATCCGACGCCGATCGCCTTCAGCGTGCCGCTGTTCGAGAACGACGTCATACCCTCGACGCCGATGGCGTGCTTGCCGGTGACCTCGATCGTTCCGGCGTTGGAAAACGCGCCGCCATCGGACAGGAGCATGTCGATGCCCGTGGCATAGTCGACCGCCTGGACTTTCAAGATGCCGGACGCCGTGTTCGTGAAGGAGTCGCCCTCGACGCCCCAGGCATCGGCCGTGTCGGAGGTGACCTGTATCAAACCCGAATTGACGACGGCCGGCCCCCAATAGACGCCCACGGCGTCCGCCGCGACGGCGGTCGCCGTGACATTCAGCGTGCCGGTCGCCGTGTTGGTGAAGGTGGAGTTCGAGAAGCCGGAATCTTCGCCCTGGGCGAGCGCCCCGCCGGCGACATAGCCGGTGGTCAGGCCGACAACGTCGGTCTGGGACTTGAACCCGGTGTCGATCACCGTCGCCGCATTGGTGAGCGACGGCGCCACGCTGCCCGACTTCTTCATGACGAGAGCGAACGGACCGTCGAAATTCATCGTCTGTCCGGCGGCGGTCTGGAGAGTCTGGTTGAAGACGAGCGGCGAGGTCGGCACGCCGTTCGGGGTCGGCGCTTTGTACGACAGATGATAGCCGAGCAGCTCCATCAGCCTGAGATCGACGGAGGAAAGCTGTTCGACGGTGCCGGTGTCGCCGAACGCGTCGAACGAATCGCCGTGAACGGACGGCCCCCAATCGCCCGGATCGCCGCCATTGCTCGGATCGTTGAAGGGCAGCAGGAGCTGGTCGCCGTTCAGCGAGAAATAGCTGGTCCCGGAGCCGTATTCGTGCACGCCCGGCGCGGAATATTTGAACGTATCGAGCGGTGAATAGACCGGGTCGCCTCCGCCCGCGGGCGGCGCGCCGTCGAAGGCCTGACGTCCGAGCACTTCGGAAATCTCATGTTCGAGGGCGCCGATGGCGTCGTATTCGCCGGCCACCGCGCGATTGTTGGGATCGAAGGTGAAGGGCGCCGTTGCACTCAGGCCGACATATCCGTCCGGAACGCCATCGACGGCCGGCGCTTGCCCGAGCACTCGCGCCTGCGCATAAGGCAGCTCAATGAGCAGCGGCGGGCTTTCTTGGGAGATGGCGAGCCGCCGGAAAGCGTCCGTAATTGCCGGCGAGGTCGCGTTCCTCTGCAATGTTCTGGCAGAGGTTACATAGTCCGTCAGGATGTAGGTCGTCAGCGATTCGCCGACCGCGCCGGAATCGAGGGGATTGCCGCCAACCTCACCCCAGCCAAACGTTATGTTGAGGGTGATGTCGGCGTCGAAGGTATCTTCGTAGAATTGTACGGCGGCCTGGACGGCCGTTTTGAAGCCCGCCGGCGCGTTGGCGACGCTCGCGGCGTATGTGATGTTGATCTGCACTCCATCCCCCCAGACAACGGTATGGAGTGTTCAAGCCGCCCGTTCGGAACGCGCCGAGACCCTACCGACAACGCCACACAGTAGCATTCACATCCCGTTTCCAACAACGTGCCAGGTGCTTCCGGGATTTCCGCCGATCGCGACGCCGCCGAGTTGCGTGAAACCGTTCATCGTCCAGACCTCGGCCTGACCGCTGGTGTTCTGCCACAGGATATCGGCGAACCCATCGCCATTGTAGTCGCCGGCGCCGATCACGTGCCAGCTGGTGCCGGGGTTGCCGCCAACCGTCGCGCCACCAATTTGGTTAAGACCATCCATCGTCCAGATCGCCGCCTGGCCGGAATCGTTCTGCCACAGGATGTCGGCCTTGCCGTCGCCGTTGAAATCGCCGGCCCCGATCACATGCCAGGCCGGACCCGGGTTGCCGCCGACCGTCGCGCCACCGATCTGGGTCAGGCCGTTCATCAGCCAGATCGCGGCCTGGCCGTTATCGTTCTGCCACAGGATGTCGGCCTTGCCGTCACCGTTGAAATCGGCCGCCGCCTTCACATGCCAGGACGAGCCGGGATTGCCGCCGACCGTGGCGCCGCCCGTCTGGGTGAGACCATCCATCGTCCAGATCGCCACCTGGCCATTGTCGTTCTGCCACAGGATGTCCGCCTTGCCGTCGCCGTTGAAGTCCGCCGCGGCCACGACGTGCCAGGACGGTCCCGGATTGCCGCCAACCGTACCGCTGCTGGCTTGGGTAAAGCCGTCCATCGTCCAGATGGCCGCCTGGCCACTGTCGTTCTGCCATAGAATGTCGGCCTTGCCGTCGCCGTTGAAATCGGCGCTCGCCTTCATGTGCCAGGACGCGCCGGGATTGCCGCCGATTTGCGCGCCGCCGGTCTGGGCCGATTGGGCGACCGTCCAGATCGCGGCCTGGCCGGACGTGTTCTGCCAGAAGATGTCGGAATAACCGTCGCCATTGGCGTCCGACCGGGTCGGGGGCGTCGACACGGTCATGTCGTCGAACTTCAGGAATTCGATGCTCGTCAATGTGTCGGTGCCGTCCGGGCCGGTGACAGTCGTGATCAGACCCGTGCGCGTTACCGTGTAGGCCGACCGGTTGCCGGCGAACACCGCGGTGTCGACGCCGGTGCCGCCATCCAGCATGTCGTTGCCGCGGCCGCCGACCAACGTATCGTTGCCGTCGCCGCCGGAAAGGAGGTCGTTTCCGAGCGTGAGGTTGCTGCCGAAGCCCGGAACGAAAGCGGGGCCGAACGAGTCGTAGGCCGTTGCCGGCGTCACATAGGGCAGGAAATCCGCGTTCACCGCGTTTTCCATCGTCTGAACTTGCGCGGCCTGTGTCGTTTGCCCGGTATCGGTCGAAAGGAGCGTGATCCCCTGGCTGCCGAAAACATCGGCCGCTTTCTGGATGGCCGCCGTTGAATTCGACGAGAAATAGTTTTCCGCGAGGAAGCCGTTGATGGCGTGCAGATAGGCCGAATCCTGCGCGGCATTGTCCGCCGACCCGTCGGACGTGCCGTCGCTGAGGATATAGGGCGCGCCGTTGACGATGAACGCGAAGGCCGACGGATTGCCACCCTTGCCGGTGATGTAGTCATTCGCATAGCCGCGCAGCGTCACGATGAGATCGCGCATGTTGCGGGCTTCGGCGGCGACGTCGCTGTGGGCCGTGCCGCGCGCGAAGTACCGGACCACGTCGTCCAGGAAGACGCCCTGGAACCCCTGGTCGATCATCGTCTTGATGCGCGCTTCGAGCACCGCGAGCCAGCCGGCGGCGCTGAAATCGACCAGCCGCGCATTGGGGAAATTCGGATCGGCGCCTTCCAGCCAGGACGGCGCGGCCGCCGTCGGCGTGCCGCTGGCCAGATGGTTGGAGGTCCAGGCGGGGTTCCATTCGCCGGTGTAGTCGTTGACCTTGGCCACGTCCAAATAGCCGATGAGGATCTTTCCCGCGCCCTCGATCTGGCTGAGATCCGCCTTGGTCCAAAGCACCTCGCTGTTCGGGGTGTTGGTCACCGAAGACTTCGCGGGATTGATCACCAGCATGTCGAAGGCCGAGGCGGCGAGACCGGCGGCGGTGTAGCTGGAGCCCTGATAGAGGATCGCGAAGTTCTTGGCGCCGAGCTTGCTCTTGGCCGCCGCGATGATCTGCTGCTCGGTGTATTTGAGCCCGCCATAGAGGACGTCGTTGCCGGCGCCGCCCGACAGCACGTCGTTGCCGTCGCCGCCGACGATCGTGTCGTCGCCGTCCCCACCCGCGAGAGCATCGTTGCCGCTGCCGCCCGTGATGTCCGCGATGCTTGTGCCGCCATTGCCGGCGGACGCAATGCCGTACCTTGGGCTGCCGACAACGGGAAGAGTATGGCCGATTTCCCAAGCGCGATGTTTGACGGCGGTGCCCGTGGCGCGCAGCGCGCTCGCCCAAAGCAGGCCGTTACGACCGATTGCGAAGACGCCGTCGCCGCTTGAGGCGCTGTTGGCGGGTGCGCCATCACGAATGGGCATGTTCATCACTCCGCTGGCCCCTGGAAACACTAGCCGAGGCAACGGAAAGTACAACCGCTACAAAATCATATCGATCAAAGGATACTTGTGGCTGTCGCCGAGTATTCACATATCGACTTTTTGCTAGGCAGGCGTTGTGGCTGCGGCGATGTCACGTGCCGCCGACGGCATGCCACGCAGTTCCCGGAGTTCCGCCGATCTGCGCGCCGCCGAGTTGCGTGAAGCCGTTCATGGTCCAGATCGCGATCTGGCCATTGTCGTTCTGCCACAAGATGTCGGCCTTGCCGTCGCCATTATAATCGCCCGTGCCGACGACATGCCAGCTGGGTCCGGGATTGCCGCCGACCGTCGCGCCGCCGGTCTGGGTGAGACCGTCCATCGTCCAGATCGCGGCCTGGCCGGAATCGTTTTGCCACAGGATGTCGGCCTTGCCGTCGCCGTTGAAATCGCCGGCGGCGATGACGTGCCATGTCGGACCGGGATTGCCGCCGACCTGCGCTCCGCCGATCTGGGTCAAGCCGTCCATCAGCCAGATCGCCGCCTGGCCATTGTCGTTCTGCCAGAGGATATCGGCCTTGCCGTCGCCGTTGAAGTCGCCCGTGCCGACGACATGCCAGCTCGGACCGGGATTGCCGCCGACGGTCGCGCCGCCGATCTGCGTCAGGCCATTCATCGTCCAGATCGCAACCTGGCCGGAATCGTTCTGCCACAGGATGTCGGCCTTGCCGTCGCCGTCAAAATCGGCAGCGGCTTTGACATGCCAAGACGGTCCCGGATTGGCGCCGACCTGCGCGCCGCCGGTCTGCGTGAAACCGTCCAGCGTCCAGATCGCCGCCTGGCCGGAATCGTTCTGCCACAAGAGGTCGGCCTTGCCGTCGCCGTCGAAATCGGCGCTCGCCTTCAAATGCCAGGACGCACCGGGATTGCCGCCCACCTGCGCGCCGCCGGTCTGGGTCAAGCCGTTCACCGTCCAGATCGCCGCCTGGCCATTCGTGTTCTGCCAGACGATGTCGGAGAAGCCATCGCCGTTGGTGTCGGCGGGCGCGTTGTTGGCGAAAACCGTCGTCGTGGTTTGCGCGGTCACCAGCTCGGCATTCCCGTGGCCGTCCGTATAGGTGACCTCGAGAAAGATTTTGAAGCCGCTGTCGGCCTGGACGGGTGCATAGGTCGGCTGATCGGCGCCGACGACAGTGCCGTGTCCGTCTTCGCGCGTCCAGGTATAGTGCAGCGTGCCGAGGCCGTTTGGGTCTGCGAGCGCGGAGGTGTTGGCGGTCAGCGTGCTGCCAACGGCCACCGTTCCGGTGATCGTGACGTTGCCGGTATGCGTGCCGGTCGCGGTATCCGCCACATTGATCGTCGTGGTCGCGGCGGCGCTGGGCGAGGTGCCGTCATTGGCGACCCAGGTGAAGGTGCGTGTCGCCGATGCCGCGGGATCGTTGTTGGTCGGGTTGGAGAACGCGACCGAGCGCAGCACGCTTTGATAATGCGCGACGGTGTCGCTGCCGCTGAGCGTCAGGACATGCGTCGTGGCGTTGTAGCTGGCGGTGATGGAAGTGCCGGCGGTGGCGGCGCTCAGCGTGTCGCCGCTCTGGAACCCGTTCGAGATCGTCACCGTCGCGCCGGCCAGCGCCGTGCTGTCCGCGTCCGAAAGCGTGAGGCCGGCGGCGATCGCCATCGGCGCCGCCTTGGCGACATAGCCGAGGCTGGCGACGAAGACGTCGCCCGTGCTGTTGACGTCGCCGGCGGTGAGGCTGTCGGCGTAGCTGTCGAAGGCGATCTTGCTGCCGTCGGAGGATATGGTGGGGGTGAAGCTAAGGAGGTCCCCCTGGCCGCCGAGGGCGGTCTGCGACACGAGCTTTATCGCGCCGGTGTTCAGATCTTTCTCGAAAATGTCATAGGTGTTGTTGGTATCGCCGGCGACCAGATTGTCGGAATCGCTGGTGAACACGACCTTGCTGCCGTCGGCGGAGAACCGTGCGTTGAAGGCGGTCTTGTCGCCGGAATTGCCGGATGCGTCGGCGGATACGAGCGTCTGTGTGCCCGTCGCGATATCCACGACGAAAATGCTTGAGCTCAAGTGGCCGTTTACAGGGCTGATCACCGTTTCCACCAGAGCCTTGGTGCCGTCAGGTGAAAAGCCATCGAACGAGGCCCCGGAAGAACTGGGGCCTGCGAACGTGACCGCCGTGAGTACGCCGGTCGTCAGGTCTTTGACGTAAACTTGTAGTGTGCCGCTGCTGCCGAAACTGTTCGAGTTGCTCGTGAACCCGACTTTGGTGCCGTCCGACGACAACTGCCCGCCGCTGCTGCTGCCGTCGCCGGCAACGCCGGTCGAGCTCGACGAGGCCAGCGTGATCGCGCCGCTCGACAGGGTCTTGACGTAAACCTGGGTGCCTTCCGTGAACACCACCTTGGTGCCGTCGGGCGAGAAGGTGGCATCGACGGCGTCGGTGCTGGTGAATTGCGAGCCATTGGAGTCGGTGCTGACCAGAGTGACGGCGCCGCTGGCAAGATCTTTTATGAAGACGTCGGCGTGGTCATTGGTGTCGCTTCTGACTAGTTGGCTGGCGGAGCTGACAAACAGCAATTTCGTGCCGTCCGGCGAGAAGCTTTCACCGAAGCTGTCGCCGTTTCCGGACAGATTGAAGAAGCCGTACGACCCGATGGTGATCGCGCCGGTGGTGAGATCCTTGATATAGATGTTCTCCACGCCGACGGCCGAATCCTGGCCGAGATTGGTGGCGATGGTCGTAAAGGCGACCTTGGTGCCGTCGCGCGAGAACACGGGGAAGTCGATCGTATTGTCGTTGTTGCCCTGCGCGCCGGTGCCGGTGGTCGAGACGAGGGCCATCGAGACAACGGGCGCGGTGGTCGCGGTGCCGCCGATCACCGGTGCGGCCGAGCCGCTGAGCGTGTCGACCACATTGATCGTCGTGGTCGCCGCATTGCTTGGCGAGGTGCCGTCATTGGCGACCCAGTTGAAGGTGCGCGTCGCCGACGCGGCGGGATCGTCATTGCTGGGGTTGGAGAACGAGACGCTGCGCAACACGCTCTGGTAATGCGCGACGGTGTCGCTGCCGCTCAGGGTGAGGACATGCGTCGCGGCATTGTAGCTCGCGGTGATCGCGGTGCCGGCGGTGGGGGCGCTCAGCGTGTCGCCGCTCTGGAAGCCCGACGCGATCGTCACGCTGGCGCTCGCCATGTTGGCGCTGTCGGCGTCGGACAGGGTGATATCGGCGGCGATCGCGACCGGCGCCGCCTTGGCGAGATAGCCGAGATTGGCCACCAGGACGTCGGTGGTCGCGTTGATGTCGTTGGGCGCGAGGTTGCTGGCATCGCTGGTGAAAACGATGTGACTGCCGTCGGGCGACATGGTCGGACTGATGCTGTCGCCATTGCCCTGTGTGCCCGACGCGGTTTGCGAGATCAGGGTCAGGGTGCCGGTGATGAGATCTTTTTCGAAGACGTCGGCCGCGCCGTTCGTGTCGCCGCTCACCGCGTTGGTGGCGTAGGTGCTGAATATGACTTTGCTGCCGTCGGATGAGAACCTGCCGCCGGAACTCAATGCGTTGAGAAACCCGCCGGACGAGGTCGACGATACCAGGGTGCTGGTGCCGGTCTGGAGGTCGTACAAAAACAGATCGCGCGCGTTGTTGGTGTCGCCGGATACCAGTGTGTTGGAGGAGCTCTGAAACAGGATTTTGGTGCCGTCGGGCGAGAACGCCTCGAAAATATTGAGGTTGCTGTTCGAGGTTGCCGGGTTGGCGCTTGCCGAAATGCGGGTGAGCGCGCCGGTCGTGAGATTCTTGACGAAGACATCCACGACCGTGTTGTTGTTTCCCGGAAAGCTGGTAGCGGAGCTTTCAAACGCCACCAGAGTGCCATCGGGTGAGAACGCGCCGTGGAAGCTGTCATTGTCGCCTTGCACGCCGGTCGATGTCACCGAGGCCAGCGTCAGCGCGCCGGTGCTCAGATCCTTCACATACACGTCCTGAACGCCGTTGGTATCGCCGGCGACAAGGCCGGCGTTGCTGGTGAACAGGATCTTCGTGCCGTCGGCCGAGAACACGGGATCGCTGCCGCCGCCGGAATGCGAGCCGTTGGCGCCGGATTGCGAGCCGTCGGCAAAGGTCGAGACGCGGGTGATGGCGCCGGTCGTCAGATCCTTCAGGAAGATGTCGGTGGCGCCATTGGTGTCGCCGGCGACGAGATTGCTGGCGTCGCTCTGAAAGAGGAATTTGGTGCCGTCCGGCGAAAACATCCCGATATTGCTGTCGCCATTACCGAAGGCGCCGCCGGCGGTGACGGAAACGGCGGTGATGGCGCCGGTCTGCAAATCCTTGATCAGGATCTGATTGGCGGCTCCGGTGTCGCCCGTCAACAGGTTGGACGCGCCGCTGAAGAAAGCCACCTTGGTGCCGTCGGGGGAAAACACGCTTGCCGCGCTCGCGGCATTACCCTGCACGCCGGCCGCCGTCTGCGACACGAGCGTGATCGATACGATGCCGGCGGTGGTGAGCGTGTTGCCGAGCACGGGAGCGGCGGAGCCGGTGAGCGTGCCGACCGCGGCGGTGCCGTTGCGGAAGGTGGCGGCCGCGCGCAGATGCGCGCCGACATCGGCAATGGCGGTGGTTTGGAGCGAAACCGTGGCCCCGGCCACGTTGGCGATGCCGTCGCCGGTGTAACGCTGCCATTGGTCACGGAACTGGCCCAGGGACGTGTTGTAGTTTCCCGCAAAGCTCGTGGCAGCGCCGGCAAATTTCACCTCAGCGCCGTCGGCTTCCTGTTTCCCCAAGGTGTTGCGAATCCGCACGGTGATACTGCTCCTGCCTGTATTGCCTCGCGTCGTTGCCACGACACTATTATGTGCCGCCGACGGCGTGCCACGCAGTTCCCGGAGTTCCGCCGACTTGCGCGCCGCCGAGTTGCGTAAAGCCATTCATGGTCCAGATCGCGATCTGACCGTTGTCGTTCTGCCACAGGATGTCAGCCTTGCCGTCACCATTGTAGTCGCCGGCGCCCTTGACGTGCCATGTCGGGCCCGGATTGCCGCCGACCGTCGCACCGCCGGTCTGTGTGAGACCGTCCATGGTCCAGATCGCGGCCTGACCGGAGTCGTTCTGCCACAGGATGTCGGCCTTGCCGTCGCCGTTGAAATCGCCAGCGGCGATGACGTGCCATGTCGGGCCGGGATTGCCGCCGATCGTGGCGCCGCCGATCTGGGTCAGGCCGTTCATCAGCCAGATCGCCGCCTGGCCATTGTCGTTCTGCCAAAGAATGTCGGCCTTGCCGTCGCCGTTGAAGTCGCCCGTGCCGACCACGTGCCAGCTCGGACCGGGATTGCCGCCCACGATCGCGGAGCCCGTTTGATTGAGCCCATCCATCGTCCAGATCGCGACCTGGCCGTTATCGTTCTGCCACAGGATATCGGCCTTGCCGTCGCCGTTGAAATCGGCCGCCGCCTTCACATGCCAGGTTGGTCCCGGATTGCCGCCAACCTGCGCGCCACCGACCTGAGTGAAACCGTTCATCGTCCAGATCGCGGCCTGGCCGGAATCGTTCTGCCACAACAGATCGGCCTTGCCGTCGCCGTCGAAATCGGCGCTCGCCTTCAGATGCCAGGACGGACCGGGATTGCCGCCCACCTGCGCGCCACCTGTCTGGCTGAAGCCATTCACCGTCCAGATCGCCGCCTGGCCATTCGTGTTCTGCCAGACGATGTCGGAGAAGCCGTCGCCGTTCACGTCGGCGACCGCTGGGGCTTTGCCGGGCGCGCGATCCCAGCCGATGACATCCAGGGCGGTGAGGTCGGCCGCAGTGACCGGGTTCACGACACCGGTGGTGGCAAACGCGGCAAAGGAATCCGCGCCGACGCTCTTGGCCCAATCCCCGTAATCGCCCGATGGATCGGTGTTGAAGTCGGCGAGATCGGTCACGCCACCATCGATCGAGAAATAGCCCGGCGTCGACCCGACGAAGAGCGGCGTGTTCGGCGCCGAATAGTGAAAGAGGTCGAGGGGAAAATATCCGGGGCCGTCCGACGTCAGGATGCCGACGCCAAGCACGCGCCCCATCACCTCGGATATCTCGTGCACGGCCGCTGCGAAGAAATCGTCCTGGCCGGCACCGATGCCGTCGCCCGGACTGAAATCGAAGGACGCCGAACTGTCGAAGCCTATGGAGCCGTCGGTGACCGTGAAATCGCCGGAAAGGCCCAAAGCCTTGGCTTCGGCCTGTGTCAGCGCGATCGTGCCGCCGCTGGTCGGGTTGGTCGCCTGCAAATGGGCCAGAGCCTGGGCATCCGACGCGGAGGTCCCGTCGGCCTGCAGCGCCGCGAGGATTTCCGAATAGGTATAGGTGTTGAAATTGAACGAACTCTCCGCGAGCGCGCCGGGATCGATCGCAGCGCCGTCGATCTCGCCATAACCGACATTGATGTCGAGCGTCACCGGATCGGTGAACATGCTTTCGAGGTAGCTGGCCGCAGCCTGCAAGGCGGATTTGAACGCGGCCGGGGCGCTACCGACGCTGGAATCGAAATGGAAATTGATGACGAGGCCGGATTTGCCGGACACGTCCATGGTCGTGTCGGAGAAGTCGATCTCCTGGACGTTGGAGATCGTCGTCGTGCCGCCGTGACCGCTCACGGTGGTGACGGCCCCGTTCTGGGTCACCGTGTAGCTGCTCTTGGCGCCGGAGAATATGACCGTGTTGCTGCCGGAGCCGCCTTCGATCGCCCCCGTGCCGCCATTGACGTAGAAGGTGTCTTTCCCCTGCCCGCCGCTGACCGAATAGGTCCCGCCGCCCAGCTTGACGGTATCGGTGCCGCCGCCCAGGTGGAGCGAGCCGTTCAGCGTCCCGTTGGTGCCGTCATAGAGGTCGTTGCCGTTGCCGATGAAGATGTCGCCCTTGATCGTGCCGGTATTCGTAATCGTGTTGTTTCCGTCGTCGAGCAGGATCGCGCCGTTGATGGTGCCGCTGTTCGTGATGACATCCGGCTGGCTGCCATAGGGGTGGTACCACTCGATTTCCTCGATCGCGACATCGGCGGTCATCGTACCGGAGTTCACGATCTGGGCGGTGGTGCCCAAGTGCGAGAAGACCAGGCCCTCGGTAGCGCCGTCGGAACTCGAGACGGTGAACGCACCGGAGTTGTTGAAGTTCGTCAAGGCGAAGAGGTCGGCACCCTCCGCGCCCTGCCCGCCCGTCACCAAGAACGTGCCGGTATTGGTGAACGTGCCGGCGGTGCCGGAATATTCGCTATAATAGCCGTAGGCGTAAACGCGGCCGTTGATGTTGACCGTTCCGTTGTTGACGACCGATCCGCTCGACGCGTTGATGCCCATCGCATATTCGTTCGACGAGACATTCAACGTGCCGTTGATGACGAATTTCGGCGTGAATTCCTCCGACTCGAGACCGAAAGCGTAGCCGCCATTGTCCTGTGCGGTGATGTTCGGCGCCGAGACGGAAAACGTGCCGCCCTGCGCAATCGTTATGACGGAATTCGCGAAGTACCCGCCATCTTCCGGCACGATCCCCGAAACATCGCCGATCGTCCCGTCGTCGATGACGTTGACCGTGCCCGCAATGGTGAGCGTCGGATCGACCGGCGGCGGGGGATAGTCGAACATTCGAAACCCGACGGGCACGATCTCGCCATCCTTGGCCTCGAGCGTCAGCGTGGTTCCGGCCGCGATCGTCGTGGGCGCATAGATGTTGTGCGTAATGTTCGTCTGGAAGGTGAACGTGGTGGGCGACGAAATCCCGGCGAACGGATTGCCGGAGTCGTCCAGGATCGCTCCGGGATCGACGGTCACATAATACTTGGTTTCGGGATCGAAGGGGACCGTATGGCTGATCGTGACGATCGGACCGTTGAAGAACAGCAGATTGTGATCATCGATCGAGATCGTCTCGATCACCGCGCCGTCGGAGGCGCGGTGAATCTGGATGTTTCCGGTGCCGCGCTGCACCGGTTCGTTGAAGACAATCGAGATGGGATTGTTCTGATCCGCACCCGCACTAAGGTCGTCCGGCGTGGTGCTCTGGATCTGCGGCGGCGTCGTATCCGTCAAGGTCTGCGTCGTGAAATTCAGAGCCGTCGGCGAGGCGATGCCCGCGAAGGCGTTTCCCGACGAATCGGTGATCGCGCCGGCACCCACGGTGATGTAGTAGCTCGTGGCGCTCGCGAGAGCCTTGTCGGGATCGATCTCCACCGAGGAGCCGAGAAAGCGGACATGGACCGCGTCGGTGACATCGAAGCTCTCGAACACGGAGCCGTCGGACGCATTGTGGACCGCGATGGTGCCCGAGCCCGCCTTGACCGCTTCGCTGAACTGGAGCGTGAACGGGCCGAACAGGGGCGTGGCGGTTGCATTGTCGACGGGGATCGACGACGTCAAGGACGGCGGCGTGGTGTCGGGCGCCGTCGACAGCGTTATGAAATCGAACTTGATGAGGTTCTCGAAGGGATTGTTGCCGACATCGGCGAACGTGCCCGGCGCGATGCTGACAGTGTAGTCGGTGCCCGGCACGTAGTTGCCGGACGGGTGAATCGTCACCGTCTTGCCGGAGAACGAGACCTGACTGGAATCGGTGACGGGAATGTCGATGTCGACGCCATTGTGCGTCAGCACGATGTTGCCCTGACCCGGCTCGACGATGCCGTCGAATGTCAGCGTGATCGGCGCGTTGAGCGCGACGCCGCTCTGAAAATTGGACGGCGTGTAGGAAATCAGATTGGTCAGAATATCGTCCGGCGTCGCGGCCGTCGTGAACGTAAGGCCCGTCGGCGAGGTGATGCCGGCGAAGGCATTGCCGGAAAAGTCGGTGATCGCGCCGGGATCGATCACGACATAATAAGACGTGTTGAAGTCCAGAGGCGTCGACAACACCTTCAAATAGACGATGTTCGCGGTGACTGTGAGCGCCGCCGAGTCCGCCACCGAGACCTTGTCGACCAGCGTGCCGTCGGATTTGTAGATGCTGATATTTCCGGTGCCGCGAATGACCAGTTCGCTGAACTCCAGCCGGACGCTGCCGGGCGTGACATTCGTCTCGTGATCGGTGGGAGTGGAAGTGGCAAGCACCGGCGCGGTGGTATCGGCGGGACCGGCGGTGAAGCTCTCCGATAGAGGCATGTTCATCGGCTGGCTGGAAATACTGTTGAACGCCGCAGCCGGGATGGTCAGGTGATATGTCATGCCGGCGACCAGATCGGTCGGCGGATCGATGATCACATAATTGCCGTCATACCGGACAGCGGCGCTCGTCACCGGAATCGCAATCGAATTTCCGTTCGTGTCCGTCAGCGTGATGTTGCCGAACCCTGCGTGCACGAGATCGCTCATCTCGATCTGGATGTCGCTGCCAAGAGGCACGGTCACACCGTCCGATGGCCATATGCTCACGACCTGCAGCTCGTCCGAGTTCTGGGGCGTGACCGCATCGATGGTGGAAGCCGTCGCGAGGCTGAACCGGTTCGTGACGGGTAAGGCCGCCGCGCCCGCCGGGCCTTGCACCGCGGCGATGCCTTGCGGCGCCGTCAAATCGGTACCGTCCAATTCCCGGCCGAGATCGGGAAACAGCGTTTGCCTGCCGAGCCTGGCGTTCGAGAATTGATCCGCGACGTCGGTCAATGGCGCCGACAAGGGCCAAGTGGCCAGCGCCGCCAGCGGGACCGCGTCGGGCACGGGCTGCGGCGAGTCCGAACCGGACTTGTCCGAATTTTTGCTGAAATGCGCGTCCTCGAAATTGTCGGCGATTTGGACCGTGCGAATGCCGGAGGCTGCTCCGCCCGCGGTGGGGAGCTGCTTCATCGACGGAGCCCCATGCCCGGAAGGGAGGGAAGGCACGCCGCTCGCGTAGGGCGATGCGGGCTTGGGTGTCTGCGAATCCGTCGTCATGGCCAACTCGTGGTAAAATCGTTGTGGCGAGTTCGCGAAGCGCGCCGCGGAACCGTACGCCGCCGGCGGCCGGTGCCATCCGACCGCCACTGCCCAAGGCGATACAGATTTGGGCCGCAAACACCGGACCAATTCGCCCCAAGCAGAACCTTCTACCCTTGCTTAAAGCTCTCACTTCCTTGGACAATTGTCCAGATGGACGGGCCGGAACTTGGAAAGGAGAAGGCCAAAAACCGTCAACGCAGCGGGAATATTTGGAACTGTCAAAGCGAAGAGTAAATGTCGATGGCCGTTTCGATGTCGTAAAAGGTCTTGCCCCGCCCCTCCTTCAGAACGAGCGCGTGGGTGCAATATTCCCGCACAATGTCCATGGCATGCGATGCCAGGATCATGGCGCGGTTGCCGCGCTGATCGAATATTGCGTCCCGGCATTTACGATGAAATTTCTGGTCTCCCGCCAGAATGACCTCGTCGATCAGGTAGCACTCGAAATCGATCGCCAGCGACAAGCCGAACGCCAAACGGGCGCGCATCCCGGTCGAATAGGTCTCCATCGGCATGTGGAGTTCCTTGCCGAGTTCGGCGAAGTCCTCGGTGAAGGCCAGTACCTTGTCGAAGGGCTGGTCGTAGATCCGCGCGATGAACCGGATGTTGTCGTGGCCGGTGAGGTTGGGATGGAACCCGCCCTCGAAGCCGAGCGGCCAGGACAGCGACAGGCCACGATGGACCACGCCGGAGGTCGGTTCCTCGACGCCGCCGATCAGCTTGATCAGCGTCGACTTGCCGGCGCCGTTGCGGCCGAGGATCGCGAGCTTCTCGCCGGGCGCGACGCGGATGTTGATATTGTCGAGCACCCGGCGCATCCCGGCATGCGTCGGATATTCCTTCACGAGCGCGCGGGCCTCGATCATGCGACGGCGACGCGATTTCGGATATAGGCGATCAGCGCCAGCGCCGCGAAGGTCAGCGCCAGGCAGACCGCGGTGATATATCCGATATCGTAATGCGGGGTGACGGCGTCCCCGAAATAGCCGCTACGGATCATCTCGAAGAAATGCACCAGGGGAATCCACAACGCGTAGCTCTGCCATTCCGACGGCAGCCAGCTCACCATGTAGAACGCGCCGCTTATCGGAAGACTGAGATAGGACAGCGGATTGTAGAGCCGTTCGACCAGCGTCGTTATTTCCGAGGCCGCGCCCACCGCGATCGCCAGCGCGGCGCAGAACCAGATCGCGTAGCCCCATCCGAGATAGAGAAGCAGGAGGCTATGGGGCGGCACCATGAGGCCCGCCGCCACGAACAGGGTGCAGCCGGCGGCGAAGGCGATCATCGTGCCGGTCGCCTCCAGGATCATGCGGGCCAGGAACAGATCGATGATCCGCACGCGCCGGTGATACAGCACGGCGTGATTGTCGCGCACGCAGTGGATGCCGCGGCTCATCATGTGGCGGAAGAGCAGGAACGGCATGTAACCGGTCATGACGAAACCGACGAGCGACATGCCGTGCTGTTCGCGCGGGAAGAACGGCAGGAACGAGCGGATCGCGATCACGCCGAAGCAGAACAGGATGGGCTCGCCGACGATCCACAAAAAGCCGATGTTCTCGCGCGCGTAGCGAACGTGGATCTCGCGCATCGTGAGCGCGGTTACGACGCGGGCCTGCGCCGCGAAGCCTTCGCGAAGACCGGAAAATCCGCGCCGGCCGTCCTCAGCGCCGACCGTCATCGCCCGACATGCTCGCGAATGCTGGCGCTGACGAGCCAGCCGATGCCGTAAATCAGGAGCGCGCTGACGAATATCTCCAAGATCGAGATCAGCCGCTCCGGATACAGCGGGTAGTCGGGCATGTTGGGTTCGACCACGCGTTCGAGATAGAGCTGCTTGCGCTGGGCCTCCAGCCGCGCCTCCTCGAGCGAGGTCATGGCCGAGACGAGGTCCTTGTCGCTCAGCTCGCGTTCGAGCAGCAGGCGCTCATATTCCGAGATTTCCAGCGCGATCGAGCCGTTGCCGCCGACGACCTTGGTGCGCTCGGCGGCAATCTGCGTTTCGAGCGCCGATATGCGGTCGCGCAGCGGCGCGATCTGCGGGCTGCTCGGCGCGGAGCGCTCGATCGCGAACAATTGCGCCTGCGCCGAGGCGAGCTCGGCCGACAAGGTCGCGATCAGCTGCAGAGCGCTGTTCGAGCTATTCTGCGGATCCAGCATCTTGGTGCGAAGCCGGTAGGCCGTGATCGCGGCCTGCGCGTCCTTCACGCGCTTCTCGTAGAGCGCAACCTCGCGCTCGGCGATGTCCACGGCGTCGTGGCGGGCGCGGGCGTTGAGCTTGTTCACCAGATCCTCGCTGTATTCGAGGATCGCGCGCGCCAGGGCATTGGAATCGTCGGGACGATAGGCGCGCACCTGCAAGGTCGTGATGCCGGACGTGTCGTCGACATAGACGGAGACGAAGCGCTTGTAGCTCTTGTAGAGCTGCTCGAAGGACGAGCCGGCGAAGGGCGGCGGAAACCGGGTCAGGAAGTCGCCCTCCGGCCGGGAGAGATCGTCGCTCAGGCCATGCGCGGCCTCCAGCTTGCGGACGATGTCGCGCGACAGGATGAAATCGCGGACCGAATAGGTGTCGTCCTGCGACGACGCGAGGCCGACATTCTGCAGCGCGTTGCCGAGCACGCTGACCCGGGCGCTGTTGAGGCCGCGGACCACGAAGCGGGCCTCCGACATATATATGTCGCTGGCGATCAGGCCGTAATACAGGACGGCGGCCAGCGTGGGCGCGATGACGATGCCCAAAAACCAGCGAAAGCGGCGGGCGAAGGCGAGCATCCCGTCGAGACTGAAGGCCTCGCCGCCCAATCCCACCGGCTCCGCCGTGCCGGCCTGGCTTATCCGCCTCGGGCGGACGCCAAACGATGCCTCATCTGGTTCCGACATACCCGTCTCCGCGGCGGCCGGGGTTGCCGCCCATCAGCCCACCCCAATTCGTCCTAAGACTTCACTTGTTCGCTTGCAACAGCCGGCGTCACCGAAGCGCCTTTTCGTAAACGCGATAGGTCTTGTAGGGCTTGGCGCCGACCAAACCGATCACGCGGCGCATCCGCGTATTGCTGTCCAGCACCCAGCCCAGTTCCGCCCGCTTGATCCGTCGCGGCCGATAGAAGCTGCGCTGCGCCTCGATGAGCGTCATGGCCAGCATGGCGCTCGCCGGCGAGGATTGCAGCGATTTGCGGATGCCCAGCATCATGAGCCGCACGCTTCCCACGCCGCGCACCTTCAGCCGCCACAGGAGCGTCAGCCAGCCGAAGGGAAACAGCCGCCCGTCGAGGCCGGCGATCGCTTCGTTCAGATTGGGCAGGCTCATCACAAAGCCCGCCGGTTCGCCGTCGAAATATGCGATCCGCACATCCTGCGGCTTGAGCAGGAGACGAAACGTGGAAGCCAGGTCGGCGACTTCGGCGGGCGTCATCGCGACAAAGCCCCAGTTCGTCGACCAGGCGTCGTTCAGGATGTCGAGGATCAGCGCGACCTCGGCGTCGAGATGCGCCCTGTCTAGCCGGATATCGCGCAACACGATGCGCCCGGAGCGGCGCGCCCGTTCAAGCGTGCGTTGCGCCAGCGGCAACAGCGGCGATTCGAGGTCGTAGTCGTAGGCGATCAGATCCTGCGCGCCATGGTAGCCCAGCGCTTCGATATGGGCGCGGGCATAAGGGCGGTCATGCCCCATGACCACGTAAGGCGGCGTGTCGAAGCCCTCGATCAAAAGACCCGGCTCATCCCACATGGAAAAGCTGACGGGCCCGAGCGCCCGCTGCATGCCCCTGTCGCGCAACCAACCCTCGGCTTCCTTCAACAGGGCGGCGAAGACGGCCGGATCGTCGACGGCATCGAGAAATCCGAAATGCCCGGTTGCGTCGCGATAACGCTCCAGATGGAGACGGTCGATCTGCGCCGAAATGCGGCCGACCGGAATGTCGCCGCGATAGGCGAGCCAGAACGCCACCTCGGCATGCGCGAAGAAGGGATTGTGCTTGCGGTCGAAATGGATCTTGCGCTCGAGACGCAGGGGCGCGATCCAATGCGGATCGTCCCGATAGATCGCATGGGGGAGATCGTGAAAGTCGCGCCAATGCTTTCTGGTAACGACGGGAACAATGGAAAGCATCGAACTCCTATCCCCGGCGAAGGGATCGTCATGGATCTGTCGTCGGCGACCGGCGCCTCCCTGACGAAGGCCATCAGAGCACGAGACCAACCGTAGCATTGTGTGTCGGCGACTTGCATATTATTTTGACGATGCGGTTGCTTCACTTGGACTTGTCCCGCCAGCTTTGGCCGGAACCGTCTCTCCATGACATTCCGTCAAGCGCCACATCGCCCGGCCTTGAATGCCGAAGCGGCGGAGCCTTCGTGTCCTTCCGTGTGGCTGGCAGGTCCGGCAGCGACCATAAGAGGCTGCAAGTTCCTGTACTTACAGTTCATTTATTTTGCGCGTAAATCGATACCGGCGATCATACCAACACTCTCAACCAACCTGTGATGGCCGTTGTTCCGAACCCTTCAACAGACAATTCCAAAACACAGCGGAACACGCCCGGCGCGGTGGCGTGGGCGGTGATGGTTGCGGCGTAGTCGGGATCGGGATTGCCGTTGTTGGAGACGTCGCCGACCTGCTGGCCGTCGAAGAAATA
>FTCZ01001057.1_pt1 | contig 23130 bp, 27 predicted proteins | sample 1658871 | NCBI WGS metagenome assembly FTCZ01 (sample SAMEA3914864, study PRJEB12502) | metagenome | biome: forest; material: soil | place: USA | collected 2012-03-12 | depth 0.3 m
CCCCAATGTGGCCGCCAAGGTCACGGCGATGCCATGCTACGCAGCCGACAAGGCCTATCCCTTCAAGTCGGTGCACCCTTATATCAAGCGCGTGTTCGAAGCGTTCGGACCCAAGCGCACCTTCTGGGGTACCGACTGGTCGCGTCTACCCTGCAGCTATCGCCAGGGCGTCACCATGTTCACCGAGGAGATGCCGTGGCTGAAGGGCCAGGATCTCGAAGGGGTCATGGGCCGCGGTGTCTGTGAATGGCTCGGTTGGAAGGTTTGAGGGCGGGAACTCCGACCGGTCTCCATCGTAGATTCTCCATAGCGCATGGAGGAAACGATGCTTGGAGTGAAGAAAACCGTTCCCCTTTGGCGTCGGCGGCGGCCTGATTTCTTGGCGCTCGAACGCGCGCTGGGATCGGACGCCAACGCGCCGACGGAGCAGAGAATCGACTCCGAGCGTGTCGTCATCGAAGAGAAGATCGCGCGGCAGCGGACAGAGCAGGCATGGGCCCGCGCCGGGCGAAAAGGCTGATCAGAGCTTGCGCATCACCATCTGCGAGCCGCCGCCCCAGATCGGCAGATAGGCCATCTTGTAGCCTGCGCCGCCGGTCACGATCGGATGGATCGCCTCCGGCGCGGTCGCGACGTCTTCGCCCTTGTCGAACATGTATTGCTGGATGCGCTTGATGTCCCAGGCATCGTGCCGGACGATCTTCTGCGCCAGTTCCAAAGGCAGCAGAAAGACCTGCTCGCCGCGCTGGTTCTTGCGGGACTGGCCGGACATGACGATCTCGGCGCGCATGCCGGTAATGATCGGGTCGAGGATCGCTTCCGGCGTGGCGCCTTCGCCGTCGCCTGGCAGCACCTCGGCGGTGCCCGAGATTCCCATCACCGTGATGGCGCTTACGTCCTTGCCGATGCCGATGCGCTCGGTGAGGGAGGGGAAGGGGCCGTCGTTTCGTTCGGCGAAGCAGAGCGTGTACTTGCCGGGCTGGCCCATGGTGGCCATATCGCCGGTCTCCGAGCGTGCGCCGCCGATGTTGCGGAGGCAGAGCTGCAGCGCCCGGCCGATGCAGGCATTGGAGCGCGTGCCGGGGCCGATGCAGTTTGTGAGGGCGTTCACGCCGAGCTTGCGGGCGATCGGCCCGTGCACGCAGAGCGCCACCGCGGCGCTGCCCGTCGTCGTGGCGATGCCGAGCAAGTTGAAGTCAGGTTCCAGGATCGCCTGCGCGGCCGCCAGCACGACCGGCAGCTCGGCTGGAAGGGCGCCCGCGATCACGCATTGATAGGCCACGGCGTCGGCGGTGATGTCGCCGAACATCGGCGGCATCATGCCATACGATTCGCCACGGTTGGAAAGGCCAGCGACCATGGTGTCGAGCCGCTTCTGCGTCGGCGGCACAAGCGGAAGACCGTCGCTCAGTTCAGCGTCGGTCAGAATCTTCTGCGCGGCCTCCCAAGCCGTCGACTCCTCGACGACCGGCCAGCCGCACCATTCCTTCATCGGGCGATGCGCGTGCAGGCGACCGTGGTGCCGCCGAACGACGGGATGAAGGCCGAGTGCTTGCCCGGGCCACCCGCCACCGAGATGTGAATGTCGTCCGGGTTGCGGCCGATGGTCAACCAGTCGCCGTCCGGCTTGTGGCCGGTGCTGGCGTAAGTCTCGAGGTTTTCCTTCGAAACGCGCGAGAGGTGGACACGTGAGCGCTTCCACAATTCCTCGCGGATGCTCTCGATCGTGAAGCCGTCGCGCTTCAGAGTGGCGGCGTGCTCGGGGCCGATGATGATGAACATCGGGCCCTTGCCGTAGATCGTGTTGGCGCCCGGGTTGGCCATGCCGCCGGCGAACGTCGTCAGCAGGCCGTCACCCGTGGTCGAGCCGTGATCGTTGAGATTGTGCGGGCCTTCGCCCGACATCACCGTCACCACTGAATCGGTCGGCGCGAAGCCGCGCTGCACGTGATAGGGCGTCCAGGGGTTCTCTTCCTCGTTCTCGCCGAAGCAGAAGGTGAACTTGGCGGGGTTGCCCTGGGTCGAGCGGTCCATCTCGCCGGGCTTGGCGCCCGCCACGTTCAGCAGCATCAGCCCGAGCGCGCGGCCGATCGTAGCGTTGGCCTGGCGGCCCTGGCCGAAGCAGTTGGTGCCGCAGTTGATGTTGAGCTCGTGGCGGATCGGGCCGCTGATCATGACCATCGGCGCGCAAGAATGCGTGGTGGCGAGCGAGCCGTGCAGATTGTAGTCCGGCTCTAGAACGCCGCGCAGGGCGGCGGTCACGACCGGGAAGTATTCCGGCTTGCAGCCCGCCATCACCGCGTTGGCCGCGAGCGCCTGCACGGTCGGGATGATCTGGCGCGGCGGCACCGGCGCGTAGGGCCGGTTGTCGCCGCGCACCGTCTCGACAAACTTCGCCACCTTGGCCTCGGTCGGAACGAACAGCGGCATGCCGTCGCTCCAGCCCTGCTCGGTGGCAAACTCGTTGAAGGCCTCGACGTCCATGTCCTCGAGGTCGATCACTTCCTGGTCGGCGATGTCTTTCATTTCTTCGTCGCCTCGAAAAGACCCTGGGTCGCGGTATCGATGCGCTCGCGCAGCTCCTCGGCGTTGAGGCCGCCGACCGGATGCTTCACGACGATCAACCGCGGTTCAACCTTGCGGGCCTTGGCTTGCGCCAGGACCAGCGGCTTGAAAGTCTCAGTGGCGACCACGAACGCCGTGATGCCGAGCTTCTCGAGTTCGATGCTGTCGTGGAAACTCCACGAGGAACAGCTTCCTCAATCCCCTAGCGCAAGGATCGCCCCGCGATACTTCGAGGCGACCATCGCGATCAGCTCCTTGGGCGCGGGCTGGCTCGCACTGTTCTTGGCGTGAAACTCGATATTGTCGATCTTGCGGGTTGAGCCGAGCTTCTCTCGGATGCCGGCCAGCAGCTCACGCGCGTTCGGCTTGGAATTGGAGATCAGCGCGATCGCGTCGGTCGCCCAGTTGACCGGCTTCAGCGCGACTTTCTCGGCCGTGGTGGCAGAGAGGCCGAAGGAGGGATTGAAGATACGCATCGAGGTTTCTCCTCAGTACTTGTCAGTTCGTCTTGTTGAGGGCCGCGACGATGGCTTTCGCCGCCCGTTCGCCATCGGCAACCGCCTCGTTGAGGTAGGGGCGGGTGCCGGCGCGGACGTCGCCTACGGCATAGACCGTCGGCACCGAGCTTTGGCCCTCGGCATTTACAACGATATGCCCAGTAGCGTCGCGTGCAAGCGAATCCGGCACGAATTCCGCAGCGGGAGACTGGCCGATGTAGACGAACACCGCGCTGGCCGGAATTGTCTTCCGTGCGCCTCCGCTTTCGACGATGACGCCTTCCAGGCCGTTGGCGCCTTCGAGGCCGACGATGCGGCCGGAGATGCGGGCAATGTCGGCCGGCGTCTCGGCGGCGGAGTCATCGACGATGGTGACGTCGCCCGCGACGCCGGCAAGCTCGCGCGCTTCGGTCGGCGCCCAATCGGCGGCGCCCGCCACCACGACCGGCAGACCGGCGAACAGCGGGCCGTCGCAGGCGGCGCAGGTGGAGATGCCACGGCCCTCGAAGTCTGCTTCGTTCGGCAGCCCGAGCTTGCCCTTGTTCAGGCCGGTGGCGATGACCAGCAGACGGGCCGTGTGGCTCTCGCCTTCGACGGTCTCGACAGTCCAGGGATCGCCGCCGGAAATCCTGCTGACGTCACCGAAGCCCATCTCGACGCCGGCGACGGCGGCCTCGTCGGTGAGGCGTGCGGCCATGTCGGGACCGGGCCACGGCTCCTCGAAGTCGTGTAGCTCGGTGAGGTTGATCAGCTGGCCGCCAGGGGCGAGCTTGTCCACGCACAGGGTCTTCAACCCCGTGCGCGCGACTTCAGTGGCTGTGACAAGGCCCGCGGGGCCCGCGCCGATGACGATGACGTCGTAGGAAGGTGTGCTCATGAGGCGTCTTTAATCAGACGTCGCGCGCGGGAAGGCAAGCCGGCACGCTTCACTGGACGGAAAAGTAAGGAAAATTAGGCTTTTATCACCAGTAACGACCGTAATTGGTGTTTTGCGCCGAAGCGCCTAGAATCGCATCGCGCTCGACGATCGGCGTGGGCAAAACGGTCGGTTTTGTGCCGTTTATCGGCGGTTTGGCCGTTTTCGCCGCGCCGAGATTGTCGTCAAGTCAAGGACTTGCCGCCGCCCCGGCCAACGACCGTATTAAAACGGTGAAAACCGTCATGGGCGCTCGTGGCGCATGATTTGCACACAGCCACTTCGTCCATAGTTGGCGTAAGGTCCCGTCCAAGGAAAAGAAGGGCATGGCGTATTTCTCCCAGCAGCTGATCAACGCCATTACCCTCGGCGCAATCTACGGCTTGATCGCCATCGGCTACACGATGGTCTACGGCATCATCGGGATGATCAACTTCGCCCACGGCGAAGTCTTCATGATCGGCTCCTTCATCTCGCTGATCGGCTTCCTGATCTGCGCCTCGCTGGGCCTTTCCTCCGCTCCGATCGCCATCCTTCTGGTGCTGCTGCTATCGATGGCCTTCACCGCGGTCTACGGCTGGACGATCGAGCGGGTCGCCTATCGGCCGTTGCGCGGGTCGTTCAAGCTCGCCCCGCTGATCTCGGCGATCGGCGTCTCGATCCTGCTGCAGAACTACGTGCAGCTGGCGCAGGGCGCGCGGCCCAAGCCCGGCGGCCAGATCGTGAGCGGCGGCTATACGCTCTTCAGCGCGGACGGGTTCGACGTGCGCATCACGTGGCTGCAGATCATCATCGTCGTGGTGACGGTCGTGCTGATGGCGGGCTTCAGCTGGCTGATCGCCTCGACGTCGCTCGGCCGCCAGCAGCGCGCCTGCGAGCAGGACATGAAGATGGCCTCGCTGCTGGGTGTCAATGTCGACCGCACCATTTCGCTCACCTTCGTGATGGGGGCGGCACTCGCCGCCGTCGCCGGCATGCTGTTCCTCATGTACTACGGCATCATCGACTTCTTCATCGGCTTCCTGGCCGGCATCAAGGCGTTCACCGCCGCGGTGCTGGGCGGCATCGGCTCGCTGCCGGGCGCCATGCTGGGCGGTCTGCTGATCGGCATTATCGAGGTCTTCTGGGCCGGTTACTTCTCGAGCGAGTACAAGGACGTCGCCGTCTTCGTTATCCTCGTGCTGGTGCTGATCTTCCGGCCATCCGGACTGCTTGGCCGTCCGGAGATCGAGAAGGTCTGATGCCGCGCGATTTTCCCTCGATCCTGAAGGACGCGGCCCTTACGGCGTTCGTAGCAGCCGCGCTCGGCGTCTTCATCGTCGGTTTCAAGACCACTAGCGTCGGCCAGGCACAAGCGCAGGGCCTGACGTTCGACTACCAGCTTGTCGACCTCGGCGTCGCGGTCGTGACGATCTTCTTTGGCCGCATCGGCCTGTCTCTGGCTGCTGCAGGGCAGAAGTGGCCCGCGCTCGCGTTCGGTGCCGTGCTGGGTGCAATAGGCGCTTCGCCGATCACGCTGCCCTCCGTCTTCCTGCATTGGTTCGTGGCGCTGGCGGGCGCGGTCATCGTCGTGCGCGCGATCTGGCCATGGGCCAGCCAGGCCTTCGTCTCGGCGCGCGGCTCGAAGCGCGGCGTGATCGCGGGGCAGGCGATGTCGAAGTGGTTCGGTGCGGCGCTTCTCGTGATCGCGGTCGGCCTGCCGTTCACCTCTTTCGCCGACCAGAAGACGATGGATCTCGCGGTGCTGATCCTGACCTACGTCATGCTGGGCTGGGGGCTGAACATCGTGGTCGGCCTCGCTGGCCTGCTCGACCTCGGTTACGTCGCCTTTTACGCGGTGGGTGCCTACGCCTATGCGCTGCTCAGCACGCAATACGGGCTGGGCTTCTGGGTGGTGCTGCCGCTGGCCGGCATGATGGCCGCGAGTTTCGGGCTCCTGCTGGGCTTTCCGGTCCTGCGCCTGCGCGGCGACTATCTCGCCATCGTCACCATGGGCTTCGGCGAGATCATTCGCCTCGTCCTGTTGAATTGGGTCGATCTCAGCAACGGGCCCGCGGGCATCGGTTCGATTCCGGGGCCGACCTTCTTCGGTGCGGTGTTCGCGGAAACCGCGCCGGCGGGCGGGCAGACCTTTGCCGGCATGATGGGGCTGCCGTTCAGCAGCAACCAGCGGCTGATCTTCCTCTACTACATCATTCTCGCACTGGCCCTGGTCACCAACTTCTTCACCCAGCGCATCCGCCGCCTGCCGGTGGGCCGCGCTTGGGAGGCGTTGCGCGAGGACGAGACCGCCTGCAAGGCGCTGGGCATCAACCCGACCAACACCAAGCTCACGGCGTTCGCCGTCGGCGCCATGTTCGCGGGCTTCGCGGGATCGTTCTTCGCCGCCAAGCAGCGTTTCATCAGCCCGGAGAGCTTCACCTTCATCGAATCGGCCATCATCCTGGCCATCGTCGTGCTGGGCGGCATGGGCAGCCAGATCGGCGTCGTGCTCGCGTCAGTGCTGCTGATCGGCTTGCCCGAATGGTTCCGCGACCTCGGTACCTATCGCATGATCGCGTTTGGCGCGGCGATGGTGCTGATCATGGTGTTCCGCCCGCGCGGACTGATCGCGCATCGCGAGCCCTCTATACGATTGCATCCGAAGGTGCATCCGGGAGGCGGCGCATGACGGCACCGCTGATCGAGGTCGAGCATCTCACCATGCGCTTCGGCGGGCTGCTGGCGATCGACGACGTTTCGTTTTCCGCGCGGCCGGGCGAGATCACCGCCATCATCGGCCCGAACGGGGCGGGCAAGACCACGGTGTTCAACTGCATCACGGGCTTCTACAAGCCGACGATCGGCCGGCTGACCCTGCGCGGCGGCGATCGCGAGTATCTTCTGGAGCGCATGCTGGGTCACGAGATCGGCCAGCGCGCCAAGGTCGCGCGCACCTTCCAGAACATCCGGTTGTTTCCCGGCATGACGGTGCTGGAGAACCTGCTGGTGGCCCAGCACAACAAGCTGATGCGCGCCTCGGGCATGACGGTGTTGGGCCTGTTCGGCCTCAAGAGCTATCGTACGGCGGAGGCCGCGGCCATCGAGATGGCGCGCTCGTGGCTTGAGCGCATCGATCTGGTAATGGACGCGGACCGGCCGGCGGGCGAGCTGCCCTACGGCGCGCAACGCCGGCTCGAGATAGCGCGCGCCATGTGCACCGGCCCGCGTCTGCTCTGCCTCGACGAACCGGCGGCCGGCCTCAATCCGCGCGAATCTTCAGCGCTCAACGATCTCCTGGTGTCGATCCGCAATCTCGACCGCGTCGGCGTGCTGCTGATCGAGCACGACATGAGCGTGGTGATGAAAATTTCCGACCATGTCGTCGTGCTCGACTATGGCCGCAAGATCGCCGAGGGCGCGCCGGCGGCGATCCAGAGGGATGCCGCGGTGATTCGCGCCTATCTCGGCACCGACGAAAGCGAAACCCATGCCTGAGGCCATCCTCCAGGTCAGGGGCGTCGCGACGTTCTACGGCGCCATCCAGGCGCTGCACGGCGTCGACCTTGATGTTGCCAAGGGCGAGATCGTGACCCTGATCGGCGCCAATGGTGCCGGGAAATCCACTCTGCTGATGACGATCTGCGGCAGCCCCAAAGCGCGGGCGGGTTCGATCAAGCTCGACGGCAAAGAGATCTCGCGGCTGCCGACGCACGAGATCGTGCGGCGCGGCGTGGCGCAGGTGCCGGAAGGCCGGCGCATTTTCCCGCGTATGACGGTGTTCGAGAACCTGCAGATGGGCGCGATCATCACCGATCCCGGCCACTTCCAGAAAGACCTCGACCGCGTGTTCGCCATGTTTCCGCGACTTGCGGAGCGTCGTGATCAGCGTGGAGGCACCTTGTCCGGCGGCGAGCAGCAGATGCTGGCGATCGGGCGCGCATTGATGAGCAGGCCACGGCTGCTGCTGCTCGACGAGCCGTCGCTCGGATTGGCCCCCCTGATCGTCCGTCAGATCTTCGATGCCATCGGTAAGATCGCGCGGGAAGAGGGTGTGACGATCTTCCTGGTCGAGCAGAACGCCTTCCATGCGCTGCGGCTCGCAGATCGTGGCTATGTGCTGGTCAATGGACGGGTGCGGCTGAGCGGCACCGGCAGGGAACTGCTCGCCAACCAGGAGGTCCGCTCGGCCTATCTCGAAGGCGGCCACGCATGAGCGACTTCGACAATCTGATGTTCGACTGGCTGGGCGACACGCTGACCGTCGTCCTGGTGTTCAACTTCCTGCTGGCCGGCCCGGCCTCGTTCGCGACCGGCAATGGGCTGGCAGCCACTTGGCGCCCCTGGCAGCAGCTTGTGGCGTACACCGCACTTCTTTCGGCGGCTGTGCGATTTTTCGACTACGCGCTGATGAACGGCGAGTTGTTGTCGCCGGGGGGATTTGCACTCGGTTGGGCGATACAGGCCGCGATCGCGGCATTTGCCTACCGATTGACCCGCGTGCGCCAGATGGTGCGCCAATATCCGTGGCTCTATGCCCGCAAGGGCTTGCTGGGCTGGGAGGAGCGGCACTAAGGTTGTTCAACGCTCCACTTCGGTGGGGATCAACGAGGGAGACTTGCATGAACAGAATTCTGGGGACGCTTGCCGCCGCCGCGGTCGTCTTTGCGGCGAATCAGGCATTCGCGCAGATCAAGATCGCAACTGTCGGACCGATGACGGGCTCGAACGCCGCGTTCGGCGAGCAGATGAAGCACGGCGCCGAGATGGCGGTGGCCGACATCAACGCCGCGGGCGGCGTGAATGGCCAGCAGCTGGTGCTGCAGATCGGCGACGATGCCTGCGATCCCAAGCAGGCGACCGCCGTCGCCAACAAGGTGGTTTCCGACAAGGTCGTGTTCGTGGCCGGCCACTACTGCTCCGGCAGCTCGATCCCGGCCTCGGACATCTACAAGGAAGGCAAGGTCCTGCAGATCACGCCGGCCTCGACCAACATCAAACTGACCGACGACGCGCTCGCCAAGGGCAACTCGACCGTATTCCGCACCTGCGGCCGCGACGACGTGCAGGGCCTCACCGTCGGCACCTACATCCTGAAGTATCATCGCAACGCCAAGATCGCGATTCTTCACGACAAGTCGCCGTACGGCAAAGGCGTGGCCGACGAGACGAAGAAGGCATTGAACAAGGGCGGCCTGCGCGAGGCGATGTACGAGTCGTACAACGACACTGACAAGGACTTCACCGCGCTGATCAACAAGATGAAGCAGGCGAAGATCGAAATGATCGTGCTGGGCGGCTACCACCAGGCCGGCGCCATGCTGATCAAGCAGTCGCGTGAGCAGGGCTTCGGCGCACAAATGGTCGGCTTCGACGCGCTCGAAGATGCGGAGTTCGGCAAGCTGGGCGGCGCCGCCACCAACGGCGTGCTGATGTCGTTCCCACCGAAGGCCGAGGACGATCCGAAGAATGCGAACCTCGTGAAGAAGTTCCGCGACTCCAAGTACGAGCCGGCCGGCTACACGCTCTTCACCTACGCCGCCGTGAAGGTGTGGGCGGATGCGGCCACCAAGGCCAAGTCGACGGACGCCGCCGCGGTCGCCGCGGCGCTGCGCTCCGGTACCTACGACTCGGCCGTCGGTCCGCTTTCCTACGATCAGAAGGGCGACATCAAGAACCCGGTCTACGACATCTACGTCTGGAAGGACGGCAAGTCGTTCCCGGCGACCAAGTAAAGTCGACAGGTTCGGAAAAGGGCCCGGTGCGCCGGGCCCTTTTTCTTTTTGTATCAGCGTCTTGTGGGTGCCTTCCCACGATTTTGCGGAACGGTGACACCGCGACCCCGGATGTGGTATCCGGGGACTCAACAGCTAGAGGGGAACGGTCGGCAAAATGGCGGGGGCCACGATCGCGGTCGCGTCGGATCATGCCGGCTTCGACCTAAAGGAAATTCTGAAGCAGGACCTGCAAGCAGCGGGCTATGTCGTGCTCGACCTCGGCACGAATTCGACGGCGTCCGTCGACTATCCCGACTTCGGCAAGGCGATGGGCGAGGCGATCGCCTCGGGCAAGGCGGAGAAGGGCGTGCTGGTCTGCGGCTCGGGCATCGGCATCTCGATCGCGGCCAATCGCAACCCGGCGGTGCGGGCGGTGCTGGCGCACGACGCCACCTCGGCCCGGCTGTCTCGCGAGCACAACGACGCCAACGTCGTGGCGTTCGGCCAGCGGATGACGGGAATCGAAGTCGCGCGCGAAGCGCTGAAGGTGTTTCTGCAGACCGCATTCGAAGGCGGGCGTCATGCCGGCCGTGTTGCAAAGCTCTCGTAAGGGACCAGTCAGATGAGTCAGGCCGCCACCAAGCCGCAGGACACGCCGCCGCCGATGTTCACCCGTAGTGTCGTCGAGACCGATCCCGCGATCGATGCGGTGCTGAAGGGAGAGCTGCACCGCCAGCGCCAGCAGATCGAACTGATCGCGTCCGAGAACATCGTGTCGCGCGCCGTGCTCGATGCGGCAGGCTCGGTGCTCACCAACAAATATGCCGAAGGCTATCCCGGCCGTCGCTACTACGGCGGCTGCGAGGAAGTCGACAAGGCCGAGCAGCTGGCGATCGACCGCGCCTGCAAGCTGTTCAACTGCTCCTTCGCCAACGTCCAGCCGCACTCCGGCGCGCAGGCCAACCAAGCCGTGTTCATGGCGCTCCTCAAGCCGGGCGACACGTTCCTCGGCATGGCGCTCGACCAGGGCGGACACCTGACGCACGGCTCGCCGGCCAACCAGTCGGGCAAGTGGTTCAAGGTCGTGTCCTACGGCGTGAAGCCGGACACACACCTGATCGACTACGAGCAGATGGAAGAGGTCGCGCGCAGGGAGAAGCCCAAGCTGATCATCGCCGGCGCCTCGGCCTATTCGCGCCAGATCGACTGGGCGCGCTTCCGCAAGGTGGCGGACGAGATCGGCGCCTTCTTCATGGTCGACATGGCGCACTACGCGGGCCTCGTCGCCGCCGGGGTCTATCCGAGCCCGTTGCCGCACGCCCATGTCGTGACCACGACCACGCACAAGACGCTGCGCGGCCCGCGTGGCGGCATGATCCTGTCGAACGACCCCGAGCTCGGGAAGAAGATCAATTCGGCAGTGTTCCCCGGCCTGCAGGGCGGGCCGCTGATGCACATCATCGCGGCCAAGGCTGTGGCGTTCGGCGAGGCACTCCAGCCCGAGTTCAAGGTCTACGCCCAGAACACGATCGACAATGCGCGCGCGCTGGCGGCGGCTTTGACCGAACGTGGCCTCAAGATCATTTCAGGCGGCACCGACAGCCACGTCATGCTGGTCGATCTGCGCCCCAAGAAGGCGACCGGCGTGTCGGCCGAGAAGGTGCTCGATCGTGCCGGCATCACCGCCAACAAGAACAGCATTCCGGGCGATCCGGAGAAGTACACCGTGACGTCGGGCGTGCGGCTGGGATCGCCCGCGGGCACGACGCGCGGCTTCGGCGTGGCCGAGTTCCGCCAGATCGGCGACCTGATCGCCGACGTGCTCGACGGCATCGCCAAGAATGGCCCGGACGGCGACGCCCAGGTCGAAGCGCAGGTGCGCAGCAAGGTCCGTGCGTTGTGCGAGCGTTTTCCGATTTACCGCGACTGATCAGGCGCCAAAAGAGACAACAGGGGGACTAGATGCGCTGTCCATTCTGCGGCCACGAGGATACCCAAGTTAAGGACTCGCGGCCGACCGACGACAACTCGGCGATCCGCCGGCGGCGCTATTGCCCGTCCTGCGGCTCGCGTTTCACGACCTTCGAGCGCGTACAGCTGCGCGAGCTCACGGTGGTCAAGAAGAACGGCCAGCGGGCACAATTCGACCGCGACAAGCTCCAGCGGTCGATCTCGGTCGCGGTGCGCAAGCGCCCGGTCGATCCCGAGCGGGTCGAGCGGGTCGTCAATGGCATCGTGCGCCGCCTTGAAAGCTCGGGCGAGAGCGAGATCCCCTCGACGCAGATCGGCGAGCTGGTAATGGACGCGTTGCGTGCGCTCGATCCGGTAGCCTACGTGCGCTTCGCCTCGGTCTATCGCAATTTCCGCGAGGCCCGGGACTTCGAGGAGTTTATCTCCGACCTGGCCGACACGGCGAGTCTCAAGGACTAGGACGATGATGCGCGCGGCGCTCGCGCTCGCGCGCCGGTCGCTCGGGCGCACCTGGCCCAATCCCGCCGTGGGATGCGTGATCGTGCGCGATGGCCGTGTGATCGCGCGCGGCCGCACGCAGGACGGTGGCCGCCCGCACGCCGAGGCCGATGCGATCGCTCACGCGACCGAATCGCTGAAGGGCGCCACGGCTTACGTCACGCTCGAACCGTGCTCGCATCACGGCAAATCACCGCCCTGTGCCGATGCGCTGATCGCAGCGGGCGTCGCCAAGGTCGTGTCGGCGCTGGAAGATCCATATCCGCAGGTGAACGGCCGCGGTCATGCCAAATTGAAGGCTGCGGGCATCGCGGTCGAAGTGGGCGAGGGCGCGCGGGAAGCGGCCGAGATCAACGCGGGCTTCCTGCTGCGCGTGAAGGAAGGCCGTCCGTTGTTCCACCTCAAGATCGCCTCGTCGCTCGACGGCCATACCGCGACGGCGCTCGGGCAGAGCAAGTGGATCACCGGCCCCGCAGCGCGCGCGGACGGCCACCGCCTGCGCACGACGCATGACGCGATTCTCGTCGGTGCGAACACGGTTGGCATCGACGATCCCGACCTGACTTGTCGTTTGCCAGGACTCGACCGTTATTCGCCGGTGCGCATCGTGGTCGATTCGAAGGCCCGCTTGTCGCCGGCGTCGAGGCTGGCTGCCTCCGCACGCGACGTACCTGTGTGGCTTGTGTGCACGCCGCAGGCGCCCCACGCGGCGCGCGAGGCCCTGCAGGCCAGGGGCGTGGAGATCGTCGAGGTCGAGGCCACGCCCGCGGGTCGCGTCGAGATCTCCGCCGCCGCGCGCGTTCTGGCCGGTCGCGGACTGACCAGCGTTCTGGTCGAAGGCGGCGGCACGATTGCTGCAACGTTCCTGAAGGCGGGGCTGGTCGACCGGCTCAGCATCTACCGGGGCGGGGTGTTGATGGGCGCGGACAGCCGCTCTGCGGTCGCGGAGATGGGCCTCGACGGTCTGGATTTCGCGCCCCGGTTCTCCCTGGTCTCGACCCGGGTGGTGGGCGGCGACACGCTGGAAACCTGGCGAAGAGCCTCTTAGGTATAGAGAAATGTTCACGGGCATCGTCACCGACGTTGGAAAGATTGTCTCCATCACACCTGGAGGCAACAAGGGCGACCGCCGTTTCGTGGTCCAGACCAAGCATGATCTGAAGCCCGTCCCGATCGGTGCCTCGATTGCGCACTCGGGCTGTTGTTTGACGGTGATCGAGAAGGGACCCGACTGGTTTGCCGTCGAGGCCTCGGGCGAGACGCTCGACAAGACCCATCTCGGCAGCTGGAAAGAGGGCACCCGGATCAATCTGGAGCTGTCGCTGAAGCTCGGCGACGAGCTGGGCGGCCACCTGGTCTATGGCCATGTGGATGGCATGGGGAAGATCGTCTCGATGACCCCGGAGGGCGGCAGCGTGCGGTTCGTCTTCGAGACACCTCCCGAATTGGCCCGTTTCATTGCCTCCAAGGGCTCCGTCGCGGTCGACGGCATCTCGCTCACGGTCAACGAAGTGGCCGGGAACCGCTTCGGCGTGAACATTATTTCCCACACCCAGGCGGTCACGACCCTCGGTGAGGCCAAAGTAGGCCAAAGCGTCAACCTTGAGGTCGATATGCTCGCGCGTTACGTTGCGCGATTGTTGGAGCACGAAAAATCATGAGCGCGCTCGAAAAGGACGCTTGGCGGGTCACTTTCTCGGAAGTGAAGGCCGCGGCCGAGGACATCATCGAGGAGGCCCGCAAGGGCCGGATGTTCATCCTCGTCGATGACGAAGACCGCGAGAACGAGGGCGACCTCGTGATCCCCGCGCAATGCGCCACGCCCGAGGCGATCAACTTCATGGCCAAGCACGCGCGCGGCCTGATCTGCCTGGCGCTGACGCGAGAGCGCGTCGAGCAGCTCGGCCTCTCGCTGATGGCCCAGAACAACGGCACGCGCCACCAGACGGCGTTCACTGTGTCGATCGAGGCGCGCGAGGGCGTGACCACGGGCATCTCGGCGGCCGATCGCGCGCGGACGATCTCGGTGGCGATCGATCCGTCGTGCGGCCCGCAGGACATCGTGACGCCCGGTCACGTCTTCCCGCTGGTCGCTCGCGACGGCGGCACCCTCGAGCGCACCGGTCACACCGAAGCAGCTGTCGACCTCGCGCGTCTGGCGGGCCTCACGCCGGCTGGCGTGATCTGCGAGATCATGAACGACGACGGCACGATGGCCCGTCGCAACGACCTCATCACCTTCGCCCAGCGTCACGGCCTCAAGATCGGCACCATCTCCGACCTGATCGCCTACCGCCGCCGCTACGACTCGATCGTGCGGCGTTTGAGCGAGAATACCTTCACGAGCATCTACGGCGGCGAGTTTCGCTGCGTCGTGTACCTGAACAAGGTGACGATGGCGCAGCACATTGCGCTGGTGAAGGGCGATCCCGCGACAGGCGGTCCGGTGACGGTCCGCATGCACGCCGTCAACATCTTCACCGATGCGCTCGGCCAGCGTAGCCACGGCCGTGGCGGCGAGATCGAGGCCTGCATGGAGGAGATATCCAAGGAAGGTCGCGGCGTGATCGTGCTGATCCGCGAGCCGCTCACCATCATGATGACCGAGCAGCGCCGGCGGGCCGGCGAGGACGTCGAGCTGTCGGGTGGCGAACTGCGGGACTACGGCGTCGGCGCCCAGATCCTGATCGATCTCGGCGTGAAGGAGATGGTGCTGCTGTCGAACAGCAAGAAGAGCGTCGTCGGCCTCGAAGGCTTCGGCCTCAAGATCGCCAGCCAGAAACCCGTTCCCGGTCGTCCGGCCAAGTAAACATGTCGACCCGGACAGAAAACCCAACGGTGCGCCCAGCCGTCGCCGGCGTGAAGGGCGCGCGCATCCTGATCGTCGAATCGCACTATTATCCCGACATCGCCGACGCACTGATCGCCGGCGCCGAGCGCGAGATCGCCAAGAACGGCGCCAAGGCCGAGCGGATCAACGTGCCTGGCGCCTTCGAGATTCCCGGCGCGATCGCGCTGGCGGCGACGATGAAGGGCGGGCGCTACGACGGGTATCTGGCGCTGGGCTGCGTCATTCGCGGCGAGACCACGCACTACGACTATGTGTGCGGCGAGAGCGCGCGGGCGTTGATGGACCTGTCGGTCAACCACAAGCTCGCGATCGGCTATGGCATCGTGACGGTGAACAATTCCGATCAGGCCTGGGCGCGTGCCGCGACCGACCGTGGCGACAAGGGCGGCGACGCCGCGCACGCCTGCCTCGCCATGGTCTCGTTGGCCCGTCGATGGAAGCGGAAATGAGCGACGCCCCCAAAGCAGTCCCGAGCCGCCGCCAGGCCGCGCGTCTGGCCGCCGTGCAGGCGCTGTACCAGTGGCAGGAAGGGCAGGACGAGCCCGCCGCGATCATCGATCAGTTCCTGAACGTGCGTACCGGCGAGTCGGGCGAGGGTGGCATGCGCCGCGACGCCGACAAGCCGCTGTTCCGGGACGTCGTGGAAGGCACTGCCGCGCGCAAGGAAGAGCTCGAGCAGACCGTCACGGGCGCGTTGGCGAAGGACTGGACCTGGGCGCGCGTCGACCGTCTCGTGCGCGCGATCCTGCTGGCCGGCGCCTACGAGCTGGTGCACCGCAAGGACGTGCCGGTCCGCGTCGTGATCAACGAGTATGTCGAGATCGGGCATGCCTTCTACGACCAGGGCGAGCCGACCTTCATCAATTCTGTGCTCGATCGAGTGGCGCACCAGGCGCGTCCCACCGAACTGGCGAAGTAACGCGCCATGGCGCGGCGCATCGGTGAATTCGAACTGATCGCCCGCTACTTCGCGCCGCTGGCCAAGGGCTTTGAGGGCGCGGGCGGACTCAAGAGTGACAATGCCTTCCTTGCGGCCGACGCACGTCACGACCTCGTCGTGAAGACGGACACCGTGGTGTCGGGCGTCCACTTTCTCGCCGACGAGAAGCCCGAGATCGTCGCGGCGAAAGCTCTGCGAGTCTGTCTCTCCGATCTCGCGGCGGGCGGGGCGGTGCCGTTCACCTATCAACTCGCCTTGTCGCTGCAGCCCGATTGGACCAAGCGTTGGATCGCAGGCTTTGTGCGCGGGCTTGCGGCCGATCAGCGTCGCTATCGGATCGTGCTCTCTGGCGGCGACACGACCTCGACACCGGGACCGACCACGATCAGCATCAGCGCCTTTGGCAAGGTGCCGCGCGGGAAGGGACTCGGCCGCGATGATGCGCGGGTCAGCGACGAACTCTGGGTCACCGGCACGATCGGGGACGCCGCGCTCGGCCTCCTCGCCGCGCGCGGCGCTTTCAAGAACGCGTTCCTCGAGAAGCGATATCGGTTGCCGCAACCGCGCACGCAATTGGGGCCCCGACTGATCGGCGTTGCGCGCGCGACCGCCGACGTGTCGGATGGTCTGCTGGCGGACGCGGGCCACGTCGCCGAGGCGTCGGGGCTTGCAGTCCACATAGAACGGGAGCGCGTGCCGCTGTCGGCGGCAGCGCGACGCGTCGTCGATACTCGGCCCGAGCTGTGGGCCAGTGTGCTGGGTGGTGGCGACGACTACGAACTCGTGATTGCCGTGCCGCCGCGCAAACGTGCTGCACTGCACGCAGCGGCAAGTGCCGTGGGTGTGAAGGTCGCGCAGATCGGCCATTTCGGGCGCGGGACGGGCGTGCATCTTACCGTCGGCGGTCACGAGGCACGCGTATCGCGCAAAGGCTACGTCCACTTCTAGGGGTGGTGCGCCATACCGGGCGTCCATAAAATACGCGCCCAATGGATGGAATGATCAAAGTCGAGGAAACGCGGCCCAAGCCCACCCGCATGCCGCGGCGATCGATGCGCAACATCGGGTTGCTCGCGGTCTGCCAGGCCCTGACGCAGAGCAGCAACACGCTGATGTTTGCCTCGTCGGCATTGGCCGTGCTTACGATCATTCCCGCCGACATGCGCATGTGGGCGAACCTGCCGGTCTCGATGCAGCACGTCGGAGTTATGCTGTCGGTATTCCCGGCCTCGCTGCTCATGATGCGTCGCGGCCGCAAGTTCGGGTTTCGCACGGGCTCACTGATGGGCATCGTGGGGGCCTCCTGCGCGGCGTTCGGCCTTGGTATCGGCAGCCTGGTGATGATGTGCTGTGCCGGCCTTATCCTGGGGTTCGCCATCGCCAACATGCAGCTTTATCGCTTTGCCGCCGTCGAGCTGGCGCCGCCGGCGTTCCGTGCCCAGGCGATCTCCTATGTGACGGCCGGCGGCATCTTCGCGGCCATCATCGGTCCGACGCTTGCGCGCTGGACCCCGGATCTGTGGTTGCCGATTTTCCAGGCGAGCTTCGTGGCGGTGATCGTGATCCACGCGCTCGTGTTCGTGGTCATGAGCTTCATCGAATTTCCCGTGGTGAAGATCGAGGATACCGCCGGCCCGCAGCGGCCGCTGCTCGAGATCATCACCCAGCCGGCCTACATGGTGGCTGCGGCGGGCGCCATGATCGCCTTCGGCGTGATGTCCTTCGTCATGGCCGCCTCGCCGCTGGCGATCGTCCAGTGCGGGCTCGACAAGACCGAGGCGCCGGTCACTATCTTCGTGCATGTCATGGGCATGTTCATCCCGGCCTTCTTTACCGGTCACCTGATCCAGCGCTTCGGCGTGTTCAACATCATGACGACGGGCATCGCCTTGCTGATCGGCGGCGTCGCCGTGGCACTGCTCGGAACCACCGAGTGGCACTTTCGCGGCGCGCTGGGTCTGAACGGCGTCGGTTGGAATTTCCTCTTCGTCGGGGCCACGACATTGCTCACCACGACCTATCGGCCGGCGGAGCGAGGCAAGGCGCAAGCCTTCAACGACTTCATGGTGTTCGGCACGACGGCGACGGCCAGCCTCGGCGCCAGCATGGTGCTGGAAGTATGGGGCTGGGCACAGCTTAACTACCTGGCGTTCACGCTCGTGTGCATCGCTCTGCTGGTGATCGGCGTCTTCCGCTTCCGCAACCCGGCTCGGGCCTGACCTCAACCCCTTGCGGGTATGGGGATTTCGGCCCCCACCCGGTGTTGCGGAGAGGCAGGCGTTCTGTCATTTTCCGCCCGCCTCGCGCTTGGGGGAGAAACTTCTGCTTTCGCGCGTGACAGGCTGGAAAACGCCGTAAAAACAATAGGTTAGTCAAATATGTCTACCGTTCTTTGGGCCGTCATGGGCTGCGGCGTAATCGCCGTGCTTTATGGCGTTATCACCGCCTCGCGGGTCATGGCCGCCGATGCTGGTACGCCGCGCATGCAGGAAATCGCCCAGGCGATTCAGGAGGGCGCGGCTGCTTATCTGCGTCGCCAATACACCACCATCGGCATCGTGGGCGTCGTCGTCCTCGTGCTTTTGTTCATTCTCCTCGGCAAGCTCTCCGCCGGCGGCTTCCTGATCGGCGCGGTGCTCTCGGGCGCCACGGGCTTCATCGGCATGAACGTGTCGGTGCGCGCCAACGTGCGCACGGCGGTCGCGGCCCAGAAGAGCCTTGGCCAGGGCCTCGATCTCGCCTTCAAGGCGGGCGCCATCACCGGCATGCTGGTGGCCGGCCTCGCTCTGCTGGGCGTTACCGGTTACTTCGCCATCCTGCTCAAGATGGGCCTTGCCCCGGGCAGCCGCGAAATGATCGACGCGCTCGTCTCGCTCGGCTTCGGCGCCTCGCTGATCTCGATCTTCGCCCGTCTCGGCGGCGGCATCTTCACCAAGGGTGCGGACGTCGGCGGCGACATGGTGGGCAAGGTCGAAGCGGGCATCCCGGAAGATGACCCCCGCAACCCGGCCACCATCGCCGACAACGTGGGCGACAACGTCGGCGATTGCGCCGGCATGGCCGCCGACCTGTTCGAGACCTATGCGGTGACCACCGTTGCCACTATGGTCCTGGCCTCGATCTTCTTCGCGGCCAACCCCGCGCTCGTCATGACCTTGATGCTCTATCCGCTGGCCATCGGCGGCGCCTGCATCATCACCTCGATCGTCGGTACCTACTTCGTCCGCCTCGGCTCCGACGGCGGCATCATGTGGGCGATGTACAAAGGCGTGATCGTGGCCGCCGTGCTGTCGATCCCGGCCATCTGGCTGGTCACCGACCGCCTGGTCGGCATGGGTACCGTGATGACGGTAGGCGACAAGTCCTTCACCGGCATGTCGCTGTTCTGGTGCTCGCTGGTTGGTCTGGCCATCACCGGCCTGATCGTCTGGATCACCGAATATTACACCGGCACCGACTATCGCCCGGTGAAGGCGGTGGCCCAGGCGTCGGTCACCGGTCACGGCACCAACGTCATCGCGGGTCTTGCGATGTCGATGGAAGCGACTGCCATGCCGGCGCTGCTGATCTGCGCCGGTATCGTGATCTGCTACGTGCTCGCGGGCCTGTTCGGCATTGCCATCGCCACGACCGCCATGCTGGCGCTCGCGGGCATGGTGGTGGCGCTCGACGCCTACGGCCCGGTCACCGACAACGCCGGCGGCATCGCCGAAATGGCGGGCCTTCCGAAGGAAGTGCGCAAGAATACCGACGCGCTCGACGCGGTCGGCAACACCACCAAGGCCGTCACCAAAGGCTACGCCATCGCCTCGGCCGGCCTCGGTGCACTGGTGCTGTTCGCGGCCTACACCTCGGACCTCACGTACTTTGCCGCACAGGGCAAGCTCGGCATCTCGAAGGTCAACTTCTCGCTCGAGAATCCGTACGTCGTGGTCGGTCTGCTGATCGGCGGCGGTCTGCCCTACCTGTTCGGCGGCATGTCCATGCTGGCCGTCGGTCGCGCCGCCCAGTCGGTGGTCGAGGAAGTCCGTCGCCAGTTCAAGGAAAAGCCCGGCATCATGCAGGGCACGGATCGTCCGGATTACGGCCGCGCCGTCGACATGCTCACCAAGGCCGCGATCAAGGAGATGATGATCCCGTCGCTGCTGCCGGTGCTGTCGCCGATCGTGCTGTACTTCGTGATCTCGTGGATCGGCGGCAAGGCCGACGCCTTCGCGGCGGTCGGCGCCATGCTGCTCGGCGTGATCGTCACCGGCATCTTCGTCGCCATCTCGATGACGGCGGGCGGCGGTGCCTGGGACAACGCCAAGAAGTACATCGAGGAAGGCCATTTCGGTGGCAAGGGATCCGAGGCCCACAAGGCTGCGGTGACCGGTGACACTGTCGGCGACCCGTACAAGGACACGTCGGGTCCCGCCGTGAACCCGATGATCAAGATCACCAACATCGTGGCCTTGCTGCTCCTCGCCGTGCTCGCACACTAGGCCGAAGCCGCTTCCACAAACGAAAAGCCCCGATGGAAACACCGGGGCTTTTTGCTGTCTGAGAGGAACCGGCTAGATGCCGCTGCCGGTCGGCGCGCCGACGGGGCCGGTCTGGCCCGAGGCGCCAGGTGCCGCGAAGCGGCCGACGTTGCCCATGATCTGCTCGAGCACGGTGAGCTGCTTGCCCGCGGTCGGCGTGATGCGTGAGACCATGGTGATGTTCTCGGCATCCTCGAGATCGTACTTCTTGATCGCCTGCAGGCGGCCGGTGTCGTTGAACGACAGCTGCATCACTTTCTGGTCGGTGATCTTCGGTTTCAGGAAGGCGAAGGTCTCCTGCTTCTGGGTGATGTAGTACCATACGTTCGGATTGAAGGTGGCGACGGCCGAGGGCGAGCCGATCAGGCGCACGATATCCTCGCGGCTCTGCGTGCCGACCTCGATTTTCTCCACTGACCCTGGAGTCGCCGAGAAGCCGCGTTGGTCGACAATGTTGTCGCAACTCGCTGTTGCGAGCGGGGCCAGCAGGACTCCGGCGAGAAGAAGCGGGACGGTGCGACGCATGGATACTTGGGTTCCGGCGAAAGAGGGTGCACAACATGTCGTGGCGTCGTCCCGGGGTCAACCGAGCCGATGGCCCCAAGGAGGCCGTGATTGTTTCGCCGCAGCAAGCCAGACGAGGAATTTGCCGCCGCCGTGTACAAGCGCACCGGCGAATGGGCCCGCGCGCCCGAGCTGTTCGAAACATGCGGGATTCCCGACACATTGGACGGCCGCTTCGATTCGCTGGCCTTGCACGCCGCGCTGGTGATCGACCGGCTGCGGCGCGAGCCGGACGGCGAAGCGCTCGCCCAGGCGTTTTTCGACGTCATGTTCAAGCATCTCGACCTCACCCTGCGCGAGATCGGGGTGCAGGACCTGGGGGTCGGGCGGCGCATCAAGATCATGGCCGAGGGCTTTCACGGCCGGGCGCTGGCCTACCGGGAGGCCCTGGAAGGGGGCTCCTCGCCGCTGACCGAGGTCTTGCGCCGCAATGCCTATGGCGGTAGGCCGCCTGCCGACGACGCGCCGGTCGAGCGGTTGGAAACCCACGTACGGCAAATGGCCGGGCGGCTGGCAGGCCTGTCTCGAGCCGATTTGGCAAAGTAGATTGGTGACATGGTTCAACAGGTAGAAAAGCAGCAGAAGTCCGAGATCGAGCGGATGGTCGACCTCGACCGGATGAGCTCGGGCAGCGCCGCGCTGGACATCACCGCCAGCGACAGCGAACGCACGGCACTGGCCAAGCGTTTCGGATTCATCGCTCTGCCGGCCTTTTCAGCCCGGGTGACGGTCGATCGCCGTCTGGGCGGTCAGGTGGTCGTGGAGGGGCGTCTGCGCGGCACGATCGTGCAGGCCTGCATCCTGACGCTCGATCCGGTGACGCAGGAGCTCGACGACACGTTTCGCATCGTCTTCAAGCGGGACCTGGCTGAGGAGCGCGATCCGGAAAGCGGGGAGGCGCTGCTGAGCGCCCAGGCGGATGCGCCTGAGCCCCTGGCGGGAAATATGCTCGATGTCGGCGAAATCGTTGCCGAGCAGCTCTCCCTGGCGGCCGATCCTTACCCCCGGCGGCCCGGCGCAAAGCTCGAAGATGTGCTGCCAAAGCCCCGGAAGGGCGGAAAAGGCGGGGGTGGTGCCGGAAAAATCGAGCAGCGGCGGCATCCGTTCGCCGGTCTGGCGGCGCTCAGAGACAAACCCCGCCGTGGACGCTAAATTGTTGCGGGGACGTAACGTTTTGGCTAGAGAAGCGGGCCCGCCGCGCCTATAGAGCGCGGCCGCAGCTTTTATGGGGGCAGGTGCCGACGGCGCCGCTTTCACCTTGGAGATCGTGTCATGGCAGTTCCGAAGAAAAAAGTATCCAAGTCGCGCCGCAACATGCGTCGCTCTCACCACGCGATTGCGCCGATGGCTTATATCGAATGCAAGAATTGCGGCGAGCTGAAGCGCCCACACATGGTGTGCTCACATTGCGGTTTCTATCGCGAGGATATGCCAGTCCTGGCCGACGGCGCGTCGGCCGAGAAGTAAGTAACGGAGCGCGTCGGTGAGCGCGGGCAAGGTCGTTCTCGCGCTCGACGGTATGGGCGGCGATCGTGCGCCAGGCGTCGTCGTGAACGGCGCCGACATCGCGCGTGAACGTTACCCCGGCACTACCTTCCTCCTGTTCGGAGATCCGGCGCAGCTGAAGCCGCTGGTCGACAAGCGCAAGGGCCTGGCCCAGGTGCTCGAGATTGTGCCGGCCGAGGACGCCGTGCTGGCCGACGACAAGCCTTCCTTCGCACTGCGCCGCCGCCGCAAGTCGAGCATGTGGCTGGCCTGCGAGGCCGCGGGGCAGGGCCGTGCCGATTCGGTCGTCTCCGCCGGCAACACCGGCGCACTGTTGGCGATCTCGATGTTTGCCATGCGCATGCTCGAAGGCGCCGACCGGCCGGCGCTTGCCTCGTTCCTGCCAACGATGCGCGGCGAATCGGTGATGCTCGACCTCGGCGCGAACATCGAATGCGACGCCGACAATCTCGCGGAATTCGCCGTCATGGGCAGCGTTTTCGCGCAGGTCCTGATGGGACTCGACGCGCCGAAGGTCGGTCTGCTGAACGTCGGTTCCGAAGAACTCAAGGGCCATGAGGAAGTGCGCCAGGCGGCAGCCCGGCTACGCGGCGAGGGCTCGCC
>FTCZ01004640.1_pt1 | contig 23125 bp, 26 predicted proteins | sample 1658871 | NCBI WGS metagenome assembly FTCZ01 (sample SAMEA3914864, study PRJEB12502) | metagenome | biome: forest; material: soil | place: USA | collected 2012-03-12 | depth 0.3 m
CACGATATATTGGAAAGCGGCATCCACCACATTGATACCGGTCGGCGTGGTCGTGTAAGTCTTGGGCGGGATGATATCCTGCGCCGCCGCCGGCGCCGCCGAAAGCATCGCGCTGATGCTTGCGAGAATAGGTACCCAGATAAATTTCGCCATCGCGTCCTCGCCCCCTTCGAATTGCGCTGATCGTCCCGTTGGTTTCCGTACTGCCCCGCTATTCAGGCGGCCCTGCCTGGCAGGTCGCGGGGTTCCCGGTCACCGTGATCGAGATGCTGCCCGTGGAGGTCGCTCCCAGGGTGTCGGCGACGACATAGCTGAGCGAAAACGTGCCGGTGCCGTTGGACGCGATCTGTACCGACGACGTGCTGGTGACGGACGCCCAGACGCTGCTTGGCGACCCCGAGGTCACGCTCACCACCGACAAGGGTAGGTTGTTCTCCGGATCGGTATCGTTGGCCGTCAGATTGAGCGTCTTCGACACAGAGCAATTGAAGGTCGTGCTGTCCGCATTTGCGCCCGGCGGCTGGTTCGTCGGCGTTGGTGTCGGCGCGGGTGTCGGACTTGGCATGGGCGTCGGCATGGGCACCGGACATGCCGCCGGCGCCGAGGTCGCCACGTCATAGCGGGTGCGATTGCCGGCTGGATCGAAACAGGTCCCGGTCTTACGCGTGTCGTTGGGGCCGCCGGCGATCGAGGAGGATTTCAGCCGCCCCAGACCGTCATAGGTGTAGGTGGTCGTTTCCTGCGCCAGGGCGCTACCCGCGATGACTGCGATCGCGGCTGCAGACCCAAAAGCCCAGATCCTGACGCGATTCATGCGGCTCTCCCTTCGCGCGGAGAGTCGCTGCGAAAGTCCAATATCTCAATCCGTGGAGGGGGCAACTGCCTCCAGAATGGAGAAGGTTCCGCGTAAGACTGTTGAACTGCCTAGCGATTTTAACGCTTTGGCTTACCACCAGCCGCTGTCCCCTCACGACAACGACAACGACCTAGCCGCATAGGAATAGAACCGGTACCGCCCGGTAATCGCATGCGCGTACGCCGCCTGCATCCGGTCCAGCCCCATCAGCGCCGACACCGGCATGAACAGATCGGGCCAGACCCGGGAGATTTTATCACGATCTCCGCAAGGCATTCGAACGGGCGAATGATTATTCGGGCATCCTGACAGCCGCCGTCGTTCAACCCAAGAGCAAAAAGCAAAAGTGGCGTCCGCCGACCGGTCGGCAGACGCCACATTGCATCAGAACCGAACGATCGGAAGATCGTCCGTCACTTTTCCTTCGGCGGCACGATCTCGAGCGATCCCGGCTCGGCGATGTTCACGCCGCCGAAGACCAGCGCGCCCGGCGGGAATCCGATCAGGGAATAGTCGTTGTAGCGACCCAGATCATAGCCCTTCATCTTGAACGGCTTGCCAACGAAGGGGAACAGGCCCTTCACGACGATCCGCGTATCCTTGTTCCGGGGATAGGGCTGGGCCGTATCCTGAAGCATGACCTTGATGGCGATATCCAGTTCCGACGTCAGCAGCTCCTTCAGGCCGGCGCCGTTGTTTTCCGCCAGGCCGTTTGGCCCCATCAGCGGCAGCGCCTTGCCCTCACAGCAGAAATATTTCAGCGCCTTGGGCGATTCGTTGGGCGCCCCGGTCGCGAGCCTCGTCTTCAGGACGATATAGGGGCGGACATCGGTCTCGTTCACGAACGTGATCACGACATAGGGCGTCACGTTGAGGGTGCGGCCGCCGGGCTGGGTCGCCAGGCCGAAGCGCCCGCGGTACTTTTCGTCCGCCAGGATGGCCTTGGTCAGCTCGGCCGCCTTTGCCGTCGCGTCGAAGCGCAGGTCGTCTTCGACGTTGCGCACCTTGGCGGTGCCGCCCGAGGCGTTGGCCGAGCTCTGGATCGCCATGCCGACCACGCCGAACAGCATGCCGATGCCGCCGCCCTTCTGATGCCCGGAGATGATGACATTGCTGTCGGGGATGCGATGGATGCCCATCGGCAGATCGGCCATCCTGCTCATCCCGTCGTCCGAATAGACGATGGCGGTCGGCGGCGGCGTCGCGCCGGCCGCGTCCTGCGCGGCGGCCTGCTGTGTGGCCAAGGCGGCCGCGCCCGCGAGCACGGCAACAATCAGTCTGCGCATCGATTCCCCCGAAAAAACGTATGCCCCGCCTCGACCTACAGCCGGGGCGCTCAATTCGTCAACGTTTCCAGCTACCCACAAGGAGCCCCCTCACGGCAACAACAGCGACGCATCCCCGTAGGAATAGAACCGATACCCCCCGGCAATCGCATGCGCGTACGCCGCCTGCATCCGGTCCAGCCCCATCAGCGCCGACACCAGCATGAACAGATTCTGATGATGGCGAAAATTCCTGTGAAAAAATAATAGGATGGATGGTGGTGAGAGCCAACTTTCGATGACTCCCACCTACCTCCTAATTTGAGCCGTCGTACCAAACCGGGCGCGGTCCTGCCAAAGGCATTTTGGCCGGATCAAATTTCCCGATTTCGCGTACTGGCCGCCCACATGCCCGGATGGATCATACGCTCAGGCCGACTACGCCTCGATCCCGATCTGATCGTAAAACGCGCCGAAATCGGGCGCGATGACCTCCGCGCTTTCGCCACCAGCTACCATGTCGATCGTCACAACGGGCCACGGTGTTCCATTCCGCGTATCGAAGGCGAGATACTCGCCGCCGCCATTACTGCCAAATATGAGGAACCCGTGGAGGTCTACTTGACCATGGTTCGCGCTGTTGATTGTTTCCACCACCGTCCGCGCCGGGTCGAGGCAAAAGTGGTGGGGATTGATCGCCAACGGGCCTTCTCCGCCGTCGCTGAAGGCGAGCAAATCGACGTACCGCTTGGGAAGGTCACCCGACGTGACCGATCTTAGGCGCGCCAAATCTTCCGACGTTGCTCCGTTGGCCCCGAACCAGCTTCGTCCTGCCAACATCGGCTAAGCTCCAACGTCTTCGTGGGCCGCGATGATGATCCGGCGAGCCAGCTCGGCGTAGACTTCCGGCCTCCGGCTATCGTTTGCGATGACTTCCGCTTCAACGATCCCGTAGCTGGTACCAAGTTCATCGTTGGCGCGTTCGACGCCCACTCGGATCCAGTCTCTGCTTTCTTGGGCATCGATCGCAGCGCCATGTGAACATTCGCCTACGGGCGGAAGGACGCGCGCACCGAAGTTCTCGTTGGGCGTTGGTTGGACCCGCATCCTCAGAAGGCTATGCGTCGGGCCAGGGATATGGCTGCCCCGATAGAAGTCACCGTCTTTTGACACTCTCATAATTCGGAGCATACCGCTGCCCGCTTTCGCTTTCCAACGAAACTGCCAGCTACCTGTTGGTCCCATACGACCCGATTGCGGACATAGTGGTAGTAGCTTACGGTTCGCCGCAGAGGTGGAGTGTGCGGTTAGTCGAATTGATCCGTGATGCGAACGCTTGGGAAGACGACCTCATTATCTACGTTGAAGCTCCTTGGTCGCCGGACGCTGATGCGGTCTTTGTCGTGGCAGAGGGGAACAGCGCCCAGCCTGTGACCTTTCACGCCAAGCAGTATAACTACTTTCTTGAAACATTCATCGCTCGCGACTTTATCGAGGACTATGCCAGAAGCGCAGAGGGCGGTTTGCGCCCCGCGTGCCAGGCGCTTGACGAGCCTTACTAGAACTTAATGCGAAAATGAGCGGGAATAATGCTACAAATTATGGCGCGAGCACAATCGGCCATGAATCCAATCCAGATCATTTCCGCCCGATGGAAACACGCGCTGATCGTCTTAGTAACGAGGTCGCTGGTTATACGGCGCAGGAAGCCGCTAGCCGTGCCCTCAAAGTGCAGGACGTAACGACTGACCCCGCCTATGGGAAAACCAAAGAAGATAGAATTATGTTTGGCGCTAATGGATCGGTATATACAGCGTGTAGAGGATCGATGCACCCCTCTTGTCAGTAACTGTAAATCAACATGAAGAAGATAATTCTATTTTTTGCTGCATTTCCTGCAACAGTCGGCTGCGTCCACGGCCAATATACGCCTATAGACTCTTCTAATATTTGTGGCGATGAACCACATTACAACAGTAGGTTTTCCAAACTAGCCGTGGTGCTTATCACAGATATGCATGGAGGATATGTTTCAATCCCTTCGTGTCCCGATAAGGGCTATTCGGTAGATTTTTCAAAAAAGCGATCTTGGCGATATAAAAAATCGCGCGCTCACCGAAGCGATTTCTCGAAGTGCAGTTCTTCCGGGAAAGCCGATTGAGTTAATCGTATCAGGTTACATAAGGAAGCTGAGCGGAAAGGAAATTCGTGACGTGATGATGATTGAGAAGATAGATTCTTTTAATCTTAATCGCTGATTTTTTGTGTTACCTTCTGTGCGAATCTGCATCGTTTCTGCTTTGATTGCTTTTGCTTCTACAACGTCAGATGCCGCCCCTTCATCACCGACATTAGCGATCCGCTCGGAGCTAACTCGCCCAACATCACAACTCGATTACAGCGCAACGGTTATCGGCATTGACGGCCTAATAGACCCGACAACCAAACCCTACATAACTAAGGCGATGATAGACCGCTTGGTCGATGCAGCTCGCCAGATGGCTGGACCCGATCCAACCGATGCATACAAGTTGGCCGCCATCCGCAAGGCAATCTATGTCGCAGGCGCGTGGAACTATAACCGCGCCTTCGAATACGATCAGGCAGACCCGTTGGGGAAGGTGCTGACCAACCGTTTGCTTTCTACCTACATACGGACGCGCAAGGGAAATTGCGTGTCGATGCCGATCCTGTTCCTGATCGTCGCTGACCGCCTGGGCTTGAACGTCCACCTTGCCGCTGCACCGCTGCACTTGTTTGTCCGCTATACCGATCCGCAAGGTGTCGATCATAACCTGGAAACGACGAGTGGCGGTCACGAAGCGCGCGCCGAATGGTATCGCAAAAATCTGCTGATGAGGCAGTAGCCAATGGCGTCTATATGCGGACCTTGAGCAAGCGCGAGAGCATCGCCGAAATGGCTAATATCGTGCTGGACGCCATGCTCGAACAGCGCCGCTATCAAGAGGCTATCGACGTCGCCGACGCCATACTGGCCGTTAATCCGCGCGAAGCCTATACTATGGTGAAGAAGGGCACCGCCTATGGCGCGCTGCTGCAAGGCGAATTTATCGACAAATATCCCGACCCCGCGCTAATCCCACCAGCGCAGCGGGCTCGGTATGTGCTGCTCCGCCAGCAAAACGAAAAAGCATTCAAAGATGCAGAAGCGCTGGGTTGGGAACCAGAGGATTAAGCGTGTTCGCGCCGTTCCTTCATTTAGATTGCTCCCACTCACCACCCACTGGATAGCTCTTACGGAAGGAGCAGCGACGCATCCCCGTAAGAGTAGAAACGGTAGCCATTTTCGATCGCATGCGCGTACGCCGCTTGCATCCGGTCCAGCCCCATCAGCGCCGACACCAGCATGAACAGGGTCGATCGCGGCAGATGGAAGTTGGTCATCAGCCCGTCGACGCCGCGAATCCGGACGCCCGGGGTGATGAAGATCGCCGTATCCCCTTCGAAGGGATGGACCAGGCCGTCCGGATCGGCGGCGCTTTCGATCAGGCGCAGGCTGGTGGTGCCGACCGCGATGACGCGGCCGCCCGCGGCGCGGACGGCGTTGATGCGATCGGCGGTGGCGGCGTCGATGCGGCCCCATTCGGCGTGCATGCGATGGTCGTCGGTATCCTCCGCCTTGACCGGCAGGAAGGTGCCCGCGCCGACATGGAGCGTCAGGGTTACATGGCCGATCCCCGCCGCCTCCAGAGCCGCGAGCAGGCCGGGGGTGAAGTGCAAAGCCGCGGTCGGGGCGGCGACGGCGCCGGGCCGGTCGGCGAACATCGTCTGGTAATCCTGAGCGTCGCGCGCGTCGGTCGGGCGCCGGGCGGCGATATAGGGCGGGAGCGGCATGCGCCCGGCGCGCTCCAGCAGCAATTCGACGGGATCGTCGCCGGCGAAATCGAGCGCGAAGCTGCCGTCGGCGGCGCGGTCGGCGGCGGTCGCGGCGACGCCATTGCCGAAATCGATGCGGTCGCCGTCGCGCAGGCGCTTGGCATTGCGGATGAAGGCGCGCCAGCGACGGGGGCCCTCGCGCTTGTGGAGGGTGGCGCCGATCCTTGCCTCTCCGCGGCGCCCTTCGAGCTGGGCGGGGATGACGCGGGTGTCGTTGAAGACGAGCAGGTCGCCGCGGCGGAGTTCGGCGGGGAGATCGCTCACCAGGCGGTCGCGAGTCGCGCCGCCGGGACCGGGGCCGTCGAGCACCAGCATCCGCGCGGCGTCGCGCGGGGCGGCCGGGCGCAAGGCGATGCGCTCTGGCGGGAGGTCGAAGTCGAACAGGTCGACGTTCATGGGTCGATTACTCGTTTCGCCCGCGGCGGCCGGAGTCCTTCAACCGCCGGCGGCCCCGGCCTGCGCTGGGGCGACGGCGCTTATTTCTTCTTTGCCGCGGGCTTTTTTGCCGCCGGTGCCACGGGCTTCTTCACCGCGGGGGCCGGCTTGGCGGCCGGGGTCGGCTCGGGCGTCGGGACCGTGGTGGGGAGCGGCGGCGGGGGCGGTGGCGGCGGCGGCGGGACGTAGCCGGGGGGATTGTCGGCGGCGATATAGGCCTTGAGGATGCGCGACGGATTGGCCGGCGGCTCCCCCCGCGCGATCGCGTCGACCCATTCCATGCCGCTGATCACGCGGCCGAACACGGTGTATTTGCGGTCGAGCGAGAGCTTGGGCTGGAAGATGATGAAGAACTGGCTGTTGGCGCTGTCCTCCGCCTTCTTCTTGTCCTCTGCCGAGGCGTCGGGCGCGGCGCCTTCGCGCGCCGCCGACACCGCGCCGCGGACGTGCGGCAGGTAATTGAACTCGGACGGCAGGTCGGGGAGCGTCGAGCCGCCGGTACCGTCGCCCTTGGGGTCGCCGGTCTGCGCCATGAAGCCGTCGATCACGCGGTGGAAGGTCAGCCCGTCATAGAAATGCTGGCGGGTGAGCGTCTTGACCCGTTCGACCATCTTGGGCGCGGCATCGGGACGCAGCCAGATCACCACCCGCCCGCCGGTCGACAGGTCGAGATACAGGAGGTTTTCCTTGTCGGTGATCGGCGGCGGCGCGAGACGTTGCGGCGCGGACGGCGTCGGCGGCGTCTTGTCCTTCTTCGCAGCCATCGACGGGGCACCGGCGATCGCGACACTCATCATCGCAATCAGGCCGAGGAAAAAACGCATGGGCACTCCGGAAAAGACGGTCATTCGGTGTCGGGGCTTAGAGCAAATTGCGAGAAGCGCCAATGCGCAGTGCGTGCGGCTTTTTTGAGGCAGGCCGGCGCCTGCCTGGAGCGGTGCCGGTCCGCGCCCCCTCCCCGCCTCCCATCGGTATCATGACCGGGAGGCGGGGAGGGGAGCAGGCCGGCACCGCAAACGCGCGTGAGCGCGTCAAACCCGCATTTCAACCCCGCCGCAGACCGTCGCGCTCGATCCGGGCGAGCACTTCGTCGCGGACGCTGGGAGTGACGAACTTGGCGATGTCGCCGCCGAACACCGCGATTTCCTTGACCAGCCGGCTGGCGATCGGCTGCAGCGCGACGTCGGCCATCAGGAACACGGTCTCGACGCGGTGGTTGAGCTGGCGGTTCATGCCGGTGAGCTGATATTCATATTCGAAGTCGGTGACGCCGCGGATGCCGCGGACCACGATCGAGGCGCCCTGGCTCTCGGCGAAATCCATCAGCAGCGAGCTGAACCCGACGACCTCGATATTGGGATTGCCGATCGCCGCGACCTCGCGCCGGACGATGGCGATTCGCTCGTCATCGTCGAACAGAGGCGACTTGGCGATATTGGTGGTGACCCCGATCACCAGCCGGTCGACCAGCTTCGCGCCGCGGCGGATGATATCCATATGCCCGAGCGTGATCGGGTCGAAAGTGCCGGGATAGACCCCGGTGCGGATGGTCATGTGCGTCCCCCTCTTGTCCTGGCGCCGCCTTACCGGTCGCGTTCGAGCACGAAGCGCGCGACTTCGCGGAGCAATTCGGCTTCCTGGCCATAGCCGCGCAGATGATCGATCGCCTGGTCGACCAGCAGATTGGCCTGTTCGCGGGCGCGCGCCACCCCGAGCAGCGAGACGAAGGTCTCCTTGCCCGCCTCGTCGTCCTTGCGCAGCTTCTTGCCCGCCTTGGCCTCGTCGCCCTCGACATCGAGCAGATCGTCGGCGATCTGGAAAGCGAGGCCGATGTCGCGGGCATAGCCGCGCAGGCCGGTGCGCCCCTCGGGCGGGATGCGGCCGAGGATCGCGCCCGATTCGACCGAACAGGCGATCAAGGCGCCGGTCTTCATCGCCTGGAGCCGGGTGACGGTGGCGAGGTCGAAGCGTGCTTTCTCGGCCTCGATATCCATCATCTGCCCGCCGGCCATGCCGTTGGGGCCCGAGGCACGGGCAAGTTCGAACACCAATTCGGCGCGGACGAACGGATCGGGATGGGTCGCCGGGTCGGCCAGCCATTCGAAGGCGAGCGCGTGGAGCGCGTCGCCGGCCAGCACCGCGGCGGCTTCGGTAAAGGCGCGGTGGACGGTCGGCTTGCCGCGGCGCAGATCGTCATTGTCCATCGCCGGCAGATCGTCATGGATCAGCGAATAGACGTGGATCGCCTCGATCGCGCAGGCGGTGCGCGCGGTGCAGTCGCGATCGACCCCGAACAGGCCGGCAGTGGCGAAGACCAGCAAGGGGCGCAAGCGCTTGCCGCCGCCGATCGCGGCGTGGCGCATCGCGGCATAGAGATCACGGCGCGGGTCGCCGGGAATGGCAAGCAGGGTATCGAAGCGGCGGTCGACCTCTGCGCCGATCTGCGTCAGCGCGGCCTGGAGCGACAGCGAGGCGGCCACCACCCCGCTGCTCATCCTGCGTTGAACGGCGCGACCCCGGCCGGGCGGCCGTCCGAATCGAGCCGGATCGCCTCGATCCGCGCCTGTGCCGCGTCGAGCCGCTCGGTGCATTTCTGGCGAAGGCGCGTGCCTTCCTCGTAAAGCTTGATGGCGTCGTCCAGCTTGGCCTCTCCGGTCTCGAGCTGGCGGACGATTTCCTCGAGGCGCTTGAGCGCGTCCTCGAACGACAGGTCATCGAGCGGCGTGTCCATGGCGCCGCTATGCGGCGGCGGACCGGGGGGAGCAACCGCCGATCCGGTGCCTCGTCAAATCAGTGGAACCAGCCCATCTTGATCGCGGCGAACAGCAGCACCGCGGCGCCGACCACCGAGGCAAGGAAGCCCGCGGGATGGAACGGCTCGCCCATCTTGCGATTGAACACCTGCAGCACGAAGCCGGCGACGAACGAGCCGGCAATGCCGAGCAGGCAGGTTGCGATCCAACCCATCGACTGCGCGCCTGGAATGATCCACCGGCCGATCGCGCCAACGATCAGACCAACGATGATCATGCGAATAATGCCCATCATTTTAATGCTCTCCCCACTCTGGTGGCGGGCGCTTGATCGCACTTCCATTGCGCGGGCACAATGAGTCGTTGGGGGACGGACCCGGTTTGGCGACGAAACGTTCGGTGACGAGACAGCGGAGGATCCATGTTCACGAGCATCAACCCGGCAACCGGCGAGACGGGACAACGCCATGCCGAGCTGACCGACGCCCAGGTCGAGGCGCGGCTGGCGGCGGCGCAAGCGGCGTTCCTGGCATGGCGGACGAGCGAGCTGCCGGAGCGGATGACGTTGCTCCGCCACATCGCGGAGCGGTTCGAGGACGACAAGCAGCGGCTGGCGCGGATCGCCACCGACGAAATGGGCAAGACGCTCAAATCGGCGATCGCCGAGGTCGAGAAATGCGCCTCCGCTTTCCGATATTATGCGCGGCACGGGGCGCAATTGCTGCGCCCGGTCGAGGTCGACACGCCGGTCGGCCATGCGGTCGCGCGCTGGCAATCCCTGGGGCCGGTGCTGGCGGTGATGCCGTGGAACTTTCCTTATTGGCAGGTCGTGCGCTTCGCCGCGCCGGCGATCATGGCGGGCAATGCCGGGCTGTTGAAACATGCCTCGTCGGTGCAGGGCTGCGCGGCGGCGATCGAGGAGACGATCCGCGCGGGCGGCGCGCCCGAGGGACTGTTCCAGAACCTGGCGATTTCCTCGTCCCGGGTGGCCGACATCATCGCCGACGAGCGTGTCGTCGCGGTAACCCTGACCGGCAGCGAAGGCGCGGGAGCCAAGGTCGCCGCGGCGGCGGGCGCGGCGCTCAAGAAGGTCGTGCTCGAGCTGGGCGGGTCGGACCCGTTCATCGTCATGCCCTCGGCCGATATCGACCTCGCCGCCAAGACCGCAGTCATCGCGCGGACGCAGAACACCGGGCAATCGTGCATCTGCGCCAAGCGGATGATCGTCCATGCCGAGGTCTATGACGCGTTCATGGAGCGCTTCACGGCGGGGATGAAAGCCGTGAAGACCGGTGATCCGCTCGATCCCGCGACCGACATGGGGCCGCTCTCCTCGGTCGAGCAGCGCGATACCGTGATCGACCAGGTCGCGCGGTTCCGCGAGGCGGGCGCGACCTTGCTGTTCGGCGCGGAGAAGCCCGACCTGCCCGGCGCCTATCTGACCCCCGGCGTGCTGGTCGATGTCGATCCCGACTGGGCGATCGCGAAGGAAGAAGTGTTCGGCCCGGTCGCGACGGTGTTCAGGGCACGCGACATGGACGAGGCGATCGCCATCGCCAACGATTCGCCGTTCGGGCTCGGCGCATCGGTGTGGACCGCGGACGACGGCGAGAAGGAAAGGGTCGCGCGCGACCTTGCGGCGGGGATGGTCGCGGTCAATCGCATGCTCGCCTCGACGCCCGAAGCACCGTTCGGCGGGGTCAAGCGCTCGGGCCATGGCCGCGAGCTCGGCCAATGGGGATTGCACGAATTCATGAACCTGAAGGCAGTGATCGGGTGAGCGCACTGCACTATCGGGGGCGGGCGTCGGGCGCCCGCCCCCGGCACCTCACCATTTGAGGCCGATGCGACCGTACAGATAGCGGCCGTTGAAGCCGAATGGCGAGTAATAGGGAAAGCCGACCAGGCCGGTGCTGTTCAGCGGGTGCGTCGGCCCGAGCGATGAATTGACCCGCACATAGTCCGGATAGACGTCGAACACATTGTTCGCGCCCAGCGCCAGGTTGAGGTTCTTCTGGACCTGGAACCGCGCCTCGAGGTCGAAGATCGTGTGCCGCCCGGTGTGGATGTCGTCTTCCACGAAGCCGTTGCTGCTCGGCTGGGTGACGTCGCCATAATAGGAACCGCGCGCCGTAAGGCCCCAGCCGCCGAGCGACCAGTCGATCGTGCCGACGACCTTCTCGCGCGGCGTGCCCTGTTCGAACGAGATGATGCGCTGGCGGCTGAAGATCGGCAGCGTCACGCTGGTCGGCACGCCGTTCACCGGTGCGGTGATGGTCGCGGGTGCCGGCGCCCGGGTCACCTTGATGTCGTTGAAATTGGCGGCGGCGGTAAAGTCGAAGGTGCCGAAGCCGCTGCTCGCGACGCGATAATGCGCCACCACGTCGATGCCCTTGGTGGTGGACCGGATGCCGTTGAGGAAGAAACGGCCCGCAGTGACATTGTAGGGCGCCAGCAGCGCCGCGACCACGGTCCCGCTCAAATTCTCCGACAGTGCGATCTGGTCGCGGATCTTGATCTGATAGGCGTCGACCGACAGGTCGAAGCCGCCCGACTTCACGACGAAGCCCGCCGAGAGGTTGCGCGACTTCTCCGGTTTCAGCGGCTTGCCGCCGAGCGCGGTGCCGACCGGGCTGATCGACGGGAACAGGCCGGTTTCCACGATCGCGCCGTTGCTCAGCACCGAGGCGGTCGAGGTGAAATATTGCTGCTGCAGCGACGGCGCGCGGAATCCGGTCGAGGCGGTGCCGCGGATCGCGAACCACGGCGTGATCGCATAACGCGCGCTCACCTTGCCCGTCGCTGTATCGCCGAAGTCCGAATAATGCTCGCCACGAGCGGCGATGCCGAGCGTGAGCCCGTCGACCGGCTTGGCCTCGAGGTCGATATAGCCGGACACATTGTCGCGGTTGGCGTTGACGACGTTCGAGGGCTGGAAGCCGGGGAAGCCCTGCGCGCCCGATCCGAGCGTGCTGGCAGCGCCCGGCGCGCGATTATAGGAGGTCGGGGTGCCGGCGCCGATCTTGAATCCCTCGCGGCGATATTCCCCGCCGAACGCGACGTTGATCGTCCCGCCGCCGAGCGGCAGCTCCTTCGCGACGTCGACGCCGCCGACGAGCTGATCATAGGTCAGCGTACCATCGTAGAAGCTGGTCGGCGAGCCGGCGCCATAGGTCGCGTTGCCCGAATTGCGTGTGTAGAAAGTGAGCTTGTTGCGCCCGTATGAAAGGTTGAGGTCGACTTTCCAGCCCGACACCTCGCCGCGCACGCCGCCGGTGGCGGTCAGGTCGCTCGACTGGACGGCGATCAGCGGGGTGAAGCCATCGGGGTAGAAGCTGGCCAGCGCGTCCGCGCTCGCATTCGCATTGGACCCGGTTCCGCCGACGATACGCGGCGTCGCCGCGCTCTCGCTGTCGCGGATCTGATACCCGCCAAAGGCATAGGCCTGCCAGCCATTGGTGCCCAGCGGCACCCCGGCATTGGCGTAGAAACTGAACTGATCGACATCGGGATCGCCGAAGCGCGACCGCACGCGGATCGGGGTCTTGCGCGGATCGAAGTCGCCACGGCTGGTCGGGTTGCGGCTGAGATATTCGCCGGACAAGGTAAGGAAGCCGTCCTTGCCGATCGGCAGGCCCACCCAGCCCGAGGTCGTCACGGTCTTGCCGTCATTCTCGTCGCGCGAGCCGCGCGCGGTCGTCACGTTGGTCGAATATTGGCCATAGGTCACGTTGACCGCGCCGCCGCTGCGCGCCTCGCGCAGCCGCAGATTGACCACCCCGGCAATCGCGTCCGAGCCATATTGCGCGGCGGCGCCATCGCGCAGCACCTCGACCCGGTCGAGCGCGACCGAGGGAATGGTGTTGAGATCGACCGCGGCCGAGCCACGGCCGACCGACCCGTTGGTGTTGACGAGCGCCGAGGCATGGCCACGCACCCCGTTGATCAATACCAGGGTCTGATCGGGCGACAGGCCACGCAGCGTCGCCGGGCGGATCGAATCGGTGCCGTCCACCGCCGAGGAGCGCGGGAAGTCGATCGAGGGAACGACGGCGGCGAGCGACGTCGCCAGCTCGGTCGATCCCTGGCGCTGCAGCGCACTGGCGCTCAGGACGTCGACCGGCGACGCGCTGTCGAGCCGGCTGCGGCCGGCCGTGCGCGTCCCGGTCACGACGATGTCGATCTTGGGCTCATCGCTCGATGCCGTGCCGGCGTCTTCCGCTGCAGCGGGCGCCGGCGGTGCAGCCTGGGCGAAAGCGGCCTGGCCATGGATCAATGCGATCGAGGAAGCGGCGAGCGCGAACGCGGTACGAGGAGAAATCATGTCAGTCCCTTTGCGTTGATATTATGGCTTTTTGTCGGGTCGGGAGCCTTCCGCCCGCGCCGGCGCGCACGCCAGCAAGCTTTCGGATCAGCCGCTCAAGATTTTCTCCGACCCTGGTTCGGGGTGCCGGATCGCCTGCGGGATCCGCGGTTCGGGAAGAAAGGGCCCGGCCGAAACCGGGCCCAGTTTTTCCACGCTCCAGGGAGAGACGTGAGGTAGTCGGACAGCGTTGGTCTCGAGGCGACCACGTCAGGCAGCCGGGCGGTAGGTCTTGTCGCGGGCGTCGATCGCCGCCTGCCAAACGCGCAGGACGTTGCCGCTCCACAATTTGGCGATGTCGGCGGGTGAATAGCCGCGCTTCTTCAGCTCGGCGGTAACGTTGGCGGCCTGGCCGACATCGTCCCAGCCGATCACGCCGCCGCCATGGTTGAAGTCCGACGACAGAGCGACATGGTCGATGCCGATCCGTTTCACCGCATAATCGACCGCGTCGACCAGGTCCTTGACGCTCGCCTTGGGCTCCCTGCCGACGATGTCGTGATAGCGGCGGTCGTAATCGGCCTGCCGGTCGGGCGGGAGCGGCTTGCCGTCGGCGGTGGGCAGGCCGAAATCGCGCTGCAGGTCGACCACGGCCTGCAGCGTCGCCGGCGACCGCGCGCGCAGATAGGCGCTGAACGCGTTGATCGCGACGACCCCGTCCTTCGCCTTCAGCGCATCGAGCTGCGCGTCGCCGAGGTTGCGACTGGTGTCGACCAGGGCGCGGATGTCCGAATGCGTCGCGATCACCGGCGCGCGCGACAGGGCCAGCACATCGGCAAAGGCGGCATCCGACAGCTGCGACACGTCGATCAGCACGCCGAGGTCGTTGAGCCTTTTGACCGCCGCCTTGCCAAGTGGCGACAGGCCTCCATTCTCGCTCGGACGGTCGCCGAATTGCAGCGCGGGGCGCGAGGAATCGGCGAACTGGTTGTGCCCGGCATGGACGAAGCCGAGGATGCGCACGCCGCGTCGGTACCAATGATCGAACTGGTCGAGGTCGTCGCCCAGCGGCCAGGCATTGAGCAGGCTTTCGACCAGGGCAAAGCGGCCACCAGCGGCGATGCGGCGGACATCGGCCGGAGACAAGGCCAGCGCCGCGCGGTCCGGATTGCGGTCGACGATCGCATGGATCGCGGCGTCGCGCGCGATGAGATCGGCCTTGGCCTTGGCCAGCGATGCCGGGTCGCGCGGCCCCTGCGGCACGAACAGGGCAATCGCGGCGGCATTGAGCCCGCCGGCCCTGGCGCGGTCGAGATCGAACTGCGAACTCGCGTCCGACCGCCCGGTCCAGCCCGGTGCCGTCGCCGATTTGGGCAGGTCGAGATGCGGATCGAAGGTCAGCGTCTGCGCGGCGAGCGGGGCCGCGCCGAGCAGCAATGCCGCGGCCAGCAAGGCACGGCGGCCGGTCATTGCAGCACCGGATAGCCGGCGGCGACGGCATCGCGCTCGAGCCCGCGCAACGCCGCGAAGCGATGCACGCTGCCCGGCCAGATGTCGTTGAGAAACAGGGCATCGCGGGCGTCGGCGAGCGCTGGGTCGGCGACGATCTCCTTCAACGCCGCGCGCAAGGCCGCGACCGTCGCCTCGTCGGTCGCGCGCGCGGTAACGAACGGCAGCGCCGGCGAGGACGGCGTCGTCGCCAGCACGCGCAAGCCGACCATTGCCTCCGGTTCGTAGCGCTTGAGCGCGGCATAGGTCACCGCGTCGATCGCGGCGATATCGGCATCGCCCCAGACCAAGGCGCTGACGCTGGCGCGGTGCGACCCGGTCTCGATCACCTCGCCGAAGAAACGACCGTCATGGGCGAGCCCCGCGACCGCGGCGCGGAACAGGTTGAACCCGGTATTCGATCGCGTCGAATTGATCGCGGCGCGGCGGCCGAGATAATTGATCAACGCCGCCCCGCTGTCGTCCCGCCGGGTGACGATGTAGCTCAGGTGCCGGCCCGGCTCGCAATCGGGCGCGTCATAGACCGGGATGCCGATCACGCGCAGGTCGAGGTCGGGATCGCTGACCAGGGGATAGCCGCAGGCCTGGCCGAACAGCAGGTTAGGATCGCGCCAGATCTCGTACACGCCGCGCGTGCGGTCGAGCGCGACCGGCGCGTCGATGCCGCGGCGGCGCAGCGCCCGGCCGAGCGCGTTCCAGATCGCGTCATTCGCCCAATATTGGCGCGGATGATCGTACATGCCGAGCGAGGCAATCAGGCGAGTCATGCGGCAGTCTCCTGGGGATGGACGATCGCGTCGTGCGGGCGGAAAGCGAAGCGGCGGAGGATTTCGCCATAGGAGCGATAGCTCAGCGCAGGCCCGGTCAGGCGGCGGCGATGGCGCCGCTGATAGCCGGGCAGGCGGTACCAGGCGAGATCGGGGCGCTCGTGATGCGCGGCGTGGAGATGGTTGTTGAGGTAGAGCAGGCCGAGCAGCCCGCCGCGCTCGACCGTCGCGGCGCGATTGGCCTGCGGCAGATCGGCGCGATGCTCGGCGAACGAGCGCAGCAGGGTCAGTGACAGGCCGGGATAGACGACCAGCAGCGCGTAGCGCCCGATGCCGAAGCCGGTCCATTCCAGCCACGCGACGATCAAGGCGACCGCGGCGAGATGCGGCAGCCAGTCGCGCGCCACCCCGCGGGGATCGCGACCGAGGCGAACCGCTTCTTCCCCGGCGAGCGAGACAATCGCGACGGCCGGCCCGACCAGCAATCGCAGGATCAGCGTCCTTTGCGCGCGGGCCAGGGCATGTTGCCACCACCGCCCGCCGCCCGCGACATAGCGCGATTCGGGATCATGATCGGGATGCGTGATCGCCGCGCTGCGATGATGGGCGATATGGCTGCGACGGTAGAGGACGTATGGCAAATAGAGTGACAGCGGCACCGCGCCGATCGCCGCGTCGAGCCAGCCGAGCCCGGTCGGATGGCCGTGGATCGTCTCATGCTGCAGCGATCCGTGCCACGCGATCAGCGCGGCGCCTGCCGCGACGATCAATGGCAAGGGCAATGCGGCATGCCACCAGGTCAGCGCCAGCCAGCCGCCATGGATCGCGATCGCCACGATGACCGTCGGCCATTCGACATGCCAGCGCCGCGCGGCGATATTCTTCCCCCTGCGGCCCCTGCGGCGTCGGGCATCGAGCCAGATGGGCGCCGACCGCATCAGGCGGGCTGTTTCACGGTGCGCAGATAGGGCTTCACCGCCTGCCAGCCATCGGGGAACAGCCGGCGCGCGGTCTCGTCGTCGACCGAGGGGACGATGATCACATCCTCGCCCTGCTGCCAGTTCGCCGGGGTCGCGACCTTGTGCCTGTCGGTCAGCTGCAGGCTGTCGATCGTGCGCAGGATCTCGGCGAAATTGCGCCCGGTCGAAGCGGGATAGGTCAGCGTCAGGCGCAGCTTCTTCGCCGGGTCGATCACCAGCACGGTGCGCACGGTGGTCGTGTCCGACGCGCCCGGATGGATCAGGTCGAGCCGTTCCGACACCGACCGGTCATGGTCGGCGATCAGCGGAAAGTTGAGCGCGTGCCCCTGCGTCTCGGCAATGTCGCTCGCCCAGCGTTCGTGGCTGTCGATCGGATCGACCGACAGGCCGACCACCTTCACCCCGCGCCGATCGAATTCGGGCTTGAGCGTGGCGACCGCGCCCAATTCGGTGGTGCAGACCGGCGTGAAGTCCCTGGGATGCGAGAACAGTACGACCCAGCTGTCTCCTGCCCAGTCGTACAGACCGAGGAGCCCTTCCGTCGAGGACTGGGTGAAATCCGGAACCGTATCGCCGAGCTTCAAGGACATTGGCTGACCTCCTGATCGGTCAATACTCTATCAATTTGATAGGAATTGAAGATACGAAAACTCGGGGACGGACAAGCTGTGGTTTTTGCGAGGCGAAATTTCACCGGCTGAACCTGCGGCCGGGCCGGGTCGGTATCGGCCCGGACAAGCCGTTCGGTGTGCGCCCCGGCCATCGGGACTTGACGACCTACTCAACTCGTCTATGAAAAAGCACGGTTCATCGACGGAGTGCCCCCATGCAGCCCGATACCGAGACTCAGCGATCCCCCGGACTCAAGATGATATTGGCGATCATCGTCGCCATGATGCTGACCGTTCCGCTCTTCGCGGTCTACCTGCTGGTCTATGACCGCCAGCACCAGTCGGACACCGCGCGCAGTTCGATTTCCGAAGGCTGGGGCGGTCCCCAGACCTTGATCGGCCCGTTGCTCGTCATTCCCTATCAGGTGCAGACCAGCACGACCGAGACGGTCGACGGCAAGCAAGTGACCAAGACCGGCACCGAGACGCGGCAATTGATCCTGTCGCCCGAGGCCGCCGACCTGACCACCAATATCGCGCCCGAGATACGCAAGCGCTCGATCTACGAAGCCGTGGTCTATGGCGCGCATACCGCCGGGCGGGCGCGGTTCGCCTTGCCGGCCGATCTCGAGCGCTATGGGGTGAAGCCCGACACGCTCCAGCTCGACCGCGCCGAATTGCGCTTCGGCGTGTCCGATCCGCGCGGGCTGTACGGCACCCCGCCGGCGGTGAAGATCGACGGCGCGGCGAAGCCGCTCCAGCCGGGCAAGGGCCCGGGCGAGACCGGCGGCGCCGGTTTCTATGCCTGGGTCGATGCCAGCGCGCTCAGGACCAAGCCGATGCTCGCCGACTTCGCGTTCGACCTGCGCGGCAACCAGTCGCTGGCGCTGATCCCGCGCGCCGGCGACACGCGCTGGGCCGTCACCTCGCCCTGGCCCAATCCCAGCTTCACCGGCGGCTATCTGCCCGACAAGAGACAGGTCGGCGGCAACGGCTTCACCGCGGTGTGGCGCGTCGGCAACCTCGCGCTCGGCCGGACATTGGTCGACACCGGGGCCGATGCCGGCGGCACGACCGCGACGCCGCCGACGCCGGAGGTCAGCGCCGATCCCACCAGCCGCGATGGCCAGCCGCCGCGGCTCGGCAATGCGCAGGTCGACCTCGTCACGCCGGTCGACCTGTACGATCAGGTCAACCGCTCGGTGAAATACGGTTTCCTGTTCATCGGCTTCACCTTCATGGCGTTCCTGCTGTTCGACGTGGTCGGCGGAGTGCGCGTTGCGACGGTCGAGTATCTGCTCGTCGGCGCGGGGCTGATCCTGTTCTTCGTGATGCTGCTGGCATTCGCCGAAGTGGTCGGGTTCATGCTCGCTTACCTGATCGCGGCGGGCGCGATCGTCGGGCTGCTGACCGCTTATTCGGCGGCGGTGCTCGGCAGCCGCCGGCGCGCCGGGTTCATCTTCGGCCTGCTCGCGGCCCTGTACGGCGTGCTCTACATTCTGCTCAGCCTCGAGGCATATTCGCTGCTGATCGGCTCGCTGCTGCTCTTCGCCGCGCTCGCCATGGTGATGTACATGACGCGGAATATCGACTGGGGGCGGGTGACGCCGCCGGTTCCGGCTGGAGCCTAGGCAAGAAAAAAGCCCCTCCCCTGAAGGGGAGGGGCTTTCCCTATCAGCAGCCTAGATCGTCGTACCGCCGTCGATCGTCAGCGTGGTACCGGTGATGTAGGTCGCATCCGGTCCCGCCAGGAACGCCGCGGCGCCGGCAATCTCCTCGGCAGTGCCGAAGCGGCCGAGCGGCACCAGTTGGCGGAGGCCATCGGCCGCCTCGCCCTTGGGCGCCATGTCGGTGTCGATCGGACCCGGCTGGATCACGTTGACCAGGATGTTGCGCCCGGCGAGATCCTTGGCCCAGCCACGGCCGAGCGCGGCGACCGCCGCCTTGGTCGCGCCATAAGTGGCGATGCCGGGGAACGGCGCCCGCTCTCCGGCGATCGAGCCGATCAGGATGATCCGCGCGCCGTCGGGCAGATGCGGCAGCGCCGCGCGGGTGCCGGTGTCGAGCCCGCGAACATTGGTCGCGAACTGGCGTTCGAACGAATCGCCCTCGTCCTGCTCGACCCCGCCGAACTCGGCGATGCCGGCATTGTGGACCAGGATGTCGATCCCGCCCAGCGCCTGGGCCGCGGCCTCGACGCCGGCACGCTGCGAGGCGTCGTCGGCGGCATTGGCCTGGATCGCCAGCGCCTTGCCGCCGGCCTGTTCGATGATCGCGACGGTGGCGTCGGCGGCTTCCTTGTTGCCGGCATAAGTGATCGCGACGTCGGCGCCCTCGGCCGCCAGCCGCTTCGCGATCGCCGAGCCGATGCCGCGCGAACCGCCGGTGACCAATGCCTTTTTGCCCTGAAGGGACATGTGCTTTCTCCGAAAAATCCTGCCCGCGATCACGACGTCGTGCGCTGCCGGCTGGCGCTATCTGGGAGGGTCGGTACTATAGTTCAATATTCCCGAACTATTAAACTCACGAACCTTTCCTATATTCCGCCCATGGCCCGCTTTACCCACCCCCGGCTCGACGACGTGCCGCTCGACCTCGCGCTGCATGCGCTGGCCGACAGCACGCGGATCGGCATGGTCGCGCGGCTCTCCGAGATGGAAGGGCTGAGCTGCTCCAACGCCGCGCCGTGCGACGGCATCCCCAAGAGCACGCTGTCCAACCACCTCAAGATGCTGCGCGCCGCCGGGCTGATTCACAGCGAGCAGGCCGGGCGCGAGATGATCAACACCTTGCGCCGTGTCGAGTTCGACCGGCGCTTCCCCGGCCTGCTCGACGCGGTGCTCGCCAATCGGGATTGACCTTGAGGTGACTTAGCGGGATCGTACACCGCAGGAGGGTCCCCTTATGCGCCTGCTTTGCCTCGCCGCCTTGCTGCTGACCGCCGCGAGCGCGCCCTTTCCGGTCAAGCTGATCCCCGGCCAGTTTGACCCCGAGCGCAATCCCGACGGCAACACCGTGATCTTCGAGGATGCGCGCGGACTGGTCGTGGTCGATACCGGGCGGCACAAGCAGCAGCAGGCGGCGATCCTCGATTATGCCCGGGCACGCGACAAGCCGATCGTCGCGATCGTCAACACGCATTGGCACCTCGATCATTCGGGCGGCAACCAGGAGCTCCGCGCGGTCTTCCCCGAGGCGGCGCTCTATACCAGCAACGCCGTGGTCGGTGCGCTCGGCGATTTCCTCGCCAAGTCGCTGGTCCGCGGCAAGGCGCGGCTCGACGATCCGAAAGTGTCCGATGCCGACAAGGCCGAGACGCGGCTCGGGGTCGACGCGATCTCGGACCGCGCCGACATGATCCCCGACCATCCGGTGACCGGGCCGATGGCGATTCCGTTCGCGCCGCGCCCGCTTCGACTCGGCCTGGCGAAGAACGCGGCGACCGCCGGCGACACCTATCTCTACGATCCGACCAGCCGCACCCTGGTTGCCGGCGACCTCGTCGTCATCCCCGCGCCCTTCTTCGACACCGCCTGCGCGCAGGGTTGGCGCAAGGCGCTCGACCAGTTGGCAACAATACCGTTCGTCACCTTGATCCCCGGCCACGGCCCCAGCCTCAGCCGCGCGCAATTCCTGACCTATCGCCTCGCCTTCGATCATCTGATCGATTGCGCGCAAGGCAAGGCGCCCAAGGCGGCGTGCATCGCCGGCTGGCGCCGCGACGCCGCGCCATTGCTGATTGGCCCCACGGACGCGGCCAATGCCGACCTGCTGCTCGACTATTATTTCGACAACGGGCTGCGTGACGCCAAGGTGCAGGCAAAGTGGTGCGGCGCCGGCTGATGTGGGCTCCTTGGGGGTTGCGCTCCTCCGGCGAAAGGCATAGCCGCACCCGCAGCAATCCACGGGGACGCACGAGCGATGGCCGAATTCCGCCTGCCCAAGAACAGCAAGATCAGGAAGAACGGCACGGTCCACAAGGCGGCCGACGACGCGACCAAGGTGCGCAAGTTCAAGATCTATCGCTACGATCCCGATAGCGGCGAGAACCCCCGCTACGACACGTTCGAGATCGACCTCGACAAATGCGGGCCGATGGTGCTCGACGCGCTGATCAAGGCAAAGTCCGAGCAGGACGCCTCGCTGACCTTCCGCCGCTCGTGCCGTGAAGGGATTTGCGGGTCGTGCTCGATGAACCTCAATGGCAAGAACGGCCTCGCCTGCACCACCGCGATCGAGGACCTCAGCGGCGAGATCACGATCACGCCCTTGCCGCACATGGAAGTCATCAAGGACCTCGTCCCCGATTTCACGCATTTCTATGCGCAATATGCCTCGATCAAGCCGTGGCTCCAGACCGTCACGCCCAATCCGGGCAAGGAGCGGCTGCAGAGCCCTGAGGATCGCGAGAAGCTCGACGGCCTCTATGAATGCATCCTGTGCGCCTGCTGCTCGACCTCGTGCCCGAGCTATTGGTGGAACAGCGACAAGTTCCTCGGCCCGGCGATCCTGCTCCAGGCCTATCGCTGGCTCGCCGACAGCCGCGACGAGATGACCGGCGAGCGGCTCGACCAGCTCGAGGATCCGTTCCGCCTCTATCGCTGCCACACGATCATGAATTGCGCGAATGCCTGTCCCAAGGGCCTCAACCCGGCCAAGGCGATCGCCGAGATCAAGAAGATGGAAGCCGAGCGGATCGTCTGACGCCCACGTGACCGAGACGCCGCAGCCCCTGTTCAATTACGACGACGACCCCGACGCACCGGGGTGGAAACGCTGGCAGTTCCGCGATCCGACGCGGTTCAACGCCTTCCTCGAACCGCTCCAGGTGAAGCTCGAGCATGGCAAGGCGCGGGTGCGGATGATGCCGCGCCACGACCATTCGAACATGCGCGACAATGTCCATGGCGGCGCCTTGCTCGGCTTCATGGACGTGTCCCTGTTCGCCGCGAGCCGCGCGTTCGGCTGCCTGTCGGCGGGCGGCGCGGTGACGCTCGATCTGTCGGCGCAGTTCATCGGCGGCGGGATGATCGGCGAGCCGCTCGAGGCGCATATCGAATTGCTGCGCGAGACCAGCCGGATGCTGTTCCTGCGCGGGCTGATCGTGCAGGAAGGGCTGCCGACGATCGCGAGCTTCACGGGCACGCTGCGTAAATCGAGCCCGCCGCCAGGTTGGACGGGCGCGCAGTGATCGACGATCCAGCGCTGGTCACCCTCACCCTTCCGCGGCTGCGCCGCCCCTTCCCTCTCCCGATGGGAGAAGGAAGGGGCCCGCGTCGCGTAGCGACGTGGGTAGGGTGAGGGTGACGGTAACGAGCGTCCTCCAACAATACGAAGCGCTGATCGCCGCCGGCGAATTGCGCGCCGATCCCGACCAGCGCGCCGCCGCAGAGCGGCTCGACCGGTTGCAGCACGAGCTGGAAGCCCAGCCCAGGAAGGGCTCGGTGCTGTGGCGCGCGCTCGGCCGCAAGCCCGAGAGCCCGCGCGGCATCTATATGTGGGGCGATGTCGGGCGCGGCAAATCGATGCTGATGGACCTGTTCTTCGGCTGTCTCGCGATCAACCGCAAACGCCGCGTCCATTTCGCCGAGTTCATGCTCGAAGTGCATGCGCGCATCGCCGTCGAGCGCCGCAAGGAACAGGGCGACCCGATCGTCCCCGTCGCCACCGCGCTCGCCGAGGAAGCGCGGCTGCTCGCGTTCGACGAGATGATGGTGACCAACTCGCCCGACGCGATGATCCTGTCGCG
>FTCZ01001099.1_pt1 | contig 23089 bp, 24 predicted proteins | sample 1658871 | NCBI WGS metagenome assembly FTCZ01 (sample SAMEA3914864, study PRJEB12502) | metagenome | biome: forest; material: soil | place: USA | collected 2012-03-12 | depth 0.3 m
CGCAACGCGCCCACAAACTCGAACATGAACTTTTCGGCCGACATGTAGACGATCTTCGATCGCGGATGACGGCGGCGATACTCGTGTCCCATCGCGTGCATCAGGTGGGTCTTGCCCAGCCCAGTGCCGCCATGGAGGAACAGCGGATTAAAGGTGAGCGCGCCACCCTCGGCGACGGTGCGCGCGGCGTTGTAGGCTACCTCGTTCGGCTTGCCTGTCACAAATGTCTCGAAAGTGTAACGGCCTTCGAGCTGGATTCCCTCGACACCGCCAACGGCTTCCGCCTGGATCTCGTCAACAGCGGCCTCAACGGTCCCGGCCGGCTCGATCGCGAACAGCGTCGGCTTCTGTACCTCGGCGCCGGTCAACACGACCACGCGGCGAACCTGCGGCAGGTGCGCACGCCACGCGTGGAGCAGGCGTTCGGAATAATGTGTCTCGACCCAGTTGGCCATAAACTCGGAGGGAAGCGCGATGCGGACGGTGCCGCCTTCCTCGTCGAAACCGGCGAGCCGCGCAGGCTTCAGCCAGTTGTCGAACGTACGCGCACCACAGTCACGGCGCAGGCCCGCGCGGATCGATTCCCAGGCTGCGTCGGTGGGATCGTCCCCCTCGCCACCCATCATCCCAATCGTGCCTACAGCCTGATTCACGCAACCTCCCCCGCCCCGGTCGCCGAATATTTCGGTACGCCACAGACAAAGCACGACCACCGTCGGATGGCGCCCCCGCCCACCGACTTAGGACAACTGGATTACAAATGGTCCCCGATGCAGCCGACCGAAGTGATTCGGCGTCACCAGGAAGAGCGTTGTAGGAAGCCCGGCGCCCCCCGATCAAGGGGCACGATCGTCACGAGGGTGAAATATACAGCCTTGACAAGCAAAGCCGCCCCTTTCGAGTATTTCTCAGATTTCTCGTCTTTTTTCCGTCACTTATCTACAGGCCTTAAAAGCCCGATTCCAACGAATCGTGCATTGAGCCCGGGTTTTGATTGTAACGGAACCGTCATGCAAAAAGCCCGCCGGTCGAGTGACTGGCGGGCCTTGCGAGACGAAAGTGTAATGTGACAGATCAGCCGAGGGCGGCGATCCGCTTCGTCAGGCGCGAAAACTTGCGCGAGACGGTGTTCTTGTGAAGCACGCCCTTGGACACGCCACGCTGCATCTCGGGCTGCGCGAGCTTCAGCGCGGCCTCAGCGGTCGTCTTGTCGCCAGCGGCCAACGCGGCCTCGACCTTCTTCACAAAGGTGCGGATGCGGCTTACGCGCGCGCCGTTGATCTCGTTACGGCGCTCGTTGCGACGGATGCGCTTCTTGGCCTGCGGCGTGTTCGCCATGTGTGTCCTCGAACCTGCTCAAATGGATTGGCGGCACGGGCACAGCCGGGCCGGGAAGGGCGCCCCTCTAAAGGCGAAAGGCCAATCCGTCAACGCCCTTGGGCTCAACGCTGGCAGCGCGTGCAGTGGAAGGTGGACCGACCGCCGTCCACCCGTCGCCGCACCGTCCCGCCGCACGGGCAGGTCTCGCCCTCGCGACCATAGACGCGGAACTGGTGTGAGAAATAGCCGAGCTCGCCATCGGGCCGGGCATAGTCCTTCAGCGTCGATCCGCCCGCCTCGATTGCAGCGGCGAGCACCTCGCGAATCGCCTCGACCAGCCGCTCGAGGCGGGGCAGCGCGACCCGCCCCGCCTCACGCGTGGGAGCAATGCGGGCCATATTGAGCGCCTCGCACACATAGATGTTGCCGAGCCCCGCGACGATCCGCTGGTCGAGCAGCATTACCTTGATCGGCGCCAGCCGCCCGCCTAGCGCGCCGGCCAGCACCTCAGCGGTGAAGCCGGGACCGAGCGGCTCGGGGCCCATCGCGGTGAATGCGGGCCAGGCCGCGACCGCCCCGGTCGCCATCAGATCGACCGCCCCGAAGCGGCGCGGGTCGGCCAGCGACAGCCGCCGCCCCTCGTCCGTCTCGATGACGAGATGATCGTGAGGACCAAGCTCGTCGGGATCGATCCGCCACTTCCCCGACATGCCGAGGTGGAAGATCATCGTGTCGTCGCGGTCGGTATGGACGAGGCCATATTTGGCACGGCGGCCGAGCCCGGTCACCCGTGCGCCCGTCAGCCGCTGGCGCAGATCGGCCGGGAAAGGTCGACGCAGGTCCGCACGGCGCGTCTCTACGCGGGTGAGGCGGCGGCCATCCAGCACGCTCGCCAGGCCCCGCACGGTAGTTTCGACTTCTGGAAGCTCGGGCATAATCCGTGACAGGAGCTAGGATCGAATTGCTTGGTCGGCAAGGCTTGGGCTAAGCGCGGCGCCATGACCAGTGAGACCGTCTCGTTCGGCTACACCGAAGTAGCCCCCGAAGAGAAGACCCGCCTCGTCGGCGACGTCTTCCAGCGCGTAGCCTCGCGCTACGACATCATGAACGACGCGATGTCGGGCGGCCTCCATCGCGTCTGGAAGGACCAGTTCGTCCGGCGGGTGAAGCCGCGCCAGGGCGAGGCGATCCTCGACATGGCCGGCGGCACCGGCGACATCGCCTTCCGCATGGCCAAGCTCGGAGCCGACGTGACGGTAGCGGACATCAACCCCTCGATGCTCGCGGTCGGGATGGAACGCGCGCAGAAGAAGGGCCTCCAGGGCCTGATCTGGGGCGAGCAGAATGCCGAGACTCTGACCTTCGGCGACAAGGAGTTCGACGCCTACACTATCGCCTTCGGCATCCGGAACGTGACGGACATCCCCAAGGCGCTTCGCGAGGCTCATCGCGTGCTGAAGCGCGGAGGGCGTTTCTACTGCCTGGAGTTCTCAACTACCACTTGGCCGGGCTTCAAGGAGCTGTACGACGCCTATTCGCACAGGATCGTGCCCAAAGTCGGCAAGCTGATCGCGCAGGACGAGGAGAGTTACCGCTACCTGATCGAATCGATCCGCCGCTTCCCCGACATGCCGACCTTCAAGCGCATGATCACCGAGGCCGGCTTCGTGAACGCGAAGGTGGAACCCATTCTCGGCGGCCTCGTCGCGATTCACTGCGGCTGGAAGATTTGACCACTACCGCCACCCATCTATGGCGTCTGCTCCGCTGGGGCAGGACGCTCGCCCGCCATGGCGCGCTTTCCGGCATCGAGCGCGATCCGCTGACGCCTGCACCGCTGCGCCGCCTCGTCCGCATCGCGCGCTTCGGTGCGCGTGTGCCAACGAAGCCGCGCTACGCCGACGCGCTCGAGGCGATCGGCCCCGCTGCGATCAAGTTTGGCCAAGCGCTCGCCACGCGGCCCGATCTGGTCGGTGACGCGGCCGCGCTCGACCTCTACCGCCTGCAGGACGCGCTGCCGCCCGTTCCCTACCCGCTGATCAAGGCGTCTATCGAACAGTCGCTTGGCCGCCCGGTTGAGGAGCTGTTCGCCTCGATCGATGAGGTGCCGGTGGGAGCCGCCTCGATCGCGCAGGTCCACCGCGCTATCACCACCGACGGGCGGCACGTGGCAGTGAAGGTGCTGCGCCCCGGCGTGGAGGACGAGTTCGCCCGCGCCACCGAAACCTACGAATGGGCGGCCGCCCAGGCCGAGGCAATGGCAAGCGAGATCGCGCGCCTGCGCCCTCGCCTCGTCGTCGCCACTTTCAAGCAATGGACCGCCCGCGAGCTCGATCTCCGCCGCGAGGCCGCGTCCGCCTCCGAGCTATCCGGCGCAATGCAGGCCGAGCCAGGCTTCCATGTCCCCACCATCGACTGGCAGCGGACTGCGCGCCGCGTGCTAACGCTCGAATGGCTGGACGGCATCAAGCTTACCGACCGCGCCGCGCTCGTCGCCGCCGGCCATAACCCCAAGGCGCTTGCCGGCACGTTGGTTCGCGTCTTCCTGCGTCAGGCGATCGCGGAAGGCTTCTTCCACGCCGATCTCCACCAGGGCAATTTGTTCGCCCTGGCGGACGGGCGCCTCGCCGCGATCGACTTCGGCATCATGGGTCGGATCAACCGGCAAGCGCGGCTGTGGCTCGCCGAGATCCTACACGGCCTCATCACCGGCAACTATGCGCGAGTGGCGGAGATCCATTTCGAGGCGGGCTATGTGCCGGCCCACCACAATCTCGCCGAGTTCGCGACCGCCCTCCGCGCCGTCGGCGAACCGATCCGCGGCCTGCCGGTGAAGGACATCTCGATTGGGCAGATGCTCGACGGGCTGTTCGCGATCACGCGCGACTTCGACATGCCCACCCAGCCACACCTGTTGCTTCTCCAGAAGACGATGGTGATGGTGGAGGGGGTCGCGACCGGGCTCGACCCCGACATCAACATGTGGGAAGTCGCCGCCCCCTTCGTACGCGAATGGCTGCGTGGTGAGCTTGGGCCCGAGGCATTCCTCGCCGACCGGCTGATGGATTTCAGTCGCACGCTGCGCCGCCTGCCCGACCTGCTAGACCGGGTAGATAAGATGTTTCCCGCCCCCGGCGCGGCCCCGCCACCGCCGCCTCTGCCCGACGTGCCGGTGGTCTCGGCCGGTCCGGCGTGGCGATATGCGGGCGTGGCGCTACTCTCAGCCGCCGCCGGCGCGCTAGCGATGTGGTGGATGTGAGGCCGCGCCGCCTCAGCGCATAAGGTCGCCGATCAAGCCGTCAAGTTGCTTGCGCGCCTGCGGGGTGTAGCCGCGCGGACCGCCGACCGCCGCCGCCCGACACGAGGGGGTGTTGGCGCAGTCATTCTCGGCTACTTGGATCACTTCGGGCCGCGACGCAATCTGCTCGCGGCGCGTGGCCGCGATCTGGCCAAGGTCATTGACGCTGGCGGCATATTGCGGCTCCTCGGTGGGCCGCAGTCCCAGTGGCCCGCTCCAGCGTTCGAGCTCGACAAGCCGACTGCGGACATCGAGCTCGAGCTTGAGCTGCTGAACATCCTGGCGGGCCGTGCGCAGCCGGGCCTCGACCGCCTCGCCCTGACTGTGTGCCGCCTGGACATGGAGCGACAAGAGGTAGACGGCGAGACCGCCGAGCAGCGTCAGCGCGATGGCCGCGATTGATGCCACCACCGCGAGCCCCTGCCCCATCGGTGGAATTCGCGACGCGTGGGGTCGGGGATCAAGCCCGTCCATGTCTGCCTCGCGCGGACAGCGCCTCGCCTCGAACCTCCCGCGTCGTCATGCGCACCCGCCTCACGCTCGTTTGGCATGAAGGTGCCGGCCCGATCATTAACCATGCCTGAGCAGGAGGGTGATTGAAACGAGCTGCGATTGAGACCGAACCGGCGGTAAGCAGACGCCGTGCTCTCCCTCGTTGCGTCGGTTCCTCCAATCGTTGAGAGGGAGGCAAAGCGATGAACCCTATATAATCCTCGGGCGGTATCGCACACCTGCCTTACGGGCGAACGGATCACACGAACGAGGCCTTTCGACGGCTCTGCCCCCGCACGGGTAGCGGGAGGGTTCGGGCCCGCCCATGTCACTGCGCACCGCGATCACCACAGTAGGCATGCGCTGTCGATGCTGCTCAGCGGCCCGCGAGGGACCGTCCGCCCTCAGTGCCCCTCGCCCTGCCGCACGCTCCTTGCTCCGCCACCCCCGCTCAGCTATATGCGCCCGATCCAGCGGGCAAAGCTCGCGGTGGCAGGCGCGGAGCGGGGGCTCGAGGCACCCTCTCTCGCGCCCTTTTCGCATGAAAGGGACCTGCCTCCGCTTTCTCTGTCCAATGGACGCCACGACGGGTGTTCGACCCCCGTGGCAGTTCGGCCAAAGACCTCCGGATTCAACCGGATGGCCGGAAACGATTGATAGGAAGCAACCTCTTTATGGCGACTTCTGCCAACCCTACCCGCGACGATTTCGCGGCTCTCCTTGACCAGACCCTGGGTCACGCTGACGGCTTCGAAGGCCGCGTCGTCAAGGGCACCGTTACCGCCATCGAGAACGACCTCGTCGTGATCGACGTGGGCCTCAAGTCCGAAGGCCGCGTGCCGCTGCGCGAATTCGCGCCCGCGCCGGGCCAGAAGGCCGAGCTCTCCGTCGGCGACGAAGTCGAGGTCTATGTCGACCGCGTAGAGAACATGCACGGCGAAGCGATGCTCAGCCGCGATCGCGCCCGCCGCGAGGCTGCTTGGGACAAGCTCGAGGGCGAGTTCGCCAAGACCGCGCGCGTCGAGGGCGTGATCTTCGGTCGCGTTAAGGGCGGTTTCACCGTTGACCTAAACGGCGCCGTGGCCTTCCTGCCCGGATCGCAGGTGGATATCCGTCCGGTGCGCGATGTCACGCCGCTGATGGATATCCCGCAGCCCTTCCAGATCCTCAAGATGGATCGCCGCCGCGGTAACATCGTCGTGTCGCGCCGCGCCGTTCTCGAAGAGACCCGCGCCGAGCAGCGCACCGGCCTGATCCAGTCACTGGCCGAGGGCCAGGTGATCGACGGCGTCGTCAAGAACATCACCGACTACGGTGCGTTCGTTGACCTCGGCGGCATCGACGGCCTGCTTCATGTCACCGACATGAGCTACAAGCGCGTTAACCACCCGTCGGAAGTCATCAACATCGGTGACACCGTCAAGGTGCAGATCATCCGCATCAACCGCGAGACCCAGCGCATCAGCCTCGGCATGAAGCAACTCGAGAGCGATCCGTGGGAAGGCGCGTCGGCTAAGTATCCGGTAGGCGGCAAGTTCTCGGGCCGCGTCACGAACATCACTGAGTACGGTGCGTTCGTCGAGCTCGAAGCCGGCATCGAAGGCCTGGTCCATGTCTCCGAGATGAGCTGGACCAAGAAGAACGTGCACCCGGGCAAGATCGTCTCGACCTCGCAGGAAGTCGACGTGGTTATCCTCGAGGTGGACGAGGACAAGCGCCGCATCTCGCTCGGCCTCAAGCAGGCCCAGCAGAACCCGTGGGAAGCCTTCGCAGACAAGCACCCGATCGGCTCGACCGTCGAGGGCGAAGTCAAGAACGCCACCGAATTCGGCCTGTTCATTGGCCTGGACGGCGACGTGGACGGCATGGTCCACATGTCGGACATCGCCTGGGGTGTGACCGGCGAGGAAGCGCTGGCGATGCACCACAAGGGCGAGACGGTGCAGGCGGTCGTGCTCGACGTGGACGCCGAGAAGGAGCGCATTTCGCTCGGCATCAAGCAGCTTGAGCGTGGCGGCGTCGCTGCCGGTGGCGCTACCGCGGGTGGCAACACCTCCGGCGTCAACAAGGGCCAGACTGTCACCGTCACCGTGCTCGCAATCGGTGATGCCGGCCTCGACGTGCAGATCGGCGACGATGGCGCGACCGGCTTCATCCGTCGTGGCGACCTCGGCCGAGACCGCGACGAGCAGCGCGCCGAGCGCTTCCAGGTCGGTCAGAAGTTCGACGCGATGGTGACCGGTTTCGACCGCTCCAAGAAGCCGACCTTCTCGATCAAGGCCCTTCAGCTGGCCGAAGAGAAGCAGGCGGTTGCCCAGTACGGTTCGTCCGACTCGGGCGCGTCGCTCGGCGACATCCTCGGCGAGGCCCTCAAGGCCCGCCAGGAGAACCAGTAAGACGGATCGAGAGGCCACCCGGATCACAAGTCCGGGGTGCCTCCTTCCTGCTGGATGACGGCGTTTCGGCGCCGAAATGAGGCTTCTTCCCGTATCGAGACGGGAGGAGGCCTTTTTTCATGCCTTTTCACCCGCTTCCTTCCCACTCGGAGGGGCGTGACATTGATCCAGTTTTATGGAATTGGACTGAGGGCCGGCTCCTGAGCCGGTCGACAGGGTAGCAAAACGATGATCCGATCCGAATTGGTGCAGCGGGTGGCCGAAGCCAACCCGGGTCTGCCGGCCAAGGATGTCGAACGGCTTGTGACCTCGATCTTCGAGGCCATCAGCGCGCATCTGATCGCCGGTGGACGCGTGGAACTGCGCGGCTTCGGTGCCTTCTCCACGCGGCCGCGCGATGCCCGCACGGGCCGCAACCCGCGCACCGGCGAGCCGGTCGAGGTGTCGGCCAAGCGCGTGCCGTACTTCAAGCCTGGCAAGGAAATGCGCGAGCGCCTCAACGTCTGAGGATGCACGAACGGGGTTGACCATGCCGCCGCCCCGCGCCTTTGTGGTCCCGTGCGGGCGTGGCGAAACCGGTAGACGCAGCGGACTTAAAATCCGCTTCCCTTGGAGTGCGGGTTCGAGTCCCGCCGCCCGCACCAGCGACTGACGCCGGCCGTGCTCCAATGAGCACCCCGGCGAGCCTCGCTATCGCCCAGACCTATTCTTGGCCCCTGTCCAGCAGGCATTGTCCGCCTGCCACCCATGCGCGGGCGATCCACGTCACGATCGCACGCGGCCACCTCCGCGCGGCCAGCGCCTTTCTTCCCAACCGCCGCTTTCAACCGGCGGCATTACGAGGTTCGCCGGTCACTCCGCGATGGCAAAAACCAGCACAGCGGCGGTGATCGCAAGAGACGCGAAAAGCAGCCCGAACTTTGCAAATGCCGGCACGCCTTGCGCAGAGCTATATTCGCTGGGATCGTCGGTAGACATGTCTCGCCTCCTTCTTCCGACTCCGAATATACTCCCTTTGACGAAGACGCGCCGAGGAATGCGACGAAGTGTCGTCGGACAGTTTGGCGCGCGGCGAGCAGTGCCGTGTCCCGGCCGACGAAGGTCCGGCAGCGACGCGCCTTCACACACGCCCCACCCCTTCTCGGCAATCAAATCACGATGTCTTGTCGTGGACATTTGCAAATGTCCGCCATAATCGGCGGCAGATGCCGAATTCACCGCTGGAGATGCATCCAGTTCCGATCTAACTCGTTGCATCGTCTTTGGCGGTTGACCCATTGTTGACCATACCGATGGTATTCGTCGGACAGTGGGGCTTGGGGCGGACTCGGAACGAGCTCGCGCATGAGCTTTTGTTGATGTTGCGTTAGTTGCGTCTGTTGCGCGGCGTGCCGGCCATTCACCCTCCTGTCCCAAAGCGCAGCGGAGCGCGGGACAGGAGTCTAGCGGCGAACCGTCGTGGCAGTATCTCAGCCGTTCGCCGACATATAGTCCGACACGGCTCGCTGCACCTCCTCTCCCGTGTGGAGCCCAACCTTGGTCCGGCGCCAGAGCACGTCCTCGGGGGTGCGTGCCCACTCGGTCTGCACCAGATAATCCACCTCGCGCGTCGAGAGGCCTCCGCCGAGGTCACGCACCGAGGTGGTATCGCCCAGCACCCTGTGGAGTCGCGTGCCATAAGCGCGCGCCAGCCGCTCGGCATTGTCCGGATTGAGGAAGGGCCAGCGCCGGCGCACGTCCAGCAGAAACGCGTCGAAATTGCCATCGGGAAAGTCGCCGCCGGGCAGCGGCACATCCGCCGTCCACGCCTCGCCCATCGGCGGCAGGAAGGGGCGAAGCTCGTCGAGCGCATGCTCGGCCAACCGCCTGTAGGTTGTGATCTTGCCCCCAAAGGCCGAGAGCACCTGCGGCCCATCCGAGGCCCCGAGTTTCAGCACATAGTCCCGGGTGACGGCCGATGCATCCACCGCCCCGTCGTCAAACAGAGGGCGGACACCCGAATAGCTGCCCACGACGTCGCCCGGCCCGATCGGCGTGACGAAATAGCGGTTCACCGCGCGGCAGAGATATTCGATCTCATCGGGATCGATGGTCGGCGCCGAAGGATCGCCCTCGAACGGCTTGTCGGTCGTGCCGATGACGGTGAGGTTGCCCTCATAGGGGATCGCAAAGACGACGCGCCGATCGTGGTTCTGGAGGATGTACGCGTGCTCGCCCTCATAGACGCGAGGCACGAGGATATGACTACCCTTCACCAGTCGGGGTGGTCGCTCGGGATGCGCGCCCGCGAGCTCGGCCAAAACCTGCCCCACCCAGGGGCCGCTGGCGTTGACAATGGCGCGTGCGGACACCGTACTGCCGTCGTCGAGCGTGGCGATCCAGCGATCGCGCGTGCGACGCGCGCTGGTGAAGCTGGTGCGGGTGCGGATGGTCGCCCCCAGCTCCGCCGCCGCGAGCGCGTTGAGCACGACTAGCCGCGCATCGTCCACCCAAGCATCCGAATAGACGAAGCCGCGCGTGACACCGGCCAGCCCCGCACCCCAAAGCGTGCCTTCCAGGCTCACGCTTTCCGACTTCGGCAGGCGCGAGCGGCCGCCGAGATGATCGTAGAGGAACAGACCGGTGCGGATCATCCAGGCCGGCCGCATCTCCTCAGCCACCGGCATAACGAAGCGCATTGGCTTGATGAGATGCGGCGCGATGCCGAGCAGCACCTCGCGTTCGGCCAGTGCCTCGCGTACCAGCCGGAACTCGTAGTATTCGAGATAGCGCAGCCCGCCGTGGATCAGCTTAGTGCTGGCGGACGAGGTGTGCTGGGCGAGGTCATCGCGCTCGACCAGTAGGACGCTCAATCCCCGCCCCGCCGCGTCGCGCGCGATGCCGGCGCCGTTGACACCGCCGCCGATGATCAGCAGGTCCACCTCATTCTGGGCCATGGGGCGCCCGCCTCCCGTCAGACTGCCATGCTCTTCGAGCGGGTGCGCCCCAGCGCCTCAACCCAGCCGTCCCTAAGCGCACAGCGGCGCGCTGCGTCCATGGCGGGACGGAAGACGCGGTCGCCCTGCCACGTCTGGGCGACCGCCTCGGGTCCACTCCAGACGCCGACCGCCATGCCGGCGAGGAAGGCCGCGCCCGCTGCGGTCGTCTCGATATGGGTGGGGCGCTCGACATTTGTTTCGAGCATGTCGGCGAGGAACTGGCAGAACCAGTCATTGCCCGCCATGCCGCCGTCAACGCGGATGGTGCGCACCGTGGCGGCACCGTCGATCGCCATCGCATCGAGCAGGTCGGCGGTCTGGTAGGCGACCGACTCGAGCGCCGCGCGGGCGAGATGCGCTCCGGTCACGTCGAAGGTGAGCCCGGTGATGGAGCCGCGCGCGTCCGGATCCCAGTGCGGCGCGCCCAGCCCGACGAAAGCCGGCACCATGTAGACGCCATGATTGTCGTCGAGCCGGGTGGCAAGATCGTTGGTGTCCGACGCGCGGTTGATGAGGCCGAGCCCGTCGCGCAACCATTTCACCGCCGCGCCCGCCACGAAGATCGCTCCTTCGAGGGCATAGGTTGTTCGGCCGCCCAGCCGATATGCGACGGTGGTGAGCATGCCGTTCTGCGACGTGATCGCCTCCTCTCCCGTGTTGAGTAGCAGGAAGCAGCCGGTGCCATAGGTCGACTTTGCGTCGCCCGGGCGAAAGCAGGCCTGGCCGATCATCGCCGCCTGCTGGTCGCCGACCATGCCGCCGATGGGCACGGCGCGTCCAAGCAGGCCCTTCTCCGTCTCACCGAAGATTGTGCTGTTGTCCCTCACCTCTGGGAGCAGCGCTTCGGGTATGTCGAGCATCCGGAGAAGGTCCGCATCCCACTGCCCGCGATGGATATCGTAGAGTAGCGTGCGCGAGGCGTTGCTGGCGTCCGTCGCATGCACCCGGCCACCCGTCAGCCGCCACAGCAGAAAGCTGTCGATGGTGCCGAAGGCGAGCGCGCCCCGCTCGGCCCGCGCGCGGACACCGGGGAGCTCGTCCAGCATCCATGCGAGCTTGGTGCCCGAGAAATAGGGATCGAGCAGAAGGCCGGTCCGCTCCCGCACAAGCGACTCGCAGCCCTCCTCCTTCAGCCGCGCGCAAAGTCTGGCAGTGCGGCGATCCTGCCAGACGATCGCCTTGTGGACAGGCTCGCCGGTCTCGCGATCCCACAGCACCACGGTCTCGCGCTGGTTGGTGATGCCGATCGCGGCAACATCGCCGGACGAGCCGTCGGCCGCCTCCTTCAGCGTGTCGAGCGTGTCGCGCCAGATGTCTTCCGGGTCGTGCTCCACCCAGCCATCGGCGGGGTAATATTGGCGGAACTCACGGCGCGCTGCGCTACGCGGCAGTCCATCCGCGCCGAACGCCATGCTCCGTGTCGAGGTCGTCCCCTGATCAATGCTGAGGATGATCGGGTCGGTCATGCAGCGCACTCTCCTGTGCTGCCCGTCTCGTGTCGCAGGCGGCACGAGACGTGTGGCACAGGCGATCGCCGCAACGCCAGCGCGGCGAGGAAGAAGAGTTCGCGATCAGCTCGCGAGCATGTGGCGGAACACTTCGGGTTGCAACTTGCCAGCGAATTCGCACCCGGCAGCCGAGCCGTCATACCAGACGACGCGTGCCATAAACGGCCCGTGCTCGCCGACCTTCAGCCAGACCACGCTTTCCGGCGACAGCGGCTCGTCGATCAGCGCCCGGAAGCCGGATCGCGAAAGATCTGTGACAACCGCGGGAACGCCATCCGAACCGACCGGCTCCACCTCGCCGTCGCGATGCGCGAGATGCCGTGCGTCGCGCCGATGATCGGCCTCCCTACGTACCTGAATTTCAGCCTGCATCAAACCGTCTCCACCCCGTGACGATTAACCAAGGTTAGCCGAAAGTAGGTAAAGCATTGGTGAAGCGCGCACTCTTCCCCCTGGCTCGCGCACATGGCACCTCGTTGCGGTGCCGCGTCGTCTGCTCCTCACCCTCCCCCTCCTTCTCGCTTGCTGCGCGCGGCTGGGCGCGGATCGACCGCCCGCCGACACGCTCGTTCGGCTCGCCGACGACGAGCCCAAGGGGCTCGATCCACAAACGGTGTCCGACCTCGCCTCGATTCGCATAGCCGAGGACCAGTTTGAGGGGCTGACTCGCTACGGTGCCGCTGGCACGCCTGAGCCGGGGCTGGCAAGCGGATGGAGCGTCTCGCCGGACGGCCTCGTCTGGAGGTTCCAGCTCCGCTCTGGCCTCACCTTCTCGGACGGGGCGCCTATCACCGCCACGCTCTTCCCGGCGCTGCTGGCGCGGCTGAGGGCGCCCGCGACCACGTCCCCGGTGAAGCCGCTGTTCGAAGCCATCGATGCGATCGAAGCGCCCGACCGGGACACGGTAGTGGTGCGGTTGCGCCATCCCTTTCCTGCGCTGCCCGAGCTGCTCGCCCAGCCGGCGATGGCGGCGCTGCCGCTGCACCGGCCACACTGGGCGAGCGAGCGGCCGCTTGTCACCTCTGGCCCCTATCGACTGCTCGGCTGGACGCAGGGGGACCGGGTGCTGCTCGGCACCAACATGCGCTGGTATGACGGCCGCCCGCCGATCGCAAAGATCGAATGGCGTCCCACTACCGATCCGCTGACCGCCATGCGCACGCTGCTTTCCGGCGCGGCAGACACGACCAGCGACTTCCCCGCGAGCCGGCTGGATTGGCTGCGCGCGCATGCGCCCAAGGCACTTCACCTCGCGCCCTATCGCGGTGCCTATTATTTCGTGTTCAACACCCGCCGCCCGCCCTTTGCGGACAAGCGCGTCCGCGTCGCGCTTAACCTCGCGACCGAACGGCGCTGGATCGCGGGACCGCTGATGGGGATCGGCACACCGCCCGCCTGGGGTGTCGTGCCCCCGGGCATCGGCGGGCTGCCTGCCCATCTTCCGGTCTGGGCAGATTGGCCCCGTGCCCGCCGGCTGGCGGCAGCTAGAGTACTGCTTACCCGCGCCGGCTATGGACCGGGGCATCCGCTCGTCTTCGACATCCGCTTCAACAGCGACGTGGATCATCGCCGCGTCGCGATCGCGCTGGCAGCTATGTGGAAACCGCTCGGTGTCACCGCGCATCTGCTCAACAGCGAGGCGTCGCTCCACTTCGCGGGGCTGCGCCGGGGCGACTTCATGCTCGCCCGCTCGGGCTGGATCGGCGACCTGTCGGCGCCGGAGAATTTCCTCGGCGTCTGGCGCTCGGATGCCGGTGCGATCGGCTATGCCGGTTATGCCAGCCGGCCCTTTGACACGGCGCTCGACGCCGCAGGCGCCATCGCCGAGCCGCAGGCCCGAGCGCAGGCGATGCGTCGCGCGGAAGCCGTCGCCGCCGCCGACGCGCCGATGCTGCCGATCTATTTCTACGTCAGTCGGGCGCTGGTCTCGCCGCGCGTCATCGGCTGGCAGGACAACCTTGCGGCGATTCATCCGAGCCGTACCTTGCGACTCGCGCCATGACCGATCGCCGCCACCTTCGCTCCGTTATCGCCGCCGCCGCGCTGCTGGCGCTGGCGTTGCTCGGCGGTTGCCGGCGCCATCATAAGGGCGGCCCCATCGAGGTGAGCGTTATCGGCCCGCCGATCGGCAGCACCCGCCCCGCGCCCGACAGCGGCCCGCTCGACACGCCCGCCGCCGCATTGATCGAGGCGACCGGCCAAGGCCTCGTCCGCTTCGACGCGAGCGGACAGATCGTGCCGGGCATCGCCGCGCGCTGGATTGTCGCGGACAATGGCCGCAGCCTAATTTTCCGTCTACCGGACCTGACCGCGCCCGGCACCCGCCCGATCGAGTCCTCCGAGATTGCACGACGGCTGCGCGCGGCGATCGCGCCCGCCAGCCGCAATCCGCTGAAGGCACTGCTCGGCGCGATCGACGAGGTGAACGCAGTCACCCCGCAGGTGATCGACATCGAGTTGAAGGCGCCCCGCCCCAACCTGCTCGATTTGTTCGCGCAGCCGGGGTTAGCAATGGGCGGGATCCATCGGGGCCCCTTCACGGTCACCGCGATCCATGGCGGCTTGGTCGTGCTGCGGCCACTTCCCGACCCCAACGCGGATCCCGACGATACCACCGTCCGCCGGCCGCCGATGGTCCATCTGCGTGGCGAGCGTGCCGCAACGGCGGTGGCGCGCTTCGCCGCCCAGCAATCCCGTCTGCTGCTCGGAGGACGTTTCCAGGACCTGCCAATAGCCCGCGTCGCTTCCCTACCCCGTAATGCGCTGCACTTCGATCCGGTGAAGGGGCTGTTCGGACTCGCCTTTTCCAATACCAGCAAGGGCTTGGTCGCCAACGTCGACAACCGCCGAGCGTTGGCGATGGCCGTCAACCGCGATCAGATCCGGCGCCTATTCGATGTCCCCGGCTGGACCCCAACTACCACGATCGTGGCCATCGGCACGCCCGAGATTACGCAGCCGGCGACACCCGCCTGGGCTTCGATGTCCTATCCCGATCGCGTCGCACAGGCCGAGCAGCTCCTCGCGCACTGGCGGCAAGCCAATGGCGGCCGCCCCCTCCCGCCACTGCGCGTCGCGCTGCCGGCGGGTCCGGGTTCGCGAATGCTGTTCGATTCGCTCGCGGCGGACTGGCGGGCAATCGGCGTGGACGCGGTCGCGGTTGCGCCCAATGTGCCCGCCGATCTCCGCCTGCTCGACGAGGTCGCGCCCGCCGACATCGCCAGCTTCTACCTGCGTGCCTTCACCTGCGAACGGCTGGTTGCATGCAGTGAAGTCACTGACCGGGTCTTGGCCGCCGCCCGCGACGCCCCGTCGCTCGAGGAGCGCGGCGTGCTGCTGATGCAGGCCGACGCGCTCGTTGCCGAAACGGCGCCATACATCCCGCTGGGCAACCCGATCCGCTGGTCGTTGGTTTCGTCGGACCTCGGCCTCTACCGCGATTCGCCTCGCGGGCTGCACCCGCTGAATGAACTTCGTTCGCCCCTCAAGCGCTAATACGCGCGAAGGAGAGGCGGCGATGCCCGTGACAGACCATTTCGACCGGCTGACCGACCATGTGCCCGGCTTCGATCGCGATCCAGAATCGGTGCGCCGCCGGGTGGAGCATGCCGAACGGTTGCTGGAGCGGCTGTTTATTGTGCCCGGCGTCAACCGACCGATCGGGCTGGATGTAATCCTTGATCTCATTCCCGGCATTGGCCCGATCACGGCGGCGACGCTGGGCGGCTGGATCGTGTGGGAGGCACGCAACCTCGGCATGTCCAGATGGCAGATGGCGCGCATGGCCGGCAATGTCGGCGTTGACCTGCTCCTGGGCGCGATCCCATGGATCGGAGCGATCCCGGATTTCTTCTTCCGATCCAACACAATGAACCTAAAGATGATCCGCCGCCACCTCGATCGCCACCATCCGCGGACTGCGACGATCGACGGCGAGGCGTCCCCAGTCCGGCGTTAGAAGGGCGCCTGCACCTTGATGCGGTCGCCCGGCTGCGGGCCGCCCTGCTCGCCGGGGCAAGCCCGCGGCCGCTTGTCGAGACCGAGGCAGATCCACACCTCCTCCAGCCAGCCGCGCTTGTTGACGTTGAGGCGTATCATATCGGGCGTCATGCCCGGATTGACGGCGGCGAAGGCGGACTGAAACTGGCCTGCAGCCAGCCTGCGCCGATGCGCCAGAGACGCCATGTCCGGAGTGCGGATCATGGCGTAAATTCGGGCTTCTTCCATGAAATAGCGGACGGGATCGTCGAACATGCAGCTGCCATGCTTCGCCCATTCGTGTTGGAGAAGCTGGGGCGACGGAGTGACGGCGGTGCCAGCGCGGATCTGCTGATCGTTTAGGATGCCGACCGGACGACAGTATTGCGGCCAGCGGTTTGGCCCGTCCCCATCGGGCCAGAGGCCGTGCAAGGTAAAGCCGCTCCGCACCGCTGGGGTTGCGCATTCGGCGTCATTTCCGCGCGGCTGACCACGCTGCGCATAGCAACGCTCGGGCGTCCAGATCAGCGAAAGTGTGTAGCTGCGCGTCGGCACGTTGCGCGCCGGCTGCTCGGTGCTCGGGAGCTCGGCATGGAGGCGTTGGGGGCCCTGCGCGCTGGCGACGGGTGCGATGAGGGCGGCGGCGGCCAGGGATAAGGCGAGACGCATCAGGAACCTCTTCCAACTCAGGAGGCGCGGTCGCGCGGAGACTTCGCCTCGCCCTTGAACCAGCGAACGGCATCCGGCTGGAACAGGAACCAGACGGACCCCGCAGATATGGCAAAGGCCAGCAGCGACACGGGATAGCTGCCGAGAGTGAAGAAGGTGCCCTTCACCATGCCGTAGAGCAGGCTCATGAAGGAGATCGCGAAGAACAGCACGACAATCCAGCGTGCGAGATCGCTGGCGCGGCGCACCACGAAATGGAGCAGCACCAGCTCGATCACGAGCCCGCCAATCAGCCCAACGACGAGCGCGCCGACGACGAATTGCGACGACAAGATGAGGGCCATGCCGGGCGCGGTGTTGCGGATGCCATTCAGGCCCCAGAGCGTAGCGACCACCCCCAGCACGATCTTGGCAACATAAAGCTGTTCGAACCGGACGATCGACTGCGGACGCATACACTCTCCCTGTTAGGGAAAGAGCTTAGACGGTCATTTCATCGGCGCAATGTCCGTCGGTGACGCGCGCATCACAGGATGGCGAGATCCAGCCCGATGTCCGCCGCCGGCGCCGACTGGGTAAGCCGGCCGACCGAGATATAGGTGACACCCGTCTCCGCGATCTCGCGGATTGTCTCCAGCCGCACCCCGCCCGAGGCTTCGGTTGGCACGCGGGCGCCCACCAGAGTCACCGCGCCGCGCAGCGTCGAGGCGGGCATGTTGTCGAGCAGCAGGTGGGTGGCGCCGGCCGCCAGCGCCGGCTCGATCTGGTCGACGCGGTCGACCTCGACGATGATCCGCTCGATCCCTGCATCACGGGCCCGACGCGCCGCTTCAGCAACACCGCCCGCCACCGCGATATGGTTGTCCTTGATCATCGCCGCGTCCCACAGACCCATGCGATGATTGGTCGCGCCGCCCATACGGGTGGCGTATTTCTCCAGCAGGCGCAGGCCGGGGATTGTCTTGCGCGTGTCAAGCAGCGTTGCGCCGGTCCCGGCTACTGCACGGACATAGGCATGCGTCATCGTCGCAACGCCCGAAAGATGCTGGAGCGTGTTGAGCGCGGACCGCTCGGCCGTCAGCATCGCGCGAGCCCGCCCTTCGATCCGCATCAGCGTGGTTCCGGGTTCGACACGATCGCCATCCTGCACTAGTCGCTCGACTGTCGCCTCAGGATCGAGGCGGAGGAAGAAGGCCTCGGCGATGGGCAGGCCCGCGACGGTGATCGCGTCACGGCTGATAAGCGCGCCGGCGAAGCGGGCCTCGGCCGGGATCACCGCGGCGGACGTTATGTCGCCGCCTTCGCCCAGATCCTCGGCAAGGGTCGAGCGGACAAAGGCGTCGAGATCGAAACCGGGCAGGTCGAAGGTCATTATCTTCTCCGTCATCCCGGCAGACGCCGGGATCTCGTGAGGCGGGCGCGGTACAGGCCGCAGGAGATGCCGGCTTGTGCCGGCATGACGAAGGATCAGGAACGAACGCCCAAGTCGCCCCGGCCGACGGAGCGCCCAGCCATCTCCAGCATCCGGTCAAGCGGGCGCTTGGCAGCGATGCGGGTGGCCTCGTCGATCTCAATGCGCGGCTCCATGTCGCGCAACGCGAGGTAGAGCTTCTCCATCGTGTTCAGCGCCATGTAGGGACACATGTTGCAGTTGCAGTTGCCGTCTGCGCCGGGCGCGCCGATGAACAACTTGTGCGGCGCCGCCTTCTGCATCTGGTGGATAATGTGCGGCTCGGTGGCAACGATGATCGTGTCGGCCGACGACTTCAGTGCAAACTCCAGGATCGACCGCGTCGAGCCAACCTCGTCGGCATGGTCGAGGATGAATGCCGGGCATTCGGGGTGCGCTGCCACGGGTGCGTCCGGATACTGCGCCTTGAGCTTCAGCAGTTCGGTCTCTGAGAACGCCTCGTGGACGATGCAGGCGCCCGGCCACAACAGCATGTCGCGGCCGGTCTTGCGGTTGAAATAAGCGCCAAGATTCTTGTCCGGCGCGAAGATGATCTTCTGGTCCATCGGCAGCTGGGCGAGGATCTTCTCGGCCGAGGACGAGGTGACGATGATGTCCGAGTGCGCCTTCACCGCCGCCGAGCAATTGATGTACGTGATGGCGATGTGATCTGGGTGGGCAGCGCGGAAGGCCGCGAATTGCTCCGGCGGACACGAGTCCTCCAGCGAGCAGCCGGCCGCCATGTCGGGCAAGATCACGGTCTTCTGGGGCGAGAGGATCTTCGCCACCTCGGCCATGAAGCGCACGCCGCAAAAGGCGATCACGTCGGCGTCGGTCGCCGCTGCCTTGGCAGAGAGGTCGAGGCTATCGCCCACGAAGTCGGCAATGTCCTGGATGTCGGGCGTCTGGTAATAATGACCCAGGATGACGGCGTTGCGCTCCTTGCGCAGCCGGTCGATCTCGGCGCGGAGGTCGAGGCCCTTGAGGCTCTGGACGGGTGCGTTCATCGAAACTTCCTCTCGAAACTCTCGGTCAGGCGACGAGCCGCCACGCCTCGCCCTCAGCCGCAACGTGCCCGCGCGCGCCGAGATCAAGAAGGTGGGCGAGCACGCTCGCGCCGGCGGCCTTTTCAAGCCGCGGGTCGAGCCCCACATACATGGACGATACCATCTTCGGAATGCTCTGCGGCCCCTCGCCCAGCAGGCGCAGGATCTGCCCCTCGCGCTGGCGGCGGTGGCCAATCATGCTGCGCACGAGGCGTTGCGGCCGGGTGACCGGATCGCCATGGGCGGGAAAATAGATCTCATCCTCGCGGCCCATCAGTTTTTCGAGGCTGGCGAGATAGGCGCCCATGTCACCGTCGGGTGGCACCACCACGCTGGTCGACCAGCCCATGACATGATCGCCGCTGAACAGTGCGTTCGCCTCCGCCAGCGCGAAGCAAAGATGATTGGAGGTGTGGCCGGGGGTCGCCACCGCTTCCAGCGTCCAGCCGGGGCCGGAGACGCTGTCGCCCTCGACCATGATCCGGTCAGGCGCGTAGCTGTGATCAAAACCGGCTTCGAGACCGGAGCCGTCGGCTGTCAAGATCGGCGCGCAGCCCATCACCGGCGCGCCGGTCACCGCCTTGAGCGGGCCAGCCGCCGGGCTGTGATCGCGGTGCGTGTGGGTGCAAACAATCGCCACGATCCGCTCCTCCGCCGTGGCGGCGAGGATTGCGTCGAGATGCTCGGGCAGGTCCGGGCCGGGATCGATCACGGCTACCTCGCCATGGCCGACGATGTGGGTCTGCGTGCCGGTATAGGTGAAGGGTGATGCGTTTTGCGCCAACACGCGTCGCACCAGCGGATGCACAGTCTCCACGAGAAGCGGCCGATCAGACATGCTGACCTGGCCTGTCGGCGATTTTGACAGTTCGCATCATCGCGTTTCCCGCCTTAACCATGGCAACGGGCCTGAAAGGCGGCTTTCCGAAAGCTGGCACGGTGCCTGCATCGCTTCAGGGGTTCCTCGTTCCTGCGAACACTGGCGGGCCGGCGTACCCCACGCGCGACGGCCCGCCACCCCGCGGGAGACGGCTCAGGCAGCCTTCCTGGAAACCCCGGCCTTTTCGAGCAGCTCGGCCAGTTCCCCGGTCTCGTACATCTCCATCATGATGTCCGATCCGCCAATGAACTCACCCTTCACGTAGAGCTGCGGAATGGTCGGCCAATCCGAGAACTGCTTGATACCCTGGCGAATGCCTTGGTCCTGCAGCACGTCGACTGAGCCATATTCCACGCCGAGATGATCGAGGATCGCCACCGCCCGGCTGGAAAAACCGCATTGCGGGAAGAGCGGCGAGCCCTTCATGAACAGCAGCACTTCATTTCCCTTCACCGCATCCGCGATCCGGGCCTGAACGTCGTCGGTCATCGTCATTACTCCTTGGAAGGCGCGGTGGTGGTGAGCTGAAGCGCATGCAGCACCCCGCCCATGCGCCCACCCAGCGCCTCATATACGCGTTGATGCTGGCGGACGCGGGGAACGCCGCGGAAGCTCTCGCTCACCACTCGGGCCGCATAGTGATCACCGTCACCGGCGAGATCGGTGATCTCCACCTCCGCATCGGGAATGCCGTTGCGGATCAGCGCCACGATGTCTTCGGCTGCCATTGGCATGGTCAGATCGAGTCCAACAGCTGGCGGCGGGCCTCCACCAGCTTGTCGTCCATCGCCGTGCGGATCGTGCCCTCGTCGACCTCGACATTGGCAGAGACGAGATCCCCGTAGAGCTTGCGCACCACGTCCTCGTCGCCCGACTCCTCGAACTCGGCCTGGACGACCGCCTTGGCATAGGCGTCGGCTTCCTCTGGAGTAAGCTTCATCAGCTCCGCCGCCCAGATGCCGAGCAGGCGGTTTCGGCGAGCGATGACCCGGAAGGTCATTTCCTGATCGCGCGCGAACTTATTCTCGAATGCCTGCTCGCGCTCATCAAAGGTGGTCATCTGCGGTTTTCCATCCCCAGCCATTATGCGGCACGAGATAGGGAAGCGGTGCCCCCCGCGCAACGGGTCGACCGTTGCTCCTTCACGACGCGAACCGGGCAAACAGGCCCGGCCGGCACCATCCGTCGGAAAAGCTTACAGCCGATCCCGAAGAAGCGAGATTAGGCGAGAGCCATTTCATATGCGGCGGTCGTCTTGGCGGCGACCTCCTCGACGGTGACGCCGGGCGCGAGCTCGGTCAGCCGGAACGGGCTGTTATGATCGGCGCGCTGGAACACGCAGAGCTCGGTGACGATCATGTCGACCACATTCTGCCCGGTGAGCGGCAGCGTGCAGGCCGGGATGAACTTGGGATCGCCGGCCTTGGAGTTGTGCTCCATGACGACAATGATCTTCTTCACGCCGGCGACGAGATCCATCGCGCCGCCCATGCCCTTCACCATCTTGCCAGGGATCATCCAGTTGGCGATGTCGCCCTTCTCGGACACCTCCATCGCGCCGAGCACCGTCAGGTCGATATGGCCGCCGCGGATCATCGCGAAGCTGTCGGCGCTCGAGAAATAGCTCGACGAGGACAGTTCGGAGATCGTCTGCTTGCCGGCGTTGATGAGGTCGGGATCCTCCTCGCCTTCATAGGGAAAGGGCCCGATGCCGAGCATGCCGTTCTCGGACTGGAGCGTCACCTCGACGCCTTCCGGGATATGGTTCGCCACCAGCGTCGGGATGCCGATGCCGAGATTGACATAGAAGCCGTCCTTGAGTTCGCGCGCGGCGCGCGCGGCCATCTCGTCGCGGGTCCAGGGCATCAGTGGGCCTCCTTGGGTGTGTTCGCCGGATCGGTCCAGCGTTTGTCAGCGGGGAAGATATCTTCGGCGCCGCCCTGTAAGGAGGTGCCGTAAACGGGGTTGGGCAGCACGAACCAGCCGCGTCCCCACATCGGGGCGATGCCGGGGAGCGCGGTAGCGGCGCGGCGGGCGGGGGTGCTCAGCGCGTCGTTGAACAGGTCGGAGAAGTCGCCGAGCTGGTCGCCGGCCATTGCGATCACGCAGTAGCGCGCCGCGATTGCTGCGCGGCGGCCGTCCTTGCGCGACCCATTGGCATCATCGCCGGACAGGAAAAGTGTCTTGCCATGCTCGGCCGGGCCGAGGCCGACATCGTTCAACGCCTGCTCGGTGGGTGCCGCATTGAAGGCATTGCGGTTGGTGTTGAATATGACGGTCACGCCCATCCGGCGCAGCGCGTCGAGCGCATCCTTGGCACCCGGCGTCGGCGATACGGCATGGACGCCGGTCTTTTCCCAGCGCGCCCAGCGATCCTCGAAGTCGCGGTGCGGCGCGCCCTTGAGGTCGTCATATTCGAAGCCCTGGTTGAGCAGTACCGTCTCGTCGACGTCGAACACGGCGGCCGGCGGCCGACCGTCACATGGAACGAATTTGGGGCTCTCCAACGTTGTGCCGTCAGCCAGCATGACGCTGCGCCGGTCCTTTCCCTGCATCGCCTCGCCGACATAGGTTGTCAGCGCCTGCCAGGCCTGTCGGCTGTTCGCCGCGGCCTCGCCCGAGCCATAGAGATACTGGTCGCCCGCGAGCTGCGGCTTGGCTGCCGGCGGCTCAGGCGGATAGCCAGGCTTGCCCCCCACGCCCGCGCAGCCCGCCAGCAGCAACGGCAGGACGAGGAGCGCCGTTCGCGTCACGCGGCCTCACGCCGGCGCACGGTGCGGAACTCGATCTGCTTGTCGTAGGGCGCTCCGAGGATGAGGCGCTTCACATAGATGCCCGGCAGGTGGATCGCGTCGGGATCGAACTCGCCGACCGGCACGATCTCCTCCACCTCGGCGACGCAGATCTTGCCGGCAGTGGCGGCCGGCGCGTTGAAGTTGCGCGCGGTCTTGCGGAAGATCAGGTTGCCGGCCTCGTCCGCCTTCCAGCCCTTGATGATGGCGAGGTCGCCGCGGATGCCGCGTTCGAGCACATAGGTCTCGCCGTCGAACTCCTTGGTCTCCTTGCCCTCGGCG